>Ga0102947_1000049_pt1 | contig 39974 bp, 25 predicted proteins | sample SalPon2A_A_D2_MG_FD_78210 | JGI IMG/M metagenome (GOLD analysis project Ga0102947, IMG submission 78210) | Soil microbial communities from South San Francisco under conditions of wetland restoration - Salt Pond MetaG R2A_A_D2_MG | ecosystem: Environmental > Terrestrial > Soil > Wetlands | place... | reverse complement strand
GGTGGGCGGCCACCTCGGCCCGGACTACCCGTGGCCCGGCAACGTGCGGGAGCTTGACCAGTGCGTGCGCAACGTCCTGCTGCGCAAGGAGTACCGCCCGGCCCTCCACGCCTCCGGCCCGGGCGCCGACCCGGCCCGTCGGCTGGCCGACGAGGTCGCCCGGGGCGAGCTGACCATGGACGAGCTGACCTCCCGCTACGCCGCCCTGGTGCACCGGCGCACCGGCAGCTACTCGGCGGCGGGGCGCCATCTGGGGGCCGACCGGCGGACGGTGAAACGGTGGGTGGAGGAAGCCCCGGGCTGAGGGGCCTACCGATAAGGTGACTCCGCCGGCGGGAACCTTTTGGCCCCCCGCGTCGTCTAAGCGGTCGTTGACCAACACCGGACTGGGGGGTAGAGCGATGATCCAGCTTCGAGGGCGCCGGGTGAGCCGCGCCGTGATGACCATTGTCTGTACGGCGGTCTGTGCCGCGCTGGCCGGGGCGTGCGCCTCGACCCCCACGGCAGGCACCGGCGACGTCGCCTTCCGCTTGTTGTGGGAGGGGGAGAGCGACGTCGATCTCCACGTGGTGGGCCCCGACGAGGAGCACCTGTTCTTCGGCAACCGCTCATCGACCAGCGGGGGCGTCCTCGACGTCGATTGCAACGCCGGCACCGGCCGGCTGTGCGACCGCCCCATCGAGAACGTCTTCTGGCCCGACGGCGTCGCCCCAGACGGGCGCTACCGTTTCTGGGCTCGGGCCCACTCGGTAATTCCCGCCGAGGCCCCGGTCCGGGCGCGGTTGCTGATCCTCGACGGGGACGAGGTGGTGGAGGAGCATCGGGGGGAGTTGGGAGACAACGGCGACTTCCTGGGCCCCTTCGCCCTGGTCTTCGACCGGGACACCGGCCCGGGGGAGATCGTACCCATCGTCGGCGAAGAGGTTCCCGGCCCGGTCCACATGTTGGGCCCTCCGGGCGGCCCCGGCGGGCCGGTGTCGAAGCCGACCGAGGACGGTGGCTGATCCGGGCTGACCGCGAAGAGCCCGCGGCTCGGCCCCCGCGGTCGTGATAGACAGTCGCCATGCCGAGCCACGGTCCCCCGGATGTTCCTGACTCCCCAGACCTTTCTGGCCTTCCCGACCTCGACGACGTCCGCCGGGCCGCCGAGCGCATCGCGCCCCACGCCCACGAGACGCCGGTCTTCACCTCCTCGACGCTGGACCGGATGTGCGGCGCCCGGTTGTTCTTCAAGGCGGAGTCGCTGCAGCGGGCCGGTGCCTTCAAGTTCCGGGGCGCGGTCAACGCGGTGCTGTCCCTGCCCGAGGCCGAAGCGCGGCGCGGCGTGCTGACCCACTCCTCCGGCAACCACGGCGCCGCCCTCGCCCTGGCCGCCGCGGTGCGCGGCATTCCGGCGCGGGTGGTGATGCCGGAGGACGCACCCCAGGTCAAGCGCCGGGCGGTGGCGGGCTACGGCGCCGAGATCACCTTCTGCGAGCCGACCGCCGAGGCGCGGCGGGAGGTCGCCGTGAGGCTGGCGGAGGAGACCGGTGCGGTGGTGGTCCACCCCTACGACGACGAGCGGGTCATCGCCGGCCAGGGGACGGCGGCGCTGGAGATCCACCGCCAGGTGCCGGATCTGAACTTCCTGGTGGTGCCGGTGGGGGGCGGCGGGCTGGCCAGCGGCTGCGCCATCGCCACCGCCGGCGTCTCGCCGGCGACCCGGGTCGTCGGCGCCGAGCCGGCCCGCGCCGACGACGCGGCCCGCTCCCTGGCCGCGGGCCGCCACCTGACCAACCCGCCCGGCCCCATCGACACCGTGGCCGACGGCCTGAAGGCGTCCCTGGCACCGCGCACCTACCGCGCCCTGGCCCACCACCTGGAGCGCGTGGTCACCGTGCCGGAGGAGGACGTCCTGCCGGCGTTGCGCCTGGTCTGGGAGCGCATGAAGCTGATCATCGAGCCCTCCTGCGCCGTGCCGGTGGCGGCGCTGCTGGCCGGCACCGCCATCCCCCACCTGACCGGGGCGCCGGCGACCGGTGCCGGCGACCGGCCCCGGGTCGGGGTCATCCTCTCCGGCGGCAACATCGACCTCGAAGCCCTGGACTGGGCCGCGGTGGACGCCTGGCCGGAACTCCCCGCCCCGGATGGCGAGCGACGGTGAGCCCGCCGTGCCCCCGTTCCGGCTGTCGCGCCGCCGCACCCGCCTGCGCCATTACTCCGCAGCGGCCGCCGTCGCCGTCGTCGCCCTCCTCCTGGCCGGCCTGATGTTCGATCCCCTGTTGCGCTCCATGCTCTACCCGGCGCCGCCGGTGCCGGTCCCCGAACCACCCCCCGGGTTGGCCGAGGTCGCCGTGGAGAGCGCCGATGGGACCACGCTGGTGGCCTGGGCCGGCCCCGCCGACGGTGGCCCCTCTCCCCGGCCGGCCCCGGGCCGCCCCGCCGTCCTCCTCTTCCACGGCAACGGCGAGAACCTGGCCACCATGGAGCGCTCCGGCCTGTTCGCCCGCCTCGACCGGCTGGACGTCGCCTACCTGGCGGTGGACTATCCCGGCTACGGAAGGAGCGGCGGCGAGCCGTCGGAGGCGAGCCTGGTGGCCGGCGCCGAGGCGGCGCTGGTGCGCCTGCGGGAGATGCACCCGGACCGGCCGGTGGTGGTCCTGGGCTGGTCGCTGGGGGCGGCCGTGGCGATGCAGCTCGCCGCCCGTACCGGCGAGCCGCTGGCCGGCCTCATCCTGCTGTCCCCCTGGAGCCGCCTGGCCGACACCGCCGCCGCCCACTTTCCGGCCTTCCTGGTGCGCCCCGCGGTCGGTGGGCGCTACGACTCGGTGGCGGCGGCCTCCCGGACCGCCGCCCCGGCGCTGCTCGTCCACGGCGCCCGGGACCGCATCATCCCGGTGGAGCAGGGCCGCGAGCTGGCCGAGGCGATGGCGGCGCGCCCCGGCGCCGACAGCCGCTGGGTGGAGGTCCCCGGCGCCGGCCACAACGACCTGCTGGGGCAGGAGGAGCCGTGGCGGGAGATGGCGGTCTTCCTCGACCACGCCGCCCGCTGACCCGCCGCCCGCGAGCCCCGGTCGCGGCCCGGCCGGTGTGAACCCTGCATGATGTGTCAGCCACGTGTAAGCCACGGCAAACTCATGCAACGCGCCGCGAGCCCCCGGGGCCGCGGCCAGGAAAGGCGAGCAGATGGCAGCGAGCGAATGGCGAAAAATCCTCCACCGGGTGGCGGAGAACGTGGAGAAGGAATTCGATCAGCGGGCCTACCGGATCCGCGAGAAGCGGGGTTGGCGCGGTGGCGTGCGGGCCTACCCCTACCGCGGCTACGCCACCGGCGAGCGCCTGTTCATCACTGGCCGGGTGCTCCAGGGCCAGACCCGGCCGGAGTCGGACCGGGACCTTCTCTGGCACGACCTGGTGCGCCTCTTCCAGCGCTTCGAGAGCGACGAGGTGCCCGGCGCCCGCCTGCTCGCCCGCTACGGGGGGCAGGAGCGGGAGCTGGTGAGCGACGACGAGGGGTATTTCGTCTTCGAGCTGCCCGGCGGCCCGTCGCGGGGCGAGATCCTGGAGTGGCACGACGTCGAGGTGGAGGTGGTGGACCCGGAGCCGGCGGCGCGGGACAGCGGCGTCTCCGTGGGTCGGTTGATGACGCCGGCCGCCGGCGCCGACGTCGCCATCGTCAGCGACCTGGACGACACGGTGGTGGAGACCGGGGCCACCGACAAGCTGCGCATGGCGCGCACCGTCTTCCTCAACAACTCCCGCACCCGCACTCCTTTCCCCGGCGTCTCCGCCTTCTACCGGGCGTTGGAGATCGGCCCGGCCGGCGGCGAGCGGCCGCGCAACCCGATCTTCTACGTCTCCAGCTCGCCGTGGAACATCTACGATCTCTTCGTCGATTTCATGAAGCACCAGGAGATCCCCCGCGGCCCGATCTTCCTGCGCGACTTCGGCCTCACCCCGGACCTGTCCTACGGCGCCTCCCACGAGGACCACAAGCTGGCCCGCATCCGCCAGCTCATGGCCGACTTCCCGGACCTGCCCTTCGTCCTCATCGGCGACAGCGGCCAGCGCGACCCGGAGGTCTACGCCGAGGTCATCGAAGGGCTGGGAGAGGCGGCGGCGGAGCGCGTCCGCGCCGTCTACCTGCGCGACGTCAGTGACGACCCCCGGGACGGAGAGGTCCGCAACCTGATCGCCGAGGCGGAGAACCACGGCGTCGTGATGGCGTTGGTGCCGGACACCGTCACCGCCGCCCGCCACGCCGCCGACCACGGCCTGATCGCCCCGGAGGCGGTGACCGAGGTGGCGGAAGACCGGGCCCGGGAGAAGATCGAGGGCGACCTCCTCTCCCGCCTGGTGGGCCGCCCCTGGGGCCGCAGGCCGGCGGGCGACCGGGACGAGGAGCCGGCCCGAACCTGACGCTGGGGGCTGGTGCGGGCGCCGCGGCGGCGCGCGGGATCGGGGGAATGGTGGCCGCGGGGCAGGGGTTGTTCCCTACGGTGCAGACGCTGGGCTCCGCGGGGGCGGGGGGCCGGCCGACGCCGTGCCGCCATCCCTGTCTCTATCGCTGCCTTCTCGCCACCGGAGCCGCCCATGTCTGACCTCCCCTCCTCGCAACGCCGATCGTCCCGCTCCCGGCTCGGCTCTCTCTCCCGTGTCGGCTTCAGCGTGCTGGCCGCGCTCTGCGCCCTGCCCCTGCTCGCCCAGGCGGTCCCGCCTCAGCCGCCCGCCACCCAGTCGCCCTCCGCCGCTACGTCCCCCACTGCGACGTCCCCCACCGCGACGGCGCCCCCCACCATCCGCGTGGACGAGGTGACGGTGGCGGTGGAGCCGGCGCCGGTGGAGGGGGGGGCGAAGTGGAGGAAGAAGAAGGCCGCCGACGGGCCGCCCCCGCGGCTGACCCCGGCGGAGGTGGAGGCGGGCTTGGTGGTGGAGTTGGGCGGCGTCCGGGGCGACGTGCTGGCCGTCTCCCGGGAGGATCGCCCCTGGCGCCTGGTGATCTACGTCGACACCCTCCTCTCCGGCCGTCACACCGTGGCCCGGGCGACCCGGGCGCTGGAAGCGCTGACCCCGCGGCTGGTGGAGCTGGGCAGCGTCGAGATCGTGGTCGCCGGGGAGCGCGTGCGCCGCTTGCTGCCGCCGAGCCGGGACCCGGACCAGGTGGCCGCCGTCCTCGCCCGGGCCAACCTGCTGGAGGACGGCACCGACGCCCTGGTCGCCCTGCGCCGGGAGGGGCTGCTGGAGCTGGAGATGACCGCCTCGCCGGAGCAGGCGCGGGTGGTGGCCGGCGACCGGGTGGCGCGGGAGGCTACCGTGGTGGAGGGCCGGTTGGACGCCCTGCTGGGTTACCTGGCGGAGTCCGCGCCTCCCGAGCCTTCGGGGGAGGCGGCCGGCGGGCCGCGGGCGGTCCTCCTGGTCAGCGACGGCTTCGACCTGGACCCGGCGGCGATCTGGCGCAGCCAGCCGGGCCTGGAGGCCTTCGCGGCGCCCGCCACCGTCTCCGCCCTCGGCGCGGCCCACGAGGCCAACGCCCAGGCCCTCGCCGCCCTCGGTTGGGCGGTGGTCCCCCTCGCCCTGCGCCAGGATTTCGAGGTCGAGGAGTTCCGCCTGGAGGACCACGTCCGGGGCCGCAACCCGGTGACCGGAAAACCGGGGCTGTTCGGCCGTGCGACCTTCGGTGGCTCGGCGGAACAGCGGGCCGAGGAGGAACTGGCCCGCCAGGCCGGGCCGCCGCCGGTGCCGCTGGACCCGGCGGCGCCCCTCGATCGCCTGGCGGGCACCACCGGGGGCCAGCGCATAGACACCATCGCCGACCTGCCGCGGCTGCTCGACGAGCTGGGCTCGCGCTATCGGCTGCGCTTGGCGCCGGCCGCCGGGGCGGGCGGCGGCGATGAGATGGACGATTCCGGCCCGGGTGCCGGTCTGTTGCCCCTCATCGTCACCGCGCGGCGGCCGGAGGTCACCGTGCGGGCGCCGCGGTGGGTCGGCGACGGCACGCCCCGGGCGGTCTCCGCCCTGCGCGCCCGGCGCCTCCTGGCTGGCGAGTTGGACCCCGGCGAGGTGACGGTGCGCGCCGCCCTCGGCCTGGAGAGCGACTCCCGGGCGCGGCTCGAGGTGCAGGTCGAGCCGCCGCCGGTGCCCGGCGACCCGGCGGCGGCGATCCCGCCCGGCCCGCGGCGGCTGACCGTCGCCACCCAGGGCGCCGACGGCGGCCCGGCGACGGTCTTCCACCGCTTGGTGGAGGGTCGCGTCGCCGGGGCCGAGGTCGCGGCCAGTGAGGGCGCCCCGGCCAACACCGTGGAGCGTGCCCTGGACGTTGCCCGCTGGGTCTACCGCGAAGACGTGGATCTGCCGCCGGGCACCGCCCGGGTGGCGGTGGTGGTGGAGGAGCCGGGCGCCGGTGGCGGCTTCACCGGGGGCCGCTGGGGCGGCTCGGTGGCTGGCATCTTCGACACCCGCACCGCCGCCGGCCCCTCCGACGCCGGCGTCTACGACTTCGCCACCGGCCTCCTCCCCGGCCCCCGCCCGGTCAGCCTGCTGCGCCCCCAGGGTGAGATGCTGACCGGGGACGTGGTGTTCGAGACGGTGGTGACGGCGGGGGTCGCCCGGGTCGATTTCTACGTCGATGGCCGGCGCCGGCAGCGGGTGCCGGCGGCGCCCTTCACCGCCCGCCTCGACCTCGGCCGGCTGCCGGAGACCTCCCGCGTCGCGGCCGTGGCCTTCGACGCCACCGGCGCCGAGCTGGGCCGCGACGAGTTGGTGGTCAACGGCGGCACCGGTCGCCTGCGGGTGCGCATCACCGAGCCCACCGAGGTGCGGGCGGTGGGCGCCGTGGACGTCGCCGCCGACGTCGACGTGCCGCCGGCGGCCAGCCTGGACCGCCTGGAGGTGTTCTGGCGCGACCGGTTGGCGGCGACCCTCTTCCAGCCGCCGTTCCGCCACCGCTTAGCGGTGCCCGCCGACGACCCGGAGGGTTACCTGCGGGTCGTTGCCCACCTGGTGGACGGTACCCGGGCGGAGGACGTCCTGTACCTCAACGGCCCGGTGGCCGGCGACCGCATCGACGTCCGCCTGACCGAGCTCTACGTGGTGGTCACCGGCCGCGATGGTCGCCCGGTGCGGGACCTCACCGCCGACGCCTTCACGGTGAAGGAAAACGGCGAGCGGCAGCGGGTGGAGACCTTCAGCGCCGCCGGCGACCTGCCCATCACCATCGGCCTGGCCATCGACTCCTCGGCCAGCATGTTCGTCAAGCTGCCGGAGGTGCAGGAGGCGGCGGCGGAGTTTCTGAGCGAGCTGGCCAGCGGCCGGGACCGCGCCTTCCTGGTTGACTTCGACGACGGCGTGCGCCTGGCCGCCGCCACCACCGGCGAACTGGCCGACGTGCGCCGCGCCGGCTTCGGCCTGGTGGCCGACGGCCGCACCTCGTTGTGGCAGGCGGTGGTCTACAGCCTGGTGCAGTTGCAGAGCGCGCCGGGGAGGAAGGCGTTGGTGGTGTACTCCGACGGTGCCGACGAGGACGACGACTTCCCCTTCCGCGACGCCCTGGCCTTCGCCCGCAAGGTGGGGGTGCCTATCTACTTCATCGTCTCCAACGACGAGGCGGTGCGCACCGGCGGCATCCCCATCGGCTTTCCCTCCCTGGGCCGCCGGCTGCAGAAGCTGACCTCGGCGGTGGGCGGGCGGGTATGGCTGGTGCGCCGGGGCGACGACCTGGCCGACATCTACCGCCAGATCGAAGAAGAGCTCTCCGCCCAGTACCTCCTCGGCTACTACCCGGAGGACAAGGGGCTGGTGGACGGCTGGCGCGATTGGCGCCGCATCGAGGTGGACGTCGATGGCCGCGGCCTCGAAGCCCGCACCCTGGCCGGGTACCAACGCTAGCCAACCGCCCGTCTGGCCCGTCTGGGCTGTGAACTCTCCCAAAATGTCCCTGGCACCCTGGCCCGGGCACCCTGGCCCGGCACCCTGGCCCGGCCCGGGCACCCCCCAGAATGTCCCTGGCACCTTGGTAGCCTCCAAACGTCCCTGGCACCCTGATAGCAGGCACCTTGCTAGCAGCCTCCAAATGTCCCTGGCACCCTGATAGGCCCCCACCTTATTGCCCGTTCCTCCGAATTCGGTGAGAGCGAGAGCATTCCTGTGAGATTGGCAGGCGCATTTTGCGTCTGTAATAGGCATGGGACGCCACATCCGACATGTATCCAGGCCAGGTGAGCTTGTCGAGATCACTTGCCGGACGTTTCAGAGCCGCTCGCTCCTACGACCGAGTCGCGCTCTGTGCCGGACCTTCGTCGGCGTGCTGGGTAGAGCCGTCGAGCTCTACCCCGTGCGCCTCCACGGTGTCGTCGTTCTCTCGACGCACTTCCACCTGCTGATCGCGCCGGAAAGCGTCGATCAGATGTCGGGCTTTATGCAACACCTGACAAACAATCTCTCGCGGGAGGTGGGGCGCCTCCACGACTGGCCCGGGCCTATGTTCGCCAGGCGCTACACCTCGATCCCGGTGTCCGACGAGCCCGGGGCGCAAATCGCACGAATGGAGTACCTTCTTTCGAACGGATGCAAGGAAGGACTGGTCCTCAGCCCTCGCGATTGGCCAGGGGTTCAGTCCGCCGAGGCCCTCGCCGACGGGGTGCCGCTCGTGGGCGAGTGGATCGATCGCACCGCCTACAGGTCGGCGCGGAACAAAGATCGCAACGTGTCGATCCGCCAGTTCACCGAGCGCTACGAGGTCCATCTCGAGCCGCTACCGTGCTGGAAGCATCTCGCAGGGGCGGTCTGGCGGGCGCGGGTGGCGGATCTCGTGGAGGAGATCGAGAAGAAGACGCTGAAGATGCATCATGGTGAGGGCACGGTGCCGCTGGGATCGCGCGCCGTGCGCAGGGTGCATCCCCACCGCAAACCTAGCTACGAGTCCAGGTCGCCCCGGCCCATGGTCCACGCCTTGACCCGTCGGGTCCGGGACGAGATGATCGCCGCCTACCGGGAATTCGAGGTCGCGTATCGACACGCCAGCGCGCGATTTCGGTCGGGTGAGTGGAGTGTCACGTTCCCGCCGGGGACTTGGAAACCGCATCTGCTGGTTCCGGGCCCCGGCTGACGCCTTCCAGCTTTCTCCATCCACAATTCGATGCTTCGGTTTTTCCGCAACGCGGGGGAGGTGTCTCTCGTCGGGCTGAAGTTCACCGCTAGCTGTTGGTGGCGCCGTCTACCGCCTCTTCGCCGTCCGCCTGCTAGTCCTCGTCCTCTTCCTCGATGGGGAGGATCGGGACGTGGGGTGGCTGGTGGTCGGAGTTGCCGCCGGCGATCTGCAGCAGGCGGGCGAGTTGCGGCGGGTCCACCGGCTTGACCAGGTGGAAGTCAAAGCCGGCCTCCAGGGCGCGGCGCTGGTCGGCGGGCTGGCCGAAGCCGGTCAGGGCGATCAGGACCGGGGCGTCCGTCGGGTAGGCGGTGCGGATCTTGCGGGCCACCTCGTAGCCGTCGATGCCGGGCAGGTCGATGTCCACCAGGGCCACCGCCGGGCGGTACTCCTCGGCGTGCTGGGCGCCGGCCACGCCGTCGTCGGCCATGGTCACCTCGTAGCCCCAGAGGCGGAGCAGCTCGACGAGGGCGGCGCGGCCGTCCCGGTCGTCTTCGACGATCAGCACGGGGACGCCGACGTGGGCGTCCGGGTCGGCGGCCTGGCGCTCCTCCTCCGGCGTGCCGTCGACCTCCGGGTTTTCGTGGGAGTCGATGCCGGCCATGTCCAGGAGGTTGTCCGTCGCCTTGCGCAGCAGCTCTACCTGGCGCTCGATGATCTTGCGGTAGCGCTCCCCCTGGCCGTGGGCGTCGGTGTCGGCCATCTCGCGCATCAGGGAGAGGGCCGTGGTGATGGCGCTCAGCGGGTTGCGCAGCTCGTGGCCGACCCGGGCCAGCAGGCGCTCCTCGCGCTGCCCCGCCGTCTCCAGGTCCCCCAGCCGCCCTTCCATGACGCGCAACTGGCCGCGCAGCTCGCGTAGCCGGCGGCGGCGGCGCACGCCGCTCAACACCGCCTCCAGGACCTTCTTCGAGGTCGGGTGGCAGAGGACCAGGACGTGGTCCATCTCGTCCAGGGCATCGACCCAGTCCGGCGGCGAGCCCTCCTCGGAGAGGATGAGGAGCGGCAGCCCCAGCTCCCGGGTGAACTCGCCGAGCTCGCGGGCCTGCTCCGTAGGGCTGCGGCCCTCGTCGTCGTCGGCTTCTTCGCCCTCGGGCAGGGAGCGGCCGGTGAGGAGGACGGCACCGGTCTTGGCGTCCGGGCCGTGCTGCCGCAGGAGGTCGAGCATCGACCCGAAGGCGCCGACCTCCTCCACCCGGTAGCCCGCCGACTCCACCACGCCGGCGGCGTCGATGCCCCCGGGCCGTTCGCTGTGGCTCAGGAGGAGGACGCGGCGCGGGGTCTTCGCCTCGCCGGAGCCGGCCTCACCGGTCACGGTACTCACCTCCGGGAACTACGATTTGAAGAGCATCGGGGAATGGTCGGTGGGGGGTGGCGGGCGTCCACATGGGGTGCCTCTCTCAGCGGTTTGGGCAGTGGGGAGCGCGGCTCCCGGTTACCCGATGGAGAAAGCAAGGGGTGTGCCGGGGCGGGACCTCAGCCCGGGTAGAGGACGACCCGCCGGTAAGGGCCGTCGCCGCGGCTTCGGGAACTCAGGTGGTGGCTCTCGGCCAGCTCGTGTTGCAGGCGCCGGAGGTAGGAGTTGCGCGGCGTCAGCTCCACGGGTTGGCGGCTGGAGCGCACCTCCTCGACGCCGCGTTGGGCTTCGCGCAGGGCGGCGGCCTCGGAGCCGGTCGCGTTGCCGCCGCGCTCCCGGGGCCGCCGCCGGCCCGCGGCATCGCCGCCATCCGCGGCGTCCCGGCCCGCCTCGGCTCCGGCAAGGTCGAAGGCGGAGCGCAGGAACGACTCCATCTGGGTCACCGTGTTGCTGCGCACCAGGTGGAGCGGCACCCCCCGGGCCTGGGCATCGCGGAGCTTGCGCGGCTGGCGCCGCTCCTGCCCCTTGGTGGTCAGGATGACGTCGGCCTCGGCCAGGTCCTCGACGACGTAGGCCGGCACCTTGAACTTGCGCACCACCCGCTCCAGCTTGTCCCGGGAGACGGCGTAGGGGAAGACCCGCAGGATGCGGCTGGTGCGACCCGGGGCGACGCCGGTGGCCGGCGCTCCGGGGTCTCGGGAGGCCGCCTCGGCGGCGCCGGGCCAGCGCGGCTCGGCGGGCCGGGGGTTCTCAGAAGGCCGGCGGTTCTCAGCGGGTAGACGGTTCTCGCCAGCCCCGGGGGCGCCGGTGGCTTCGCGGTTCCGGGCGGTCTTGTCGTCCCCGGAGGCTCCGCCGGGCCCGGCGTCTTCGATCTCCACCTCGCCGTCGTCGCCGCGGGTGCGGCGCTCCGGCTGGGGCGCGACGCCGCGCAGGAAGCGGTCCACCACCTCGGCGACGTGGCGGTGGACGACCAGCGAGCCTTTGGCCTGGATCTCGATGAGGACATCGAAGGTGGGGGGCGCCTTGCGCTCCAGGACGGTCTTCTGGGTGCGCCGGCGCCGCGCCTCGTCGTCGGACAGGGTGACCGCCTGAATCCCCCCCACCAGGTCCGAGAGAGTGGGGTTCTGGAGCAGGTTCTCCAGGCTGTTGCCGTGGGCGGTGGCGATGAGTTGGACGCCCCGCTCGGCGATGGTGCGGGCGGCCTGCGCCTCGGCCTCGGTGCCGATCTCGTCGATGACCACCACCTCGGGCATGTGGTTTTCCACCGCCTCGATCATCACCTGGGCCTGGGAGACGCCGGCCGGCACCTGCATGCGGCGGGCGCGGCCGATGCCCGGGTGAGGGATGTCGCCGTCGCCGGCGATCTCGTTGGAGGTATCGACGATGACCACCCGCTGGCCCAGCTCGTCGGCCAGAACCCTTGCAGCTTCCCGCAGCAGGGTGGTCTTGCCGACCCCGGGGCGGCCCAGCAGGAGGATGGAGGAGCCCTCCTCGATGACGTCACGCACGATGTCGATGGTGCCGAGGACCGCCCGGCCGACCCTCAGGGTGAGGCCGACGGGGTCGCCGGCGCGGTTGCGGATGGCGGAAATGCGATGCAAGGTGCGCTCGATGCCGGCGCGGTTGTCGGGGCCGAAGTGGCCGACGCGGTCGGTGACGTGGGCGATGTCGTCGGCGGTGATGGGGGCATCGCCGAGAAGGTCGCCGTGGTCGGGGAAACGGGCTTCGGGGGGCCGGCCGAGATCGAGGACGATCTCGATGAGGCTGGTGCGATGGGGATGGGAGGCAAGGGCGGACTGGACGTCCGGGGGGAGGACGTCCAGCAGAAGGGGGAGGTCGTCGTCGCGGGTCTGTTCGGGGGGCACGGTTTTGTGGGGGCGGTTGTAATTTGGCGAATCGGTTTCATTGTAGGGGATGCGGGGACCGTGCCGGGGCGCGGGGTGATCCGGCTGGCGGCTGGCGGCTGGCGGAAGGCCCGGAAGGCCCGCTGCGAGTCGGGTAGGCTGAGGGCATGGGGAACGGGTGGCGGGTCTGGATCGATACGGGGGGTACGTTCACCGATTGTGTGGCGGTGGATCCCCGGGGCGAGATCCACCGTGCGAAGGTTTTGTCGTCCTCGGCGCTGCGGGGGCGGGTGACGGGGGTGGACGGCAGGCGGGTGGGCGTGGATGGCGAGTGGCGGGTGCCGAGCGGTGGGTGCTGCAGCGGTGGGTGCCAGGGACCTTTTTTGCCGGGTGCCAGGGACATTTATCGGGTGCCAGGGACCTTTTTTGGGGTGCCAGGGACCTTTTTTGCCGGGTGCCGGTTTTATCCGCTGGCGGGGGAGAGCGAGGGCGCGGAGGTGGTGGGCTGGGCAGACGGGGTGTTGACCTTGGCCGAGGCGGTGGAGGTGGAGACAGGGCAACGGTTCGAGATCCGGTCGCCGGAGGAGGCGCCGGTGTTGGCGGCGCGACTGGTCACCGGCACCGCCCACGGGCAGGCCCTGCCGGCCATGGCACTGCGGCTGGCCACCACCCGGGGGACCAACGCACTGCTCGAACGCCGCGGGGCGCGGGTGGCGCTGTTCGTCACCCGGGGCTTCGCGGACCTGCTGGAGATCGGGACGCAGCAACGGGCGGACCTCTTCGCCCTGGAGGTGCGAAAGCCCGCGCCGCTCCACCAGCGGGTGGTGGAGGTGGACGAGAGGGTTGGCGCCGGGGGGGAGGTGCTGCGCGAGCCGGACCTGGCGGCGGTGGCCCGAGCCGGGGAGGAGCTGCTGGCGGCGGGAATCGAGAGCGCTGCGGTGGCCCTCCTCCACAGCTACGCGGCGCCGCAGCACGAGGGTCGGGTGGCGGCGACGCTGCGGCAGGCGGGGATCCCCCGGGTGGCGGAGTCGGCGGCGCTGGCGCCGCTCATCAAGATCCTCCCCCGGGCCGAGACGGCGGTGGTGGAGGCGTACCTGGCACCGGTGCTGGAGGAGTACCTGGACGGCGTCGCCGCGTCGCTACCGCCAGGGGAGGACACCAGCCTCCACGTCATGACCAGCGCCGGCGGCCTGGTTCGTCGCGACGGCTTCCGCGCCAAGGACAGCCTGCTCTCCGGCCCCGCCGGCGGCGTCGCCGGGGCGGCCCGGGCGGGCCGCATGGTCGGGATGACGCGCCTCCTGGGCTTCGACATGGGGGGCACGTCCACCGACGTGTCGCGCTACGACGGCGACTTCGAGTACGTCTTCGAGCACCGGGTGGGGGACGCCCGGCTGGTGGCGCCGGCCCTGGCCATCGAGACGGTGGCCGCCGGCGGCGGGTCGATCTGCGCCTGCGACGAGGGGCGCCTGCGGGTCGGGCCGGAAAGCGCCGGGGCCCGGCCGGGGCCGGCCTGCTACGGCGGCGGCGGGCCGCTGACCCTGACCGACGTCAACCTCCTCCTCGGCTTCCTCGACCCGGACCGCTTCGCCATCCCGGTGGACCCGCAGGCCGCCGAGGCGGCCTTCGCCCAGGTGCGTCGGCAACTGGCCGCCTCCACCACCGACCCGCCCGGGCCGGGGGAGCTGCTGCAGGGCTTCCGGGCCATCGCCGACGAGCGCATGGCGGAGGCGATCCGTTCCATCTCGGTGCGCCGGGGCTACGACCCGGCCGAGTACACCCTGGTCGCCTTCGGTGGCGCCGGCGGGCAGCACGCCTGCGCCGTGGCGGACCGCCTCGGGGTGGCGACGGTGCTGATCCCCACCGACGCCGGCCTCCTCTCCGCCCTCGGCCTCGGCCACGCGGTGATCGAGCGCTTCGCCCAGCGCCAGGTGCTGGAGCCCTTGGCCGACCTCGCCGGCAACGGCCGGCTCGGCACCCTCCTCGGCGAGCTGGACGCGGAGGCGGTGGCCGCGGTGCGCCGGGAGGAAGGGGGGGCGGGGAGCGAGACGGCAGACAGCGAGACGGCAGGTAGCGAGACAGGAGGCAGCGAGACAGCAGGCAGCGAGACAGCCGGTAGCGACGCGGCGTCGGGCGACGGCGCGCCCCGGGTCCGCCGGCGTATCCTCCATCTCCGCTTCGCCGGCCAGGAGTCGGCCCTGGCGGTGGACCTCGACCCGGCGGCCACCGTCTCCGCCGATGCCGTCCGCGGCGCCTTCGCCGACGCCTACCGCGGCCGCTACGGCTACCTGCCGGAGGACCGGGAGCTGGAGGTGGAGTCGGCGCGGGTGGTGGCGTCGAGCCGGCGGGCCGGGGACGGGGCGCGCCGCGAGGCCCCGCAGCCGTTCGCCGCCACCCCGGCGGGCCACCGGGAGGCCCGCTTTGCCGACACCCGTGTCGCCGACCGCCTGCAGCGGGCCGCCGTGTTCGAGCGCGCCAGCCTGGCCCCGGGAGCCCGCTTCTCCGGCCCCGCCCTGGTCTACGAGGCCCACGGCGCCACGGTGGTGGCGCCCGGCTGGGTCGGCGAGGCCGACCCCTCGGGGGCGCTGATCCTGCGCCGCCAACGGGCGGAAGCGTAGACTCGGAGCTTCCCAGCGAACCCATTCGGTACCACCCCACCACGAGGAAGGACGGACAGCATCCACGACGACGAGACCCACGACGAGTTGAAGGACCGGCGCGAGGCCGGCGCCTACAGCGAGGCCGGCACCTATAGCGAGGCCGGCACTTACAGTCAGGGCGCGGGCAGCGGGCCGGTGCATGAGGCGAAGCGCCGGGTGGTGATGGTGGCGGCGGTGATGACTGCCTCGGTGGTGGCGGTGATGGCCGTCCTCTGGGTGCTCACCTCCGGCACCTTCCGCGAGCCGCTGGACCTGGGCCTGGGGATCCCCTGGCTGACCCCGGCGCTGCTGGTCGTCGCCGCCACACTCCTGGTCGGCGCCCCCCTGGCCGAGCGCCTCCTCCTGGCGCCACCGGTGACCGGCGAAAGTTACGGCGACGGCGTCACCGGGATCGGCCTCAACCGCTACGTCAGCGTCAAGATCGCCACCCTCGGGCTGCGCGAGGCGGTGGGCGTCCTGGGGCTCTTCATCGGCCTCATCGGCGAGCCGTTCCACGGCTTCGCCGTCGGCGCCACCTCGCTCCTCGCCCTGGCCTTCGGCTGGCCTCGGGAGGAGGAGGTGGAAGCGGCGGCGCGGCGGTGAGCGGCTCGCCCCAGCCCGGCGCCGGCCTCGACCCGATCCGCCAGGAGCTGTTCTCCCACCGCTTCTCGGCCTTGGCCCGGGAGATGGGGGACATGCTGGAGCGCACCGCGCTATCGACCAACGTCAAGGAGCGGCTGGACTTTTCCTGCGCGCTGCTCGGCCCGGACGGCGAGCTGGTGGTCAACGCCCCCCACATCCCGGTCCACCTCGGCGCCCTGGGTTTGTGTGTGCGCTCCGTGGCGGCGGAGCTGGAGATGGTCCCCGGCGACGTGGTGGTCACCAATCATCCGGCCTACGGCGGCTCCCACCTCCCCGACGTCACGGTGGTGACCCCGGTGTTCAACGGTGACGGACACCTCCTGGGTTACGCCGCCAGCCGCGCCCACCACGCCGAGATCGGCGGAACCCGCCCCGGCTCCATGCCGCCGGACGCTACCACCCTTGCCGAGGAAGGCGTGGTGATCCCGCCCACCCGGCTGGTGGAGGCCGGCGAGCCGCGCTGGGGACGGCTGCGGCGCATCCTCTCCTCCGGGCCCCACCCCTCCCGCGCCGTCGATGAGAACCTGGCCGACCTCGCCGCCCAGGTGGCGGCCAACCACCGCGGCGCCGAGGGTCTGGCAGGGATGGCCCGGGCCGAGGGCCGCGGTCCGGTGGCCGCCGCCATGGCCGGCCTCACCCGCCGCGCCGAGGAGCGCATGGGCCGCGCCCTGGAGCGCCGCCGGGAGGAGATCGGCCCCGGCCCCCACCGGGCGACGGCGGAGCTCGACGACGGGGCGGCCCTGGTGGTGACGGTGACCCTGGGGGGCGGGCCGGAGCGGGCCGCCACCCGCATCGACTTCACCGGCACCGCCGGCGTCCACCCCGGCAACCTCAACGCTCCCCGGGCGGTGGTCACCAGCGCCGTCCTCTACGTCCTCCGCCTGCTGGTCGCCGAAGAGCTGCCCTTGAACGAAGGTCTGCTGCGGCCGGTGGAGCTGGTGGTGCCGGAGGGCATGCTCGCGCCCCCCTTCGCCGCCGACCCGGCCCGCTGCCCGGCGGTGGTGGGCGGCAACGTCGAGACCAGCCAGCGGGTGGTGGAGGTGCTGGTCGAGGCGCTGGGCCTGGCGGCGGCGAGCCAGGGGACGATGAACAACGTCCTTTTCGGCAACGACGACTTCGGCTACTACGAGACGGTGGCCGGCGGCTGCGGCGCCGGCCCGGGTTTCGCCGGCGCCTCGGCGGTGCACAGCCACATGACTAACACCCGCATCACCGACCCGGAGATCCTGGAGCGGCGCTACCCGGTGCGCCTGGAGCGCTTCGCCGTGCGCCGCGGCTCCGGCGGCGCCGGGCGCTGGCCCGGGGGCGACGGCGTGGTGCGGGAGATGACCTTCCTGGCGCCGGTGTCGCTGTCGATCCTCAGCCAGCACCGCAACCGGGGGCCGGCCGGCGCCGCCGGCGGTGGCGACGGCGCCCCGGGACGGCAGCGGGTGGTGCGGGCCGGCGCGGGCCCGGAGAGCGGCGAGGGGGTCGAGGAGCTGGCGGCGGTGGACGGCCGGGAGCTGGCCGCCGGCGACCGCCTGATCCTGGAGACCCCCGGCGGTGGCGGCTGGGGGGCCGAGGCGGAGAAGGGGGCGGGGTAGGTTTCAACGGGGTAGGTTTCAACGGGGTAGGTTTAAGCGGGGCGGGTTTCAGCAGGGTGGTTTTCGGAGTTGAGATATTGCGAAGACTTCCCGAGGCGTCAGATTCCGTATAGTCTGCCGGGCGTAGCAGCCATGCCGTCCTCCGCTCCCAACCCCCCGCCTCTGTTCCGGAGCCTCCTCTGCGCCGCGGTGATCCTGTGCGGCACCACCGTCTGCCCTCCGGCGGCCTTCGCTACCAGCGGCGACGCCGAGGCCTGGCGTGCCCGCAACGACGAGGCGGTGGCGGAGTTTCGCCTCGCCAACCGTGCCGCCACCACCGCCGAGGCCCGTCGAGGCTTGGAGCGCGCCCTGGCGCTCCTCGACGGGTTGCTGGACACGCCGCCCCCGGACCCCGCGTCGGAGCACCGCGCCCGGTTCGACCGCATCGTGGTGCTGGCCGCCCTCGGGCGCAACGAGGCAGCCCTTCACGCGGTGGCGGACCTGGAGGCCGAAGGCGTGGCGCTACCCGCCTACGTCCTGAGCTCGGCTGGCGACGCCACGGCGTCCCAGGGCGACGCCGAAGGGGCTCTCCGCCGCTACGAGGCGGCGCTGGCTCTGGACCCGGCCGCCGAGGCCGCCCATGCGGGCCGCATCTTCGCCCTCTCCGACCTGGACCGGCTCGACCGTGCCGGGGACATCCTGCGCCGACGTCTGGCGACGTCCCAGCCCGCCGAGGTCCGCCGCGACGACCGGCTGCGACTGGCGCTGGTCACCGCCTGGTCGGGGCGGCTCGACCGGGCCCTTTCCTGGAGCGCCGAGCTTCTCGCCGAGCACCCCGACGACGCCGAGCTCCTGGTCCAGCACGGCGGGCTGTTGCTGCAGGCGGACCGACCGCGCGCGGCCCTGCGCGCCTTCGCGGGCGCGCTGGAACTGGAGCCCGGGTCCCGGCGTGCGGCGGTGGGCCGAGCCCAGTCGCTGGTCCGCCTGGCCCGATGGCGGGAGGCCGAGGCGGCCTTCGGCGAAGTGGCCGCCGAGGACCCGGAGTGGCTTCCCCTGGCTCGGGCGCGGCGCGAGGTCGATGCCGACCGGGCGGCGCAGGTCTCCTGGGACGCCCGCCGCGGCACCGGTCCCGACCGCGAGATCGCCGACCAGGAGCTGCGCTGGGAGGCGCGGGCGACCAGCGCCCGCTTCGGCGGCGGCTGGCGCGCCTTCGCCGGGCGGCGCGAGGCCGAGGCGGAGCGCAGCGCGAGGACGCTGCGCGACGAGCGCACCTTCGCCGGGCTCAGCCTGCAGCGCGGCGACTGGCGGCTGCGCGGCGAGGCGGACCGTGCCGACGACCCCTCCGCGCCTCTCCTCGCCGACGACGGCGGCTGGACGGCCGGCGCCGACTGGCGGCCCGGCGACCCGTGGTCCCTCGCCGTGGAGTACTCCGATGACGCCTTCGACCTGCCGCTGCGGGCGCGCGAACAGGGGGTCACCGGCGACCGGGTCGGCGCCGCCGTGCGCTGGCAACCCCGCGCCCAGCACGCGCTGCGGCTATCGACCTCCCACGTCGATTACACGGACGACAACCGCAGCCGCTCCCTCGGGCTCTCGGCCTCGAGTCACTGGCCCTTCGGGCGCCGCAACCGCCTGGTGCTGGAGCCCGGCGTCTACGCCAGCCGGCAGGATCGCCAGGACGTGGCGTACTACAGCCCGAGCCGTGACCTGAGCCTGGAGGTGGCCGGTGCCGTCGAGCAGCGCCTCTGGTCCAGTCCCGGCCGGCGCCTGCGCCACGCCCTGGAGCTCGGCGTCGGCCTGTACCGCCAGGAGGGCTTCGACGCCGAGGCGACGGGGCGCCTCGGCTACCGGGTGGAGTGGGACTTCGCGCCGTCGAGCCGGGTCTACCTGCGGTTGGCTCGGCTGCGGCGGGCTTACGACGGAGCCCCGGAGCACCAGACCCGCGTCGAGGTGGGGGGCTGGTGGGCCTGGGGTGGGAAGCGCCCGGCGCAACCTGACCCATGACCCCCATCGACCTGCTGCTCGGCTTCGCGTTCTTCTACCCGCTGCTGATGAGCTACGTGTGGATGGGCGGCGGACTGCTCTTCTGGTGGCGGCGGGAGCGTGGCGCGCCGCCCATCGACCAGCCGCCGGAGCTGTCCCGCTATCCCCTCGTCAGCCTCGTCGTGCCGTGCTACAACGAGGGGCAGAACAGTCGCGAGACCATCGCCGCCCTCGCCGCTCAACGCTGGCCCCACTTCGAGATCCTGGCAGTCAACGACGGCAGCTCGGACGACACGGCGGAGGTGCTGGACGACCTGCTGGACGAGGTGCCCCAGTTGCGGGTCATCCACCTGGTGCAGAACCAGGGCAAGGCCATGGGCCTGAAGACCGCCGCCGCCGCCGCCCGCGGCGAGTTCCTGGTGTGCATCGACGGCGACGCGCTGCTCGACCCGTGGGCCACCCACTGGCTGGTCTCCCACCTGGTCGATTGGCCGCAGGTGGGGGCGGTCACCGGCAATCCCCGCATCCGCAACCGGTCGACCCTGCTCGGCCGGCTGCAGGTCGGCGAGTTCAGCTCCATCATCGGCCTGATCAAGCGCGCCCAGCGCAGTTACGGCCGCGTCTTCACGGTCTCCGGCGTCATCGCGGCGTTCCGGGCCACGGCGCTGCGCCGCGTCGGCTGGTGGAGCAACGACATGGTCACCGAGGACATCGACGTCACCTGGCGCCTGCAGATGGACCGCTGGGACGTGCGCTACGAGCCCCGGGCCATCTGCTGGATCCTGATGCCGGAGACCTTGAAAGGCCTTTGGCGGCAGCGGCTGCGCTGGGCCCAGGGTGGCGTCGAGGTGGCGCTGCGCTACGGCGCCGCACTGCTCAGGTCCCGGCGCCACCGGCGGATGTGGGTGACGCTGATGGAGTTCACCGCCAGCGTCGTCTGGTCCTACGTCATGCTCAGCCTGATCCTGCTCTGGCTGGCGGGCCGCCTGCTGCCGATGCCGGAAGCGCTCCAGGTGCCGAGCCTGCTGCCCGATTGGCACGGCGTCATCCTGGGCGCGACGTGCCTGCTGCAGTTTGCGGTCAGCCTGTTCATCGACCGGCGGTACGAGCCGGGGGTCGGGCGCAACTACTACTGGATGATCTGGTATCCCTTCGCCTTCTGGTTCCTCAACATGCTGACCACCGTCGTCGCCACGCCCAGGGCACTGGCCAAGCGGCGCGGCACCCGCGCCACCTGGGTCAGCCCGGACCGGGGGCTGTGATGCCGGCGCCCCCCCGGCCCTGGCCCCCCCTGATCCGCCGTCCGGAGAGGCAGAGCCGACACCACCGCAGGCTCTACCAACTCGTCACCCTCGTCGCCTGGGGGGCTTGGCTCTACCTCTTCGTGCCGCTGGTGACCCTGCTGCTCTGGCTCGGCGGCGTGCGCACGGCGTGGGTCGAGGGGTTTCTGTCCCAGGGAGTGGCGGCTGATCTCCAGGGCATCGCCGTCGCCGCCCTCGTCTGTGCCCTGGTGCTGGTGCTCTGGGGCGAGCTGGAGCGCCAGCGGGCGGCGGCCAAACCGCGCCGGTTGCCCAGCGAGCATGACGAGGCGCAAAGCGTTTCCGAGGGCATGGGGCTCCCCTTGCGCGAGGTGTACAAGCTGCGAGACGCTCGCCGTGCCCTGGTCAACTTCACCCCCGAAGGCGGATTTCTGCGCGTGGACGGGCTCGACCGTCCCGGGCCCAGCAGGAGGAGCGAGATGGACACGATGCTGCAGCGCCTGGCTGAAACCGTGGCCGAAGCGCGGTCGCTGGAAGAGCTGACGCGACCGATGCTGGAAATGCTGGAGCGGGCTTCCGGCTTCGAGTCGGTCTACCTCACCACCATCGACGAGAAGGAGGGCCTGCAGCACGTCCTGTTCTCCCACAACGTCCGCCGCTTGCAGATTCCCGAGGGCTTGGCGGTGAAGTGGCGGGACACGCTGTGCAGGCGGGCGCTGGAGGACGGCGAGACCGGCGTCGTCGACGTGCCGTCGCGCTGGCCCGACGCCGAGGCCGGCCAGGACCTCGGCATCCGCTCCTACGCCACCGCTCCGGTGCACGCCGGCAGCGAGCTCTACGGCACCCTGTGCGCGGCGAGCCGGCACCAGCTCACCCTGACGCCCGAGGCCGAGCGGCTGCTCCACATGTTCGCCATCCTGGTGGGGCACCACGTCGAGCGGGAGAGCCTGGTCGCCAGGCTGCAGCAGGTGAATGCCGAACTGTCCGCGGTGGCCCTCGTCGATCCCCTGACCGGCCTCGCCAACCGCCGTGCCCTGCTCGGCGAGCTGGCGCGCATGCTGGACCGCTCGCAGCGCGACGGCAGCCGGGTCCACGTCGCCTTCCTCGACCTCGACGGCTTCGAGGACTTCAACGACCAGCACGGCCGCGGGGCTGGCGACGAGCTTCTGACCGCCGTCGCGGCGCGCATCGACTCCGCGGTGCGCGGCGGTGACTTCGCGGCCCGCTACGGTGGCGACGAGTTCGTGGTGCTGGCCTGGTCGGCGGACGGTGAGGGCTCGGGTGAGGATCTGCGCCAGCGCCTGGCCAGAGCCACCGAGGGCGGCTACGAGCTGAGCCACGCGACCGTGGACTACCCCGGCGCCAGCGTCGGCGTCACCACCGCACTGCCAGGAGACGCGTCGGACGCCGTCCTCGCCCGGGCCGACGAGGCCATGTACGAGGCGAAGCGCCGGCGGCGGGCGCGGCGATGAAGCGCCTCCTCTCGGTCCTCCTCTGGTCGATCATCGCCGCCGCCTTCCTCGGCCCGGGGACGGTGACCACGGCGGCCGCCGCCGGCGCCGGTCACGGGCTGGCGCTGCTCTGGGCCCTGGCGTTCTCTACCGTCGCCACCCTGGTGCTCCAGGAAGCCAGCGCCCGCCTGGCCATCGTCTCCGGCCACGACTTGGCGCGGGCGCTGCGCCTGCGCTCCCACGGCGCCCTGGGCGCCTTCGTGCTTCTCCTCGTGCTCGGCGCGGTGATCGTCGGCTGCGCCGCCTACGAGGCGGGCAACATCCTGGGCGGCGTCGCCGGCCTCGCCCTGGCCTCGGCGCTGCCCGGCTGGGCGCTGGTGCTGGCGGTGGGGGCGCTGGCGGCGGCGCTGCTGTTCCTCGGCAACCCGCGCACCGTGGCCCGGCTGCTGGCGGCGGCGGTGGCGGTGATGGGCCTCGCCTTCCTGGTCACCGCGGCGCTCCTGGAGCCCTCCGTCGGCGGCCTCCTGGCCGGCACCCTGGTGCCCACCTTCCCGCCCGGCTCGGCGCTCCTGGTCCTCGGCCTCATCGGCACCACGGTGGTGCCCTACAACCTCTTCCTCGGCTCCGGCGTCGCCGCCGGCCAGACCCTTCCCGAGCTGCGCTTCGGCCTGACGGTGGCGGTGGGCCTGGGAGGGTTGATCTCCATGGCGGTGCTGGTGGTGGGCTCGGCGGTGCCGGGGGAGTTCTCGTTCCCGGCCCTGGCGGCGGTCCTCACCGCCCGCCTCGGACCGTGGGCCGCGGATCTGTTCGCCTACGGCCTGGCGGCGGCGGGGGTGTCGTCGGCGGTCACCGCGCCGCTGGCGGCGGCGATCACGGCGCGGGGGTTGTTCGGTGGGGATGGGGGCGAGGGGGCGGAAGCGGCCGAGGCGGCCGGCCCGGACCGCTGGTCGCCCCGGGGTTGGCGCTACCGGGCGGTGTGGGGCGGGGTGCTGGCCACCGGCCTGCTCTTCGGCCTGACCGGCGTGCGCCCGGTGCCGGTGATCCTGCTCGCCCAGGCGCTCAACGGCATCCTCCTGCCCTGGGTGGCGGTGTTCCTGCTGCTGGCGGTCAACGACCGGCGGTTGATGGGCCGACGCGGCCTCAACGGGCCGCTGTCGAACACCTTGATGAGCGCCGTCGTTCTGGTGACCCTGCTGCTGGGCACCCGCAACGTGCTCCGCGCCGGCGCCTCAGCCGTCGGGCTGGAGGCGCCGGGGGAGGGGCTGCTGCTGGCCGTGGCCGGGGCGGTCGCCGTGGCCCTGGCGGTGCCGGTGGCCCGGGGTGTGGGCCGCGCCCGGGCTACGGCACCGCCGGCTCAGAGCCCGTAGCGCACGCCCAGGGAGACCACCGCCCCGGGGGTCGTGTAGCCGGCGATCTCGGCGCTGTCGTCGTCCAGGGCGTTGTCGATCCGCAGGTACACGGTCAGCGGGTCACTCACCGCGTAGCCGGCGGTCAGGTCGAGGCGCTGGTAATCGTCCAGCTCGCTGCCGTCGGAATCGACCCGGTCGGCGACGGCGACCAGGGCGAGGCTGGCGTCCCAGCGCCCGGCCGGGTCCCAGAGGGCGGTGACGGCGGCGCGGTGCTCCGGGCGCCGGGGCAGGGGATCGCCGCTGGCCCGGTCCTGCGAGTCGGTCCAGGTGTAGTTGACCCGGGTGTCGAGGCCGGCGGCCAGCGGCACGGTGAGCCAGGATTCCACCCCCCGGGCCCGGGCGTCGCTGATGTTGTCGGCGCGGAAGGTGGTGAAGTCGAAGCCGATCAGGTTCTCGTAGTCGTTGTCGAACCAGGTGACGTCGGCGGCCCAGGCGCCGGGGGTGCCGGCGGCGCCGGAGCCGGCCAGCTCGACCCCCAGGTCCCAGCCCTCGCTGGTCTCCGCTTCCAGCGCCGGGTTGCCGAAGCCGGGGAAGTAGAGCTCATTGAAGGTCGGCGCCTTGAAGCCGGTGCCGTAGGAGCCGTGGAAGCGGGCGCCGCCGGCCAGCCAGGAAGCGGTGCCCCGCCAGGTGGTCTCGCTGCCGAAGGCGGAGTGGTCGTCGTAGCGCACGCCGGTGGTCAGGAACAGGCGGTCGCGCCAGGCGAAGCGGTTCTCGGCGAAGGCGGAGGTGACCTCCACCGTCTCGTCGAAGGAGCCCGCCGCCTCGCCCCGGCGCTCCTCCCAGCCGGCGCCGAGGGAGAGGGTGTCGCTGTTGCCGGTGCCAGTATTGCCGGTGCCAGTGCTGCTGCTGTCAGTGCTGCCGGCGCCTTCCCCGCCGCGCAGCAGGACGAGGTCGGAGCGCAGCACGGCGTCGGTGACCACGGTGTCGGTGGAGAAGGCCTGGAACGGGGTGTCCGGGTCGCTGGCCGCCAGGTCCTCCCGGGCGGTGCCGACCCGCAGGTGCTGGGTCCAGCGCTCGGTCACCGGCTTCTCGAACCGCAGGTTGGCGTAGACCGCCTGCCGGTCGAGCTCGTAGTTGGGGTCGTCCACCGGGCCGACGCCGAAGGCGAAGCCATCCAGGCCGGTGTCGCTGTCGAGGTAGCGCACGCTGACCTCGGCGCGGCCGTCGCCGGCGAAGGCGAAGCCCAGGAGGCCGGCGGCGGTGGTGTTGGAGAACGGGTCTTCCTCGTCATTGCCGGCCGCCTCGCTGGCGGAGGACACCCCGTCGAAGGCGCGGTGGGAGGCGGCGAAGCTCCAGTCGGCGCGCTCACCGCCGCCGCGCCACGAGGTGGCGAAGCGCCGGGAGTCCTCGGTCCCCACCTCGGCGGACGCGCCGCCGGACAGCTCACCGCCGGTGCCGCGGCGGGTGTGGATGGAGATCACGCCGCCCATCGCCTCGGACCCGTACAGCGCGCTCTGCGGGCCGCGCACCACCTCGATGCGTTGGACGTCGTCGGTGGAGAGCGACGAGAAGTCGTAGGCGCCGACGGCGGGGCTGTTGACCCGCACGCCATCCACCAGGACCAGGGTGTGGGAGGAGTTGCCGCCGCGCACGAAGACCGAGGTGTTGCCGCCGGGGGGGCCGGTGCGGGCCACCTCGACGCCGGGGACGGTGCGCAGAAGCTCGGCCACGGAGACGGCGCGGCGGGCCTCGATCTCGTCGCGCTCCAGAACGGTGACGGAGCTGCCCACCCGCCGGCGTGGCGCCTCGGCGGCTTGGGCGGAGACGATGATCTCGTCGCGGACGGTGCCGGCAGGCTCGTCACCGGCAGGCTCGTCATTGGGACTGTCGATGGACGCGGTCTCTGCTAGGGAGGTCTCGGCCGGTTGCTGGTTTGCGGAGAAGGCCTGCGGCGCGGTCAGCAGGAGGATTGCGAATGCAGCGAGTATCAGCGTGGCGGGACGCCACGGCAGTGGGTGCTTCACGGTGGTCTCCTTTCCCCCCTCGGGGAAGAAAAAGCCTTGGGATGGGCACCCGGCCAGGTCTCCTGGCTCACGCTTCGTCCTACTCGCCGCGCCTTCCCAACCCTCATCGGGGCAGTGGCTTAACCTGCGCGGTGCGCACGCAGTTGCGGCTTTCGTCACGCTCACAGTCGCGGGGCGGCGGGGGCGTTACACCCCTCTTCCCTTGGACCGGGTGATGATGTCCGAATCATCGTAGCAGAGGCTTGGAGTCTGCCGCGCAGATTCCTTGGCTCAGCGGTTGAACGTCATCTCACCGAGCAGCCAGCCTCGCAAGAACATTCCCCCGGCTCCTGCCAGGATGATGCTGAGAAACGTGCCGAGCAGGAAGTACTCGGCGAAATGGGGCTCGGTCTCGCGGAATCGGATCACGGCCTTGGCGGTGACCACGAAGCCGACCAGGGCCGGAGACCCGGCGATGAGGGCGCTGACGATCACCGCTCTTTCAAGCCACCCGATGTACATGCCCAGGCGTTCCTGCCCGGGTTTTCCGCTGTCCACCTTGACCGATGCGGGGAGGTCCAAGGAACTCAGAATCGCCCGGATCAGATAGCCGCCCCCGAAGACGACGGCGAGATAACACGCCCCCACGCCGAGGACCAGCTCGGCGTGGTCGGCGACCCAGGCGTCGGCCGCCCCAATCTCGTCTCCCAGGTCGGTCCCGGTGAAGAGGGCTGCCGCGATGAACAAGGTCAGCAGATGAAGTGCTTGGTCGATGAGAAATGGCAGCCAACGGAAAGACAAGCGAGGCTGTGGCCATGACTCTTTCGCCCAATCCACCAAAACGTGAGCCAACGCGACGCAGACGGCGAGAGCATAGAGGCCCCACCGCCCCCGCGCCTCGGGCAGAAAGAGAAGGAGGAAGAGCGACCCGAGAGCCAGGTGGGTCACTCCATGGGAGACAAAAGCCCGGAGGCTCCCAGCTTTTTTACCCTCGACCTGGCGTGAGGTCTGGAAAGCGAAATCACCCAGCAAGTGGGCGGTGAGGAGACAGAGAAAGACGATGGGTAGGCTCATGGATTATTTGTACCCTCCGGTACATACCATTGATCTTGTACCTGGAAGTGCAATTGGAGGAGCCGGGTCAGGCCGGTCTGCGACTCCAAGATCTGCCAGTAGAAGCCCCGCTGGAGGTTGCGGGAGACGGTAGAGGGATCGAGGTTGAGGACTTCGGCAGCCTTCTCCACCCCGCCGTACTCCTCGTGAGCTTGAATCGTCTCCCACTGCCGCTCGGTGGTTTTGCGCAGCAAAGAATCCACCAGCCCGTAGGCCAGGTTCACGGGCAGGTCGAGCGCCTCCTGCCCGCTGTCCAGTCGGGTCTTGCGCTCGAATTTCTCTTTCCCATCATCCAACCGCCCCAGAGCCTCCCGGGCGCGATAGAAAGCGTCGCCGGTGGACGACTGGTTCAGGGGCTCACCGCTGACTGGCGGCGCATCGATGCCGCCGATCCCCAGCCCGATGCGCAATCTCCAGGGATGAAAATCCCGCCGCAGCTCCCAGACCAAACGGGGGAGGTTCCAGGGGTGGGTGGCAAGCCCCTGGAACTCATCGTAGCCGCTGACCGCATAGGCTGTGTGGAGAAGCTCGTCATCGACCTGGCGGGCCTCGATCTGTTCCAACAACTCGGTTCTTCGCTTCCTGAAGCCGTCGATCTGGCGCGAGGCCACGACGTCGGCGATAAGGACGCCCCAGATACCTTTTGTACTCATGCGTACAATTATAGGGAAATGTACTCTGCGATACAAGTTTGTAATGCTCTGAACAGGGAAGCTTTAGTGGCGATCACAGTCGGAGGGTGGGGGGGGAGGAAGCGGGGCGGCCGGTGGGCCGCCCCGCTTCCAGGGGTTCTCAGTAGCAGGGGGTGGTGTAACGGTCGAAGTAGGCGCTGGTCTCGCCGCTGCTGTAGGTTCCCGAGAAGCAGGTGAAGAGCTTCCAGCCGATGATCTCGGTCTTGCTGGCGTCGGAGTAGTAGGTGATGTCGATTTCCTGGGAGGGCGCGGCGTCCACCGGGCCGGTCAGGGTGACGCCGGCGACGAAGGCCAGGACCAGCACGACGGGGATGGTGGCGTAAGCGAGCTTCTGCAGGAAGGTACGGTCCTTCATGGGGGGATCTCCTTGGCTGGAGTTATAGGGGGCGTCGGGAGTGCGCTAAGCACCCAACGCAGAGAATGCAAACACGACAATGTTTGCAACTATCGAAAGATACCAAAGTCTCCGCCTCTGAGGAATAGGCGTATCCCCCAGCGCTGTTGAATCAGGCCAATGCGACAGATGCGGCGGCGGCACAACGGCAGCGGCGGTTCGGTCCTCAGGGCCGGCGCCCTGTGGCTGTGCGTGCTGGCGATGCTCGCCGGGACGGTGGACCTCCACACCTTTGTGGAGGGGCACGGTGTTAGCGAGCTGGTGCCCCCGTCCGCCTCGGGGGTCGAGGGCGGCACCCTCTTCACCTGCGCCGACGGCCACACCCCGGCCACCCACGTCGAGGCCGCCCGCTCGGTAGAGGTTCACCGCTGCGAAGCCTGCGTGCACCGCCAGCAGCACCGGCATGGCGAGTTGCTGGCCTCGGGTTTCCACGGCGCCGATTACGACGCCGGCGCCGCACCCGGCGCCGACCGCCCCGCCGCCACCCCCGCCTTCCTGGAGCACGCCCCTTCCCGCGGTCCCCCCGCGGCCTGATCCAACCCCCCTGACGTTCCCCCACACCCGAACGAGTGCCGCCCTCCCGCCCGGAGCCGCGGCCGCCACCGGCGCCCGCCGGTGACCCCAGGATTGGATCGATGGGCCTGCCCGCATCCCCGGGCCGGCCGAAGGAGCCTGCACCATGCCCGTTTCGTCCCGCGGACCCAGCGTCCGCGCCAAGACCCCCTTCCCTTCGCCCCTCGCCACACCGGCTGCCCGGCGTGCTCAGCGCGCCCGGCGCCTCCCGTTTCTCTTCGCCGTCCTTTGCGCCGCCCTGGTGGCCCTGCCGACGACCGCCTCGGCAGCCGCCCAGGTTGAATCCGCCGCCGCCCCGACCCCCGAGGCCGAGACCTCCACCGGTGCCATCACCGGCCGCGTCACCGCCGCGACCAGCGGCAAGAGCCCCGCCGGCACCGAGGTGATGCTGGTCAACCAGCGCCAGCGCACCACGGTGGGCGAGGACGGCGCCTTCCGCTTCGCCGGTGTCCCCGCCGGCACCCACCTGGTCCACGCCGAGGGCCCGCTGGGCCACGGCGTCGCCGAGGTGCGCCTCGCCGCCGGCGAGACGGTGGAGGTGGAGATCCCCATCGACATCGCGGTGATGGAGGAGCTGGTGGTCTCCGCCGGCGCCGGCGCCCGGGGTCGCCTGGACGTCGCCCAGCCGACCTCCGTTCTCACCGGCGAGGAGCTGGACCAGCGCCAGGCGGCGACCCTGGGGGAGACCCTGGCGGCGGAGGCCGGTGTCTCCTCCACCTACTTCGGCCCCGGCGCCAGCCGGCCGGTGATCCGCGGCCTCGGGGGCGAGCGGGTGCGCACCCTCCAGGGCGGCATCGGCAGTGCCGACGCCGCCGGCACCAGCCCGGACCACGCGGTGGCCGCGGACCCGCTGTCGGCGGAGCGCATCGAGATCCTCCGTGGCCCGGCCACCCTCCTCTACGGCTCGTCCGCCGTCGGCGGGGTGGTCAACGTGTTGGATGGCCGCATCCCGAGCCACGTTCCCGGGGAAGCGCTTTCCGGCAAGGCCGAGGTGGGCGCCGGCAGCAGCGCCGACGAGCGCTCCGGTGCGGTGTCGCTGACCGGGGGTGAGGGGAACTTCGCCTGGCACGCCGACTACTCCCGCCGCGAGGCCGACGACCAGGAGATCCCCGACGACGCCCGGGCCGCGGACGGTGACTTCCTGGGAGGTGTCCTGGAGAACTCCGCCCTCGACACCGAGAGCGGCTCCCTCGGCGCCTCCTGGGTCGGCGAGAGGGGGCACGTCGGGATCTCCGTGTCCGGCTTCGAGACCCTCTACGGTGTCCCCGCGGGCCACGAGCACGAGGACGAGCACGAGCACGAGCATGAGGACGAGCTGGGCGATGGGCACGACGAAGAGGAGGAAGAGGCGATCCGCATCGACCTCGAGCAGCAGCGGGTCGATCTCGAGGGGGAGTACCTGTTCGCCGAGGCCGGCCGGCCGCTGGGCCTGGTGGGTGGCGTCAAGGTCCGCCTCGGCGTCGCCGACTACGAGCACGTCGAGCTGGAGGGCGACGAGGTGGGCACCCGCTTCGGCAACGACTCCTGGGAGGGCCGCCTGGAGCTGATCCAGCGCCCGGTGGCCGCCGGCTTCGGCGACCTCACCGGCTCCCTCGGCGTCCAGGCCTCCTCCAGCGACTTCGTGGCCGTCGGCGAGGAGGCCTTCGTGCCCCCTTCGGTGACCGACGACCTGGCCGTCTTCGCCTTCCAGGAACTGGCCCGGGGGGCGTTCACCTACCAACTCGGCGCCCGCCTGGAGTCCCGGGACGTCGATCCGGCGGGGGCGCTGCCGGAGCGTTCCTTCGACGGCCTGTCCGGCTCCCTGGGCGTCGTCTGGAAGCTGGCCGACGACTACTCCCTCACCGCCGCCCTGTCGAGCAGCGAGCGCCTGCCCACCGCCACCGAGCTCTACGCCGACGGCCCCCACGTCGCCACCCGGGCCTTCGAGATCGGCGACCCCTCCTTGAGGCCCGAGGACAGCTTGGGGCTGGACCTGTCGCTGAAGACCGACCAGGACCGGGTCAACGGCGCCGTCAACGTCTTCGTCAACCGCTTCGACGGCTTCATCTACGAGGAGCCCACCGGCGGCGAGGAGGACGGCCTGACCGTCGTTCGCTTCGTGCAGCGGGACGCCGAACTGACCGGCGCCGAGATCGACCTCCTGTGGCGCCTCGGCGAGGTGGCCGGCGGCCACCTGGACCTGAGCACCCGGGCCGACTACGTCCGCGCCGAGCTGACCGACGGCCCGGGCGCCGGCGAGGCGCTGCCCCGCATCCCGCCGCTGCGCTACGGCCTCGGCCTGTCCTACCACCGGGGCGCCTGGAAGGGGTCGGTGGAGGTGCGCCGGGTGGAGGAGCAGGACCGGGTGGCGGCCCGGGAGACCCCCACCGCCGGCTACACCCTGATCAACGCCACCGCCAGCTACCGCCTGCTGGCCGGCGACACGGTGACCGACGTCGTGCTCCGCGGCACCAACCTCGGCGACGAGGTGGCCAGGAACCACGTCTCCTTCCTGAAGGACGAGGTGCCGCTGCCGGGCCGGGACGTGTCGTTGCTGCTGCGGGTGGCTTTCTAGGGCCGGCCGTCCTCAATCCCGGAGCACACCCACCGAGAGGCGGCTGGGATGCTGCGGCGAGTGGTAGACGCGGTTGGTCACCGGCACGAAGTCCTCCTCCTCGGCCTCGAAGATGTTCTCCACCCAGGTGCCGGGGTTGCGGTCCACCAGGGGGAACCAGGTGCTGTGGATCTGCACCATGACGCGGTGGCCGCGCTGGAAGGTGTGGAGCACGTCCTGAAGCTCGAAGCTCACCCGGGTCGGCTGGTTCGGGGTGAACGGCTTCGGCTCCTCGTAGCTGTCCCGGAAGCGGCCGCGGAAGACCTCGCCGCGGATCATCAGTTGGGCGCCCCGCTGCTTGTCCTCGGCGCTGCTGTACCAGCTCCGCTCCCCGGCCTCCACAAAGCCCGGCTCGTCGCTGGGCTGGACGTCGATCAGCTTGACGATCCAGTCCGTGTCGCCGCCGGAGGTGGAGACCCAGAGGTCGGCGGTGATCGGGCCGGCCAGGGTCAGGTCCTCCTCCAGCGGCTCGCTCTGGTAGACCAGCACGTCGGGCCGGTTGGCGACGAAGCGCTGATCCTCGGTCATGTAGGTGCGCTCCCAGCGGACGGTGACCTCCGGGGTGTAGGGCACCGGCTTGTCCGGGTCCGAGACGTAGGCGTCGAAGCCGGTCTCCGCGGCGGTCTCCTCGCCGGCGGTCTCCTCGCCGGCGGCACCCTCGTCGGCGGCCGCCGGCGCTTCGAAGGCCAGGCCGCCGCCCTCGCGCAGGTAGAGCTCCCGCTGGGCCAGTCCCGTCGGCGGCCAGGCGTCGAAGTTGCGCCAGCGGTCGGCGCCGGTCTCGAACACCAGCGCCTCCGGCAGCCCGGGGCCGGCGTCATCTCCTTCCCCGTCGTCGCCTTTCTCCCCCTTCAGGAAGTGGCGGAAGAACGGCAGCTCGACGTTCTCGACGTACCACTCGCCGGTCTTGAAGCCGAACTCGGCGTCGCCCAGCTCGCGGCCGTCGCCCCGTGTCCAGCCGCCGTGGGGCCAGGGGCCCATGACCAGGACGTTGAAGATGCCGGGGTTCTTCTCCTCCAGGCTGCGGTAGGTCTTCAGCGGCCCGTAGAGGTCCTCGGCGTCGTACCAGCCGCCCACCGTCATCACCGCCGCGCCGACCCCGCTGAGGTGGGGCAGGAGGTTCCGGGACTGCCAGAACTCGTCGTAGTTGGGATGGGCGACGATCTGGTTCCAGAAGTCGATCTCGCCGTGGAAGTACAGGTCGTTGGCGTTGGACAGCGGCCCCAGGTCGAGGAAGAACTGGTAGCCGTCGTCGGTGCCGTGGTCGAAGCTCTTGGAGCGCTCGGTGGTGGGCTCGGGCCGAGGCTGGCCGAAGGAGGAGAAGAAGTTGAAGGTCAGCGGCAGGATGAAGGCGCCGTGGTGGTGCATGTCGTCCCAGAACCAGTCGGCGATGGGGGCCTGGGGGGAGACGGCGGCCAGCGCCGGGTGGGAGTCGATGGCGCCGGCGGCGGCGTAGAAGCCGGGGTAGGAGATGCCCCACAGCCCGACCTTGCCGTTGTGCCCGGGGACGTTTTTGACCAGCCAGTCGATGGTGTCCCAGGTGTCGGTGGCCTCATCCACGGCGTCCCCCGGGGCCAGCGGCCGCATGTTGACGAACTCCCCCTGGGACAGGTATTTCCCGCGCACGTCCTGGTACACGAAGATGAAGCGCTCCCGGGGGTAGTCGTCGGTGGGCCCCAGGTCGTCCTTGTAGCGGTCGGCGCCGTAGGGCGCCACCGAGTACGGGGTGCGGTTCAGCAGGATCGGGTAGGTGGTGCCCTTGAGGGCGTCGTCGTTGGGGGAGTAGATGGCGGTGAAAAGCTCCACCCCGTCGCGCATCGGGATGGTCACCTCGCGCTTGCTGTAGTTGGCCCGGATGTACTCGGCGCTGGGGTCTTCGCCCTCCCCGTGGGGCTGGGCGGCGGCGGGCACCGCGGGGGCGGCGGTGAAGAGCAGGGCGACGAGCAGGGCGACGAGCAGGGCGAGGAGGAAGCGGCAGGGGGAGCCGGTGGCGGTGTCGGTTGTGGGGTGGCTGCACTGCTCTGTCATCTGTGCTTCTCCTCGCCGCCGAAGCGGCCGGTGGTGAAGGGGAGGGGTGGACCGTGGTGATTCTGCCATGGGCGGGGCCGGCGGCCCCGGGCGAGGTGTAACGAAGCCCCCCCCGGCTCGCCTGATTCTCGTAGACGCCCCGTTTGCGGAGGTGCCATCGAGCGAACCGGTGCCGGCGTCGATCCTCACAATCGATCTGATCCATCCACAAGGAGTTCTGCCATGAGTCACCTCACCCTCTCCGGACGGCTTGCCGCCCTGGCCTGCCGTGAATGCCTGGTCCCCTTGACCGGGGGCACGGTCATCGTCACCCGCGCCGAAGACCCGAAGCTCACCGACACCGCCTCCAAGCGCACCTTCCAGGAACTGTCCGCGGACGAAGGCGGCCGGCGCCAGCAGTCGGCGCTGGCCAGTGGCGAGATCGGTGACGGCGGCGCCTTCTCCCTTCACCTCGACGGTGAACCGGAGGAGGCGGTGGACGTGGCGCTGCGCCTCGACCGCCTGGCGGAGGCGGACGCCGACCTGGAGGAGCCGGTCTACCTTCACCTGACCACGGTGGCGCCCGACTGGCAGCAGGCGGAGCGAGGCTTCACCGCCGAGCTCGACTACTCCATCCCTTCCCGGTACTACTGCTCCCTGCTCAAGCGTTGGGGCTGGTGGCTGATCTGCGGCCACGTCACCGACTCCGGCAGCGGCGCGCCGGTGGCCGGCCTCGTGGTGAACGCCTTCGACCGCGACTGGTTGCAGGACGACAAGCTGGGCCAGGCCAACACCGACAGCCAGGGGAACTTCCGCATCTGGTACCAGGCCAGCGACTTCACGCCGACCATCTTCTCGCCGCTCATCAACCTGGAGATGACCTCCGGCCCGGACGTCTACTTCGAGGTGGAGACCGCCGGCGGCGACGTGGTGCTGGAGGAGAGCCCGTCCACCGGCCGCCAGGCCGGGCGGGAGAACGTCGGCCACTGCTTCTGCGTCCACCTGGAGGTGGGGGCCGGAGAGGAGCTGCCCTACGAAGACCCCCGCTTCACCCACGTCGGCCGCTTCAACATCCTGACCGACTTCAACAGCGACGGCACGGCCAACAAGAGCAAGCAGGGCACCGGCGGCGCGGGCTGGGGTTTCTACGACTTCCCCAAGCTGCGCGGCTACTGTCCCAAGACCCACCCGGTCAACGGCCAGCCCATGTTCTACCGCTTCCTCTACGTCGACCCGGTGACCAGCGCCGAGGAGCCGGTCACCGGCGACAAGGTGATCGCCGAACTGGTGACCAGCAAGCTGGTGCAGTGGGACCTGAACAGCGATTCGGTGCTGGAGACCACCTACCAGGACGTGTGGATCGCCGGCAGCGGCGCCACGGCGCCGGTGTCCGGGGGCAGCGGCCCCCTTCCCGCCCACGTCATCGTGCCCGACTCGAATGGCTGGATCGCCATCGACCAGGATGCCCAGGACGATGGTTTCGGTAGCCTGCTTCTGCGCATCAACAGCCGCAAGATCGTGCCCGGCGGCGGCGCCCCCGGCAGCGGCGCCGGCAACTCCCCGGCGGACCCGAAGACCGGCGAGACGGTGACCTTCATCTTCGAGACCACCACCGATCCGTCGGACCCGTCGAAGACGGAGCGCCAGAGCCAGACGGTGGACGTGCGCTTCAACAACTGGGTTGAGGTGCGGGAGATCGATCTCCAGGAGTTCCAGGACGGCAGCGCCGGCGCCTGCACCGGGCTGACCTCCACGGTGACCGTGAAGTACACCGCTCAGCACGAGTTCCTGGCCGCGTGGTCCCTCGGCATGAGCAGCGCCGCCTCGCTGTGGACCGCGCCCTCGCTGCCCAGCGGCAGCGGCGGCCCGAGCCCGAACCCGAGCGCCGCGGCGACCCACTCGCCCATCAACCTGTCGTCCTGGCCGCCGTGCAGCTACACCGTATCGCTGAGCAGCCGGCGGGCGTTGACCGACGGCGAGAGCAACGACGACGCGGACAGCACCCCCCGCACCTTCTGCAAGACCTGAGGCGCTGCAAGACCTTAGAACCTGTGGATCTCGAGTGTTTCTTGGGCCGGCCCGGCGAACGGGCCGGCCTTTTCTGTTGCGCCGGTTGGCGCCTCAGCCGCCGGCGTACTCCGGCGCGTTGCCCTTCTTCCACTTGATGTTGCAGCCGATGGACGGCTTCTGCTCCGCCGGCGCCGCCTCGCCGGCCAGCGCCGCCTCCACCGCCTTCGCCAGGTCGGCGCCGGTCACCGGTAGGCCGTTGCCGGGGCGGGAGTCGTCGAACTGGCCGCGGTAGACCAGCTTGCGCTCCCGGTCGTAGAGGAAGAAGTCCGGGGTGCAGGTGGCGCGGTACGCCTTGGCCACCTCCTGGCTCTCGTCGTGGAGGTAGGGGAAGGTGTAGCCGTTGGCATCGGCCTCCGCCGCCATCGACTCGGGCGAGTCGTCGGGGTACTTGTCCGCGTCGTTGGCGCTGATGCCCACCACCGCCAACCCCCGCTCCTGGTACCCCCGGGCGAAGCCGGCCAGCTCGTGGCGCAGGTGCTGGACGAAGGGGCAGTGGTTGCAGATGAACATCACCAGCATGGCCGGCGCGTCGGCGTAGTCAGCGAGGGAGACGTCGGCGCCGCCGGCGGTGGTGTCGGGAAGGGTGAACTCCGGCGCCGGGGTGCCGAGGGGGACCATGTCGGATGCGGTACGGGCCATGGGTGGGGGCTCCTAGGATGTCGGGTGGAAGCTTCGCTGGTTGAGACTAGCAGCCCGTGGTGCGCCCGACTCAGTACGGCGGACCGTCCGCCATGCCCCGCTCCACCAGGTCGGCGGCCAGGGCGTGGCCGGCCAGTTCGTTGCCGCTGTCGTTCCAGTGGGTGTCCCGGGGCCGGTAGAGGCCGCCGCCGCCGGCGCCGGGTTGGGCCTCGGGGTGACGCCGGAAGACGGGCAGCAGGTCGAGGAAGGGGACGTCCCGGTGGCCCAGTTCGCGGCCCAGGCAGCGTTGTGGCCGGTCGAGGTCCAGGGGGGCGGGCAGGCCGGCGGGGGGCTGGGTCAGGCGGCGGCCCAGGGCGTCGTTCACCTGCGCCTCGTCGGGGATCACCATGACCAGGAAGGCGGCGCCGCCGGCTTCTGCGCTGCGCGCCATCCTCTCCACCACTCGGGCGGCGGTGGTGCAGAGCTCCGGCAAGCGGCCATCCCCGGGCACGAATAGGATCTCGCCCCGGCCGCGCTCGATGTCGAGGAAGGTGGCCTCGGGCCAGGTCGGCTTCCCGGGGTCGTAAGTGGCGGGGTAACTGGCGATTTCGAAGCCGCCGCGGCGCCCCGGCGCATCTCCCTCCGCTGCCCTCGGCGCCGAGCCCGGCTTCGCCTCCGGCGTCGGCGCCCTTGCCAGCCGGGCGAGGTTGCGCAGCAGGCGCCAGGTGTAGCTGTGGAGGGCCAGGCGGCCAGCCGGCCGGTGGCCGAGGGGAGTCCCCGCCTCGTCGGTGAAATCGTTGCCGACGAAGAAGGCGAAGATCACGACGTCGGGGTCGAGGCGCCGCCCTTCGAGCTCCCACAGGCGCAGCGCGAAGCGCGGCCCCACCGCCGGGGCGCTCAAACTGATCACCTCCACCGGCCGCCCCAGGCGGTGCTCCAGATCCCGTCTCGCCACCTGGTGCCACATGGCGCCGTAGGGCAGGCCGGAGGAGTCGAAGGTGAAGGAGTCGCCGAGGACCACCACGCGCAGGGTGCCGGGCTCCTTGGCGACCTCGTACTCGTGGGTGCGGAAGCCCCGGGAGGTGAGGACGAACCCTGGGGTATGGCCGTAGGGCTTGTAGCCCAGGACGCCGCGGCCGAGGAGCTCGGCGGTGGTCTCGGCGTCGTCGTACTCGGTGCTGGCGGTGGGCAGGTAGAGGAGCGCCGCGAGCCGGGTCGATAGCGGGGTCGCCAGGCGCAGGCCCGCTTCGGCGACCAGGAGGGCTGCGAGGGTCGCCAGCAGCGGGACGATCCAGGCGGCGTGGCGGCGGCCGGCCGCCGCCGCCGGGGTTGCCGTCCGGCCGCCTCCGGGCGAACTGGGGGGCGGTGCGCTCGGCATTCACCCCCAGTGTACGCGCCGGCCGGTGCCGGCGTCGGTGGGCGGCGCGTTTCCGCCCGCGGCGGGCACGTAATAGGATGCGGTCGCCCGACCCTCTCAATCCGACATGACGCCGCGCCGCCCGCGGCCGCAACGAACTCCCCAGGGGAAACCATGTTCCGAATCGCTCACCGCTCGACCCTCGTCGCCCTCCTCGTCCTCCTCCTGGCGTCCCTGGCCGCGCCGCCGGCGCTGGCCGCTCAGAGCCAGAAGAGCGGCAAGAAGGGCCAGGAAGCTGGAAAGCAGGCCGCCGAGGCGGAGAAGGAGCTTTTCTCCGCCGGCACCTTCGGCGGCCTCTCCTTTCGCGCCCTGGGGCCGGCCCTCGCCTCGGGCCGCATCTCGGACCTGGCGGTCAACCCGGAGGACCCGGACAACTGGTTCGTGGCGGTGGCCTCCGGCGGGGTCTGGAAGACCACCAACGGCGGCGTCTCCTGGACCCCGCTGTTCGACGACCAGGGCTCCTACTCCATCGGCACGGTGGCCCTCGACCCCAACGACCCGATGGTGGTCTGGGTGGGCACCGGCGAGAACAACAGCCAGCGCAGCGTCGGCTACGGCGACGGTGTCTACAAGTCCACCGACGGCGGCGCCTCCTGGGAGAACGTCGGCCTGCCGGAGTCGGAGCACGTCGCCAGGATCGTCATCGATCCGCGCAACTCGGACGTCGTCTACGTCGCCTCCCAGGGGCCGCTGTGGCGCTCCGGCGGCGACCGCGGGCTGTACAAGACCACCGATGGCGGTGAGAGCTGGCAGCGGGTGCTCCACGTCTCGGACGACACCGGGGTCACCGATCTGCTGATGGACCCGCGCGACCCGGACGTCCTCTACGCCGCCGCCTACCAGCGCCGGCGCCACGTCTGGACCCTGATCAACGGCGGCCCGGAGTCGGGGCTCCACAAGTCCACCGACGGCGGCGAGACCTGGAGCGAGATCAACGCCGGTCTGCCGGAGGTGGACCTGGGCCGCATCGGGCTGGCCATGGCCCCCACCGCGCCGGACACCCTCTACGCCATCGTCGAGGCGGCCCAGGGGGAGAGCGGCTTCTACCGCTCCACCAACCGCGGCCAGAGCTGGGAGAAGCGCTCCGACCACGTCTCCAACTCGCCCCAGTACTACCAGGAGCTGGTGGTGGACCCGAAGGACGCCGACCGCGTCTACTCGCTCAACACCTTCACCATGGTCACGGAGGACGGCGGCGCCTCCTTCACCCGCCTCGGCTCCCACTCCCGCCACGTCGATGATCACGCCCTGTGGATCGACCCGGAGGACACGGACCACCTGATCATCGGCGGCGACGGCGGCGTCTACGAGAGCTTCGACCGGGGCGAGCGCTGGCACTTCTTCGACAACCTGCCGGTGACCCAGTTCTACACCGTGTCGGTGGACAACGCGGAGCCGTTCTACCGCGTCTACGGCGGCACCCAGGACAACAACACCATCGGCGGCCCGTCGCGCACCGTCTCCGGCCACGGCCTGATGAACCGGGACTTCTTCATCACCCTGGCCGGTGACGGCTTCAAGACCCAGGCCGACCCCACCGAGGCCAACGTGGTCTACAGCCAGTACCAGTACGGCGGCCTGGTGCGCTACGACCACGCCAGCGGCGAGGTGCTGGACATCCAGCCCCAGCCCGAGCCGGGGGAGCCGCCGCTGCGCTGGAACTGGAGCTCCGCCCTGCTGCTGTCCCCCCACTCGCCGACGCGCCTCTACTTCGGCGCCCAGCGGCTGTTCAGGAGTGACGACCGGGGCGACACCTGGACCGCCGTCTCCGACGACCTGACCCGGGATCTCGACCGCAACAAGCTGCCGGTGATGGGCCGGGTTTGGGGCACCGAGGCGGTGGCCAAGAACGCCTCCACCTCCTACTACGGCACCCTGGTCTCGGTGAGCGAGTCAACCCTGGCCGAGGGCGTCCTCTACACCGGCAGTGACGACGGCCTGATCCACGCCTCGGAGGACGGCGGCGAGACCTGGCGCAAGATCGAGTCGGTCCCCGGCGTGCCGGAGATGAGCTACGTCGCCGACCTCGAAGCCTCGGTCCACGACGCCGACACCGTGTTCGCCGCCTTCGACAACCACAAGAAGGGCGATTTCAAGCCGTACCTGGCTAAGTCCTCCGACCGCGGCCGCACCTGGGCCTCCATCGCCGGCGACCTGCCGGAGCGGGGCACGGTGTACAGCGTCGCCCAGGACCACGTCGACCCGGACCTGCTGTTCGCCGGCACCGAGTTCGGCGTCTGGTTCACCACCGACGGCGGCCGGCGCTGGGTCGAGCTGTCCGGCGGCATGCCCACCGTCGCCGCCTACGACCTGGAGATCCAGCGCCGGGAGTCGGACCTGGCGGTGGGCAGCTTCGGCCGCGGCTTCTTCATCCTCGACGACTACTCCCCGCTGCGCGGCCTGGAGGAGGCGGCGCTGGAGGCGGAGGCGGTGCTGTTCCCACCGCGGGAGGCCAAGATGTTCGTCGAGCGCTACGAGATGGGCTTCCCCGGCAAGGCGTTCCAGGGCGACTCGTTCTGGGCCGCCGCCAACCCGCCCGCCGGCGCCGTCTTCACCTACTACCTGAAGGAGAAGGCCAAGACCCTGGCCGAGGCGCGCCGCGAGGGCGAGGCGGAGCTGCGGGAGGAGGGCGGCGACGTCTTCTACCCGAGCTGGGACGAGCTGCGCCGGGAGGACCGGGAGGATGACCCGACGGTGCTGCTGACGGTGCGCGACGAGAACGGCGACGTGGTGCGCCACGTCCCCGGCACCAACGCCCCGGGCTTCCACCGCGCCTCCTGGGACTTCCGCTACCCGGCGCCGGACCCGGTGAGCCTGGAGCCGCCGGGCCCCCGGGCGCCGTGGGAGAGCGACCCCTTCGGCCCCATGGCGGTGCCCGGCACCTACACCGTGGAGCTGTCCCGCCGTGTGCGGGGGGAGACGGAGCTTCTCGCCGGGCCGGTCTCCTTCGAGGCGGTGCCGCTCCACCTGGGCACCCTGCCGGCGGCGGACCGCCAGTCGCTGGCGGAGTTCCAGCAGCAGACCGCCGGCCTGCAGCGCGCCGTCCTCGGCGCCCAGCGCAGCCTGGCCGAGGCCGATGACCGGCTGAACCGCCTGGAGGCCACCTGGCAGGCCACCCCGGAGGCCGAGGCCGCCACCCTGGACCAGATCGACGCCCTGCAGGCGCGGCTGGCCGACCTGCGCCGGGACCTCCTAGGGGACGCCACCGTGGCGTCGCGCAACGAGCCCACCTCGCCGGGCATAGCCGGCCGGGTCGGCCGCGTCGTGTACGGCAACTGGACCGTCACCTCGGCCCC
>Ga0102947_1000048_pt1 | contig 40061 bp, 28 predicted proteins | sample SalPon2A_A_D2_MG_FD_78210 | JGI IMG/M metagenome (GOLD analysis project Ga0102947, IMG submission 78210) | Soil microbial communities from South San Francisco under conditions of wetland restoration - Salt Pond MetaG R2A_A_D2_MG | ecosystem: Environmental > Terrestrial > Soil > Wetlands | place... | reverse complement strand
TCCCGACCTCCACCCAACCCCGAAGCGATCCCCCTTTAGCCCAAGCCCAGCCCAGTCCAGTCCAGTCCAGTCCAGTCCAACCAAGCCCAGGCCCGTCAAGGCCCGCCAAGCCCAGCAAAACCCCGTCCACCGGAGATGCCATGACCCTGCCGACGAGTGCCCCTCCTCCGCCCCGACCCCGACCCCGATGCCGCCACCGGCGCCCGACCCCCGCCGCACACCGGTGGCGCCCACCCGTCTCCCTCCCCGGGGCCGCGAGGCGGCCCGGCGAGACCGGGGCCAGCCCCCGCAGCCAGCCGGCGACGGGGCAGGGTAGTGCGCCCGCCACCGACCGCCGTGAAGTCCCGGAGGAGTGCTCAGGCGGCCAGCGGCGGCGGCGCAAGCGCGGGCGCCGCGGCCACCGGCGGAACCGCCATACCACCCGCCGCCGCCGGTTCCAGCGCCAGCGCCGATGGCGCCGGGGGGAGCCGCGCAGACGGAAACACCGCGACGGAGGCAGGGACCACGGCCCGGATGCCCGGCCCCCCGAGACGCCGCCCCGCGCCGAGGGCGGCTTCACCCTCCTCGAGCTTCTCATCGCCCTCTTCGTGATCGGCGTCATCGCCCTGATCACGGTGCCCGACCTCATACGCTCCAGCGACCGCATGCGCCTGCGGGTGGCCGGCTCGGAGGCGTCCCGGATCTTCACCATCGCCCGCTCCTACGCCGTCCTCCACAGCACCCACGTCGGGGTGAAGTTCCATCCCGGGCGGGGCGGCGAGCCGACCACCTGGACCCTGCACCGGGACGGGGACGGCGACGGCGTGCGCACCGCCGACATCCGGCGCGGAGACGACCCTCCGGTGCCCGGCCCCGGCGGCGGCGACCACCGCCTGGCCCGCTTCGGCGCCACCCGCCTCGGCTTCCCCCCCGGCCCCCTGCCCCGGGACCCGGGCGGCCGCAGGCTGACCCGGCGCAACGACCCGATCCGCTTCAACCGCTCCGACATCGCCTCCTTCGGCCCCCTGGGCACCTCGACCCCCGGCTCCCTCTACCTCACCGACGGCCGCAACCTGGCGGCGGTGCGGGTGACCAACCGCACCGGCCGGGTCCGGGTACTGATCTACGACGCCGACGCCGGGGAGTGGCGGTAGGACGAGGCAAGGCCAGCCATTGGCGCGCTCCTCTGAGCGTGATTCACATGCCGGCGATCAGGCCATCGCCGTTGGCCGCAGCGGGGTGCCATGGTAGGTTTCGGCGGCCATGGGCGCCATTGTCATTGTCACCACCGTCGGAACCGAAGAGCAGGCCAACCTCATCGCCCGGGAGATCGTCGCCCGGCGCCAGGCCGCCTCGGTGAACATCGTCCCGGGGCTGCGCTCCGTCTACCGCTGGCAGGGGAAAATCTGCCACGACGGCGAGCTGATGCTGCTGATCAAGACTCAAGCAGAGGAGTTCGACGCGGTGCGGGAGACGGTCCTGGAGCTCCACACCTACGACCTGCCGGAACTCCTCTCCTTCGCCGTCACCGACGGCTCGGAGGACTTCCTCGCCTGGATCGCCGACAGCGTCGACAAAAACGGGCCGTTCGACGACGACGAGGACGAGGACGACGACCCGCCGGCCTACGGCGGCTGAGAGCGCGTGAAGCTCTGAGGCCCGGCCTCGGTCGGTCTCGCTCAGTCGGTTTCGCTCAGTCGGTCTCGGACAGCAGCCGCAGGTGGTGGTTGGCGACGGTCAGCATGGCGAGGTCCACCGCTGAGGCGCCGGCCAGCTCCTCCAGCAGGCGGTCCACCGGCTCCACCAGGGTGCGCCGCTCCTCCAGCCAGGTGCGGGCCGCATCGTCCGGGCCTTCGTCGTCAGCCGCCGCGGAGAGGACGTTCCTGGCGATCTCCCCCTGGTGGGCCATGAGATCCGACGACAGCGCCTCCGCCGCCGCCTTGTGCCACGGGTCCTGGTCCGCCACGTCCTCGGCCATGGAGCGCAACCACTCCAGCCGGAAACGGGTGCCGACCCGGAAGTAGACCCGCGCCACCTCGGCGATGGAGAAGTGACGCCCCTCGGCCAGGGTGACGATGTCGAGCACCGCCGCCAGGACGTCGACGCTGGCGACGAAGCGGGCCAGCGCCCCGGGCACCCCGTGCTCCTCGTAGTCGAGGATGCGGCGGCCCAGGCTGGAGCGCGCGTCGGGGGCCAGGATCCGCTCCAGCTCGGCCAGCACGTCGGCGGCGCCCTGGCCGAACTCCTCCACCCGCCGGGCCACGTCCAGGCGCTGGCGGGCGTGGCGCAGCAGCCACAGGGTGGAGCGGTGCACCAGGCGGGCGATCTCCTCGATCATCTCGATCTGGAGCTCCGCCGGCACCTTGTTGTCCAGCGACTCGATCTCCTCCCACACCCGGCGCAACTCGAAGGCGTCCCGGGCGATGGTGTAGGCGCGGGCGATGTCGGTGGCCGGGGCGCCGGTCTCCTCCATCATCTGGGTGATGAAGGTGGGGCCGACCCGGTTGACGGTGGAGTTGGTGACGTGGGTGGCGATGATCTCGCGGCGCAGGCGGTGCCCCTCGATGGCGTCCCGGAAGCGCTCCCGCAACGGCTTCGGGAAGTAGAGGGCGAGGTCGCCGGACAGCGTCGGGTCGTCGGGCAGGTCGGAGGCCAGGATCTCCTGGTAGAGGGCGATCTTGGCGTAGGCCAGGAGCACCGCGATCTCCGGCCGGGTGAGCCCCAGGCCGGAGGTCTGGCGCTCCGCCAGCGCCTCGTCGTTGGGCAGCGACTCGAGCTGGCGCTGCAGGCGGCCGGAGCGCTCCAGGTTGCGGATCAGCCGCGCCTGCTGGTCCAGGGCGCTCACCCCCTGGGCGGCGGCGACGCTGATCGCCTGGGTCTGGAGGTAGTTGTCCCGCAACACCAGCTCGGCCACCTCGTCGGTCATCCCGGCCAGCACCTTGTCGCGCTCCTCCCGGGTCATGCCGCCCCGGGCCAGGACCTCGCCGAAGAGGATCTTGATGTTGACCTCGTGGTCCGAGGTATCGACGCCGGCGGAGTTGTCGATGGCGTCGGTGTTGATCTTGCCGCCGCTCTGGGCGAACTCCACCCGGGCGCGCTGGGTCAGGGCCAGGTTGGCGCCTTCCCCGACCACCCGGGCGGTGAGCTCGGAACCATCGACCCGCACCGAGTCGTTGACCCGGTCGCCGGCGTCACCGTGGCTTTCGGCGGAGGACTTGACGAAGGTGCCGATGCCGCCGAACCAGAGGAGGTCCACCGCCGAGCGCAGCATGGCGCGGATCAGCTCGTCCGGCGTCACCGTGTCCTTGGCCAGGCCGAAGCGCTCCTGCACCTCGGGGCTGACGGTCAGCGACTTGGCGCCGCGCTCGAAGACGGCGCCACCGGCGGAGAGCTTCTCCGGGGCGTAGTCGGTCCACGAGGAGCGGGGGGTCTCGAACAGCCGCTTGCGCTCGGCGAAGGAAACCGCCGGGTCCGGGTCCGGATCGACGAAGATGTGGAGGTGGTTGAAGGCCCCCACCAGGCGGATGTGCTCGGAGAGCAGCATGCCGTTGCCGAAGACGTCGCCCGCCATGTCGCCGACGCCGACGACGGTGAAGTCCTCGCTCTGGACGTCCCGGCCCAGTTCCCGGAAGTGGCGCTTCACCGACTCCCAGGCGCCGCGGGCGGTGATCCCCATGGCCTTGTGGTCGTAGCCCGCCGAGCCGCCGGAGGCGAAGGCGTCGCCGAGCCAGAAGCCGTACTCCTCCGACACCCGGTTGGCGATGTCTGAAAAGGTCGCGGTCCCCTTGTCGGCGGCGACCACCAGGTACGGGTCGTCGTCGTCGTGGCGCACCACCTCCGGCGGCGGCACCAACTCGCCATCGACCAGGTTGTCGGTGACGTCGAGCATGCCGCGGATCATGGTGCGGTAGCACTCGATGCCCTCCTCCAGCCACTCCTCCCGGGTCAGGCCGTCGGCGGAGCGCTTGACGATGAAGCCGCCCTTGGCGCCCACCGGCACGATCACCGCGTTCTTGACGATCTGCGCCTTGACCAGGCCGAGGATCTCGGTGCGGAAGTCCTGGCGCCGGTCGGACCAGCGGATGCCGCCCCGGGCGACGTCGCCGGCGCGCAGGTGGACCGCCTCCAGGCGCGGCGAGTAGACCCAGATCTCGTACCGCGGCCGGGGCGGCGGCAGTTGGCGCACCTTGCGGCCGTCGAACTTGAACGAGATGTAGGGCTTCGGCTCACCGTCCTCCCCGGTCTGGAAGAAGTTGGTGCGCACCGTGGCCCGCACCAGGTTGAAGAAACGGCGCAGGATGCGGTCCTCGTCCAGGTTGCTGACCCCCTGGAGAGACGCCTTGACCCGCCGCTGGATGGCGGTCAGCCGGGCATCCCGGCTCTCGCCTCCCTCGGCGTCCTGCCAGTCGGGGTCGAAGCGCACCCGGAACAGCTCCACCAGGAGCTTGGCGATGCCCGGGCTCTTGGCCAGGGTGGTGGCCATGTAGGCCTGGGAGAAGGCGATGCCCACCTGGCGCAGGTAGCGGCCGAAGGCGCGCAGCACCATGACCTCCCGCCAGTCCAGGCAGGCGGAGATGACCAGGCGGTTGAAAGGGTCCGACTCCAGCTCGCCCCGCCACACCCGGGCGAAGGCCTCGCGGAACTTGTCCTGGGCCTCGGCCAGGTCGATCTCCATGGAATCGTCGGCGGCGAGGAGGAAGTCGCGCAGCCAGACGGCGCCCTCCCCTTCGCCGCCTTCGCCGCCCGCCGCGGTGGCCTCTGCCACCGGCTCCGCCTCGCCAGCCTCCAGCCCCCCCGGCGCCTCCGCCGACCAGCCCTTGACTTCGTGGGGCACCTCCCAGACCACCCGCAGACCCATGTCCTCGAGCATCGGCAGGAGGTCGGACAGGGGGCGGATGGGGGCCGGGTGGAAGACCCGGAAGCCGACCTGGTGGCCGGCCGCGTCGTCGGAGCGGTAGAGGCGGGTGTGGAGGCGGCCGGTGGAGCGCACCTCCTCGATGCGCTCGATGTCGAGGACCGCGGCGGCGGCGTTCTCGGTCTCCCGGTAGCTGCCGGGGAAGGCGTCCTCGTAGCGGCGCAGGAACTGCAGGCCCGCCTCCTCGCCATGGGCCTCCACCAGAGCGTGGCGCAAGCGGTCGCCCCAGGTGCGCGCCTCCTCGGCGATCCTCTCCTCCAGGGCGCGGACGCTGAACTCGGGCACGCTGCCCGGCTTGGTCTGAAAGATGAAGTGGCCCCGGGCCAACGGTTGGTCGCCGAGCTGGGTGGAGAAGGCCGTCGTCGTGCCCTCGAAGGCGCGGGCCAGGATCTCCTCCATGCGCAACCGCAGCTCGGTGTTGTGGCGGTCCCGGGGGACGTAGACCAGGGCCGAGACGAAGCGCTCGAACGGGTCCTGACGGACGAACAGAGTCACCCGCTGGCGCTCCTGGAGGCGCAAGATGCCGTGGCTGATCTCGTACAACTCGTCGTCGGAGATCTGGAACAGCTCGTCCCGGGGAAAGGTCTCCAGCAGGTGGCGCAGGGTGCGGGCGTCGTGGCTCCGGGGGTCGAAGCCGACCCGCTCGACGATGCGCCGCACCTTCTGGCGCAGCAGCGGGATGGAGCTGACGCTCTTGTGGTAGGCGGCGGAGGAGAAAAGACCGATGAAGCGGCGCTCACCGACGACGTTGCCGTCGCCGTCGAACTTGCGCACCGAGAGGTAGTCCATGGCCACCGGCCGGTGGACCGGCGAGCGGGCGTGGGTCTTGGTGACGATCAGGAGCTCGCGGCGGCGCAGGAACTCGGCGATGTGCTCGGCCAGCGGCGTCTCGGAGCGCTCCCGGGAATCCTCCCGGACGCGGGACAGCAGCCCCAGGCCGGACTCGGGATCGACCCGCAGGTAGGTCTCGCCGTCCTCCTTCACCAGGTCGTACTCGCGGTAGCCGAGGAAGGTGAAGTGGTCGTCGGCGAGCCACGCCAGGAAGTCCCGCCCCTCCTCCAGCTCGTCGTCCGGCACCGGCGGCGGGCGGTGCTCCAGCTCCTCCACCAGGTCGCGGGCGCGGTCCCGCATCAGGTGCCAGTCCTCGACCACCCGCCGGACGTCGCCGAGCACCGAGGCCAGGGCCTCGCGCAACTCGTCCAGCCGTGCCTCGGCGGTCTGGTCGATCTCCAGGTGCATCATCGACTCGGCGGCCAGGCCCTCCTCCTCCGCCAAACCCACCTCCAGGCGCCGGCCCTCCTCGTCCCGGCGCACGCCGAGCACCGGGTGGAGCACCAGGTGGAGGTCGAGGCCGCGGCGCAGGATCTCCGCCGACAGCGACGAGACCAGGAACGGCATGTCGTCGTTGACGATCTCCACCACGGTGTGGCGCGCATCCCAGCCTTCGTCGGCGCTGTGCGGGTTGAAGACCCGCACCTTGGGGGCGCCCGGCGGCCGGCTCTCGGCGAACTCCCAGAGGGAGAGGGCGGAGCCCGCCAGGTCCTCCAGCGACGCCGACAGGACGTCGTCGGGGGTGACGGTGGCGTAGAGGCGGCGGACGAAGAGTTGGGCGCCGTCGGCCAGGTCGGCGGGCAGCTCGCGGCGGACGCGGCGCACGACCTGGTCGATCTTGGCGCTCTTCTCCAACTCGGCTTCGGGGGGGGCGCCGGTGGTGGTCATGGGGAGGGGGTCTCGGATGAATGGGTAGAAGGCGGCGGCGCAGGCTTCGGACCGCGGCCCAAGACTAGCGCATGAGCACCCCTTCGTCCCACGCCGCGGACCTCTTTTCTCGGCCGGCTGGCGTAGACTCTCCAGCAAATGCCCCACCGCCTCACCCGCAGGCAGTTCCTCGCCGGTGCCGCCGGGGCCGCCCTCACCGGCTCCCTCGGCGGATTCGCCACGCCGCCGGCCCGCCCGGGCCGGGTGGCGGTGCTGGGCGCCGGCCTGGCCGGCCTGGCCACCGCCTTCGAGTTGGCCGAGGCCGGCCACGAGGTCGTGGTCTTCGAGGCCCGGACGCGCCCGGGCGGCAGGGTGCGCACCCTGCGCACCCCCTTCGCCGACGGTCTCTACGCCGAGGCCGGGGCGATGCAGATCCCGGCGAGCCACCACCTGACGCTCCACTACGCACGCCTCCTCGACCTACCCCTGGTCCCCTTCCCGCCAGCGGCGGAGACCTCCCTCGCCCACCTCCGCGGTCAGCGGCTCGTCTGGCCGCACGACCAGGAACCACCCCGGCCCTACCCGCTGACCGAGGAGGAACGGCGCCTCGGCCTGGCCGGAATGAACGAGCGCTACTGGGGCCGGGAGCTGGAGGCGGCGGTGGCCGCTCACCCGGCGGCTCAAGCCACGGCCCTGGGCGAGGGAAGCTGGCCGCCGGAGGAGCTACGGCCGCTGGACCGGATCACCCTGGCCGACCTGTGGCGCAGCAACGGCGCCTCGGAAGGAGCGGTGGCGGCCCTCCGGGTGGGCCCCTTCGACTTCCTCGGCGACGGCGTCGAGGCGGTGGGAGCCCTCAACCTCTTGCGCGAGGCGGCCCACCGGAAGGCGGAGCCGCGCTACCGCATCGACGGCGGCATGGACCGTCTGCCGGCAGCTCTGGCGGCACGCCTGGGGACGCGGATCCGCTACGGATCGCCGGTGGTGGCCATCCGCCAGGACGCCGAGGGGGTGCGCGTCGTGGTGCGCGACGCCGCCGGCACCCGCGAGCACGCCGCCGACCTCTGCGTCGTGGCGGTGCCGGCGACGCTGCTCCGGGAAATCGACCTCGACCCGCCGCTGCCGCCGGCGACGCGCCGGGCGGTGGACGGCCTCCGGCTGTCCGCCAACACCCGCACCTTCGTCCAGTGCCGCCGGCGCCCGTGGGAGGCGGAGGGCCTGTCCGGCACCGCCTTCACCGACCTGCCCATCGGCCTGGTGCACCACGCCACCCACGGCCGCCCCGGGCCGCGGGCCGTCGTCGAGTCCTACGCCAGCGGCGAGGACGCCCGACGCCTCGGCGCCCTGTCCGCGGAGGAGCGGCTGACCACGGTGCTGGCCGGCATGGAGCGCGTTCATCCCGGCATCTCCGACGTCGCCGAGGGGGGCACGTCGGTGGTCTGGGCCGACGAGCCGTGGGCCCGGGGCGCCTACGCCTGGTTTGCCCCCGGCGAGCTCCTCGCCTGGCTGCCGCGGCTGACCGCCCCGCTGGGCCGCCTCCACTTCGCCGGCGACCACACCTCCCACATGCCCGGCTGGATGCAGGGCGCCTTCACCTCCGCCCGCCGCGCCGCCGCCGAGGTCGCCGCCGCCCTCGCCCGGGGCGGCTGAGCCCCCGGCGTCCCACCGCCGTCCTACCGGTGCTCCGGGTTGGGCATGTCGAAGCGGCAGCCGGCGTCCCACTGGTCGCGCCGGTTGCCGTGGGCCGGGACGCCGCCGGCGTCGGTGAGCATGCGGGCGAGGTGGAGGAGGTTCCAGGTCATGAAGGTGGTGTTGCGGTTGGTGAACTCGTTGTCCTGGGCGCCGGAGCCCTCGTCGAGGTAGCTGGGGCCCGGGCCCGCCTCGCCGATCCAGCCGGCGTCGGCCTGGGGCGGCACGGTGTAGCCGAGGTGCTGGAGGGCGTAGAGGATGCCCATGGAGCAGTGCTTGATGCCGTCCTCGTTGCCGGTGATGATGCAGCCCCCCACCTTGCCGTAGTAGGCGTACTGCCCCTTGTCGTTGAGCTGGCTGGACTGGGCGTAGAGGCGCTCGATCAGGCGCGAGCAGACCGACGAGCGCTCGCCCAGCCAGATGGGCGAGCCGATGACCAGGATGTGGGCCGCCTTCACCCTCTCGTAGAGGGCCGGCCAGTCGTCGTGGTCGATCCCCTCGTGCTCGGTCATGTCCGGGTAGACCCCCGGCGCGAGGTCCAGGTCCACCACCCGCGCCGCATCCACCTGGACGCCGTTTTTCTCCAGGATGCCCCGGGAGAGGCCCATCAAGCCGTCGGTGTGGGAGCGCCGGGGAGACTTCTTCAGGGTGCAGTTGAGATAGAGCGCCCGCAGGTCGCTGAAGTCCCAACGGCTGGTGTCGCAGAGTTCGCGCTGGCGTTCGTCGAGGCGGGGGTCGGTGTCGGGCATGCTGGCTCCTGGGGGTGAGTGGACGGTGGGGGCTGCGCCCAGGGATACGGACGCCGGGCGGGGTGGGATCAAGCTTTGGGATCAGTGTAGCCGCCCCGGACACAAAAAGGCCCGGCGGCGCTGGTGTGCGCCGCCGGGCCGTCGAAGGGTGTCGCCGACGCCCTACTGGGCGCTGACGTAGTACGAGCCGGTGGCCCCGGAGGAGCCCTCGACGCGCACGAAGTAGCGGCCCGCCTTCAAGGTCTCGATGATCTTGAAGTTGACGCCGCTGCCGGTGTCGTCGTCCGCCGCCAGCCGCTTGCCGCGCTCGTTGAACAGCTCGCCGTAGACGTCGGTGGAGCCGGTGGACTCCACCGTGATGGAACCCTCGGAATCGACCACGAAGGAAAAGACGTCGTAGTCCGGGTCGGTGTAGCTGCCGATGGAACCGGCGGTGGAGGAGGACAGGCACAGCTCGGTGCTGCACAGGTTGGTGTCGCCGTGGTCGTCACCGCTCTCCCCGACGCAGGGGTCGGTGAGGTTGGCGCGGACCCGGTAATCGACGGTGGACGAGCCGTGGGGCACAAGCTGGAGCGAGTAGTCCCCGGGGCGCACCGGCACCGACGAACGGCCCTGGGTCTGGGCCATCCAGCCGTTGGGCAGTTCCCGGCTGCCGCCGCCACAGAGATCCTCTTCCCCGGACTTGGCGATGATGTAGGTGCCCTCGGCGTCGATGGAGAGCAGGCCCGGGTCGGTGACGGCGATGTTGATGATGCCGCTGTCCCAGGTGCTGCTGTCCTCCTCCTCTTCGGCGTTCTGCTGGTCCCCCGCCGCCATGGTCCACGACAGCGGTTGGGCCGCGAGGGGTCCCGCGACGATGAGCATCACGACGGCGAACATCCACAGCTTGATCAGATCGGTCCTGAACATTTTCCAAACTCCTTCCAGGGCTCCGTGCGGAGCCCAAGTTCTCGGGTGTGGTTGCGTTCAGGGGATCCCCCAGACCTTCACCGGTCGCCCGGTGCCGGCCGACGGGCTGTTGCCATGGCTCTTCGGTGGCCCGTCCTCACCTGCACTAGTTCTGTAACGGCCGGTTTTCGAAAGTGGCCGGAAAACGGCCCCGGCCTGGCGCCGTGTGATGGAATGAGCAGGCCTTGAATGCTTTAGCAGCCGCCTGGCCCGCTGGATCGGGCCACAGTCACGGCGGCGGACGGGACCGTGTTTTTACTGCCTATGTCCGCTCGCTGGAACCGGGTCAGGAGCCTGGAATGGAGCAATTCGCCCGCGCCTGGGAGGCCCTTGCCCAGGTGCTGCGCCAGGAGATGGGGCGGCGTGGCCTGTGGAGCGCGCCGCCGACCTTCCTCGGCACCTACGGCTGGCAGAGCTGGCGCCAGCCCGGTGCCCTGGAGGACGTCACCAACCAGTGCTTCACCTATGTCTTCGTGCAGCGGCTGCGCAGCCTGAAGGCGCAACTGGAGATCAAGGACAACATCGACGGCCTGGTCTTCCGCAACGTCCGCAACTTCCTCCACGACCTGCAGAAGCGCCACGACCCGGTGGGCTACCGCGCCTACGAGATCCTGCACCGGGCGGTGGAGACGGCACTGGACGAGGGTTCCCTGGACAAGGCTGCGGGACCGGGGACGCAGGGGCTCGGCGGCCGGACCGTGCTGGTGGTGCGCGGCGCGCCGGCCCCGGGGGACATCGATCCACCGCAGCCCGACCCGCCGCAGCCCGACAGCGGAGAGGAGCCCGACACCGGCGAGCGGGAGCGCCGGCGCCGCGCCCTGGGCGCCCTGGTCTCGCAGTGGAACGCCGAGCTGCTACCGGACCTGATCCTCGCCCGGGGCCGCAAGCGGGACGAAGTGGCCCGGCGCCTGGCCGCCCGCCTGCCGGAGGCCGCCGACGACGGCGTCCCCAGCTTCCGCTTCCGCGAGCTGCTGGCGCTGATGCGGGGCGACCTGCGCCAGCGCTGGGCCTCCCTGCTCTGGCAGGCCGGCGGTGCCAACCGGGCCAGCCGGGACACGGTGGAGGTCACCGACCAGGCCGACGAAGAGGACACCGGCTTCGTCCGCATCCTCAGCCTCTACCACCCGGAGCCGGAGCCGGGGAGCGAGCTGGCCCAGCGTCAGCGCTTCCGGCGCCTGACCGACTGCGTCTCCCGGGAAGTGGAGTCGGCGCCGGGCAAGGAACGGACCCGGGCCTACCTGGATCGCCTGTGGCAATTCATTCGTACTTGCGCGACATCTTCTGAAAAGATACCGTCAAAACGAAAGCTTGCCAGTTTCTTGGGCATCCCTCGGGATCGGATGCCTGAATTGCACGCGGCGCTGGCGGAGTACCTGCGCCGCTGCCGTGAGGCACTGCGAAGCGCCGGCCGAGAGGCCGGCTCGGATCGGGAGAACGAGAGGGAGGGGACTTGACCACGGAGGAGCGGGTCCCGCGACAGGCCGTCGGCCGCCTGGCGGCGGAAGTCGTCCGCGCCGCCACGGCGGCGGCCGAGGCGGTGCCGGGCCCGGCGGCGGGGCCGCCCGCCGTGGGAGACCTGTACGCCCTGCCCGCCAGCGCCGAGCACGACGTGGAGTGGTTGTTGGCGGCCCAGGACCCGGCCCGGCCGGGAATCTTCCGGGCGGTGGCCGCCGATACCGCCCCCTGGATCGGCGGCGGCGACGTGGAGTTGCCGGAGGACGAGCCGGCCAGCCCCCTGGTGGCCCGCTGCCACCACTGGCTGTGGCTCGGCCCGGCGGACCTCGAAGCGGGCCACCGGACCGGCCGGGTCGGCGCAGCGGCGACGGCCCGGATCGAGGAGCGCTGCCGGTGTGCCGAAGAGGGGGAACTGGCCCCGTCGCCGCTGGAACGGGAGACCGACGCCGACCCCGAGTACCGCGACCGGCACCGGGAACTCGCTGACGCGGTGCTCACCGTGAAGAGAGAGCGCCGCCCAACGGTCGCTCGCCCGGCGACGGCGGATGCTGAGGAAGGACAAGCCGGGCAGGGGCAAGTAGAGGAGGGGCTGGGCTCTGAGGGGCAAGGGGCGGAGGGGCAAGCTGGAGACGTAGACGGGCCCGCGTTCTTCCCGGCCATCGACCGGGACCGCGCCTACTCGGAGCCCCGACCATGGAGCCGGCCCTGGGGAAGCCGCTGGGCCGCCGCCGCGGCGGCGGTGCTCATCGCCCTGCTGGGCTGGGTCGGGTGGACGCTGTCCCAGCAGGGCCGGCAGATGACCGAACTGAGCCAGCAACTCGCCGAGGCGCGGCAGCCGGTGGTGGCGGTAGCCGAGCCGTTCACCATCGACGTCACGACCCGGGGCTCGGACCTGCTGGTGCCGACCGCCGCCGGCGGCCAGCTCCACCTTCAGCTCGCCTGGGCGAATCCGCCGCTGCCCCGGTACCGGGCGGTGGTGACGGCGGTGGGCGGTAGAGAGCCGCTGCTCACCTTCGGCGACTTCACGGTGCCGGAGATCACCGCCCAGGTGACGTTGCGCTGGGGCGAGGGTCTCCTCGCCCCCGGCCTCTACGAGCTGCGGCTCCTCGACCCCTCCCGGACTCCTCCCCGGGTGGTCCGGTCCGCGCCGCTGCGCATCGCCGGCGACGGCTGAGCGCCGCGGGGCGATCGCCAGAGCTCAGCCGCCGACGTTGTCGCCGCTGCCCGGCTCCACCGGAAAGGACGGGTCGGACGCCGGGTCGAGGTCCGGCAGGGTCGCCAGGGTGGTGCCCAACCGGCCGTCCGGGGTGTTGTTGTAGAACTCGGTGAGGGTCGGTAGGTCCTCGACCTGCCCCGCCGCGGGGGGTGCGGAGGCGACGGCCGCGGGCGTGGCCCGGGAACGTTCACCCCGGGAGACGTCGAGCAGCCACACCAGGGCCGCCGCGGTCAGCACCAGGCCCACCACCGCGCCGAGGGTGATCAGCGCCGACGGCGCCTGGTTGCCGAGGACGCCGGCCCCCAACAGGACGAGCACGGAGGTCGCCACCCCCAGCAGATAGGTCAGGATCAGCAAGGCAATTCTTTTCGTCAATGGCATGGCCACAACCTCCCTTGGTAGTTCTCGGTTCATTTTCAACGCGAGAAAAGGGGCGGGAACGGGTCATCTTTTTTTCGCCGTCGCCCCCCGCCTGGAGCTTTGTTAGGATCTCCCCACTTCATGACCCTTCCCAGCGGCGAGATCACCCGACTGCTGAGCCATTGGAGCGACGGCGACCCGGAGGCTCTCCAGCGCCTGATGCCGCTGGTCTTTGAAGACCTGCGCCAACTCGCCCGCAAGCAGTTCCGGGCCGAGTCCCCCGGCCACACCCTGCAGCCCACCGCCCTGGTCAGCGAGGTCTACATGCGGCTGACCGACCAGCGCAAGGTCGAGTGGGAGAGCCGCGCCCAGTTCTTCGCCTTCGCCGCCATGCTGATGCGGCGCATCCTGGTGGACCACGCCAAGGCCCGGCGCACCGCCAAGCGGGGCGGCGACGTCAAGAAGCTGCCGCTGGACGAGGCGCTGGCCATGTCCGCCACCGGCGATGTCGACGTCGTGGCGCTGGACGACGCCCTGCGCCGCCTGGCCGAGATCGACCCCCGGGCCGCCCAGGTGGTGGAACTGCGCTTCTTCGTCGGCCTGACCCTGGAGGAGGTGGCGGAGGTCCTGGACCTGTCCGTGACCACGGTGAAGCGGGAGTGGCGCACCGCCCGACTCTGGCTCCTGCGGGCCATGACCGCCGGCGCCCCCACCCCCCGCCCGACGCCAGCGTGAGGCCGCACCACAGCAGCGCCCCGGCCCTTTTCACCTCGTTTTGTCGCGTCTATAGGCAAATGCGCACACTGAGCCTAACTACGAGAAAACTCCCGCCTCAGGGCCACCGGACCGGGGGGTCGGGGCCATGAACGAGGAGCGCTGGCAACAGGTCAAGACGCTCCTCGACGAGGTGCTGGAGGTTCCCAAGTCGCAACGGCCCCGCTACCTGGAGCGCCGGGGTGAGGGAAACGAGCGGCTGATCCGGGACGTCCAGGAGCTGCTGGCCCTGGAGACCGAGGCGGCCCACTTCATCGAGGAACCGATCTTCAACGTCCACGGCCGGGGCGACGCCAGCGACCGGGTGGGCGAGCGCCTGGGGCAGTACCGCCTGGTGCGGGAGGTGGGCCACGGCGGCATGGGAACCGTCTACCTGGCCGAGCGCGCCGACGAGGAGTTCGACCAGCGGGTGGCCATCAAGGTGTTGAAGCGCGGCCTGGACACCGACGAGGTGATCCGCCGCTTCCGCAACGAGCGCCAGATCCTGGCCGGTTTCGAGCACCCCCACGTCGCCCGCCTGCTGGACGGCGGCACCACCGGCGACGGCCTGCCCTACCTGGTCATGGAGTACGTCGAGGGCCGTCCCATCGACGTCTACTGCCGGGAGGAGAACCTGGGGGTGACCGAGCGCCTGGACCTCTTCCTGGCGGTCTGCTCGGCGGTGGAGGAAGCCCACCGCCGGCTGGTGGTGCACCGGGACCTCAAACCGCGCAACATCCTGGTCACCGAGGACGGCACGCCGAAGCTGCTGGACTTCGGCATCGCCAAGCTGCTGCAGCCGGGGGAGAGCGACACCCAGGTGACGGTGGCGGGCTGGCGCTTCCTGACCCCCCAGTACGCCAGCCCGGAGCAGGTCGCCGGCGGCCAGGTGACCACCGGCACCGACGTCTACTCCCTGGGGGTCATCCTCTACCAGCTCCTCACCGACCACCGCCCCTACGAGCTGCCCGAGCACTCCGTCGATGGCCTGGCCCAGGCGCTGGCCGCTGGAGCGCCGCCGGCGCCCAGCACCCGCGCCCCGGAGGGCCGCGCCGGCCGGCTGCGCGGTGACCTGGACAACATCACCCTGATGGCGCTGCGCCAGGACCCGGAGCGCCGCTACGCCAACGTCGACCAGCTCTCGGAAGACCTGCGCCGCTACCGCGCCGGCAAGACCGTCCGCGCCGCCCCCGACTCGCTGGGCTACCGGGTCGGGAAGTTCGTCCGGCGGCACCGGGTCGGCGTCGCCATGGCGGTGGCTTTCGTGTCCCTGGTCATCGCCTTCGGCGTGGTGAGCTGGGGGCTGTTGCAGCAGGCGCGGCAAGAGGAACGGGTGGCCACCGAGGCGACCGAGTTCCTGAGCCGCGTCATCCGTGAGGTCGATCCGAACACGACGGCGGCGGAGACCACCGTCCTGCAGGCGCTGGACAAGAGTCTCGAGGACCTCGGGGATATTGAAGCTCCAGAGACCCGCTCGCGGTTGCTTCTCGAGATCGGCAGCGCATACGTCCTGCGGGGGCGCCACGACCAGGCCGAGGAGTTCCTCAACGAGGCGATGAAGCTGCGCCTGGAGCTCCACGGCCCGGACGATCCCCGCCTGATCGACGTCAAGAATGAGCTCGCCGGCAACATCATGCGGGGCAACGACTCGCCTCGCTTCGCCTACGCCGAGAGCCTGGTCCGGGAAGCCATCGCCCTGCGCCGACGACACCCGGCCGCCGGCGAGCCCAGCCTTCTGGCCCTGAAGACGAACCTCGCTGACATCCTGGCACAGCAAGGAGAGTACGAGGAGGCGGACGAGCTCTACGTGGAGTTGGTCGATGGCTGGCGGGAGGCAGGGAACCTGTTCGAGCTTTCCACCATCCTCAACAGTTACGGCAAATCGCTCGTCGACCGCAACCGCCCGGAGGAGGCGTTGGAGCGGTTGCGGCGGGCGGTGGAGCTGCGGCGCCAGGAGCGGGGCGACAAACACACCCGGCTGGCGATGAGTCTCAACAATCTGGCGGCTGCTCTGGAGCGCACCGGGCGGCTGGAGGAGGCCGCAGCGGCCTACGCCGAGGCCCTGGCCATCGTCCGGGACCGCTACCCGGAGGGCCATAGCGACCTCCTGGGGCCGCTCAACAACCAGGCGCTGCTGAAACAGAAGCTGGGGCAACCCGAGGCGGCCGTCTCCCTGATGCGGGAGGCGGTGGACGTCGCCACCAGGATCGACGACTTTTACACCGAGTGGATCCGCCACAACCTGGCCAAGGTCCAGATCGACGTCGATCCCCGCCAGGCCGAGACCACCATCCGCGAGGCGCTGAGACGGCAGAGCTACCAGGGGCGCAATGCCTGGCGACGGGAGAGCATGCGCAGCGTCCTCGGCGAGGCGCTGGCCGCCCAGGGGCGCTACCGGGAGGCGGAGTCCCTGCTGACCTCCAGCTACACGGCCCTGGCCGACGCCAAGGGCGCCGACTCGCCCCCCGCCGAGGACGCCCTGCGGCGCGTGGTGGAGATGTACGAGGCGTGGGGCAAGCCGGAGCTCGCCGCCCCCTACCGGCGGCCGGCCGAGGGAGACGCCGCCGTCGCCTGACCCGGCGCCCGGGCACCCCCCTTGCAGATCCCGCATGGCCCCACCCGGGGACGCCCCATGCCGAACGCCTCCAAGCCCGACCTCGACCCCGGCCCCAGCCCCAGCCCCAGCCCCAGCCTCGCCGAGCCAGCCCCGGAAGAGGTCGCCGAGGACGCCGGGCTGCACTACGTCGATGACCGGCAGCCCGGCTTCTCCCGCCGCCGCCAGGGCACCGGCTGGTCCTACAAGGACACCGCCGGGGAGACGATCCGCAACCCGGAGGTGCGCCGGCGCATCGAGGCCCTGGCCATCCCGCCGGCCTGGGACGACGTCTGGATCTGCCCCACCCCCCGGGGCCACCTCCAGGCCACCGGCCGGGACGACGCCGGCCGCAAGCAGTACCGCTACCACGAGGAGTGGACCGAGGTCCGGAACCGCACCAAGTTCCACCGCCTGCTGCCCTTCGCCCACGCCCTGCCGGCGATCCGCGCCGAGGTCGATCACCAGCTCCGCCGCCCCCAGCTCGACCGGGACAAGGTGCTGGGCATCGTCACCCGCCTGCTGGAGGCCTCCTGCATCCGGGTCGGCAACGAGGAGTACCGCAAGCAGAACCGCTCCTACGGGCTGACCACCCTGCGCCAGCGCCACGTCGACGTCAACACCACCAGCGTCCGCTTCTCCTTCCGCGGCAAGAGCGGGCAGAAGCACGAGGTGGCGGTCAGCGACCGGCGGCTGGCCCGGGCCGTCGGCCGCTGCCAGGAACTGCCGGGGCACGAGCTGTTCCAGTACGTCGATGAAGACGGCCAGCGCCACGGCATCGACTCGGCCGACGTCAACGACTTCCTGCGCCGGGTCACCGGCGAGCCGTTCACCGCCAAGGACTTCCGCACCTGGATGGGGAGCGTCCACGCCCTGGACCACCTGTGGGCCGCCGGCCCCGCCGAGGACCAGGTGGCGGCCGCCGCCCAGGCCCTGGCGGCGATCGACCACGCCGCCGCCGAGCTGGCCAACACCCGCGAGGTGTCGCGCAGCTTCTACGTCCACCCGGCCATCCTGGAAGGCTACGAGGAAGGCTGGCTGTTCGACGTCGTCGGCCGGCGGCCCCCGCAGCGGCCGCCGGAATGGCTGGAGGCGGAAGAGGCGGGGCTCCTGGCGCTGCTGGAGCACGTCGCCGACGACTGAGGCGCCGAGCCGCAGGCCTCCCGCCAGGCCCCCCGCGGCCGGTTGCCGGTACACTTCCGCCGTGGGCGGACATATCCTCATCGTGGAAGACCGGGAGTCGCTGCGCCGCATGCTGGAGCGGGCGCTGACCGGCGAGGGCCATCGCGTCACCGCGGTGGCGGACGGCGAGGCGGCGGTTCACCTCCTGGGCCAGGCCGGCTTCGACCTGGTGCTCACCGACCTGAAGCTCCCCGGCATCACCGGCCTGGACGTGCTGGCCGCCAGCCGCAGGGCCCAGCCCGCCACCCCGGTGGTGGTCCTCACCGGCTACGGCACCGTGGGCAAAGCTGTCGAGGCGATGAAGCTCGGCGCCCTGGATTTTCTGGAAAAGCCGGTGGAGCTGGACGAGCTGTTCCGCCTCGCCGATGGCGCCCTCGCCGGCGAGGCGGAGACCCCGTTCTGCCTGGATCCCCCCGGCGCCCCGCCGGTGGTCGGCCGCCACCCGAAGATGCGCGCCGCGGCGCGCCTGCTGACCCGGGTCGCGGACAAGGACTCGACGGTGCTGCTGACCGGCGAAAGCGGCACCGGCAAGGAGCTTTTCGCCCGCGGCCTCCACGCCCTGTCGCCGCGGCGGGAGCGCCCCTTCGTCGCCGTCAACTGCGCCGCCATCCCGGAATCGTTGCTGGAAAACGAGCTGTTCGGCCACGAGAAAGGCGCCTTCACCGGCGCCGACCGCCGCGCCCCGGGGCGCTTCGAGGCGGCCGCCGGCGGCACCCTCTTCCTGGACGAGGTCGGGGAGATCGCACCGGGCGTCCAGGGCAAGGTGCTGCGGGTCCTGGAGGAGCGCACCTTCGAGCGCGTCGGCGGCAGCCGCACCCTCACCGCCGACGTCCGCCTGGTGGCGGCCACCAACCGACCGCTGGCGGCGATGGTGGAGCATGGCGACTTCCGCTCCGACCTCTACTTCCGCCTGAACGTCTTCCCCATCGAGCTGCCGCCATTGCGCGAGCGCCCCAGCGACGTGGCGCCGCTGGCCCACCACCTGGTGGCCCAACTGTCGCAGCGCCACGCCGTCGCCACCCCCCGCCTCACCGCAGGCGCCCTGGACCTGCTGGCCGCCCAGCCCTGGCCCGGCAACGTTCGCCAGCTCGCCAACGTCCTGGAGAGGGCTGTGATCCTGGCCGAGGAGCCGCGCATCGGCAGGCGCGACCTGGAGCCGCTGGTCGCCGACGGCGACGGGACGCACAACGCCACCGAGCCCGGGGAGGGCGACGGTGGCGGCATGGGGGACGGGCGGGGATCGGAGCGCGAGCGGCTGCGCCGCGCCCTGGTCGAGGCGGACGGCGACAAGCGGCGGGCGGCGGAGCTACTGGGGCTCAGCTACCGCACGCTGCAGCGCAAGGTGCGCCAGCACGACCTGGAAGGCGTGCCCCACTATCGCTCCGGCATCCGCTAGGCGCACCCGGTAGGGGCACCGGGTGGGTGGCAGCCCGCGGTCAGCCCTCGTCGGGGTCGAAGGGCTCGGGCTGGTAGAGGTCGTCGTCGGAGGCCTCCGGCTCGAAGTCCGGAGACAGAGCATCGTCCGCCTCCGCATCTTCGACCGCGGCGGCGTCACCGTCACCGGTGGCCACCCGGGTGCCGCTGGGGCGGAAGGCGAGGCTGGTGTATGCGAAGACCTCCGGGAAATCGACGCTGAAAGTCACCACCCGCCCCGGCGTCAGGGCGGCCCGGGACAGTTCCGCCTCCGCCTCCGCCGCCGGCTGTCCTTCCACGTTCTGGAGGAAGACGGTGAGACCGGCGCCGAGCACCGTGGTCTGCCCCCGGTTGGTCAACGAGCCACTGATGCGCACGTGGCCGTCGAAGGTCTCCTCCTCCTGGGAGGAGAGGACGACGAGTTGGGAAGCTGCGGTCTCGGGCTCCGGCGCCGCCTCGTCTCCGCCTTCGGCCTCGCCCTCCGCCGGCTCCTGGACCACCGGAGGCCGGTAGGTGCCGCGGCCGATGTCGGCGGTGGTGATGCTCCGCCGTGGCGCCTTCGGCTCCCGGGTGGCGGCCGGGGCGGGGTCGGTGGCCGGCTGGGCGGCCGGCTCGCCGGCCTGCCGCGTCACCTGCCGACTGGCCTCCAGATCGACCTGGTCCAGGCGCATGGAGGAGAGGGTGCCGTCGGCGAGGTTGAAGACCACCAGCCGCCCCTTGACCTCCCACGGCCCTTCCGTCTCCACGCGGCCGCCGTCCCGGGTCACCAGCCAGTCGGCGGCGGCGGGCAGAGCCGTCAGGCTGAGGGCCACCGCGGCGGCGAGGGCCAGGCCGCGCCGGCGGATGAAGGCCGGGCGGCGGCGGGGCTTCTGTCGTGCTGCGCTCATCAGTACTCCTTCCAGTTGTGCTCGATGATACACACCGGAATCGGCGCGATGAACTGGAGCGAGGTATCAGCGGCGATGGTCTTGACGTCCACCCGGTAGTTGGCGAAGCGGCACTGATCCGGGAAGAGCTCCTTGAGCGACTCCATGACCTTCTCGAGATCCGGCGTCAGCTCGTCGGCGCTGCCACCATCATCGCCCTCCGAGTCGGAGCCGTCGCCATCGGCCCGCTTCACCGTGCCCTGCTCGGTGAACGGGTTGGTGACGAAGTCGGCCACCTGCTTGGAGCGCTGGGCGTTGCCGTCGGTGTCAAACAGCAGGCCGTCGGCGTTGGTGGTGTTGACCACGTAGATGTTGCTGTTACCGCGTAGCGAGCACACGGTGTCGGCGTCCACCGCGTCGATGTCCTCGCCACAGACCTGCTCCTCCTCGGTGGTGGCGTCCTCATCGCTGGTCGAGTCCTCGCCGGTGAAGACGATGGGCTCGTAGGCGGAGAAGATGGTCAGGCCCGACAGCGAGAACGCCTCGGTGATGACGCGCTCCTTCTCGTTGAGAACCAGGTACCAGCCGCCGGTTTCCAGGAAATTCTGGCCGGCGTTGCTGGCATCCCCGGAGCCGACCCGGGCGAGGTCGCTCTCGTTGAGCGGCGCGGAGATGTCGGAGGTGGAGGCGAAGGAATCGACCAGCATGAAGAAGCGGCCGGTGACCGGCTCCAGCGACCACAGGTCCTCCCGATCGCCGGTGCCGAAGGCGAGGACAAAGCCCTCGTTGTCGGCCTGGAAGATCACCGCCGGCCGGTAATAGATCGGCCGGAAGTTGGCGCTGTCCTGGTCCACCAGATCGCCGTTGTTGTCGGCGACGGGCGTGCCGTCGTCATTGAAGCCGATGTCGAAGTTGGCGTTGAACAGCGCCGTCGGAACCCAGACGTCCCGGGGGATGCGGTCGATGGTGGTCTCGAAGGTGGTGGCGCTGGGGTTATCCGGGTCGTCGATGCCGGTGACGTCCACCGCGGTCAGCGCGGGCACGTTGCCGCTCACCAGGCCGACGTCGACCCGGTAGAGGATGCCGGCCAGGGTGCCGATGTAGATGCGGTCGATGTAGCCGTCACCATTGAGGTCCACCGACGCCGGCTCGGCCGGGGCGGCGCCGGTCAGGCGCTGCTTGTAGATCGCCTGGCCGGTTTCGATGTCCACCATGTAGAGCCAGTTGCCCCGCACCTCGTTGGTCGGGTCCAGTTTGCTCTCGACGTCCATGCCACCGCCGAAGACGGCAACGTAGCGGTCCTCGACGTCGGCGCCATCCGGGGCGCAGTCGCTGCCGGTGCAGACCTGGATACGGCCGATGTTGGCCGTCGACCAACTGTCCCCCAGGTCGGCCTTGCCGAAGCTCGGGTCGTTGCTCCCCACCGGCCCGCTGTGGGGCGACTTGGGATCCTTCATCCAGTCCTCGTCCTCATCGACGAAGAACCAGGAGGTGCCGTCGTGGACCCGGTCGGTGAACTCCCACACCACCGACGGGAAGGCGGTGGCGCCGCAGTCGGTTACGTTCTCGGGCAGGCAGCCCGGGATGTAGTTGGCGGTGGCCGGGTCGTTGAGGGCGGGGGACTGGACCTCGGGCACGAAGCCGAGATCGTCATGGGCCTCGATGACGTCGGGTTGGGTGATGTCCAGGGCGTAATAGCCCGCCCCCCCCTCCCGCAGGCCACCCACCACCACGGTGCGCCACTCCCGGTCCGTGTCCAACGGGAAGGTCGATGACGATTGCGCCACCGGGTCGATGAAGACGTCGGCTACGGTGAAGTTGCCATCGACGGTGAAGAAGTGCTGGCTGGGCGTGGTCCGCTGCTGGTTCAGGACGGGCATCACCATCCGCGGCACGTAGCTGAACAGCTCCAAGCCGGTGCCGTTGTCGAAGCTGCCGAAAGGATTGGCGTCGTCATCCACCAGCGCTAGGCCGGTGAAGTGGTCCTTGGCGTTGCTGTCGTCGTGGCCTCGGAAGCGGCCGGCGTCGAAGGCGTGGAGCTGACCGTCGTTGGATCCCACCAGCAGCATCTTGCGGCGCAGCCGGTGGCGGTTGAAGAAGCAGCGGTAGCCACTGTTCTCGTTCGCGTCGCTGCCAGCCAAGCAGTCGCCCCCATCCTCACCGTTGAGATCCCGGGCGAAGTAGAACAGGTTGGGCGGCGTGCCCACGACCTGGGGGGTGGAGTGGAAGATGTCGCCGAGGAGGAAGTCGATGACGGTCTCGGTTCCGGTGGCCGAGTTGAGCTCCGTGCCGCTCTTCTCGCCCAACACGAAGTCGATGACCTCGTCGGCGACCTGGGCCCTGTCTCGGTAATCCGCTTCGTCCGACACAGCGCTACCGAGGCCGAACGCCTCCCAGAGATCACGCCGGATCTCATCGTTCTCCGTATCGGCCTCCTCATCGATCAAGGAACCATCGGGCTCTCCGATCACGTTCGGCTGATCGAGGAGGTGACGGTTATTCGCCCACTCCCCGGGCAGTGGGGTCTGCTCGGCGTAGAAGACGCGCCGCACGTCGCGGTCCGACTCGCTGACGAGGTTCTCGGTCTCCAAGGTGTCGTCGTACTGCAAGTTGTAGAGGTTGTCCCCAGCGTCCCACAGGAAGCAGCGGGTGACCCGGACGCGCTGCTCGGTCGATCCATCCGGCAGCACCGCCGTGTAGGTCTCACCACAGACCTTGCTCTCGTCGGGCTTGCCGGTCCCCGGGTCCACCGGCAACGGCTTGAGGAACGAGTCGATGTGACCGTCCCATGTGCCGCTGTCATTGAACGGGGTGAAGTTGGTGAGGAAGATCTTCTGCTCCACCGTCGCCTGGACGGTGGGCACGGCGGCGGAGGCGAAGGCCCGGACCTCGGTGCGGATCTTGCCGAGGATCGACTCCAGTTCCTGGCGCAGGTTGCCACCCTTTTCAACGTCGATGCACTCGCCGGTGGCGCCCTTGCCCTGCCCGGCGGCCTGGATGATGGATCCCAGCTCGCCGGTGGTGCAGTTCTTCGGATCGCCCAGGTTGAGCACCCAGGTGCGCACACCGGAGGAGCCCTGCATGTCGCCGACGTCGGCGGAGGCGTTCTCGCCGGAGACGTTGTCCTCGCCGTCGCTGATGATGATGAGGTACGGCTTGCGGCAGCCGAACTGACTGTCGAACTCGCAGGCCGCCTCCTCCCAGCCGGTGTCGACCACCGGGTTCTCACTGTCACACTTGTTGGCGCCCTTGCCGCGGTTGCCCAGGTACCAGCAGCGCATGTCGTTGATGGCGCGGGCCAAAGGGCTGTTGTCCAGTGCCAGCAGCGGCCGGTTGGAAGGGTTCGTGAGCTGGAGCGGCAGGCCCAGGTTCCCGTAGAGCGTTTTTTCGTCGTCGCTCAACACTCCCGACGCGTCCGCGAAGTAGCTCGCGCCGCGGAAGTCGGGCTCGGACACGCTGGAGTAACCGGGGGCGAGGCGGTCGAGGAAATCGGCTCGGCGGTTCAGGCTTTCGCTCCAATGGAACGGGATCATGTCGCCGATGTCCAAAGAGCGCCGGTCCTGGGTGTCAAAGATCGTGTCCTCCACCGGCTTCACCTCTGACAGGAAGACGTCGAGGGGGCAGGAGCCCGAGGTCAGAAACCCGCTGGCGCACCAGCGATCGGCCTGGTTGGCGTCCAGTTCATCCTGCAAGGTCTGATTGTCGACCACCGTGCCGCCGGAGTCGTAGTTCGATTCCCAACCTCTGCCGGTGAACGGCCGGTCGCCGAAGTCGGCTTCGCTGACCGCGTCCTGGTGCTCCCACATCTCCGGCACGGTTTCGATTCCCTGGTTGTTGCTGCCGTCCGAGATGGTGCCCTCGGTGGAATCGACGAAGAAGGTCTCCCCCAGGTAGGGATCGAGGCGCATCTGGAGGTTCTGGTTCTCGAGGACGAGACCGTCCGCCGCTTCGGAGGCGCTGGTGCAACTGCTGTAGGAGGACAGGCGCAGCTTGACCAGCATGTCGTCCTGGCCGATCTCCTTGTTGGCGCTGGTGGTGCCGTCCGACGCCGTCTTGACGCCGGGCCGCCAGACCTCCAGGAGGTAGTTGTTGTTCAACCCGTCGGTGAGCCACATCTGGGTCGGCGGCGAACTGCCGCCGTCGATGGCGAAGCTCTGCAACTTGCGCAGGTCGGCCTCGTCGTTGAAGTTCAGGGGGCCGGGATTTCCGTTGCTGCTGTCACAGGTGCCGGCGTTGCGATCGACCCCGAGGCCGTGGGAGTCCATTTCGAAGGAACGGCCGAAGGTCAGGACGTGGCCCTCGATCTCCAGTTGGCGGGTGTCCTTGTCCGGCTCGATCTCGTTGCCGTCGGAGTCGTACTTGACGATCACGTCGCCATTGGCATCCACCGGCGGGACGGCGATGAGTTGGGTCAGCGCCGAGTCATCGCCGTCGTCCGCGGTCTCGTCCGTGGCGTCGGGATCGTTGGTGGTGTCGAGGTCGCGCACCGGGAACGGGATGGGCCAGCCGTTGTCGCCCTGGATGTCCTCCTCGAAGTAGTAGAGCCAGTGCTTCTGGTAGGCCCGCACCTCGTCCTGGTTGAAACTGGCGAAGCCGAAGTGGACGTCGTTGACCTCGGCGAAGGTGTTGAACAGCGCCTGCTTCGCCTGGTAGAGCCGGGAGCCGGGGCCGTCGGCGCCGCCCGGGGTCCACACGTCGCTCTTGTCGTCGAACTCCATCCCCATGGAGGCGGAGGTGTCGAGAATGATGAAGACGTACGGCTTGGCGGTGTCGAAGCGCAGCAGGTTGGTGTCGTCGGTGAACGCCGGTAGGCCGACCAGCAGGCTGACGGCCAGGGCCACCGCCAGTGCGGAGCGCCAGGGGAAGGAGGTCGAGGGACGTTCGTCGCGGTGGGGGGTCATGGAGGCTCCTGGGCGGTGGGGCATGGGGCGTTCGGGCATAAGGCGGCGGGGCATCAGAACCTCAACAGGGCGGTCTGTTCGTCGTCGTCCACCGCCTTGAGAGCGTCGGTGGAGAGCTGGGTCGGCTGAACCAGGAGCATGGAGCTGATCGTCTTCGCGGCCAGCCGTCCGCCGGTGAGGCCGCGGCGGCGCTCGGCCACCGAGGTGACGGCGAAGTCAGCGGCGACGAAGGCGGGGCTGTTGTACTGGCCCTCGTTGTTGATCTGGCACAGGTTGCACGGCGGGCTGGCGATCGGCAGCAGCGGCGACATGGAGACGTTGAAGGCGACGTTGGCGAGCCTGTTGCTCGGGTCCTCCAGGGTCACCTCGCGGGCTTCGAAGTCACCCTGCACCAGGGCCCGGGCCAGGGCGTGGGACACCCCCGAGTCGGCGGCGTAGAAGGTGCGCTTCTCGACCCGCTCGTTGGCACCGATGATGAGCTCGCTCTGGGTCACCACCGACAGGCTGAGGCCGACGATGGTCAGCACCACCAGGGCCATCAGGGTGATGATGTAGGCGCTGCCCGCCTCGCTCCGGCGCGGGGCGCGGGGTTGGGGACGGGTGGGCGGCGGGGTGGGGGAGACGGAGGAGCGGTGGGACGTCATGGGCATCCTTTAGAGGTTTCTCAGGTCGACGGTGGTGCGGATCTGCCGGCGCTGGTACGCCCGCTCCACCCGGCTGTTGTAGCGGTTGAAGGGAGCCGCGCTCCAGTCGTTGTCTTCGATGGCGGTGATCGTGTCGGCGAGGTACTGCGGCGTCGGCCGGTCAGTGCGGGCCAGGGTGTTGATCCGCAGGTAGTAGAACTCAGCCAGATCCTGGTTCCACTCCGGGGCGGCCACGTCGTCGGCGGCGTCGTTGAACAGCCACTCGTCGGCGTTCGGGGTCGTGGTGGTGCCCACCGCCCCCTCCTCCACCAGCTCGTCGCCGTCCCAGTCGATCCCGAAGGCGAGTTGCAGGTCGAGGATGTTGTCCGCCACCACCTCGGTGAGGTTGGCGGTGTCGGCGCGGTACGCGGTGTCGGTGTTCGGCATGAAGCGGGCGCGGACGAGTTGGGGCAACGGGTTGGCGGTGTCGTCGGCGGTGTTGGTCCGCCGGTCGCGGACGTAGAAGCGGTACTCCTCGAGGACGCCGGCGTAGGCGACCCGCTGGAAGTTGGCCGGGTAGCTGCCGCCGTCGGACAGGGCGTTGAACGACGTCGTGTAGGTGCCGCCGGAGTTGCTGAAGTTGACCGTCACCTCGGTGATCTCGTCGGTGGGCCCGGGGCTGGCCGGGTCCGAGGAGCCACCGGTGATCTCCACCACGGCGTACTCACCCAGGGCGTTGGCCAGCAGCAGCGCCTCCCGGTTGCCCGCGTTGGCGTCGGCCACGGCCTCGGCGATTTCCCGCAGCTCCTGGGGGGCCCCGGAATCGGTGACGTTGTACAGGGTCAACGAGCCGGCGCCACCACCGGCGGGCGGCTGCGTGAAATCCAGGGTGCTCTCCGGGTCGGTGATGTAGATCGGCGTCGTGAAGACGCCCCGGACCGTGAAGACGTCGGTCCCGGGCAACACCTGGGCACAGGCGCAGCCGCCGAGCTGGGTGCCGGCGGCGACGTTGTTGTTGATGCCGATGGCCACGCCTTGGGGCAGGTTGGTGGCCGCCACCGGATCGAAGGTCGGCAGCCCGCCCCGGCCGGCCATGCGGGCCAGCCGGATGATCGACTGCTGGGCGACGCGCTGAGACTGCTGCATTTCGCTGAGGTGGGTCTGGGTGCGGGCTACGCGGCTGTTCAGGTCGAACAGCGCCAGCACGCCGAGGATGACGATCACCAGGATCCCCAGGCTGATGGCCAGCTCGCTCAGGCTGAAGCCGGCTTCCCCACGCCGGGCCGGCGTCGCCGCCCGGGGCTGCTCATCTTGATAAAGGTCCATTCTGTTCCTCGCGAGGTTGGGATGGCTCATGGCGACTTCAAGGCGCGGACGGTGATCTGCTTGGAGACGCCCGCCGGGCCGCCCTCCCGCAGGCCGGCCACCGCCACCTCGATCTCCTTGACGTGGACCGCCCCGTTGGGGTCGGTGCCCGGCGTGCCGGCGATGGGGGTGGTGAGATCGGTGATGCTGAACTGGCGGATGGTGGTCACCCGGGTCCACAGAGCGCGGTCCTCGGCGGCGACGTCGGCCAGGGTGCCGTCGATCCAAACCTCCTCGTAGGCGCTGCTGGTGGAGCTCGGGTAGTCGCGGATGTAGACCTCGTTGTAGACCCGAGAGGTAGCGCCGTCGGCCAGACGCAGGGGGTCGGCGTCGAAGTTGAGCTGGAGGAACTCCTCGGTCCGCTCGGTGGCCATGTTGGACACGTAGGTCGAGTCCGAGCCGGCGACGTTGGAGGCCATGGAGCGGGTGAACATCGGCAGGATGCCGACAGCGATGAGCATCAGGATCAACGACGCCAGCACCGCCTCCACCAGGGACGTGCCCGATTCGCCGTTGACCGCCTTCGGTCCCGCCTCGCGGCGGCTCAATTCCAATCCCATGATTCTCCCCCTTCGTCCTGTTCCCGCCACGCCGCGCCATCCCACTTGCGCAGGGTGACCTGGCCGGTGGCCCGCGGGCCCACGGCCAACTCCAGGAAGTTGCCCGCCGGGTCGGCGAGACGGAAGCCGCCGGTGCTCAACAGCGTCCCGTCCGGGTTGAAGATGATGCGTTCGTCCGGCCGGTTGGTATTGACCAGGCCGGAAATGGCGTCCTCGCCGGTGGGGGCGGTCACCGTGACCTTGTTGGCCAGCGGCAGGCGGGCCATCTCCCAGTCCGTGGTCTTGTACTCCGCCCCGGCCACCGGATTGAACAGCCCGTCCGGCGGGTCGGTGCTGGCCACGCCGTCGAGATCGACGAAGGCGACGAACTCGTCGCCGTCGAGGTGGACCACGGTCTCGGCCCCCTGGGTCACCGCCTCGTTGCGGGCGCGGCCGGCCATGACGCTCAGGCTCCGCGCCTGACCCTCCAGCTTGCTGCGCATGATGAGCTTGTTGAGGGCCGGCAGGCCGAGGGTGGCGATGATGCCCATGATCAGCATGACGATGAGCAACTCGATCAGCGAGAAGGCGGCGATGGCCCTGCTCACCTGGACAATGCTCAGGTCGGTGCTCACGTCGGCGCTCACGTCGGCACGGCACACGTCTCCGTTACGATTTTGATGCGTCATGCCTACTTAAAGAGCAAGCCCCCTGCCAGCCCTTGCCGAAACACCAAAACCTTCTGCGGCACAGAGGTTTTCGGAGAATGAGCCAGCCTTCACAACGCCGTGGCGCAGACCGCTCCGTTACCCGTGGTAACAATCTCGCCAATCACCTCGCCGTCGCCGGGCACGGTTTCAGCGGCCGGCCAGACGCTCCGCCGGGAAGCTCATCCGGGCCCGCGTCCCGCCCCCCTCCCGGGCCTCCAGCCGCAGGGTGCCACCGTGCAGGCCGACGATGCGATGGGACAGCGCCAGCCCCAGGCCGACGCCCCCCGGACGGCCGGTGACGAAGGGATCGAACAGGCGCCCCTCAAGTTCCGCCGGGACGCCGTCCCCCCGGTCCTCGACGCTCAGCTCGACGCCCCCGGCCAGCCCTTCCACCGGCCCCACCCGCACCGCCAACGGTTCGCCGGCCCCCGCCTCGCGCTGCGCCTCCTGGGCGTTGCTCAGCAGGTTGCGCACCGCCCGCTCCAGCATCTGGGCGTCGCCGGTCAGGGTCGGCGTGCCGGGGGCCGCCACCAGCTCCACCTCGGCGCCCAGCAGCGCCGGGTCCGCCGCCGCCCGCTCGGCGATGGCCACCAGGGACACCTCCTCCAGGCGGGCGCTGCCCGGGCGGGCAAAGGCCAGGAAGTCCTCCAGGACGCGCTGCAACTGGTCGGCCTCGCGGCGCACCTCCGCCAGGTAGCCGGCCGGCGAATCCTCCGGCGAGCGCTCCATCAGGGTGAGGTAGCCGCGCATCGTCGCCAGGCTGTTGCGCAGCTCGTGGGCGACACCGGCCGCCAGTTCGCCGAGGCGGACCAGGCTCTCGGCCAGGCGCGCCTCCTCGCCCTGGCGGCGGGCCTCGGTGAGGTCGGCGAAGAGCACCAGGAAGCCGCGCACCTCGGAAACCTCGCCGGAACCTTGGCCGGCGCCACCACCCTCGGGGCCGGTGCTGCGCAATGGGTGGACCGAGAGACCCAGCAACATCCCCGCGTCGCCGCTGCCGGCCGGCTCTGTGCCCCTCGGGTCGGGCACGGTGAGCCGCAACTCCTGACGCTGCACCCCCTGCTGCCGCTCCATCGACCGGACGAGGAGGTCCACCAGGCCAGGGTGGCGGCCCAGGGCGTCCGCCACGGCAACGCCGGGCGGCGGCTCATCGACCCCCAGCAGCGCGGCGCCGGCGGCGTTCAAGGCGACCACCCGGCCCTCCCGGTCGAGGAGGAGAAGACCGCTCTCCAGACTGGCCGCCAGGGTGCGCTGGAGGGCGGCGAGGTCGGCGTCCGCCACGTCACCCCCCGGGTCTCCACCGACCTGGCCCCCCGCCCCCGCCGCGCCCGTCCCGCGCCCCGCGGCCAGCGCCGCCATGCCGCGCTCGAAGGTGCGCACCAGGAGCTCCACGTCGTCCTCCCCCGCCGCCGCGCCGCCGGCCTCCTCGCCGGACAGCTCCCGGGCCCGGGCCACCAGCTCGTCGTAGGGAGCCAGGAGCTGGCGCAGGAAGAGGATCAACAGCAAAACCACGCCGATGCCGGCCACCAGGACCACCAGGGTGAGCACCCGCAGGCCACGGCGCTGGGCCGCCAGCACGGAGGCGTCGAGATCGACCCGCAGGAGGTGGGGCTGGCCGCCGACGGACGCCGGGACCACGACCACCACCCGGCCGCCGGTGGCGCCGTCGGGGCCGGTCACCACCCCGTCGCCGACCCCACCGGGGAGCCCGCCGAAGGGGTCGAGGAAGCCGCCGGGCAGCTCCTCGCCGCTGGCCGCCTGGAGGTCGCCGGAGGGGGTGGCCAGGTAGGCGCCGTCGGCGGCCGAGTAGCGGCGCAGTTGCGACAGCCGGGGGGCCGGCGGGCCGGCCGCGGCAAGCTCGCCGGCGGCGGCGCGGGCGGCGGCCAGCGCTTCTCCGCGGCGCTCCTCCACCCCCTGCTGGATGGCGCCGCGGTAGGAGAGGAGGGTGAAGACGACCAGCGCCAGCAGCACCAGGAGCGACGCCGGCACCAGCAGCGTCACCTCCCGGCGCAGGCCGATGCGGGAACGCCTCGGCGACGACGGGGAGGTCAAAACAGCCCCAGGTAGGCCTCCGCCAGAGCCGGGCCCCAGAACAGGGCGATGGCGGCGCCGGCGGCCAGGAAGGTGCCGAAGGGCAGCTTGCTGCCCAGCTCACCCCGGCCGGTGGCGATGAGGGCGAGGCCGAGGGCGGCGCCCAGCAGGGAGCCGAAGAAGAGGGTCACCAGCACCCCCTTCCAGCCGAGGAAGGCCCCCACCATGGCGAGCATCTTGACGTCCCCCAGCCCCATCCCCTCCTCGCCCCGGAGCAGATACCAGCCTCCCCAGGCGGCGAGGAGCAACCCGGCGCCGAGGAGGGCGCCGACCAGGGCCGGCAGGATCCCGGCCCAGGAGACCAGCGGTTGCACCGCCATGCCGACGGCGATCCCCGGCAGGGTGATGCTGTCGGGCAAGATGTAGTGCTCGGCGTCGATGGCCGCCAGGGCGATGAGGATCGAGCCGAAGAGCGCCGCCACCGCCGCTTCGACGCCGGGGCCGAAGCGCTCCATGGCGGCGACGAAGAGCAGGCCGGTGAGCGCCTCGATGAACGGGTAGCGCCAGGCGATGATGGAGCCGCAGTGGCGGCAGCGGCCACGCAGCAGCAGCCAGGAGAGGACCGGCACGTTGTCCCGGGCGCGGATGACCGTGCCGCAGTGGCCGCAGCGCGAACGGGGCAGGACGGTGGACACCCCCCGCGGCAGGCGGTGGATGACCACGTTCAGGTAGCTGCCGACGATCAGCCCGAAGAGGGCGGCGTAGACGGCGAGGAGGATATGGATCGGCACGGGACTGGATTGTACGACGCCGCGCCGCCGACGGTGGCGGGGAACGTCCCGGGAAGGGGCCCCGCGGCGTCGCCGCCGGGTGTCAGCGGTCGGTGGCGTAGGCGCGGACGATGCGCTTCATGCGCTCCACTCCGGCGCGGAAGTCCTCCACTTCGATGCGCTCGTCGGGCCCGTGGATGCCACGCAGGAGCTGGGGCTCGACCAGGAACGGCGAGACGCCGTAGGTGGCGATGCCCCGGTCGCGCAGGTAGCGTGAATCGGTGAAGCCGCTGATGAAGGAGGGCACCACGTCCCCCTCCTCGGCGAAGACCTCGGCGGCGGCGCGGTACAACGGGTGGTCCACCGGCGAGGCCGGCGCCGCCGGCGAGGTCAGCAGCACCTCCACCTCCAGCCGCGGCCCCAACGCCTGGCGCAGGCGCTCGACGAAGGCCTCGGCGTCGGTGTCCGGCAGCAGGCGGGCGTCGATGCGGGCGGTGGCCACCGGCGGCACGACGTTGATCCGCTCGCCGGCGTCGAGCTGGGTGACCTGGAGGCCGTCGAGGAAGAGGTTGGCCTGGCCCGGCATGATCGGCCCCCGCGGCCCTTCCGGCCCGATCCAGGCGTCGGGATCGGCGTAGTTGCGGCGTTGGGCCCCCTCGTGGAGCGGCGCCAGGGCGGCCAGGTAGCGGCGCACCGGCGCGGTCACCCGGTACTCCCGGGGCAGGGCCAGCACCCGGTCCAGCCCTTCGACCAGGGCGTGGACGGCGTTGCCCGGGTTCAGGCCCGAAGCGTGCCCGGCCCGGCCCCGGGCCCGCACCTCCAGCCACATCGGGCGCTTCTGGGCGGTCTCCACCCCCCACCAGATGATCCAACCGTTGGCCACCTTGTTGTTGCCCCCCTCGTTCAGGGCGGCGCCGAGCCCCAAGAACAGCTCCGGGTGGTTGTCCAGCAGCCAGGCGGTGCCCTGGCCGCCGCCGCTCTCCTCGTCGGCGACGGCGAGGAAGGCGACGTCGCGCTCCAGTTCGACGTCGGAGTCGGCGAGATCCAGGAAGGCCGCCAGGTGGGCGATCCCCAAGCTCTTGGCGTCGATGGCGCCGCGGCCCCACAGCTCGCCGTCCACCACCTCACCGGAGAACGGGTCCCGGCTCCACCCTTCCCCGGCGGGCACCACATCGACGTGGTGGAGGAGAAGCAGGCCGTCCTCGTCGCTCTTCCCCTCCAGCCGGGCGTAGAGGCTGGCCCGGCCGTCGGCGGTGTAGAAGGTGCGGGTGGCGACCCCGTGGCGATGCAGGATGCGGGCGAGATGGCGCACCGCCACGGCCTCGTTGCCCGGCGGGTTGGTGGTGTCGAAGCGGACGTAGTCGGCCAACCAACGGAGGGGGTCCTGCGCTGCCGCCGCCGCCCCAGCGCTGGCGGGCAACAGGACGAGGAGGCACACCGCTGCGGCGAGGCCGCGAAACCAGGAAGACATGGGCCTGAGTCTACTCTGCCAGACCAAAAAAAAACGGAGCGCCCGGAGGCGCTCCGCAGATCATCCATCGAGCGCCAAGTCGGGCGCCCGGAATGGTTTGCCTAGTGGTCGGTCAGTTGTTGCGCTCCGGCCAGTATATGAACGTGCCGTCGGCCCAGATGATGTCGTTGTCGAAGCTCAACGGATCGTAGGTGCCCTCAGACGCCTGGAGCGAGGCGATGTCGGTGGCACTGCCATCGCGACCACCGGAGCCGACGATCATCACGTTCAGTGCGGAGGGCGAATCGGTGTTCAGCCCGTACACGAAGGGGTTTTTCCAGCCGTCGGTCGCAGGCAGCTTCTGCACGTAGCGGGGCTCGAGAATGCCCGCAACATCGGTCTGAGAGGTGGCCCAGCCGCTGCCACCGTAGGACCCCAGGCTGAAGCCGGCGGCGGCGGCGCCGGACTCGTCGGTGAGCCAGGCGGTCATGGCGGTGCCGACGTTACGAGCATCGGCCATGGTCCGCTTCTGCTTGGCCTTCTGCAGGGACTCGAGGAAGTTGGGGATGAGCAGGGCGGCGATGATGCCGATGATCGCGACAACGATCAGCAGCTCAATCAGGGTGAAGCCCCGCTGGCGCTTCTTCATCATTTTGCGCAGCATGTGAAAGTCCTCCTTGGACACTTGATGGGGTTAAGGATCCTACTTCAGCCTTTAACTAGTGCAGCCTGCATGCCCATCCGGAATCCCCAGTCGTGAAAAGGGTTTTCGCTGGACAGGCCCGCGATCCGGGATCCGAGGGTGACACTCAGCGCCACCCGGACCGACACATAATGTCACCGGCCCGGAGCGCTCACCAATCGCAGCAGGAGATCCTCGTAGAGATCGACCCCCTCCCGGAAGCCGGGCAGCGCCATGCGCTCGTCCCGCGAGCGTGAGCCCCGGAGGCGCATGACGTCGGCGGTGACGATGCCGAAGGGCGAGAAGCCGTAGGCCGGGATGCCGGCGGCGCGCAGGAAGCGGGCGTCGGAGAAGGTGAGGGTGAGGGCGAGGGGACCGTGGGGGACCTCCGGGTGATGCTCCGCCATCACCTCTTCGATGGTTTCGAAGGCCCAGTGGTTCAACGGGCTGCCGCTGGCCGCTGCTCCCTCGTCAAACACCCGCATGGAGAGGCCGTGGCGGATCCAGGGCGGCAGGAGCTGGTCGATGACCCTCTCCGGATCCTCTCCCGGGAGGAGGGTGAAACGGAAACGCAGGAGGCCTGACCCCGGCGGCCCCCAAGGGCCGGCGACGTAGGTCTGGTTGACGAAGAAGCTCGCCTGGTAGGGCGACAGCTCGGCGAACGCCTGAGGATCTCGCAGCAGGCGGTGCGGGTGGGCCAGGGTCCGCCGCAGGTCGGAGGCGGTGCGGGTCGGGGCGTAGACCTCCAGGAAGGTCTCCACCTCGGGCACCAGCTTCGGGCTGCCCCGACGCAGGCCCAACTCCGTCAGGTCCGCGGCCAGGGTCTCCAGAGCCGCCCGCGGGCCGCACAGCTCGACGTCGATCATCCGGCGCTGGACGAACTCGGTGCCCCAGTACTTGAGGTCGTCGCTGGAAATGCCCTCCACCGCCCCCCCTTCGGTGAGAACCACCGCGAAGCGTTCCACCAGGTCCGGGCGCTCACGCAACAGCCAGCGCATCCCCTCGTCACTACCCGACTCCTCGCTGCTGGTGGCCAGGAGGATGACCGACCAGCGGGGCTTTTCCCCCGGCTCGAGGCTCTCCAGCAGGCGCCGGGCGGCGAAGAGCTGTGCCACCGCCACGCTCTTCATGTCGAAAACACCCCGGCCCGTGATGAAAGGACCGCGGATCTGGCCCCCGAAAGGCGGGAAGCTCCACTGTTCCGGGTCAGGCACCGGATCGACGTCGATGTGGTGGTGCAGCACCACCGCCTGCCGCTCCTCGCCCTCGATGATGCCCCAGACGTTGGCCTCGCCACCGACCATCTCGAAGTGGGGCTCGATCCCCAGGTCGCGCATCTGGCTGGCGAACCATTGCGCCCCCGCCAGGGTGCCGCCGGGGGTCTCCTGCCGGGTGTCGATGCGGACGTACTCCTGCAGCATCTGAACCTGCGGGTAGCTGGCCCAGTCCTCCTCGGCCCAGGCGGTCATGCCGCCGAAGTCGAACACGGGCTGCATCCACAGGAAGACCACCACCAACAGCCCCACCGTCACCCCCAGGCTGGCGTAGAGGGCCAGCCTGGCACTGGATCGGCGGCGGCGGGCGAGGGGGCTGGGCATCAGGTTCCGTGTCATGGGGAGAAGGGATTGGCAGAGGCGGTGGTTCCCGGAAGGATGCGGGCCGCTACAATACCGCTAGCCTCGAACCGCCGGCGCCGGCGGCGGCCCGCCGACCAGAAAGGATTGCCCGAAGCATGCCTCACAACAGCCCTGACAACGTACCGTATTTCAACCTCTCCCGCGGCCGCGAGGAGATCGCCGCCCAGGTCCGGGAGCGCTGGCGAGGGGTTGTGGAAGACACCGCCTTCGTCCTCGGGCCCGAGGTGGGGCAGCTCGAATCCGCCTTCGCCGACTGGCTGGGGGCCGCCGGCTGCGTCGGCGTCGGCAACGGCACCGACGCCCTGATCCTGGCGCTGCGGGCCCTGGACCTGGCCCCCGGCGACGAGGTCATCGTGCCCGCTTTCAGCTTCTTCGCCACCGCCGAGTGCGTGGTCCTGGCCGGCGGCACGCCGATCTTCGCCGACATCGACCCGAACACCCTGAACCTCGACCTCGACGACGCCGCCGCCCGGGTCACCGCCGCCACCGTCGGCGTCGTGCCGGTCCATCTCTACGGCCGGCCGATGGACGCCGGGGCGCTGGCCGCCTTCGCCGGGGCCCACGGCCTGTGGGTGGTGGAGGACGCCGCCCAGGCCCACGGCGCCGCCTGGGACGGCCGCAAGGTCGGCACCCTGGGCAACCTCGCCGCCTGGAGCTTCTACCCGACCAAGAACCTCGGCGCCTGGGGCGACGGCGGCGCCGTCACCGGCCCCGACGAGGCGCTGCTGGAAAAGGTCCGGCTGCTCGCCAACCACGGCCAGCCGCGGCGCTACCACCACACCGCCATCGGCACCAACAGCCGCCTGGACAGCCTGCAGGCGGCGGTCCTGAACGTCCGCCTGCCGCGCCTCCAAGCCGCCAACGACCGCCGCCGCCAGATCGCCTGCCGCTACCAGGGCGGACTGGACGGGGCCGGCGACCTCGCCTTCCCGGTGGACGCCGAGGAGGCCCACTGCGTGTACCATCAGTTCGCCGTGCGCACGGCGCGGCGCGACGAGCTGGCGGCACACCTCGCCGAGCACGGCGTCGGCAGCTCGGTCCACTACCCGGAGACGCTGCCCAGCCAGCCCGCCTTCGCCGACCACCCGCAACACGCCGAGGCGCTGCCCGCCTCCGACCGCGCCGCCGCCGAACTGCTCTGCCTGCCCATGTTCCCCGAGCTCACCGACGCCGAGGTCGATCGGGTGTGCGAGGTGGCACAACAGTTTTTCGCCTGAAGCTCTTCGCCTGCCCGGACGCGACAAACCCAAGCCGTAGGAGAACCACCCGATGCCCACCAAAGCCAAGGTCGCCGTCGTCAAGACCCGGCCCGACACCGTCCTCGAAGACGTCGGCCGCACCATGGAACTGGCCGACGCCCGCAAGCACCTGGACCCCGGCGCCACCACCATCCTCAAGGACAACATCTCCTGGCACTTCCCCTTCCCCGGCGCCAACACCACGCCGTGGCAGCTCGAGGGCACCATCCTCAAGCTGCGGGAGATGGGCCTGGACGACCAGGTCTGCGTGCAGAACAACACCGTGGTCACCGACCCGAAGAAGGGGGAGCGGCTGAACCGCTACCTCCCCGTGCTCGACAAGTACGACGTGCCGGTGCGCTACAACTGCTTCCCCGACGACTTGAAGTGGGTGACCTACCAGCCCAAGGGCGACATGCTGGTGCTGCCCAAGATCTACCCCGAGGGGATCACCATCCCGGAGTTCTTCCACGGCAAGAACGTCGTCCACCTGCCGACGGTGAAGTGCCACATCTACACCACCACCACCGGCGCCATGAAAAACGCCTTCGGCGGCCTGCTGAACACCCGGCGCCACTACACCCACTCCTGGATCCACGAGACCCTGGTCGATCTGCTGACCATCCAGAAGGAGATCCACTCCGGGATCTTCGCGGTCAAGGACGGCACCACCTGCGGCAACGGCCCCGGGCCGCGGACCATGATCCCGGTGGAGAAAGACATCCTGCTGGCCTCCGGCGACCAGGTGGCCATCGACGCCGTGGCGGCCAAGATGATGGGCTTCGACCCGATGTCCATCAAGTACATCCGCCTGGCCCACGAGCGCGGCTTAGGCATCGGCGACCCGCGGGAGATCGAGGTCGTGGGCGAGGACGTCGGCGACTGGAACTTCCGCTTCTCGGTGGGCGACAACGCCGTGTCCCGCTTCGGCGACCTGGTGTGGTTCGGCCCACTGAAGGGGATCCAGAAGCTCCTCTTCCGCACCCCGCTGCTCTACTTCTTCGTCTTCGGCTCGTTCTTCTACCACGACTACGTCTGGTACCCGACCCTCGGCAAGCGGCGCATCAAGCGCTACCAGCAGACCAGTAAGTGGATGAAGCTGTTCGAGGAGTACCCGGAGTCGACGGCGGACGCCGACGCGGGCTCGCAGGCGGCGTGACGGGGCGGGAAGCGGGGCCGGAAGCGGGAGAGACCGCGCTGCCGGAGACAGCCCCCGGCAACCCGGCGCCCCCGGAGAACGGTAACGCAGAGAACGGCAACCCGGCCAACGCCAACGCCGTCCCCGCCGGCGCCTTCGAGCACCTCGGCCGGCGCCTCCTGGCGCCGGCGCTGCTGGCGGTCCTCGCCCTGGTCGGCCTGACGCTCTTTGCCGACGCCCGGGAGCTGGCGGCGGCGCTGGGCCGCTTCAACCTGGCGCTCCTCTGGCCGGTGCTGGCCCTTTCCCTGGTCAACTACGGCCTGCGCTTCGTGCGCTGGGAGGTCTACCTGCGCCACCTCGGCGTCCGCCTGCCGCTGCCTTCCAGCCTCGCCGTCCTGCTGGTCGGCTTCCTGCTGTCGGTGACCCCGGGCAAGGCCGGGGAGTTGGGCAAGGCGTGGCTGGTGCGAGAGCTGGGCGGCGGCCCGGCGCGCCGGGTGGTGCCGGCGGTGCTGGCCGAGCGGGTCACGGATCTGCTGGGCGTCGTCCTGCTCATCGCCCTGGGGGCGCTGGCCCTGCCGGCGCCGGCGGGCTGGTGGCTGGCCGCCGGCGGCGTCGCGGCGGTGACGCTGGCGGTGGCGCTGCTGACCTGGCGCTCCGCCGCCCGCCGCCTGTTCGCCGCCGCCGAGCGCCTGCCCCGGCTGGGCCGCCACGCCCACCACCTGGAGGAGGTCTACGAGCGGCTGGTGGGCCTGCTGTCGCCGGGCATGCTGGCCGCCGGCCTGGCGCTTTCCGCCGCCGCCTGGGGCGCCGAGGGGGTCGGCTTCTGGATCGTCATCGGCGGCTACGTGCCGGCGGCCTCGCCGCTGCGGGCCGTCTTCGACTACTCCGCCTCCACCCTGGCCGGGGCGATCTCCATGCTCCCCGGCGGCCTGCTGGCGGCGGAGGGCAGCCTGGCGGCTTTGCTGGGGGCCCAGGGGCTGGACCGCGCCGCCGCCGCCTCGGCGACGCTGATCATCCGCGGCGCGACGCTGTGGTTCGCGGTGCTGCTGGGATTGGTGGCGCTGCCCTGGGTGCTGGCCAAGGTGCGAGACCGCTCGACCGCGGGCGGACCGCTATGATGGGCTCCGTCATGCGTCTTCCCTCCGGTCTCCTCGCCTCCCTCCTCAGCCTCCTGGCACTGGGGGGGGCGACCGCTTGCGGCCCCGCGACGGACGTTGGGCGGGCCGAAGCCCCGGCGGCCGGCGAGGCCTCCGTGGATCAGGGCGTGGAGCCTTACAACGTGGTGCTGGTGGTGATGGACGCGCTGCGCGCAGACCGCCTCAGCCTGTACGGCAACCCACGCCCCACCTCCCCCTACCTGGACGCCCTGGCACGCCAGGGGGTGGTCTTCCGCAACGCCTACAGCCAGGCTCCCTGGACACCCTCGTCCATGGCCTCTCTCTTCACCTCCACCTACCAGTCTGTCCACGGCGTCACCCACAGCCTGGCCCAGGACGAGCGGTTCAGCGTCCTCGACGATGACCTGGTGACCCTCACCGAGACCTTTCACGACGCCGGCTACCGCACCGCGGCCTTTTCTTCGCAGGCATGGCTCCTTCCCCAAACCGGTTTTTCCCAGGGTTTCGAGGTCTTCGAGAAAGTCTCCGGCATCGAGAACATCTTTGAGAGCGAGGTGGTCGTGGGTCACGGCATCGAGTGGCTCCAGCGCCACCGGGAGGACCCGGTATTCCTCTACCTCCACATTCTCAACCCCCACTCGCCCTACGAACCCCCTCCCCCCTTCAGCCGATTGTGGTGGCGTGGCGAGGTGCCGGAGCAGCTACGACCGATGAAGCGGATGAACATCGATGAGCGCTGGCAGTTCCTGAGCGCGCTGGGGGAGCGACCGGTGAGCCGGGAGGAGATCGACTACCTGTTGGCCATGTACGACGGCGAGATCTCCTATGCCGACTATTGGTTGGGCCGGTTGGCGCGAGAGCTGAGGCGTCTCGGCCTTTTCGAGCGCACGATCCTGGTCCTCACTTCGGACCACGGAGAGAGCTTTTCCCAGCATGGCGAGTTCGGCCACGGCACCAGTTTGTACAATGACCAGCTCCACGTCCCCCTGGTACTGGTCAACCCCCGCCTCTTCCCCCGCGGCCGAGAGCGCCAGGAACCGGTGGAGCTGATCGACCTCATGCCGACGCTGCTAGCGGTGACCGGGCTCCCCATACCGGACCAGGTCCAGGGCGAGAGCCTGTTGGCCGCCGAACTCAGCGCCACGGTGTACGCCGAAGGGCGCAAGCTGCGACAGCAGAAATGGATGCAGGACGACTGGAGCCTGATCGCCTCCGACGGTTTCCGCAACTTCGAACTCTACGACCTCAGCGCCGACCCCGGTGAAAACCACAACCTGTGGGACGAACAGCCAGAGATCGCACTGCGTCTTAAAAAAGCCTTGGCGGAGCAGATCCGCGCCAACCGCCGTCACCCCGACCGGATCGCCCCCGATGAGCGCCCCCTGGAGGCCGAGGTCCTCGACGAACTCAGGTCCCTGGGCTACCTGCAATGAACTCTCACCCGCGCTAAGGCAGCCCGGTGCCGCGCTCCGTCCTCGCCGTCCTCGCCGCCCTCGGCATCGTCCTCACCCTGACCGTGGTCCCGGGCGTCTTCACCATTGATGAGGACAACTACCTGGTGACGGTCACAGCGCTGCGGGAGGGCGGCCTCACGGTTCCCGGCACCGCCGGCCTCCCCGCCAGCTCGGAGCTGGTCTGGTTCGACCCCCAATCCCACCTGCGCAGGATCGAGACAACGCCCGTCGCGCCCACCGCGCCGCCCCTCTACGCTCCCCTCGCCCTACCCTTCGCCCTGCTCGGCTGGCGCGCCCTGTTCGCCCTCAACACCCTCGCCTTCCTGAGCGCCGCCGGCGTGGTGTTCCTCTATGCCCAACGCTACGCCGCTCCCGAAGCCCCCGGGGAGGGCGAGGACCAGGCCGCGGGTTGGGTGGCCATGGCCGCTTTCGTACTCGGCGGCTACGGCATCGAATACGCTCAGGGGGTGTGGCCCCACATGGTCACCGTGGCCCTCTGCGCCGGCGCCGCCTACCTGGCGGCCAGGGTGCGCGACGGCGAGGCGCTCCGTTGGGCCGCCGCCGCCGGGCTCATGGCCGGCTGGGCCGCTGGCGT
>Ga0102947_1000047_pt1 | contig 41156 bp, 32 predicted proteins | sample SalPon2A_A_D2_MG_FD_78210 | JGI IMG/M metagenome (GOLD analysis project Ga0102947, IMG submission 78210) | Soil microbial communities from South San Francisco under conditions of wetland restoration - Salt Pond MetaG R2A_A_D2_MG | ecosystem: Environmental > Terrestrial > Soil > Wetlands | place... | reverse complement strand
GGCTCCGGCTCGGCGGCCCGCTCGGTGATGGGGGGCTACGTCGAGTGGCCGGCCCCCGGCGAGGAGGACTTCGACAACTCCGACCCCCGGGCGGTGCAGCTCTTCCCCGCCGACCACTGGCACCTGTGCGACGTCATCGCCGTGGTGGAGACCGGTGCCAAGGAGGTCTCGTCGCTGGAGGGCCACACCCGGGCGCCATCGAGCCCCTACTTCGAGCACCGGCTGGGCGAGCTCCACCGCCGCCTGGAGGCGGTGCGCCGGGGCCTGGTGGAGCGAGACTTCGAGCGCGTCGGCCGGGCGGTGGAAGAGGAGGCCATCGACCTCCACTTGATCGCCATGTCGTCCCGCCCGCCGGTCTACTACTGGGTGCCGGCGACCCTGGCGGTGCTGGCGGCGGTGCGCGACCTGCGCGCCGGCGGCGTCGCCGCCTGGTCCACCATGGACGCCGGCGCCAACGTCCACGTCATCACCACCCCGGACGGCGAGGCGACGGTGGCCGAGCGGCTGGCGGCGGTGGACGGCGTCCAAAGGGTGATCCGGGACCGGGTCGGGCCGGGACCGGTGGTGGAGGTCGAAGCTGCGGAGGTGGAGGGATGACGGCGGAATCACTACCGCAATTACCACCGGCGGTGATGCTGGTCAAGCTCGGCGGCAGCCTGATCACCGACAAGCGGGGCACGGAAGCCGCCCGCCACGAGGTGATGGCCCGGCTGGCCGCCGAGCTGGCGGAGGGCCTGCCGGCGGCCCGGGAGCGGGGGCTGGCGGTGGTCCTGGGCCACGGTTCCGGCTCCTTCGGCCACGTCGCCGCCGCCGAGCACGGCGTGGTGGACGGCCTCGGCCCGGGATCGCCGTCCAACTCCGCGGCCGACCCGGCCGGCCGCGCCGCCCGCCTCGCCGGCGCCTCCTCGACCCAGGGCAAGGCGGCGCATCTCCACCGGCTGCTCCTGGCCGAACTGCGCCGGGCGGGCCTCGCCCCCTTCTCCATCGCCCCGTCCTCCGCCCTGGTGGCGGCCCGCCGCCAGCCCGCCCACCTCGCCGCCGAGCCGCTGGCCCTGGCGCTGGCCGCCGGCTTCCTGCCGGTGGTCTACGGCGACCTGGTCACCGACCGGGAGCAGGGGGTGGCGATCTGCTCCACCGAAGCCGTCTTCCAGGCCATCGTCGAAGCGCTGCCCGGCTACGGGTACCGGGTGGCCGAAGCGCTCTGGCTGGGCGAGACCGCAGGGGTCTACGACGAGGCCGGGGAGACGATCCCGACGATTGCCGCCGGCCCCTCCCTGGGCGCCCCCGCCGGTGCCGCCGCGGCCGGTGCCGGCGGCACGGCTGGTGTGGTCGCCACGGCCGGCGCCGCCGAGGGGACCGACGTCACCGGCGGCATGGCCCACCGCCTGGAAACCGCCCTCGCCCTGGCCACCGCCGGCGTGCCGTCGCGCATCGCCGACGGCACCGAGCCCGGCCTGCTGGCCCGCGCCCTGGCCGGCGAGGAGATCGCCGGTACCCGGGTCGTCGGCTCCGGCGCTGCCGGCTCCGGCGCCTGAGCGCCTCCTGCTACCGATCCACCGCCTGCCACCGCGCCCCCTGGCACCGTGCCGCCTTTGGTAGTCTCCTACCCCGTGACCACGCCCCTCTCCACCGCCGATCTCGACCAGCTCCTGGAGCGCACCAGCCGCACCTTCGCGCTGTCGATCCCCATGCTGCCGGAGCCCACCCGCTCCCAGGTCACCCTCGCCTACCTGTTGTTCCGCATCGCCGACACCTTCGAGGACGCCGCCTCCTGGCCGAAGCGGCGGCGGGTGCGGGCGCTCAATGAGTTCGCCGAGCTGGTGGAGTCGGGAGCCTCCGGCGAGGTCGATTGCGCCGCGCTGGCCGAGCGGGCCGAGGGCGCGGTCAGCTCCTGGACCGGGGAGATCCGCTCCGGAGACCTGCCTTCCTCTCACCAGGGATACCTGGAGCTGCTGGAAGCCACCCCCCAGGTGCTCTGCCGCTACCTGGAGCTGCCGGACGAGGCGCGGCGCATCGTCGGCCACCACACGGTGCGCACGGCCCGCGGCATGGCCGGCTTCGTCGAGCGCGCCGACGACGGCGGCCGGTTGGTCCTCGACGACGAGGACGACCTGGTGCGCTACTGCTACGTCGTCGCCGGCATCGTCGGCGAGCTGCTGACCGACCTCTTCGTCCTCGGCCGCCCCGCCCTGGCCGCAGACGCCGACTACCTGGAGACCCGGGCCGCCACCTTCGGCGAGGCGCTGCAACTGGTCAACATCCTGAAGGACGCCGACGACGACGCCGAGGAGGGCCGCCGCTTCCTGCCGCCGGGGCTGGAGCGGGAAGTGGTCTTCCGCCGCGCCCGGGGCGACCTGGAAACCGCCTCCGAATACGTCCTCCGGCTACAACAGGCGCAGCTCGCCGGCGGCGCCGAGCGCGGGCTGGTGGCCTTCACCGCCCTGCCGGTGCGCCTCGCCTGGGCGACCCTGGAGAAGGTCGAAAAACACGGCCCCGGCAGCAAGGTCTCCCGCCCCACCGTCTTCCGCCTCGCCGCCTCTCTCGAGCGGGCGTTGGACAAGGGCACCCCCGCCGTCGCCCCGCCGGACCGACCTTAGCGGCGCAACTTTCGGCAGACTGATGCGCTGCGCAGCGTTGTCGTTGACAAGCACTAAAGAGAACACTACTATTGGCAACCAAACAACTCGGAGGTGTTATGCGCAACCCATCACGCCTACTTCTAGTCTTGCTCCTCGTTGTGGTCGCCACCATGCTTCCGGTTTCAGATACATCCACAACCGAAGCCCAGTACCACGGTTGTACCGATGGCTGCATGACCTGTGAATTCAACGCCTTCATTGGCAACTGGTGCCGCGGCGCCAATGACGAGAGTGGTTACTGTGATTGCGACGAGATCTGGAGCGTTGCTTTGGAGCGTGCGTCTTGCCGGCTGCACGGTGAGGCCTGCTACGGAATCATCATCTACTGCTAGATGACCTTCCTACGATTTGCGGCTTGCCTCCTAGTTCTAGTAGGCGCCGGGGAAGCAAACGCAGCGACCCTCACTGTCAGGCTCCTCCACGCGGAGCTTCAACCTATTGAAGTCGGCTGCACGCTTCGGCTGGAACCGAGAGGTTCAAACCAAGAGCCGATCAGGCGTCAGCTCCACTCCTGCAAAGATGCCATCAGCCTCCCAGACGTCGGGCCCGGCCTGTGGGAGGTGAAGGTTGACGCTGTGGGCCGCTGGTTCGAGAGTGTCCTCTACCCTGTGAGTTCCGAACCAGACCAAGAGCTATCCATCCGTAGCTACCCGGCCGGCAGGATTGAAGGTCAGATTGATGCGGCAGACCCCGTCCGTGGAAAGGACCACGACCTCAGAGTCGCCTTCCAGGCTGCAGCGGAGGGGATCACGCCGCAATCTGGCTACGCTGACTGCATCCTTGAAGATCAGCGATTCACCTGCTCATTGCCAACCGGTAGTTGGAATCTGAAGGTGCGGATTCCAAGGCATGTTCCTCAGTTTCTTTGGGAGCTTGACGTGCCCGCCGATTCGGCACGCAAACTGGACCGGTTGACCTTTGTTCCCGGAGCCAGCCTCTTCGGCTTTGTGCCTGCCTGCCAAGGCGAAGCCCCGGAGTCCTCCTGTGAGGTTCTCTTGCGGCCCTACCGCGACTCCCACAGCGAGGATGTCGATCCCGGGCGCCAGGCCTTACTCACCACTGAGGAAGCCGTCGATGAGCACGGCTTCTTTCTATTTTCCGCCCTATCGCCGGGAACTTATGAGTTGGTCGCTCGGAAGGACGGCTACGCATCTGCCCATGTGTTCCCTCTCCAAGTCTTCCCCCACAGCGAGAGCGAGATCGCTGCTCCCATCGAGCTTTCACGCCCCATCGACTTGGAGGTTTCCGTACAGCCGGCAACCGATCTATCAGGCAAGCCTTGGAACCTACGGCTCCTGGAGGTAGGGCTGGGAACCGGCACTCTACGCTCCCTGGATCAAGGGCAAACGGTGGATGGTCGCTGGAGTAGACCGGGAACGGAGCCCGGTGAGTATCTACTGAAAGTGGCGGATTCATCTGGATCGGTCTGGTACTCGGAAAGACACGAGAGCAGAAAGGATCTACAGAAGATTGAAGTGTGGCTACCGATGATCGCGGTGGAGGGTGAGGTGTTTTTAGGCGATGCCCCTTTGGAAGCGGAACTCTGGTTCGGAGGACGCTACGGCAACCGCCGCCTGCACACGAGATCGGACGAAGACGGAAAATATCGGATTCATCTTCCTCAAGCTGGAAAGTGGGCCACTGCGATCCAGTCCGACTCTCCGAAGGTCACACGGACTCTCCGGGATGTGGACGTTCCCGAGTCGGGCGACACCGAACCCGTGGTGGTGAATCTCCGCATCCCAGATACCAGGATCTTCGGTAAGGTTTCTGATGAAGGCATGTTCCCGGTTGCCGACGCCATCGTGACAGTCATCGACTACGACCGGCTGGAACGTCCCGCGTCTACTCGAACTGACGACTCCGGGTCTTTCGAGTTCGTGGGGTTAGGTCCTGGCGAATTGCAGGTGTTCGCAGTTGCTGGCGACCTTCGATCCGAAGAAGAGATCGTCTCACTGGACGAGGACCGAGCCCAGCGCCGTCTTCTGCTCACCCTTCAAAAGGGCGACCGGATCACCGGTACGCTTACTTCGCCGATCGGACCCGTGCCCGGCGCAATGCTCGCACTGGTGCCGGAGGGAAACCCCAACGGCCACCAGAAAGCTACTGACGTTCGCGGGCAATTCACGGTTCGGGTTCCGCCCGGGACCACGGCGATAGACTTCGTGGCGCTCCCCCCCGGTCACCCCCTCACCGTGGGGCGAGGCTTGATCCAGGAGGGCAAGGTGAGGCTGGAAACCGCCTATCAGAGCGGCAGCCTACTGATACCCGGGGGCATAGGAGCCCTGGCTAAAACTGCCCAACCAGGGGGTTCCCTGGTAATTTTTCGCGAAGGGGTGATGATCGAACTCGGCCTGCTCGCCGAGTGGCAAGGAATGCAGCAGTCGCTTGGTCACGATGTTGGTGATGCGGAGTTGTCGATCCTGCCGAACATTGCGGCCGGCGGCTACAAGGCTTGCATTCTTCGCAGAGAGGAAAGACTTCGATTCGTCGTGAACGGCACCCACCCAACCCGATGCAGCAGCACCTTTGTTCCGGTGGGGGGAGAGGGGTTCCTGGACCCGGCGCGCCTGCGGGAGGAAAATTGAGCCGCTCCTACGCTCCAGGAGGTCCGCATCTTGCCGACGGGGGCTAGTCTCACCTATCCTTAGGCCATGACATCACCATGGCTCCACAGACTCCTTGCAGTAACCCTACTCCTCGCCACGTTCGCCTGCGCTCCGACAGAAGAAGACGCCCGAGAGCCCGCTGGAGGATCTGACGCCTCCACCCAGGCGGTTGTCGATGACTCCCACTCCTTCTCCCAGCCGTGGGAGGTGGCGGTGGAGCACATGGACCTCGACCTCGACGTCGACTTCGAGGCCCAGGTGATCTCCGGCCGGGCCAGCCTCCGCCTCGACAACCGCACCGGCACCGACACCCTGATGCTCGACACCCGGGGCCTGGAGATCGAGATGGTGACCCTGGACGAGGGCGAGGAGACCACCTTCGACCTCGGCGCCGAAGAGGAGGGACTGGGCCAGCCGCTGAGCATCCACGTCCGCCCCGGCACCGAGATGGTCCACGTCGACTACTCCACCACCGCCGGCGCCGACGCCGTGCAGTGGCTCGCCCCGGAGCAGACCGCCGGCGGCGAGCACCCGTTCCTGTTCACCCAGTCCCAGGCGATCCTGGCCCGCACCTGGGTGCCGCTCCAGGACACCCCCAGCGTGCGCTTCACCTACAACGCCACGGTGCGGGTGCCGCCCGAGCTGCTGGCCCTGATGAGCGCCGAGAACCCCACCGAGAAGAACGACACCGGCACCTACCGCTTCTCCATGCCCCAGGCGATACCCTCCTACCTCATGGCGCTGGCCGTGGGCGACCTGGAGTTCCGCAGCCTGGGTGAGCAGAGCGGGGTCTACGCCGAGCCCAGCGTCGTCGCCGCGGCGGCGGACGAGTTCGCCGAGACGCCGGAGATGATCGACGCCGCCGAGGAGCTGTACGGCCCCTACCGCTGGGGTCAGTACGACATCCTGGTCCTCCCCCCCGCCTTCCCCTTCGGCGGCATGGAGAACCCACGCTTGACCTTCGCCACCCCCACCATCCTGGCCGGCGACCGCTCCCTGGTGGCGCTCATCGCCCACGAGCTGGGCCACTCCTGGTCCGGCAACCTGGTGACCAACGCCGACTGGGACGACTTCTGGCTCAACGAGGGCTTCACCGTCTACGTCGAGCGCCGCCTGATGGAGGAGCTGCGGGGCCGGGAGTACACCGAGATGCTGGCCAGCCTGGGCGCCCAGGACCTGCGCGCCACGGTGGAGGACAAGGGTGCCGATGACCCCGACACCGCCCTCCACCTGGACCTCGCCGACCGCGACCCCGACGACGGGATGACCGACATCGCCTACGAGAAGGGCTATTTCTTCCTGCGCATGCTGGAGGAGGCGGCGGGCCGGGAGCGCTGGGACCCGTTCCTGCGCAGTTGGTTCGACGAGCACGCCTTCGAGAGCGTCACCTCGGAACAGTTCATCGACTACCTGAACGCCAACCTCCTCGAACCGGCGGGGATCGAGGCCGACAGCCTGCGGGTGAGTGAGTGGATCTACGAGCCCGGCCTGCCCGCCAACATGCCGCAGGTGGAGACCGAGCGCTTCGCCACCGTCGAGGAGCAGGCCGCGGCCTTCGTCGATGGCTCCACCGCGGCCGGCCAGCTCGCCACCGGCGACTGGACCACCCACGAGTGGATGCACTTCATCCGCCGCCTGCCGGAGGACCTCTCCACCGAGCGCATGGCCGCCCTGGACGCCGCCTTCGGGCTCACCGACAGCGGCAACTCGGAGATCCAGGCCGCCTGGTACGGCCTCGCCATCGACACCGGCTACGAGGCCGCCTACCCGGCCCTGGAGGAGTTCCTGAAGGGCATGGGGCGGCGCAAGTTCCTGGCCCCCCTCTACACCGCCATGGCGGAGACCCCGGAGGGCAAGGAGCGGGCGCTGGCGATCTACCGCCAGGCCCGGCCGGGCTACCACTCGGTGTCCACCGGCACCATCGACGAGATCCTGGGCTACGAACCAGACGCGTCTTAGGGCGCTCCGCCCTCCGCCCTTCCCCCGCCCCGGGTGGCTGCCGCCATCCGGGGCGTTTTGCGTCGGGTGAGAAGAAAATCCGCCGATCTGTGCGATCAACCCACCCTCTTCCCGTCTTACCAGACACGTTTCCCAAGTCAGGTAGACCGAATGAGGAGGAAAGATCATGGCGCAGACCGATTTGACACCACCGCCCCCACCCCACAACCCGCTGGATCACAGCCCACCGGCGAGCACCCCGCCGCCGCGCTTGCCCGGGACACCGCCCCGTGGGCCGTGGTCACCGTTGCAGGCGGCGGCGGACCGGCTGACCCTGGAGGTGGCCGAAGCCACCCGGCGATTGCCGGCGAGGGCCCACCGCCTGGGCTACGTCCTGCGCGAGAGCGCGGTCCTCGCCCAGGCCGGCGCCGTCGCGGCGTGCCGGCAACCGGTGAGCCTGTGCCGCCGGCAGGGGCTCAACGCCACCGACCGCTGCCTCGACCGGCTGGCCACCTGGCTGGGCCTGGCGGAGCGCTTCGGCGACCTCCCCCCACCCACCGTCCTCAGCCTCCTGGAGGAGCTTTCCCACTTCCGCCTGGAGCTGCTGTCACTGTCCGCCGCCGCCGACCACTGGGATGCGCTTCCAGCCACCTCGGATATGACGCTTGACGTTAATAACGTCTCGCGTTATGCTTCGCCATGATCCGCGGCTTCGGAGACCGGGAGACCCGGGACGTCTTCCGTGGCCGCCGCTCGCTGCGCTTGCCGCCGGAGGTGCAACGCAGGGCGGAGCGCAAGCTCAAGATGCTGCACGCCGCCCAGTCGTTGCAGGACCTGCTGATCCCGCCGGGCAACCGGCTGGAGAAGCTGCGTGGCAACCGGGCCGGTCAGTACTCGGTCCGCATCGACCGGCGCTGGCGGCTTTGTTTTCGCTGGCTGGACAGAAACGCCCACGACGTGGAGATCGTCGATTATCACTGACCGTCAGTGATCACCGAACCTCGGTGACGCGACCTCGGTGACGCGATGATCGCGGGCCACCCCCGCGCACCCACGTCCGATCACAAGGAGACCCCCATGATGCACGCAACCGAGCACCGCCCCGGCAACGGCCCGGGTGGCGCAGCGCCGCCGGCCGCCGATCCCGGCACCGACACCGGCACCGGCACCAGCTCCACCCTCGCGGCCCACGCCGATCCCCACCGCCGCCAGGTGGACTGGCCACCGGTGCACCCCGGCGAGATCCTGATGCAGGAGTTCCTGGAGCCCATGGGCCTCAGCCAGTACCGGGTGGCCAAGGACGTCAGCGTGCCGCCACGGCGAATCAACGAGATCGTCCATGGCAAGCGCGCCATCACCGCCGACACCGCCCTCCGCCTGGCCCGCTTCTTCGGCACCAGCGCCCGCTTCTGGCTGGAGCTCCAGGTGCAGCACGACCTGGAGGTCGAGCGCGAGAAGCTCGGCCGCCGGCTGGAGCGGGAGGTCACGCCCTGGGCCGGCGGCGACTGAGCCTCCGACCCCCGGAGGGAGGGCTGCGCTAAACTCGCCCGGTCCACGCCCGCAACCCAGGTAAACCGCTGCCGACCTACGGTACGCAGCCCTTTTCCCGTGCCCCGGAGCCCCCGCATGAGCTCGACCCCCGAACGTCCCGACACCGCCGCCGAGCCGCAGGAACAGACTGCCCAGTCCCGTTTCCGCGTCCCCCACACCCTGGTCCTGCTGTTCGGCATGATCGTCATCGCCTGGATCGCCACCTGGGTGCTCCAGCCCGGCAGCTTCGAGCGGGTGACCAACGAGCACGAGCGGGAGCAGGTGGTGGCCGGCACCTACCAGCCCCTCCCCGACGACGAGGTGCAGCGCCTCTCCCCCACCGTCATCTTCACCGCCATCCCCCAGGGGCTGGCGGCGGCCCAGGACATCATCTTCTTCGTCTTCCTCATCGGCGGCGCCTTCGGCGTCCTGCGCGCCACCGGCGCCCCCGACGCCGCCATCGGCATGATGCTAAACCGCCTCGGGCACCGCCCGCTCTGGCTGATCATCGGCGCCACCACGGTGTTTGCCGTCGGCTCCGCCACCATAGGCATGGCGGAGGAGTACATCCCCTTCGTGCCGGTCCTGGTGGCGCTATTCGTCGCCCTCGGCTTCGACGCGGTGACCGCCGTCGGGGTGCTCTGCATCGGCTACAGCGTCGGTTACGGCGCCGCCATCCTCAACCCGTTCACCCTGTTCATCGCCCAGGAGGTGGCCGGGGTGGAACAGGCGTCGGGGATGGGCTACCGGGGGATCCTCCTGGTCATCTTCCTGGTGGTGGGCATCCACCACATCTGGCGCTACGCCAAGCGGGTCCACGACGATCCCAAGCGCAGCCTGGTCCACGACATCCCGGTCCCGGAGGAGATGCGGCTCACGGACCACCCGACCCTCGACGGGCGGCGCAAGGCGGTGATCGGCGTCACCCTGGCCACCCTGGTGCTGCTGGTGGTGGGGATCAAGTTCTGGCACTGGTACCTGATGGAGATGGGGGCGCTGTTCGTCGCCCTCTCCATCGTCCTGGCGGCCATCTCCGGCCTCGGGATCGACGGCACCGCCAAGAAATTCTCCCTCGGTGCCGCCGAGCTGACCACCACGGCGCTGCTCATCGGCTTCGCCCGGGCGATCCAGGTGGTGTTGGAGCAGGGGCGGGTCATCGACACCATCGTCTACGGCATCGCCCAGCCGCTCCAGGAGTTGGGCTCCACCGCCGCCGCCGTGGGCATGTTCCTGGTCCAGTCGCTGGCCAATCTCTTCATCCCCTCCGGCTCCGGCCAGGCCTACGTCACCATGCCGCTGATGGCGCCGCTGGCGGACCTGGTCGGCGTCAGCCGCCAGGTGGCGGTCCTCGCCTTCCAGTTCGGCGACGGCTTCACCAACATCCTGGTGCCCACCAACGTGGTGCTGATGGGCATCCTGGCCATCGCCGGCGTCCCCTGGGAGCGTTGGCTGCGCTTCGTCCTCCCCTTCATGATCAAGGTCTGGGTGCTCGGCTCCATCGCCCTGGCGGTGGCCGTCGCCATCGGCTACTCCTGAAAGCTCTGAGGAAGCCCCATGATCACCGACCTCGACGCACCGCACCAGAACGCAGCCCCGCCCCAGCTCCTCTCCGCCTTCCGGGAGGTGCCCCGGACCGGGGTGATCTTCGTCGCCACCGAGGCCGCCAAGGTCGGCTTCGACCCGGCCGACCCGGGGTGGGCCAACCTCGGCCAGGGACAGCCGGAGACCGGCGCCCTGCCCGGCTCGCCGCCACGGCTGAGCGAAGTGCCGATCCTCGAGGAGGACCTGGAGTACGCCCCGGTGGCGGGGCTCTGGGAGCTACGGGAGGCGGTGGCCGAGCTCTACAACCACCTCTACCGCCGCGGCATGGGGTCGCGCTACTCGGCGGAGAACGTCGCCATCTCCGGTGGCGGCAGGGCGTCCCTGACCCGCGCCGCCGCCGCCCTCGGGTCGGTTCACCTGGGCCACTTCCTGCCGGACTACACCGCCTACGAGGAGTTGCTGGAGATCTTCCGCCTGATGACCCCGATCCCCATCCTCCTCTCCCGGGAGCGGGGCTACCACTTCGAAGCGGCGGACCTGGAGCGGGAGATCCTCGGCCGCGGCCTGGCGGCGCTCCTCATGTCCAACCCGTGCAACCCCATGGGCCGCCTGGTGTGCGGCGACGACCTGGCGGATTGGATCGGGGTCGCCCGCTCCTCCGACTGCTCCCTGCTCCTCGACGAGTTCTACTCCCACTACATCTGGAACTGCGGGCCCGGCGAGACCGGCCCGACGGTGTCCGCGGCGCGCTTCGTCGAGGACGTCGACGAGGACCCGGTGGTGATCTTCGACGGGCTGACCAAGAACTGGCGCTACCCCGGCCTGCGCATCACCTGGACCGTGGGGCCGAAGAAGGTGATCGAGGCGGCGTCCTCCGCCGGCTCCTTCCTCGACGGCGGTGCCTCCCGGCCGCTGCAGCGCGCCGCCATCGGCCTCCTCGACCCGGCGGTGGTGGAAGCCGAGTCCCAGGCGATCCGCGACACCTTTTCCGCCAAGCGGGAGCTGATGCTGCGCCGGGTCTACGAGATGGGCATGGGGGTCGATCGGGAGCCCGACGGCACTTTCTACGTCTTCGCCCACCTGCGCGACCTGCCCGAGCCCCTGGCCGACGGCATGGCCTTCTTCCGCGCCGCCCTGGAGCACAAGGTGGTCTGCGTCCCCGGGGTCTTCTTCGACGTCAACCCGGGGGGCCGCCGGGGTCGCTGGATGTCCCGCTTCCACCAGTACGTGCGCCTCTCCTTCGGGCCATCCATGGAGAGCCTGGTGCCGGGTCTCGACCGCTTGGCGGACATGGTGGCCGAAGCCCGCGGCGGGGCGTGAGCGCGGAGGGTCGAGGGTGGACGAGGACCGCGAGCACTCGCCCTGGACCGGCTGGGCCAACGCCGAGACCTACGACAGCTTCGTCCGGGAGCACCCGATCTACCGCTGGCTCAATCGCCAGCTCGTCGAGATCGGCCGGGTGGCGGAAGCCGGCAACGTCCTGGACCTGGCCTGCGGCACCGGCGCCACCACCCGCGCCTGCCTCGCCGTCCTCCCTCCCCGCGGCGAGATCCTCGGCGTCGATGCCTCGACCGCCATGGTCGAGGTGGCCCGGGCCCGGGTCGGCGACCCCCGAGCGCGTTTCGCCGTCGCCCCGGCGTCCGGGGTTTCACAGGTCGCCGCCTCCGCGGCCCCCTTCGACCGCGTCCTCTCCAACGCCGCCTTCTGGCAGTTTCCAGACCCAGCCTCGGTCCTCGCCGGCCTGTCTCCCCTCCTCACCCCCGGCGCGCTGTTCGCCTTCAACGTCCCCGCCTCCCGGCTGGCCGGCGAGGCGACCCCGGTCCACCCTTTCCAGGTCGCCCTGGCCCGAGCGGTGAGCGACCGATCCGGCGCCGGCGCCGGAGGCGGCAGCGAGGCGGTGGATCCGGGGGTCCTGGAGGCGGCGCTGCGGGAGGCGGGATTCCGCCTGGTGAGCCGGGAGCGGCGCGTCTACCGGAGCACCCAGCACGAATTGATGGAGCTGATGGAGATCCCCGCCATGCTCCACCGGGCCGCCCCCGGCCTGGCTCCGGCCCGGCGCCGCGACGCCCTGGTCGAGGCACGCCGTGCCACCGACCCGGAGCAGGCCGTGGAGGTGCCCTGGCTGTACTGGCTGGCCAGCTTCGGTGAATCTCCGGGGCAGCCGGCGGATCCGAGGTAGAGTCTCCCCGCCATGGAACGAATCGTCCTCATCACCACCGGCGGCACCATCGAGAAAACCTACGACGAGCGCACCGGCGAGTTGGCCAACCGCCGCTCCCTGGTCGAGCGCATGCTCCAGGAGCTGCGGCTCGAGGGGGCCGAGGTGGAGGTGGTGGAGCTGATGCACAAGGACAGCCTGTTCATGGACGAGGAGGACCGCCGGCAGGTTCTGGAGACGGTGCGCGACGCCACCCGCCGGCTCGGTCCCCGGACCGCCGACGGCGGCGGCCTGGCCGGGGTCGTCATCCTCCACGGCACCGACACCCTCGCCCAGACCGGCCGGGTGCTCCACGACGGGCTGCAACCACCCCGGGTGGCGGTGGTCCTCACCGGCGCCATGCGCCCGTTCGAGATGAAGCGGTCGGACGCCCTGCAGAACCTCACCGAATCGCTGTTCGCCAGCCGCACCCTCGACCCGGGCGTCTACTGCGTCGCCCACGGCCGGGCGCTGCGCTTCCCCGGCGTCGAGAAGGACCGCGAGAGCGGCACCTTCGTCGCCAGCCCCGCCTGAGCGCCCGCCCACCCCGAAAACCCGCCGCAGCTTGCCTTTCCGGGCCAAGGCGGAGACAATTAGTGAGCTCAAGATTCAGTGTTGAAGGATGACTGGTCGAGGCTCACTGTTCAAACACGGTGGCCGAGGATCAATTTTTGCGGTGGGATGGAGCCTTCATGACCAAGCTGGCCTCCCGGGCCGCGCCGGTGCGCGGCAGCGAGCGCATTGAAGCGCTGGACGTTCTGCGCGGCGTCGCCGTGCTCGGCATCCTGGTGATGAACGTCCAGGCCTTCGCCCTTCCCTTCGCCGCCTACTCCAACCCCTCGGTGTTCACCGACGGTGGCCCCCTGGACCTGTCTCTGTGGGCCTTGGCCCACGTCTTCGCCGAGCAGAAGTTCATGACCATCTTCTCCCTGCTGTTCGGCGCCGGCGTGGCGCTGATGCTGGAGCGGCTGGAGAGCCGCCGGCGGGCGGCCGAAGAGGCGGGGGCGGACCGACCGGTGCGGGTTGCAGTGATCCATTACCGGCGGACCGCGGGCCTCATCCTCATCGGCCTGGCCCACGCCTACCTCCTCTGGTACGGAGACATCCTGGTCACCTACGGCCTCTGCGCCCTGGCCCTCTACCCGTTGCGCCGGGTGCGGCCGTCCCGCCTGCTGGCCGCCGGCGTGGTCGTGCTGCTGGTGGCACCGCTCATCATGCAGGCGTTCACCTACCAGCTTCGCGGGATGACCGCAGAGGAGCGGGCCGCCGCCAAAGGCGCCCTCGTCCCCTCGCAGGAGCAGATCGAGGAGGAGGTGGAGGCGTACCGCGGCGGTTGGCTCGAGCAGATGCCCTTGCGGGCGAGCACCGCCGTTATGCTGGAAACTGGCGTCTTCGTTTTTTTCGTCGCCTGGCGCGCCGGCGGGCTGATGCTCATCGGCATGGCGTTCTACAAGTGGGGGGTGGTGACGGCCGCACGCCCGCCACCGTTCTACCGGCGGATCGCCCTCTGGGGCTTCGCACTCGGCTTCCCCTTGGTGCTGTGGGGCATGGTGCTCAACCTGGGCAGCGACTTCAGCTTCCAGGCCGTGATGCTGACCAACAGCGTCCTCAACTACTTCGGCAGCCTGGGGGTGGCGCTGGGGTACATCGCCCTGGTCATGCTCTGGTGCCCCCGGCCGGCCCCGCCGTCGGTGGACGAGGCACCGACAGTGGAAGGGACGCCGGCAGTGGAAGGGACGCCGGTGGCGGGTGACGGCCGGGACGAGCCGTTGGGGGCCGGCGCCACCGTGCCGAAGCGCCCCGGCGGTGGCTGGTGGCGCCGCCACCTGGGGGCCGTGGGGCGCATGGCGCTGACCAACTACCTGCTCCAGACCCTGCTCTGCGTCTTCATCTTCTACGGCTACGGCCTCGGCCTCTTTGGCCACGTCGGCCGCGCCGGCCAGTGGCTGGTGGTCCTGGCGGTATGGGGCTTCCAGCTCGTCGCCTCCCCCTGGTGGCTGGCCCGCTTCCGCTTCGGCCCCTTCGAGTGGCTCTGGCGCAGCATGACCTACCTCCACCCCCAGCCGTTCCGGCGTCGGTAACCTGCACTTTTCACCAGAATTGTCTCGCCGGCCTGCGCGGCAGCGGTACAATCCGACCTTCACGGCGACCCGCTGTTCGGGACCGCCGTCGCCGGAGAGACCATGGAACGAGTTCGTAACTTCTGCATCATCGCCCACATCGACCACGGCAAGTCGACCCTCGCCGACCGCTTGATCCAGAGTTGCGGCGCCGTCGAGGCGCGGGACTTCCGGGACCAGATCCTCGACTCCATGGACATCGAGCGCGAGCGCGGCATCACCATCAAGTCCAACACCGTCACCCTCCCCTACACCGCCGCCGACGGCGAGGTGTACCGGCTGAACCTGATCGACACGCCGGGCCACGTCGATTTCTCCCACGAGGTGCGCCGCTCGTTGATGTCTTGCGAGGGGGCTCTGCTCCTGGTCGATGCCTCCCAGGGGGTGGAGGCCCAGACCGTCGCCAACCTCTACCTGGCGCTGGAATACGACCTGGAGATCGTGCCGGTGATCAACAAGATCGACCTGCCTTCGGCGGACGTCGGGCGGGTGCAGGAGGAGATCGACGAGGATCTGGGCCTGGACCCCTTCGAAGCGGTGCAGTGCTCGGCCAAGACCGGCGAGGGAGTCGATGGCGTGCTGGAGGCCATCGTCCAGCGACTGCCGCCGCCCACCGGCGACCCCGACGCCGACCTCCAGGCGCTGATCTTCGACGCCACCTACGACTCCTACCGCGGCGTCATCCTCCTGGTGCGGGTGTTCCAGGGCACCCTCACCACCGGCCAGGAGATCCACCTGATGCACACCGGCGCCGACTACGAGATCGAGGAGCTGGGCCTGAACCAGTTGAAGCAGGTGCCCATGAAGACGCTGCCGGCGGGCTCGGTGGGATACGTCATGGCCGGCATCAAGGCGATCCGGGACATCGAGATCGGCGACACCATCACCGACGCCGAGCACCCCGCCGCCGAGCCGCTGCCCGGGTACAAGCCGGCCAAGCCGGTGGTCTTCTCCTCCATCTACCCGATGTCCACCGATTCCTACGAGGACCTGACCAAGGCGCTGGACAAGCTGGCTCTCAATGACGCCGCCCTGACCTACGAGAAGGACTCCTCGGTGGCGCTGGGCTTCGGCTTCCGCTGCGGCTTCCTCGGCCTGCTCCACCTGGACGTGGTGCAGGAGCGCTTGTCCCGGGAGTTCGATCTCGACCTGCTGCTGTCGGCGCCCACCGTGCGCTACCGGCTGGAGTTGGAGGACGGCAGCGAGATCGTGGTGGACAACCCCAACCTGTTCCCCGACCCGACCAACATCGACACCGCCTACGAGCCGTTCATCAAGGCCTCGGTGATGGTGCCGGAGCGCTACGTCGGGCCGGTCATGGAGCTCTGCCGGGAGCGCCGCGGCGACAACCCCCAGATCCACTACCTGGCGGTGGGCCGGGTCGATCTGACCTGCGAGCTGCCGCTGGCGGAGGTGCTGTTCGACTTCTACGACCGGCTGAAGACGGTCACCCAGGGCTACGGCTCCTTCGACTACGAGATGATCGGCGAGCGCCTCACCGACCTGGTGAAGGTGGACATCCTGGTCAACGGCGAGCCGGTGGACGCCCTGGCCCAGTTGGTCCACCGCGACAAGGCCCGTGCCCGGGCCCTCCAGTACTGCGAGCGGCTGGCCGAAACCATCCCCCGGCAGCAGTTCAAGATCGCCGTCCAGGGCGCCATCGGCGGCAGCATCATCGCCCGCACCACGATCAGCGCCTTCCGCAAGGACGTCACCGCCAAGTGCTACGGCGGCGACATCTCCCGCAAGCGGAAGCTGCTGGAAAAGCAGCGCGCCGGCAAGAAGCGGATGAAGCTGGTGGGCTCGGTGGAGATCCCCCAGGAGGCGTTCATCGCGGTGCTCAAGTCCGATCCGGACTAAATCCTGACAATGGTAAGTTCATCTCTCGAAAGAAGCACTATCAGCCCGTGGCAGAAGTGAGTCCTGACGCCACTCGGACCCGTTCAGGCCGCGATTACGCAGGCCTCGGCAGCGGGTGCCAATAGCGCGAATCGAGCCCTCTCCAGACAGGCAGAGCGTCGCGTCGCTCAGGAGCTTCCGAGACCTCAGTAGAACCTCCAGATGGCGCGAAGTGCCCTCCCAGCGGGCTCTCAGGCTCTGCAGGCCCCCGCGGAGTGCCCACTCCCACCATCTTCCGCATCACGAGTCCCAGGTTGAAGCCCGCGGTGTGGACGAGCTGACGCTTCTGGATGTTGCCGTGACCCCGGAGGTGGGTTCGTCGCAGACCGCCGGTGTCGTAGCAGTGCGCGAAGCTGCGTTCGGTGCGTTCCCGGTGCCGGATCCAGAGCCGCTTGCCCCGCGGACCGTGGATTCTGCGCCGGTTGGCGTAGACGGCGGCTTTCTCCGCGCTCTTGTTCTTCCAGTTCCTGCGGCCTCGTTTCGGCTCGGGGACGTAGGTGCGGATGCCAAGGCGGCGCTGGCCGGTGAGCACCGCGTTGCTGTGGTCGCCCTTGTCCGCCACGATGTCGGAGAAGGCCTGGTCGGAGAGCTTGCCGGCCGCCTCCTCGTCCTCCAGTCTCGGCGAGCCCGTCCATCGCCGCCTCGATGGTGGCCTCGAAGCTCTGCGTGTCGCCCAGGTCCGCCGGCTGGAGGGTGACCCCGAGCACGGCGCCCGTGTCCAGGTCGACCGCGTGCTCGGCCTTGTGGCCGAGATGGGTGCGTCCGTCTTTCATCTTGGTGATCCGGGCGTCGGGGTCGTGCGGGTGCTTCCACTCCTTCTTCGAGCCCTTGCCTCGCCGGTTGCGATCGATCTCGACCAGGTCCCGGCGGGGCGGCGTGTCGATGCCCGACGCCTTGGCCAGACCCTCCAGAAACTCCTGGTACCTATCTTCGATGTCCCGCCGCACGATGCTACGCAGCGCCGCGTTAGCCTCGAGGGTCGTGGCGTCGATCCCCAGGCTCTTGCCGGTCACCAGGTTCCGTCTTGCCAGCACCCGCAGCACCCAGGCAAAGACGTCCTGGTGGGCTTCCAGGTCAATCAGGCGACGGGTGCGCGAGATCGTCGAGTGGTCCGGCGTAGCGTCGGTCAGCTCGTAGCCGAGAAACTCCCGTAGCGACAGCGAGTCCGCCACCCGCCAGGCGATTCCACACTCCGAGTCGCCCCCTTCGAAGTAGCCGATCAGCAGCAGCCGAAAGTACACCGCCGGCGGCATCGAAGGACGGCCCATCGTCTCGGCGTAGAAGAACTCGCACACCGTCTCAACGAAACTCATCGAAGCCCTCCCCGTCGAGCACCGCGTTGAGCCGCCGATAGAACGGATGGGCTGGCCCCTCGGCCAGCCGCTCCGTCGCGATCCACAACCGTCCCTGCCGACCTCGATTGCGCTTACCCATCGCCATTCTTGGTCCCCTGTGCCTGGTTTTATCGACACTACCCCCACCGGGGCGACAGCTCAAGAGGGGCGGGGACTTTTACCACGGGCTGCTAGCGGACAAGACGAATGCCCGGCATCGAATTTATTCGCGCAAACGCATCACCTCTAGCCTTTATATACCTTCTCAGTGAAAAGCCACACTTGACCATGAAAAAAGTACTAGCCCCCAGCAAATGTATCGCCGAGTAAGTGACCAGTGTTCTCACCGTGGAAATCAAGCCAAAATAGTTGGAGACAATCGCTAAAACAAGAGAAACGACGGGACCAACAATGGAAAGCAATATCCAAAATCTATAGTCCCGAAATAGATTATCCTTGGGTTCTTCAATTGGCATAATAGGAGAAAGTCTACCTAGAGAAAGCCGACTAACGTTCAGGCCTCGATTCACGACCACCGATGAAATGAGAATCGCGACAGGCAGATATAGTTGGTAGCTAGCGTCCGGTGATGCTATTACGACCCCATACATAACCAGTACGAATGCGGCCGAAAGCGTTGCCTGCAGGTTAAGGTTCCACGACACGAAACCACTTAGTTGCCGCCGACCCGAAACCCAGCCTACACCCCCAACTGGCAGAGCTATGATTACCATGAACGCAAAAAAAGAAGACATTAAGAGCAACTCGAAATAAATCTCAGCGACCACGCCCGAAGCAATTAGGCCCGCAGCCATGAGGCCCAAAAGAAGGCGGTGACTATTAGCCCAACGTCTGCTCCAATTGATAGTCTTTTCTATCGCGCATTGCTTTTCCTCCGGCTCAATGAGTTTAGGGTACTGTTCCAAAATAGCAAATAACGTAGCAATATTTGCCACCGTTTTAACTTCAGGATCCTGCGCAAATAGCGCTTCATTCTTGTCGGCCAGAACATCCCGAACAAATCGCCTTGGCTGACTAACGTAGGGTGCAATTTTTGATGCTAGGCGCTGAACCATATAAGTCAACTCCGGTTCGCAACTCGTTCTAACCAACACCCCCAACATCCTTCTGGCTATGTAATCAGACCGCCCCTTGTTAAGCTTCGGCAGAAGCTCCAGAAGTTTTGTAAACGTGCTTCGTTCTAAGACCTCTAACACAGTGTCCGCCGCCCTACGGCTATTATCTTCATCTTCATCTTCAATCCATTCGAATAACCTCGATGCGAAGCTGTCACTGAGAAATCCTGCCCCCGCTAGGCAGGTTGCCCACACGCCCGGATTTCGCGAGAGAACTTGATTAGACAAGACCGTCCCAGCACGAGCAAGTATAGGCCCCACAAACTTACCCGGCTTTTTTTGAATCAACTTGTCTTCCAGTTTCTCCATGAGATCTTCGGCTAACTTTCCGTCAATCTTTCGAATCATCTGAACCACTGGAGTTTTAATCGCATCGTTGAAATCATCAATCTCTTCCAGGCAAACGTTGATCGCCCTCTCTTGTTGATACAAAGAAGGCGTCGGACATTCTGCTACTGCTGCCGCTCCAAGTACAGGATCAGCTTTAAAGAGTTCATCAAGGAAATCATCTGGATCGCTACGTTGAGCGACCGCGAGTAGCAGTGACTCTCGCCACCATTGCTGCTGGGCCTTCTCGCCCACAAAAGTTGGGGACATCTGGCTCACATTGATTTCAACAGAGCAAAAATACTCCTGCATACCTTGTTGGGAAAATATCACATTGTTCTTATCACGAGAGACGATACCCGTTCGACTCCTGAGTTCCCCGAGGACTGCTCGCGCCCTAGTGGCTTCGAAACCCAATTGGGGAAGCCAGCCACGAAATAGGTCCACTACTTCCTCATTGCTCAGCTCTGTAACATTTCGAGTGTGCATTTCAAAAGCCAATTTGGGCAATAGGCGATCATACATCGACCTAAATGGATCTGGTGGATGGTCTTGCGCTTGCGCCCATTCAAATATCAGCCAATTAGCAACACGCTGCAAATACTTGTATCTCTCATCCGGAATACCAGTATTCGATTCCGTATATTGGAGAAGGCCGCCCACAAGAAGGAGTGGAGAACGTGCCAACTCATGGATCTTCGGAGTAGACTGCAGATCTTCCCAAAAGGTAGCGGGGCTTTTCCCGTCCGGGAAGCCACGAGGCCACTTATTGGCAAACTCTCGTATTTGCGCATCATTTAATGGGCGGACCTCGAGGATCGTCGTCAGGTCGAGCGGCGTATCCAAGTACGCTTCTTTTCGACAGGTAATCAGAAGGGTTCCGTTTCTAGAAAAGTACTTATTATACAGAGAATTAATATCATTGATGACCTGAGGTCGTTTCTCCAGTTTAACCTCATCTAGCCCATCCAAGACACAGAGTGCACCCTCTATTAGAATTCTCTTCACTTCAATTACTGGCTCCTCAAAGCCGGCGACACCTAGGATATGACCAAAAGCCTCTTCCAGAGAGTCGTGGCCCGCGCCTGCATATTTGGGCAATCGGAGAAAGAGCGGCAATTCCTTCGATTTATTAAGAGAGTCCAGTATCCTCTTTTTCATCATTGTGGATTTACCTGCGCCCGGCCCCCCCGTCAGCACACAGGTGGGTAGCGAGACCAAGGACATCATTCCTCGCTTGTTCTCTCCACTCGCTTGCGTTAAATCTGAACTCACCACTTCGAGTGGAACGAAAGTTTCGCCGAGATCAAAACCCTCTTTCTTCCCGATAACAATTAGATTCTTGCACTCACTCCTTAGCTGACTGAGGTACCTCTTCCGAGGCTTTATTCTTTTTATATAAGCTCTAACATTTGACAGCAACCTTGTTGGATAAGCAAGAATAGCAAGAATTGCTGCCAAGACCAGTGCGGTTATGATGTCGCTGGTATCTACGGCCCTAACTAAAGAGTCTAGATGGCTGATTACGGAGTTCATTGATCTCCTAGACCTCCACGGTATTTCGTCATTCGTCCTCCTAGATGGTACGAGCTTACCACTGCCCCCTGTTCGAGGCTATATGAAGCCTCGAACATTCCATGGACCGGTCTCGTCATAGGCTGTAGCAGATTACTTCTCAGACCCTATGGAGGAAACACTATGCACGCCCCTGCCCACTGGCATTACCTCGCCCTCGCCGCCCTGACGGTCTTCGCCCTGGTAGCCTCGCCAGCACCGCCGCCGCGTCTGAGAACCTGTGGCTCCACGTCCAGAAGGACATCGGCGCCGCGGAATGGTCAACCTGCCTATGGCCTTCCAGACCGCCGCGCGGGCGATCCCCGCCTCCATCAAGGCCGACGCCCTCTCCTAGACGACGAGGAGATGACCGTTGCCCACCTGCGCGAGATATGGGCCTCCGCGCGAGACCCTCCACAGCCACAAGATCTGCCTGACCAGGACCTCCTCGATAATCCTCGGGTGCCTGACCCTCGAGCTAAATACCAATAATATTAGTTAATAAATAAGAAGTTTAGACAAGAGCGTAACTGCCGCAATCAGCGAGATGATCGCTCGGACCCAAGCTTCGATGTTCTTTATCGGCGTCGCAGCGTCAGGCTGCCTGATATGCATAAGGAGACTTAATATCCACTTGCGCGTAAACGAGAAAAGAAAGATGCCTGCCCACGAAACAGCTGCGAAAAATAGAATTAAGTAGACGAATCTTGGACTGTCTGTGCGAAGACCTGAGAAGTGTTCTGCCTCGCCCATAATAAGCCACACATGGGACAACATAATAAGGGGGGTCAGAGCTGGCAATAGAGCTAAAAGAGCCAGACGCTTCTGCGAAACTCCCGCTTCTGTGTTGAGAATTACGCCCGCACCCACGGTGTAGAGTAACCAGATGAGGATTGCATTGTCGTAGTTTTCCGTCCTAAGGAACAGGAACCCAGCCAAGACCGCAACGATACAGGCTGCTCCCAAACGGCCGATTTCCTCATGCTTCAAGGGTTTCTCCCTTCCAACGCCTCGACAAAGATTGAGGCGAGCTCTCTGGCCCTCTCAAAGCGCACCGCGTCATCCTCATTCTGGAACGGATGTCCTAGCCCCTCACGGACCCTCTTATGACCACCACATGACTCCACCGCTTCAAGGAGGGGCTGACTACGAGGCAGCGGAACGACCTTGTCTTCGCCGCCCGTGATGGCCAGTAAGTTCTCACACGCGCCAGGGAGGTTCGCCAAGGGACGATAGTCGGTCTCACAGTCGAAGCCGTCCAAATCTGCTGGAACCGCATCAAGCACGACCCGGCCAAACGACTCGAAGCCGTCAAGCGCATTGAGAAGCACGATGCCCCCGAAGGAGGAGCCATAGAGAAAGCCCGGCTGGTCATGCTGATCAGCCAGGTGCGCCGCAATCTCTCGGTAGTCCTCCACTATGGCAGCCATGCGCCGCCGGCCGGGCTTTGACATACCGTAGCCACGGAAATCGTAGACGTAAACATCGAAGCCAGCGTCACGAATCGGTGTCAGGTAAGGGCTGAGGTCCTGGGCAAGCCAGGCATTGCCCTGAATTGCAAGGACCCATCCCCGGGGCTGAGGAATCGCCGCAGAAAGGTGTACTCCCTTCAAAGTTCGCCCATCCCCCGCCTCAAACCGGGTTATCCTCGCCCCCGGAATCTTGTTCACGGAATCGGGCCGCGGAGAGCCAGCGAGAAAGCTCCAAATTTTGAATATGAGTTTCTCACCGTCGCAGGTCACGGTCTCCCTAGGCGTAGGAGGAGCGGCAGCGGCTGCCTGTACGAGAAGCAGAAGGACAGCAACGCAGCAAAGACGGATCCCGAATTTCATAGTTTTCTCTCTCCATTCAGCGAATAGCTGAGCTTGGACGAATTGATGGGCCACTCTTCCTTCTATGGCTGCCGCCCAGGCGCAAGCGCGGACAGTTACCATCGGTTCGAAGCAGATTTCCGGGAACAGAGCCTCGTTTTCCAGGAGCGTGGTGAAACATTTCCCCTACCGCCGTCGTCGTGTGGGTCGAAGCAGTTGTCACCGACCCCAACGGAGGAGATCCCCATGCACGCCAGCACCAGCCGCGCCGCCTTCAAACACGCCGCCTTCGCCACCCTCTGCGCCTTCGCCCTCCTCGCCTTCGCCGGCACCGCCACCGCGAACGAGAACCTGTGGCTCCACGTCCACGTCCAGGAGGAGGCCGGCGCCACGGTGAAGGTCAACCTGCCCATCGCCTTCGTCGAGACCGCCGCCAGGGCGATCCCCGCCTCCATCGAGGCTGACGCCCTGAACTTCGACGACGAGGACATCAGCGTCGCCGAGTTGCGCGAGATGTGGGCCTCCCTGGGCGACACCGGAGAGGCGTTGATCATCGACGTCGACGACGACGGCGAGTCGGTCAAGGTGCGCAAGACCGGCGGCTACCTGCTGGTGGAGGTCGAGGACGGACGCCACTTCAACGACGACGGCACCACCGTGGACGTGCGCATCCCGGAGCGGGTGGTGGAAGCCCTTCTCGCCGGCAGCGGCGACCAGCTCGACGTCGCCGGCGCCCTGCGCGCCCTGGCCGAAGCCGGCGAAGGTGAGCTGGTGGCGGTCAACGAGCGCGACGCCCGGGTGCGCATCTGGGTCGACGGCTTCGCCGCCAGCGAGTGACCCGCCAACCGCCCCGTCCAACCCCCTGAAGCGACAGCACCCAGCCTCTAGGAGATCGACATGCACGACCCCCAGCACAGCGCCAACACCGCCCCGGCCCACCACCACGGGCAGCCCCGTCCCGGCATGGGCCGCGCCGGCCGCGTCCTGCTGATCCTCTTCGGCGCCGCCGCGGTCTGTCTCTTCGGCACCCTGTCGGCCATCGCCTACGCCACCCACGCGGTGATGACCTCGCCGGCGGTTCGCATCCACGTCGACGAGAAGCTCGGAAACGGGCCCGACGTCAACGTCGTGGTGCCCGCCACCCTGATCTCCGCCGGCATGACCGTGGCGCCCTGGTTCATGCCCGACGACACCCTGGACCAGGTGCGCCGCGAGATCGACGCCGAAATGGCCGAAATCCCGGTGGACACCCGCCGCCTCGTCGCCGACCTGGCGCAGGATCTGCGCGACATGCCGGACGCCATGCTGGTGGAGGTGATGGACGGCCACGACCATGTGGTGGTCTTCAAGCGGGGCGACGACCTGCTGGTCCGGGTGGAGTCCCCGGACGCCGACGTGGACATCACCGTGCCGCTGGCCCTGGTGGACAAAGCGCTAGCGTTCATCGACAGTTAGCGCCTCCGTTGGGGGCGGTGGGGATTTGACAATCGGCGTCCTCTGCCCCATCATGTCCTCGACGTAATTTCGCGCCTCCCCGCCACCGCGCAAGCGGACCGGCGGGGCCAGCGCGGCGGTCGCGGGAGTTGAGGGCGGCTTTCGTGACCGGGCGGGGTGGGACTCGCCATACCATCGGTGACGCCCGGAAAGGAGGTGGTCCTGTGAAGAGCAACAACGGTTTGATGGAGGTGGCGTCCCTCTAGGGACTCTTCCACGGACCTCCGTGGTTCTGGGCACCCATCGAGGGGACCCCACGCCACCGAGACAAACCCAAAGCCCCGGCCCGGGACAACCCCGGCCGGGGCTTTCCGCATTCAAGATCCCATGCTGTTAGACTAGTCGTCACGCGGTCGCTTTGAACTGACCGCCGCGCTCGCGCACACCACGCGTTCGTGCGCTCTGGAGCCCGCGGTCCAACCTCTTTCCACCGCGTCCCCAGCAGCACAACCACCCGTACTGGCTCCCGCCGCCGGAAAGGCGGTGCCGTCGAGCCGTACCAGGTCCACGCTTTCTCATCCACCCGGAGACACGTTCCTTGACCCGACGCATGCCGATCAACGCCCAGACTCGTGAAGAGCTGCGCGTCGCAATTGTAGACGGCCACACCCTGGAGGACTTCCAGGTCGAGGTGGCCGAAAGGGGCTCCGCCCGCGGCAACATCTACCGCGGCACCATCGCCAAGATCGAGCCCTCCCTGAATGCCGCTTTCATCGACTATGGCGCCGAGCGCCATGGTTTCCTCCCCATCCAGGACGTGGTCCCCGACGCCTGGTACAAGAAGCCGAAGAAGGGCGAGAAACGGCCGCGCATCGAAGACGTGCTGGAGCGCGGCAAGCCCATCGTCGTCCAGGTGGTCAAGGACGCCGAGGCCCAGAAGGGCGCCGCCCTGACCACCAACCTGTCGCTGGCCGGCCGCTACCTCGTGCTGACCCCCTTCGACGACACCCGGGGCATCTCCCGCAAGGTCGAGGACGACGGGACCCGCAAGGGTCTCAAGGAGCAGATCAAGAAGCTGGACGTCCCGGAGGGCTGCGGCGTCATCGTCCGCACCAACGCCCTGGACCAGAACAAGACCGCCCTGTCCCGGGACCTGAAATCGCTGCTCCGCCTGTGGAAGCGGGTCGGCAGCGAGGCGCGCAAGGGCAAGGGCGTCAAGCTGATCTACAGCGATCAGGACCTGATCCTGCAGGCGCTGCGCGACTACCTGGACCCGGACATCAAGGAGATCCTGGTCGACGAGGCGGCGGCCTACGCCCGGGCCGAGGAGTACATGAAGGCGTACATGCCCCGGGGCGGCGACCGGCTGGTGCGCTACGACGACCGCCAGCCACTGTTTTCCCGCTACGAGCTGGAGCCGCAGATCGAGCGCATCTACGAGCGCCGGGTCTTCCTGCCCAGCGGCGGCTCCATCGTCATCGACCGCACCGAGGCGCTGACCGCCATCGACGTCAACTCGGGGCGCTCCACCAAGGCGTCCTCCCAGGAGCAGACGGCGCTGCAGACCAACCTGGAGGCGGCCTCCGAGGTCGCCCGCCAGCTCCGCCTGCGGGACATCGGCGGCCTGTTGGTGGTGGACTTCATCGACATGCGCACCAACCGCAACCAGCGCAAGGTGGAAAAGACCCTGAAGGACGCCATGAAGGCGGACAAGGCGCGCTTCTCCGTCGGCCGCATCTCCAGCAACGGACTGCTGGAGATCAATCGCCAGCGCATCCACCAGGCGCTGTCCATGCGCACCCACCGCACCTGCCCCGAGTGCGGCGGCACCGGCCGCGTGCCGGGGCCGGAGATGGTGGGCCTCAACCTGCTGCGCCGCGTCCGCGCCCGGGCCGCCACCGCCAGCGTCGAGAAGGTGCGCATCGCACTCCACCCGGAACTGGTGGAGACGATCCAGAACCAGCGCCGCCGCGACTTCGCCAAGCTCGAAGACGAGTACGACCTGATCGTCGAGCTGGTCGCCTCCCCCCGCTTGAACCTGTGCGAGCAGGAGGTCGAGTGGGTCAAGCGCCAGTCCGGCAACGGGCGGCCGCAGCAGACCGCGGTGGTCTCCGCCGCCTCGGTCCAGGCCGGTGACGTCGCCGACGACCAGGACGACGACGAAGAGGACGAAAAGCCGAAGCGCCGGCGCCGCAGCCGCTCCCGCGGCAAGGGCGACGGCGACGACGACAAGAAGGCGGAGCGCAAGAGCACCCCACGGAAGCGCTCGGGCAAGAGCTCGGGCAAGAGCTCTGACAAGGATTCCGGCAAGCGGTCGAGCAGGTCTTCCAGCAAAGCCTCCGGCGGCCGCAAGCGGGCCGCCGCCAAGGACGATTCCGACGACGCCCGCAAGGAGGCGAAGAAGGACACGACGAAGAAAGCCGCCAGCGACGACGACGATGAGCAGAAGAGCACGCGGCGGCGGCGGCGCCGGCGCAGCGGCAGCAGCCGACGGCGGCGGCGGACCTCGGACTCGTCCGGCGAGGCCCAGGGCGGCGACGAGACCCAGGCGGACAGCAAGTCCGGGGACTCCGGCAAGGACAGCTCCGACGACGGCGGCGGTCGCTCCCGGCGCCGCTCGACCCGCTCCCGCAGCCGCTCCGGCGGCCGCTCCAGCAGTCGCAAGAGCGCGCAGGAGAAGCCGTCGGGTGACAGCCGGGGCAGCGACGGCGGCGGTGACGCCAAGGAGGACAGCTCGTCCTCCAAGGGCCGCTCCCGTCGGCGCACCCGCTCCTCGGACGGCGACGGTGGTGAGCCCAAGGGCTCGGCCCGGCGGCGCCGTTCCAGCCGCAGCCGCTCCTCGTCGTCGAAGGGCTCGGACGGGAAGGACTCCGGCGGGTCGGATTCCGCCGGGTCAGATTCCGGCGGTGACGGCGACGGCGGTGGCGAGTCCAAGGGCTCCGGCCGACGGCGTCGCTCCCGCCGGAGCTGACGGCGGCGCGATTGCATTCTTGCCTTTGCGGGCAACGACGCACAGACACCGACCCATCCAAGGCTGACACGATCCAACTCAAAACAATCCAACACTGAACGACCAACACTGAACAGGCCCGGCGCCCAGAACGGGCGCCGCGCCAACTCATTTCGATTCGAGGAGAAAACACCCATGTCCCACCGCTACCCCCAGGAGGCGGCGCTCCGTGACGGGCGCCCGGTCATCGTCCGTCCCTTCACCGGCAACGACGTAGATGCGCTGAAGAAGTTCTTTGAGAACCTGCCGATGGACACCCGGCGGCTGGCCTGGGACCGTATCGAGGATCCGAGCCTGGTGGAGCGCTGGGGGAACAACGTCGACTATGACAAGACCCTGCCGCTGCTCGCCCTGGACGGTGGCAAGATCGTCGCCGACGCCACCCTGCACCGTCGCGAGGGCGGCCCGCTGCGCATGGTCGGCCGGATCAAGTGGCTGATCCACCCCGACTACCGCGGCGTCGGCCTGGGCACCATGCTGGTCAACCACTTCATCGACCACGCCCGCACCAACGGCCTGCGCCACCTCACCTGCCTGCTGTTCTCCGACCTGGAGGCGGACGCCATCGAGACCCTCCAGACCCTCGGCTTCGAGGCCTACCCCATCCCCAGCTACGGCGCCGACCCGGACGGCAACCGCCACGACATGGTGAAGATGGTCCTCGACCTGGGCAACGGCAAGTAAGAAGGCAGCAGTTAGGAATACAGCAGGTGGGAGTACAGCGCGCGCGCCCCTCAGGCGCTCGCCGCCTGCCCCTCGTGGGCGGCGATGGCGGTGAGGAAGGCGGCGCCGAAGTCGCCGGCCTTCTTCTCGCCGACGCCGTGGATCGCCAGCAGGTCGGCTTCGCTGGCCGGCAGGCTCTTGGCCATCTCCCGCAGCACCGAGTCGTGGAAGACGATGTAGGGCGGCACGCCGCGCTCCGCCGCCAGCTCCCGGCGCACCTCCCGCAACTCCTCGAAGAGGTCCTTGTCGACCCCCTCCCAGGAGGCGGCCTCCGCCCGGGAGGTCTTGCGGGTGACCTTGCCCCGCCGCCGCGGCTCGCTGTAGAGGAGCGGCGTCTCCTCCCCCTTGAGCAGCCGCCGGCCGGCGGCGGTGACCTGGAGGATCGGGTAGCGCTCCCCCACCTGTTCCAGGTACCCCTGGTCCAGGAGCTGTTCGATCCAACTGCGCACCTGGCGGGTGGCGGCGTCCGCCAGCAGCCCCCAGGTGGAGAGCTGGTGGTGGCCCCGGGAGGTCACCTTCTCCGCCTCTGAGCCGCGCAGCACGTCCACGACGTGGGTGACGCCGAAGCTCTCCCGCACCCGCAGGACGCAGGACAGCACCTTCTGGCCCAGCACCGTCGGGTCGTCCACCCGCTCCAGGTCGTCCAGTTCCCCCAGGCAGTAGTCGCAGGCGCCGCAGTCCTCGCCCCCCAGCTCCTGGCCGAAGTAGCCCACCAGGGCGCGGTGGCGGCAGCGCGGCGTGCCGGCGTAGCGCTGCATGTCGGAGAGCAGCTTGCGGTTGCTCTCGGTGAGGTCGCCGTCCTTCTCCATCAGCCGCCGCCAGGTGAAGAAGTCCTTCGGCGAGTGCAGCAGAACGCACTCCGCCTCCAGGCCGTCGCGGCCGGCCCGCCCCGCCTCCTGCTGGTAGTGCTCCAGCGACTTGGGCGAGGTGGCGTGGACGACGAAGCGCACGTCGGAGCGGTCGATGCCCATGCCGAAGGCGACGGTGGCCACCACCACGTCCACCCGCTCGTTGAGAAAGTCCTCCTGGTTGCGGTGGCGCACGCCGTCCGAGAGCCCTGCGTGGTAGGGCACCGCCCGCACCCCCCAGCCGGAGATCACCTCCGCCACCTCCTCCACCTCGCGGCGGGAGAGGCAGTAGACGATCCCCGCCTCGTCCCGGTGGCGGTCCACCACCCGGCGCAGGTGGCGGTCCCGGTCGCGGCGGCGGAGCACCCGGTAGACCAGGTTGGGGCGGTCGAAGGAGCCGACCAGGATCTCGGCACCCTTTTCACCATCACCTTGCAACCCGAGCTGATCGACGATGTCGCCCCGCACCCGCTCCGTGGCGGTGGCGGTGAAGGCGTGGATGGATGCCTTCGGGAACTCGTCCCGCAGCCGGCGCAGCTCGCGGTAGGAGGGGCGGAAGTCGTGGCCCCACTGGCTGATGCAGTGGGCCTCGTCGATGGCGAAGAAGTCTACGCCGAGGTGGGCCAGGAAGCCGCGGAAGTGCTCGCTGCCCTCCCCCACCAGGCGCTCCGGCGAGACGTAGAGCAGGCGCACCTGGCCGGCCTCCAGGCCGCGCCGCACCCGGCGGCGCTCCTCCGGCGGCAGGGTCGAGTTGAGGCAGGCGGCGGCGACGCCGTTGGCCACCAGGCCGTCCACCTGGTCCTTCATCAGGGCGATGAGGGGCGAGACCACCACCGCCAGGCCGTGGCCGTTCTCGGCCACGCCACCGCCGTCGTCGAGTAGCGCCGGCGCCTGGAAACAGAGCGACTTGCCGCCGCCGGTGGGCAGCACCAGCAGCGAGTCCCGGCGCCGCGCCACGGCGGTCATGGCCTCGATCTGCAAGGGGCGGAACTCGTCGTAGCCCCAGTAGCGGTCGAGGACCGCCAGGAGCCGCCGCCGCAGGTCGTCCCCCGGGGAGGCAGGTGAAGACAGGAAGTCGAGGTCGGGCTGGCGCATGAGGTAAGCCTTGAAAGGGTATCGGTGAACGGGGCCCCGGGACGCCGGGTCCGCTCGATTGTAGAGGCCGGGCGGCACCGGTTCCAGGCATTTACGGGTTTTCACCTTTACAAGACGCGAAACCGGCCCTCGCATCTTACAAACGCCGGATCCTTCAAACGCCGCATCTAGCCCAGGGCTAACCAGCGCCGCTCGCCGCCGCGCAGGAATCCCGCCTCGCGGCCCGCGGGTAGAATCCCCCTGCCCATGCCCGAAACCTCCCCGGCCTCCCCCACCCTGGCGCGCTCCGTCTCCCGGTTCCAGGTGGTGGCGTTGGCGGTCAACGCGGTGGTGGGCAGCGGCATCTACCTGCTACCGGCCGCCGCCTCGGCGCTCCTGGGGTGGGCCAGCCTGGCGGCGGTGGCGCTGGCCGCCGGCGCCGTGCTGCTGGTGGTCCTCTGCTTCGCCGAGGCCTCCAGCCACTTCGACCGCACCGGCGGCGCCTACCTCTACACCCGGCAGGCGTTCGGCGACCTGGTGGGCTTCGAGGTGGGGTGGATGACCTGGCTCGCCCGGGTCGCCTCGGCGGCGTCCCTGGCCGCCGGCTTCGCCCAGGCGCTGGCCTTCCTCTGGCCGGCGGCGGCCGACGGCTGGACCCGGGCCGCCATGGTCACCCTGCCGCTGGTCGCCCTCACCGCCGTCAACCTGGCCGGCGTCCGCTTCGGAGCCGGCACCGCCGTCGCGCTGGTGCTGGCCAAGGTGGTGCCGCTCCTGGTCTTCGTCGTCGCCGGCGTCGCCGCCTTCCTGCCTCGCACCTTCTACTCCCAGGTCGCCCTGCCGTCCCCCACCGGCGACCTGGAGACCCTGGGCCAGGCGGCGCTGCTCCTGCTCTTCGCCTACGCCGGCTTCGAGAACACCACCGCCGCCGCCGGCGAGTACCGAGACCCGCGCCGCGACGTGCCCTTCGCCCTGGTCACCCAGCTCGCCGTGGTCTCCGCCCTCTACCTGGCGGTGCAGGCGGTGGCGCTGGGGACCCTGCCCGACCTGGGCAGCTCGACGGCGCCGCTGGCGGAGGCGGCGGGGCGCTTCCTGGGCGGCGCCGGCGTGGCGCTGCTCGGGGTGGGCGGGGTGATCTCCATCCTCGGCACCCTCAACGACTCGGTGCTGGCCGGGCCGCGCTATCTCTACGCCCTGGCCCGGGACGGCTACGGGCCGGCCTTCCTGGGCCGGGTCCACCCCCGCTTCCGCACGCCGGCGGCGGCGATCCTCACCCAGGCCGCCGTCACCTTGCCGCTGGCGCTGACCGGCAGCTTCGTCGGCCTGGCGGCGCTGTCGGTGGTCGCCCGGCTGGCCACCTACTTCGGCACCGCCGCAGCCGTGCCGGTGCTGCGGCGTCAGGCCGAGCGACACCAAGCGGACCGCCCCGCGGACGGCGGCAGCACCGCCGAGCCACCCGCCCCCGGGGCCCGGCCCTGGCGCCTCCCCGGCGGCCCCGCCATCCCCGCCGCCGCCTGCCTGCTCAGCCTCGGCCTTGCCGCCAGCGCCGACCTGACGAACCTGGCCGCCGCCAGCGCCGCCCTCCTCGCCGGCCTCGGGATCTGGGCGCTGCGGCGGCAGAACGGCGGGGCGGCCCACTGACCTCCCTGCCGTGACGCCCACGCCATGAAAACCGGGGAGGTGGGCGTCACCGCCCGACCTCCCCGGAGTCTCCGGCGGCACGGGGTGCCGCCGGTGCTGCGCTCGCCGTCTCTCCTCAGTGCACTTCGGAGATCGGGTTTCGCTTCATGTCATCCACCGCCAGCGAAGGCTGCTGACTCGGCGGCACGACCTCCAGGCCCTGGAACAGGTCCGGGGGCAGCGCGCCGGTCTGCTGCAAGCTGCTGAGGACGTGGGGCACGGCGATGGGGTGGAACCGGAAGCACCGGATCTTGGCCACCTTCTTGATGTCCCGTTCCCGCCGCAGCAGGTCGTCGAAGTGGCGCAAGGGGCTGCCGAAGGCCGGGTCGGGCACGTTGTTGATACCCGACAGGAAGCCCGAGATGGTCGCCGGCAGGGCCGGTGACGACGGATCGACGTGGACGAAGGGGGTCTGGGTCTCACCGGCGTGGCAGCCGGAGCAGGCGTTGCGCGACGCCCGGTGCCGGGCCCAGTTGGGCCAGAAGGTGTTGGCCACCAGGCTGTGGTTCCAGAAGTAGCCCGGGTCCACGGTGTGGGGGTTGGGCCCCAGGTAGTTGGTGCCCTGGTAGAACAGCGGCACCGGCGGCACCGGGGCCTCCGGGTTGCCGGCGCCCTGAATGGCGTTCTGGATGTCGGTGGTCACCCACTGACCGAACAGCGCCGAACCGCCGAAGTGGGTCGGGTTGTTGCCGTTGAACGAGTCGTGGGGCGTTTCCGCCGTCGTCGTCTCGTCGAGCAGGCTCCACGGCATCTGGGTGAGCTGGAACTCGCGCAGCTCCCAGACTGTCTCCGGGATCGGCGCATCCTGGGGCAGGGCCACCTCGTTGGTGCGCAGTTGGCCCAGGGCGCTGCCGTTGGGGTTGGTGGGGTCGGCGTTCCGGGTCACGAACTGCCGGGTGATGCGCTCCAGCCGACCGTTGTAGGCCGAGCTGCCCGGCGTGTAGTTGGCGAGCTTGACCCATTGCCGCGCCCAGCCCCGGACGTCGAGGCAGTTGCACTTCGGGATGCGGTACTCGAAGATGACGCTGAACGGCAGCGACTCGCAGCCCCGGTGGGCCTTGATCGGCTGGGAGCCGATGAACCCCAGGGCATCACCGTCGTCGTAACTGCCGCCGCCACCGCCCCAGTGGGGAGGCAGGACGAAGCCGAAGACGAAGCGCGCCTCGCCGCCGTCCAGGAAGTTGCCCGAGACATTGGTCGAGTAGCCGCCACCGCCGCCGGTGGTGCGCCGCAGGTCGAGGCGGGGCACGATGGCCAGCAGGCGCAGGGGCGCCTTGGACAGGTCCAGCTTGCCGCCGCCGGAATCGGCGCGCCAGTTGTCGATGATCACCTGCATCTGGGCCCGGGTCGAGACGGTGAAGGAGTTGACGTTGGGGCCCGGGTTCTGCACCCAGGTCTTCAGCCAGCTCTCGACGAAGTCGCTGGGCGAGATGCCGGTCAACGGCTGGTTCGCCATTTCGGTCATCAGGTGGTTGAAGGTCCACACGCCGTTGGGGTTGCCGCTGCCGTCACACGGGTTCCACGTCCGGTTCGGGTCCTGGACCACCTGGGGGTCGCGGATCATCAGCACCCGGTCCTGGAACTGACTGGTGACGCCGGGGGACGGGGTGGGGGTGGCCAGGGTCAGCTCGGCGCTGACCTTGGGGGACGACGCGCTGACCACCTGGAGCGGTGAGCCAGCGGCCGCGGGCTCCTCGTCGAGGGCGACGATGGCGGTGTCCAGCTCCACCTGGCTGCCGGCGGCGAAGGCTGAGTAGTCGAAGGCGCTCGCCACCTGCGACTGATCGACGGAGCGGCCGGAGAAGGTGAACTCCTCGTTGCTCTCCTTGCCCGCCAGCGCCTCCTGGTCCTCGGCGGCGCGCTCCGAGAGCTCGGCGTCATCGACCCAGGCGATGGCGGTGAAGACACCGTCGCCGGCGGTGGCGTCGCCACCCTGGCCGTCGTCGCGCAGGATGATCTGGGCGTCCTCCTGGCCGATGGTGATGAAGTTCTTCCCGGCCTGGGCCTTGGCCTGGGCGTCCGCGGCGGACAGCTCGACCGAGACGAGGACGTTGCCGCGATCCGGGAAATCCCCGGTCTTCTGGATGAGCACCCGCTCCGGGGGCACCATGCGGGAGTCCAGGTTGGCATTTTCGGATACCGGTTCCTCGACCTCGGCCTGGCCGGTCACCGGCAGCAGGCGCCCCTGCTCGGCGGAACTGGTGCCGGTGGCGACCAGCCCCAGGACAAGGAGCGCAAGGGCGAAGAAAAGGGTGGTACGGGTTCTCAGCGATGGTCTCTGCATCGGATCTCCTCACTACAGGGTTGACGTCGCGATGCCGGCTCGAGGGCCGGCGATCTGGATGGACCTCACTATCTGTAGTGCGCATAGACGCATTTGCGTAGACAAATGTTGCACGAAACACTTTGCCGCGGCGACTGTTTTCGAACTTTTTTCAATTCGCTGTCACGCTGGCACGGGGCTGGAGCACCCTACTAGTTGAAGGCATCATTGAAATAAAGGAGGACCGGGATCCCGTAGGTGGCGGGTTTGCCCCTCCCCTCCTCAAGAGAACCGCGAGATCGCGCACCGATCTCGCCCCAGACCCGGACTGGGGCCGCCCGGCAGGCATTCCGCCCGCCACGGCCCCGCCGTCTCCCAGCCCGACACTTCCGCCCCGACGAGGACCGGGAGTGTCGGGTCCTTTTTTTTTGTCCGGACCTTTGGGGGATTTAGCGAGAGGGGGTGGTGGCTGGGGTATGGAGCCGGCGCAGCCGGGTAGCAATCCCCCGCGTAGCCAGCACCTCACCACCGGCGAGCACCCACACGGCTTCCACGTCCGACAGCCGTTGCGCCAGCCTCCTCCCCTCCTCCGGGTCCATGACCATGAAGGCGGTGGAGAGGGCGTCGGCTAGGGTGGCGTCGGGGGAGAGCACGGTGACCGACCAGGTGCCGGTGGACGGCCGGCCGGTGCGGGGGTCCAGGATGTGGTGGTAGCGGACGCCGTCGCGCACGAAGTAGCTCTCGTAGTCACCGGAGGTGGAGGCCGAGGCGTTCTCCAGGTCGAGGCTGGCCCAGACGTCGTCGCGGCCACCCCGGGGATCGCGGACGCCGATCCTCCACGGCCGGGCGCCGCGCCGGCCCCGGGCCGCCACCTGGCCACCGGCCTGGATCATGAAGCTGTCCACGCCCAAGCCCTCCAGCAGCTCCACCGACCGGTCCAGGGCGTGCCCCTTGGCGATCCCCCCGAGGCCGATCTTCATCCCCTCTGCCGGCAGGAACACCGTGCCCGCCGCCTCGTCGATGACCAACCGGCTGTGATCCACCAGCGCGGTGCGGGTGGAGATGTCAGCCGCGCTGGGAACCTCCGGGTCCGGGCTTCGGAAGTCCCACAGCCCCCAGAGGGCGGCCCAGGTCGGGTCGAAGGCGCCGGAGGTCAGGTTGGCGATGTCGGCGCCGCGCTGGACGACGGCGCGCAGGTCCGCCGGCACCGGCACCGGGCGGCGGCCCGCCTCCCGGTTGACGGCGGCCAGCGGCGAGGTCTCCTTCCACTCGCTCATCCTGGCGTCGACGTCGCGGAAGAGGGCGAACACCGCCTCGGCCTGGGCGGCGGCGCCGGGGGACCGGGGCAGGGTGACCCGGACGGTGGTGCTCATCACCTCGGCCTGGAAGGTGTCGAACGCGGGCTGTGGCGCGGATCGCGGCATGGGCGTTGACCCCGGGCTGGCCACCGGGCCGGGGGCCGAGGGCGGCTCGACGGCGCGGAGAGCGCCCACGGCCATAAGGGCGGCCACCAGCAGCGCGGGGACGGACCAGCGCCTCACCCCTCCCCCTCCCTGAAGCGGCCGGAGAGGACCCTCTCACCCGCTCCCTCGCCACCTCCGATCTCGCCACCGCCGCCATCGCCGTCGCCGCAGCTTCCCTGGCAGACACCGCCGCTGCACGCCCCGCAGCTCCCCCGCACCCCCTGGTTGTCCGGGTCGATCCGGGAGATCCACTGCTGGAAGACCACCCACAGGCCGCAGAGGGCGCCGGCGGCGAGGACGGTCAACAGCTCCGAGGAGAGGGCGAGAACCACGATCAACTCGCGCTGAACAGGCCGGCGAAGCCCATGAAGGCCAGCGACAGGATGCCGGCGATGATCAGGTTCATGGCGGTGCCCCGGATGATGCCCGGGATGTTCGACAGCTCCGCCTCCTCCCGCAGGCCGGCCATCAGCACCAGCGCCAAGGTCAGGCCGCCGCCGGCGCCCAAGGCGAAGACGATCCCCTCCAGCACGCCGTAGCCACGGCTGGTCTGGAAGAGCGCCAGGGCGAGGATGGCGCAGTTGGTGGTGATCAGCGGCAGGAAGATCCCCAGCGCCCGGAAGAGCACCGGCGACAGCTTGCGCACCACCATCTCCACGAACTGCACCGTGCTGGCGATGACCACGATGAAGCTGATCAACCGCAGGTAGGGCGCGTGGGGCAGCACGAAGGCGTTCAAGAAGCTGGCACACAGGGAGGTGATGACCATGACGAAGATGTTGGCCAGGCCGAGCCGGAAGGCGGTGTCCAGCCGGCCCGAGACGCCGAAGAACGGGCACAGGCCGAGGAAGTAGGACAGGGTGAAGTTGTTCACCAGCAGGGCGCCGACGAAGATCCACAGGAGTTGCAGGTTGTCTTCCATCAGGCGGCCCTCTCATCGCTCGTGTCCGCCGCCGGCGAGCCGTTCAGGTTCTCCTTCGCCTCCTTGACCGAGGCGAAGAGGAGGAGCAGGAAGCCGAGCATCAGGAAGCCGCCGGGGGGCAGGATCATGATGATCCACGGCTCGAAGGCGTCGCCGAACAGGGAGACGCCAAACAGCGCCCCCTTGCCCAGCACCTCCCGGGCGCCGCCCAGCAGCACCAGGGCGAAGGTGAAGCCGATGCCCATCCCCAGCCCGTCGGCCACCGCCATCCGCGGCGTGTTCTTGGAGGCGAAGGCCTCCTGGCGGCCGAGGATCAGGCAGTTGACGACGATCAGCGAGATGAAGGCGCCCAATTCCTTGTGAATCAGCGGCGTGAACGCCTCCAGCAGCATGTCGGCGACGGTGACGAAGGTGGCGATGACGACGATGTAGGTGGAGATCCGCACCTGGCGCGGGATCACCTTGCGCAGGCTGGAGATCATCAGGCTCGACATGACCATCACGAAGAGGGTGGCGCCGCCCATCGCCAGGCCGTTGACCGCGGTGTTGGTCACCGCCAGGGCCGGGCACATGCCGAGGACCTGGATGAAGACCGGGTTCTCCTCCCACAACCCCTTGACCAGCTCGGCGTAGGCGCTCTCGGGGGTCTTCGCGCTCACGGTGACACCTCCGTGGGCGGCTGGGACGGGGCCGCCGGGGTGGTTTCTGGCAGGCGCTGCAGCCAGACTTCGTTGCCAGAGTTGATGACGTCCACCACCGCCTGGGACGAGATGGTGGCGCCGGTGATGGCATCGACCTCGTTGGGCGCGTCACCGCCCTCCTTAACCAACACCACCCGGGGCTCGATGGCGAGCGCCTCGAATTCGGAGACGAACGACAGGTCCTTGATGATCCGGTCGCCCAGCCCGGGGGTCTCCCGGCTCTCCAGCACCCGCATGCCGACGACCTGCCGCCGCTGAGGGTCGTAGCCGTAGAGCAGCCGGATGGTGTCCTGGTAACCGGCTCCCGCGGCGGGGATCGCCCAGCCCACGAACTCCCCACCCGCCCCGAAGCCGGCGTAGATTGCGTCGCCCTCGCTGCCCCCCGCCCCGCCGTCGCCCGCCGCCGGGTCCAACTCCTCGCCGGACCAGACCCACGCCTCCACCGCCTCGGAACCGGGAAGGACCTCGAAGACCGACTCCTGCAGCGCCCGGGCCTTGTTCTCCCGGATGATCGGCTCGGTCCAGCGGTGGACGCCGACGATCACCAGGCCGGACAGCAGACCGGCCAGGGTGAGGGTGCCCACCAGGCTGACGCTCTGGGGGATCTTCACGCCGCCTCCTTTTCCCGCCGGCGGTGGCCGAAGGCACGGGGCTGGGTGACCCGCTCGATCAGCGGCGTCGCGGCGTTCATCAGCAGGATGGCGTACATCACTCCCTCCGGCAGGCCGCCCCACAGCCGGATCAGGACGACCAGCAGGCCGACCCCGACGGCGAAGATCCACGCCCCCAGCGGCGCCACCGGCGAGGTCACCGGGTCGGTGGCCATGAAGACCGCGCCGAACAGCAGGCCGCCGGAGAGCAGCATGAACAGCGGCGATGGGTAGCGCTCCGGGGCGATCAGCCAGGGCAGGGCGGAAAACACCGCCACCGAGGCTATGATCCCCACCGGGATCCGCCAGTCGAAGGCGCGGCGCAGCACCAGGAAGGCGCCCACCAGCAGGATGAGGCCGGCGCTGGTCTCCCCCAGGGAGCCGGCGACGTCGCCCGCCAGCAGGGCGCCGGGGGCGGTTTCGGCGCCCTCGAACTTCATCAGGTTGAGCGGCGTGGCGGAGGTCACGGCGTCGCCGGTGGGCTGCATGAACGGCAGGGCGAAGTTGCTCTGCCGCACCGCCGTCCACCCCGCCGGCGCGACCCAGGTGGTGATGGCCAGGGGGAACGCCGCCTGGAGGAAGGCGCGGCCCACCAGCGCCGGGTTGAACAGGTTGTGCCCCAGGCCGCCCCACACCAGCTTGCCCAGGCCGACGGCCACGACGCCGCCGAGAAACGCCATCCACAGCGGCAGGCCCGGGGGCAGGGTCAGGCCGAGGACGACGCCGGTGACGGCGGCGCTGCCGTCGGCCAGGCGGACGCCAGCCATGCGCCGGCCGAACAGCCACTCGGTGCCGACGGCGCCGGCGGTGGCGGCGGCCACGACCAACAGGCCGCCGATGCCGAAGTACCAGACGGCCATCGCCAGCAGCGGCACCAGCGCCCACAGGACGTCGGCCATCACCCGCGGGGTGGTCAGCCCCTGGCGCAGGAACGGTGACGCCTGGACCAGCAGGTTCGGGGTCTTCTCCGCCATGGCGCCTCAGGAGTCCCGGTCGCGGATCGCCGACTTGGAGACCCGGATCAATTGCACGATGGGGATGCCCGACGGGCACGAGAAACTGCACGAGCCGCACTCCACGCAATCCTTGACGAAGGAGCGCTCCATGTCCTCCCAGCGGCCGGCCCGGGCCAGGCGGGCGAGGCGGGACGGGTTCAGGAACTGGGGGCAGGCCTCGACGCAGCGCCCGCAGCGGATGCAGGAGTACTCGGTGGGCAGCCGGGTCTCGGCCTCGGTGAAGGCGAGGATGCCGGAGGTGCCCTTGAGCACCGGCACGTCGAGGCTCGCCATGGGCATCCCCATCATCGGCCCGCCCAGGATGACCTCCCGGGTGCGCGGCAGCAGGCCGCCGCAGAAGTCGAGGACCGCCCGCACCGGCGTGCCCACCGGCACCAGCAGGTTGGCCGGCCGCTCCACCCCCGGGCCGGCGACGGTGACCACCCGCTCGATGAGCGGCAGCCCCGTCTCGAAGTAGTCGTGGAGGGCCGCCATGGTGCCGACGTTGTTGACCAGCATGCCGACGTCCAGGGGCAGGCCGCCGGAGGGGATCTCCAGGCCGAACAATGCCTCGATCAGCATCTTCTCCGCCCCCTGGGGGTACTTCACCTTCAAGGGGACCACCCGCACCGGCGCGCCCTCCGGGATCGCCCCCCGGAGCGCCTCGATGGCGGCGGGCTTGTTGAGCTCGACCCCGATCACCGTCTCCTCCGCGCCGAGGCGGGTGGCGACGATGTGCGCCCCGGCCAGGACCGCCTCCGGCCGCTCCACCATGGTGCGGTGGTCGGTGGTCAGGAACGGCTCGCACTCGCAGCCGTTGAGGATCAGGGTGCGGATCTGTTTGCCTGCCGGCACCTTGTACTTGACGTGGCTCGGGAAGGCGGCACCGCCCATGCCCACCAGGCCGGCCCGCTGCACCTGCTCGACGAACTCCTCGTCGGACATCTCGCGCCACGGGGCGGGTGCGGGGAGCCGGACCTCCTGGCTGGAGAACGGGTCCGCATCCACCTCGATGGCGTCCACCAGGCGGCCGTTGGGGTGGTGGCGCAGGCCCAGGTCGGTGACCGTGCCGGTGACCGGGCTGTGAATGGTGGACGAGACGAAGGCCGCCGCCTCGGCCACCACCTGGCCCCGGGCCACCCGCTCCCCCGGGCGCACCACCGGTTTGGCGGGCGCGCCGGCGTGCTGGGAGAGGGGGAGGACGAAGCGGTCGCCGAACGGCATGCGCCGGATCGGCAGGTCGGCGGTGGACTCCTTGTGCCCCTCCGGGTGGATGCCGTGGCGGAAGGTGCGGGCGGTCAGGGTCATGAGGCGGCCTCCTCCCCCGGTGCCCCGTCGGAGCTTTGGGAATCAGGACCTTGGCTCTCGGCGAGGGCGGCCAGGCGGATCAGGCGATCCCTGACCGCCAGGGCGGTGCGCCGCGTCACCGCGTCCTCGATGCCGGCGATCCGCGCCTCGTACTCGCCGCTGAGGGCGGCGCGCTGGCGCTCGTGGTCGGCGGTCAGGGTGCGGGTGGTGCGCTCCTCCGCCTCGGCGACGGCGGCGGCGATCAGCTCGCGGTCGGCCAGCGCCATCGCCTGGAGGGTGCGCCAGCGCACCGCGACCCGCTCCACGGCGGCCACCAGGGCGGCCGAAGCCACCCACGGCCCGCCGTCCCCGGCGGGATCGGCGACCACGGGGGTGCGGCTGGCGCGGTCCCCGGCGTCGAGGCCGAGGTAGTCGGCCAGCGGCGTGGCTTCCGCGTCGCCCTCACCCAGCGGCCGGAAGTGGTCGGCGAAGCGGGCCTCGCCGCGGGCGAAGCGGGCCGGGTCCCAGTCGCCGTGCCACAGCTCTTCCGGGTCCGGGTTACCGTCGAGGCTGACGCTGGCGGGGCGGCCGGCGGCTCTGCCAGGGGTGCGAAACAGCGGCGTAGCGCTGAACAATGGCGAGACGCGGCTGAGGACGGCCGCCTCGGCCCGGGCTCGGGCGAGGTCGGCCGGGAAGCCGTGGCGCAGCGGGCTGGGGGCGTGGAGGCGGACGAAGGCGGGGCCGTCGTGCTCGCCCAGGGCCTCCAAGCCGGCCGCCAGGTGGTCGGGGTGGGCGATGGAGGAGGCGAGGACGAAGGCCCCGGGATCGGCGAGGGCGAGCAGCGCCGGCTCCACCGGCAGCGGCCGGCAGACCCGGCCCGGGACGGCGGCGGCGTCCGGCGCACCGAGGCCCAGGTCGCCCTCGGAGAGGCAGAGGACGATCACCGGCAGGCCGTCGCCGAGGAGGCGGAACAGCCCGGCGAGCAACGGCCCGGCCAGCGCCTCCTCCGGCACCAGCACCACGGTGGGGGCGCAGGCGCGGCGCTCATCGGCGGTCAGGCCGTCCCAGGCGAGCTCCGCCAACTCCGCCTCCACCCGTCCGGCCTCCGCCGGGCGCTCCAGTTCGGCACGGGCCAGGCGTAGCGCCCGGGCGCGGTCTACCGCCTCCCGCGCCGCGCCGGCGGCGAGCCCGGCGGCCAGGGCCGGGGCGTCGCCGGTGGCATCGACCACCACCGGCACGGCGAACGGGTTGGCGGGGAAACTGCCGGCCCAGGTGGCGTCGGCCCCCGGGGCCACCACCAGGCCGAACGGCGCGCTGCCGCCGCCGCTCCCCGGCTCCCAAGGAGCCAGCTTCCACTCCAGGTCGGCCAGGTGCTGGGCGGAGGCCACCAGGCGGCGCAGGCGGGGGGCGTCCACCCGCTCGCCTTCGAAGGCACCCTCGACCCGGGCGGTCAGCTCGGACAGCTCGGCGTCG
>Ga0102947_1000046_pt1 | contig 42135 bp, 53 predicted proteins | sample SalPon2A_A_D2_MG_FD_78210 | JGI IMG/M metagenome (GOLD analysis project Ga0102947, IMG submission 78210) | Soil microbial communities from South San Francisco under conditions of wetland restoration - Salt Pond MetaG R2A_A_D2_MG | ecosystem: Environmental > Terrestrial > Soil > Wetlands | place... | reverse complement strand
TTCCTTAATCCCTACTGCCTGCTGAATTGAATCGTACTCTGGGTAATTCTCATCAAACCATTTTTTGTAATTTGGTTCATTGTTGTATCTGTCTACATAAGACTGTGGATCTTTGGAGGGATCCACAAAGGATGCCAAATCAAGGTCTTTTGGTTCATCATTTGGATTTTCCAATCCAACTGCTTGTTTAATGGAATCATATTGTGGATAATTATCATCAAACCATTTTTTGTAATTTGGTTCATTGTTGTATCTGTCTACATAAGACTGTGGATCTTTGGAGGGATCCACAAAGGCTGCAATGCCTAGGTCTTTTGGTTCATCCTTTGGCTCTTCTTTTGGTTCATCTTTTGATGGAATTACTTCCGGATCCTTTACAGTAATTGTAATTGATTCAGCGTCCTTTTGTGCTCCTCGTTCTACAACAATATCAAAATTGTATTGAATTCCAACTGCATTTCCTTGAGCTGCTGATGGTGTCCAAGTAAACTGTCCTGTGTTGGAATTAATTGAAGCACCACTAGGTGGATTTTTCTCCAAACTAAAAATTAACTTATCCAAAGAACTGTCAGTGGCACCTGCACTAAAAGAAAGAGTTTTTCCTTCGGTTATTGTTTTATCTGAAATTGTTTTCAGCGTTAATGTAAAATCTTCTAATTCCGAAAGTTTACTTCCATCATATTCTAACTTTATTGTCAATCCATCTTTTTCATTTTGATCATCTGTAAATGCAGTTGCATTATAAATTCCACTAGTACTGAAATAATCTTCTACAACTTTTGGAATTGTTGAAAAAGAACCATCATTGTCAGATGCCGGATCTGCAAACATATCAATGTAATTTCCGCTAGGCCCTCTAACTATGATAAATACTGATTTTTTCCCGGAATCTTCAACTCCAACAAATACCAATTGTTCCTCATTTGTGTAAAATCCCTTTTCTAGTGAAAATGATTCAACAGCAGCATAGGCTGGAAAAATCATCGCAATAACAAGTGAAAAAACTGAAAAAACCATCAAATTTTTGAGCATGATACCTGTTTGATTAATTCATTTTTAAAAAATCCGTATAACTTGTTCCATTGAATTGATAAGAAAAATTCACAAAATCACAAATCCAGTAAAAATCTCATAAACACACCATTATTTTGCTCAATTTTCATCTCATAAAATGTAGGGGCTTTGATTTCCACCTTAAAATTATGTTTTTCAAAATTAAGTGGCTCTCCATATGCTTTTGCCTTTATTGTATATTCATTATTTTCTAAAATATCAAAGTCAATTCTCTTAATGGCAAATCCTTCAGTGATTAAAACAAACGTAATCTCTTCCAACCAGCTAAAAAGTAGGTATCTAAGGTCTTTTCCGGAGGCAGAAAATTCTTTTTGCTCCATTTCTTCAACCTTATCTTGGTCAATTGTAATGTTGATTACTGCATCTGCTGTAACTGAAAATGCCTCTTTGAGATCTTTTGCTCTAACTTCTACAAAAGCATCCGTTGCATGATCTAAAAACTTGTAGCTCAACCTCTTTTCCCACTATCTTCTAATTATTAATTTAGAGGTCTAAAAGTTATCAGAAATGACTTTTCGTCAAAATAATTTCCCTCACGTGGGTCTCATGTTAGTTTTCTCTCTTAATTCTGAATTTCTACTACTTAATCTACAATTTTGAAGGTTAAAGGAGGAAGAATAACATTGCCAGTGAAAGTAGTTTTTCTATTTTTTTTGATTAATCTCATCAATTTTTTCATTTCTTCTTTTTTCAATTAAAAAGGATTATGAAGAAAAAAGAAATATCATCTGTCATTTTTTTACTTTGACAGACTGACATTTACTGGTGTTGCATTTATTATGGTATTAGCCACTGGCGAATGTTTCTTTCCAAGTTCAATTAATTCTTGGAGTGTTTCTTCTGAGGCATCTGAATCAATCTTAAAATTGATTTGAATGCTTTCATACCCTACTTTGACACTATCGTCAAGATTCAATAACCCTCGAAGGTCAATATCTCCCTCTAAAGTAGATTCTATTTTGTTGATCTTAACTCCTTTTGCTGCAGCATGAAACACTAGGGTTGTGGTTACACATCCTGCAAGTGCAGTCAAAGCATATTCTACTGGATTTGCTCCATGATCCTTTCCTAAAAGTACCGGAGGCTCATCTTTAGTAAAGACAAATGGTTTGCTTCGTACATGAGTTTTTCCTGCTCCATAGAAATCATCAATTGTTGTACGGCTTTCTGCTCCACTTACCCATTCATTTTTTGCTCTAAAATTGAATTTCGCAATCGAGGAATCTTTTTTGATGACCTCAATTGTTTGAAATAAGCCGTCAACATTGACACCATTTAGGATTTTGGTATGTTGTTGTGCCATTTGATTCACCTATGCCACTCCTGGAATGGACTTCATTCCTTCTCTAATGGTCTCATTTTTTAGACCATTTATCAAACCCTTCAGGATTTGTGCATCTTTTGATTGCTTATTGGAAATCGAATTAAAGGCCGAATTCCAATCCGCTAATTTTGTTTCAATTGTTGGTTGTGTTATCATACATAATGATATCGTGATATCATATATGAATCTTCCTTTTTTGATATCATGATAGCATATTATATATAGACGTAAGCCGAACCGATACCATGACAAAGGATGTTTTAGTTCGCGGATTTTCCAATGATATTCATTCGGACCTGAGCAAAAAAGCAGATCAGATGGGAGTATCGGTAAACTCTATTGTAAAAGATGCCGTCGATCAATGGTTAAGCAAAAAACCCCATGTCCCACACGTTCATGACTTGTTAATTTATGCTGATGACAAATCAATGAGTAGCTTTCTAAAATCTCTAGATAGAATGGCAAGCAATAGTGAATGGTTCAAATCCTTTGCAGCCCCACCAAAACACCATACCGAAAAAATTTTATCGAAATTAAATTGGTATAATGGAACGGTAAAACCCTACAAGCCACATGGAGTGGATGGATCAAAGTATTGCGGGCAAGTTATAGACAATATTCTAAAAAAATCCAAGAAAAAACCACTTTGTTGTGTCGATTTTGTATTAACTGACATTGCAAAAAACTCATTTCATCATGCAATGGAGTTAGAAAAGGCATACGATGAATCGAGACTACCTGGGTTGATGTTTTGTCCGTACAAATCAAGCGATCTTATGAGTTCAGATATTACTGATATGATTGAATTGTTTATGATGCATGATAAGATTTTTGTTGTTAAAAATGACGATATATACAAACTACATATTACAAAGGAAAGCGTTCATAAAATATTTTTAAATTAAATGGGTGGGAGATGATGGAAAATTTTGAAGAATACATGTTAGATGTGATGAATAAAGCTGCAACAGCACTAATGCTATCAGTTGGACATAGAACCAAATTATTTGATTCAATGAATGACGGAACCTCGATGACATCACATCAGATTGCAGACAAATCAAGATTAAATGAAAGATATGTAAGAGAATGGCTTGGTGCCATGGTTACCGGAAAAATAATAGATTATGATCCCGCAAATAAAACCTACTCCCTTTCTGAAAATAAAGCAAAATTACTGAGCCGGGGAGGAGATTACAATTTTGCCTCCTCAATGCAATGGATTCCCTCCTTGGCAGTTGTTGAAGATGAAATTGTAAATTGCTTTGAGAAGGGTGGTGGGGTTCCTTACGAGTCTTTTCACCGATTTCACACTGTTATGGCAGATGAAAGTAGTCAGACAGTCCTTCCTGCCCTTGTAAACAGCATTCTTCCCTTAGTTCCAAATCTAGTAGAGAAACTCAAAAATGGCATTAAAGTTTTAGATGTTGGATGTGGAAGCGGAGGGGCACTAAATCTTATGGCACAAAGTTTCCCAAACTCTCAATTTACTGGTTATGATTTTTCACAAGAAGCCATACAAAACGCAAAAAGGGAATCAGAAAACGTAGGAAACAAAAATACTTTATTTGAAGTCCAAGATGTTGAACATTTTCCAGAAAAAGAAAAATTTGATCTTGTCACAGCCTTTGATGCAATTCACGATCAAGCAGCTCCTGCCAAAGTTTTGGAAAACATCCGAGCAACAGTAAAGGATAATGGAATATTTTTAATGCAGGATATTGGATCATCGTCACAACTAGAAAACAACAAATCCCATCCCTTGGGACCATTCTTGTATACTATATCTTGTCTTCATTGCATGACAGTTTCCTTAGCCCTTGATGGCCATGGTCTAGGAGCAATGTGGGGAAAAGAAAAAGCAATTCAAATGCTAAAGGAAGCAGGATTTTCAGATATAGAGGTAAAACAATTACCACATGATCCGATAAACTATTACTATATTGCCAAATGATTTATCAAAAAGTTTTAAAAAATCAAATTTTTGGTAAAAGGGAGAAATTAAAATGATATATTCAATCAAAGCTAATTTTATTTCTGAAAATATGAAAGAATTTTACCACAAACTAACAGATGGTACAATTGAAAATCAAAAACCTGATGGTGCTGAAATTCTCAGCTCTATGAGGCGCGCAAAAATTACACCACCTGGAGTTATTGAATGGTCTGAAATGTGTTTTTGCACCCCGCCATTGAAGCATGAACGCCAAACAGTTTATGACCATTTTCTAAATAATATTGAAACACAAATTATAGATGATTATGCGGATTTTGAAGGCGAATCTTTTTTTGATTATCTAAAAAAACTTGATTAGTCTGAACTAGATTTCAAATTTGTAAAGTAATTTAACTGGAGCCTGCTCTGAGGTTTTATTGGAACCTTTTGATTCATTTTTAATTTGGATTAGTGAATTTCTTACTGCCCATCTCTATGAAGGAGTTTTCTTAGCGGCCCTAATTGAAACAATCATTCCCCCTATCCCTACAATAGCAATATTTCCTACCGCTGGGTTTTTGGCATCTCAACAAGGATTGCCCTTAATCTCAGTAATTCCTCTGATAATTTTGGGCGCAATTGGCGCCACAATTGGAACTACAGCAATTTACTTAATCGCATTAAAACTTGGAAGAACAATTTTGTTAAGATATCTTAAATTTGTAAAGGTCTCCGAAAAGAAATTAGAAAGAGTTGAGATTTGGTTTGAAAAATATGGTGACAAGGCGGTCTTTTTAGGAAGAATGGTCCCAGTAATGAGAGAAATGATTTCTGTTCCAGCTGGATTACTAAGAATGAAAATTCCAAAATTTGTATTGTATTCATTTGCAGGTTCTTTAATTTGGGCTGCAGGTACTATTCTTGCTGGATACTATTTCGGAGCCAGTTTAGATCTAATAATCTAGATTTTTTCCAGACTTACTTTAATTCTATGATGTCAGTCGTTCAGCTCTTTGAAAAACTGCCGACCACTGTTTCCACGTCAATCTACCTGTCTGGGTATTTTGTTTTGAGGGATGGTAAGATGTTAGAATTTTCATTGAATTGTATTCAAATAATTTATTGTGTCCAAACTTTTCCGGCTTTACTTTAATTAATTTACAAGCAGTATCATATGCAATTTTTCCAAGACACAAAATTACCGTAATATTTTTCAGAATTTGATATTCTTGGGATAAATAATCAAAACAAACTTCCATCTCTTCTCGTGTAGGTTTGTTTTTGGGAGGTGCACACCTAATCGCTGCAGTAATGTAAGCATTAGTGAGCACCAGACCATCATCCGATGTCTGACTCGTGGGAATTGAGGCAAATCCATATTTGTACATTATTTTAGCTAACCAATCTCCAGAAGAATCTCCTGTAAACATTCTACCAGTCCTATTTCCTCCATGAGCTGCAGGCGCAAGTCCTATAATCAGTAAATTTCCTTTAATATCTCCAAATCCTGAAAGAGGTTTTCCGTAATAATTTTGGTCTGCAAATCTTCTAACTTTATTTTTGGCAACTTCTCTGATGTATTGAGCTAGCCTTGGGCATTTGGCACAATTTTCAATTTTCTTGTTTAATGTAGAAATTGATTTCATCACAAAGGTTGAATCACTGTAAATAAAAAAGATATTTACAGAATTCTTTTGGTTCAGAGTTTAAGATATTTTTAAAAACTCATTTCTTGTTTATCTTTCTAGATTTACCCCAATTACCTTAGCCCAAGTGGATAGAACTTCTACAAAGTCCTCAGATTTTTTATTATACATACTGTATAATACATATTTTAAATAAAAGCAATTGCTAATAATTGATTCATGCAATTCATTCATTTTCTTATTGGTCTGATCAAACTTTACCCATGGCATCAGAAAGCGGCATGAATTAATACGGACATGGTAGAACATCGTGAAAGTTTTATCTTGGTTATGAAAACATCAAATGCTTCATCAAAATGTTTCAAAGAAACAACTGCAACAAAACTTATTGAACGAGGAATTGTAAATTTTTTAATTTAATTATACTTTATTTATTTGATAATTTACCAAGAATATTTAATCAATTTTAAATTACAAATGTCATAAAAAAAAAATACAGTTAGCCAACTTTATAAAAATGAAATTCATAATTCCCATGGACTTGTGGGAGAGGGCGATATGAAGTCAAAATCATTCCAAATTGGTGTAAGGGTTACCTTAGCATTAAAAAAACGGAGGTTACAAGTTGATAAGTAAAAAAGACATAAAGCATATGCCGGTTACCTTTATTATTGCGCCAGTAGTTTTAATCTCCTTGGTCTATATAGTTTTTATAACTTCAAATGATATGATTGAAGAAAAAGAATTTATCGTGAGTCTTTCATGTCCGGAATTAAGAGAATATACACAAAGTCAAATAATAGATTCAAAACTTTACTTTGGACATGAAGTATTCCTTAGTTATGCCGAGGAGCGGTATGACACTTCTTGTTGACAATAAAAAATTTAGAAATTTTATTAATAAAAAGTAAAATTTAGGCACAAATTTTTCCATTCTTTAAAAATCCATAAGAATTTTTTTGTTTTTTTCCTTTTTTCGTGCCAATAATGAAATGGCACCTGTTTTGAGAAAAATAATTATTTAAAAAATAATAAAATTAAAAAATGGAGTGGATTTATTATCCACGTCCAATTGCAGCATACTTTCCTTGACGGCTTCTAATAAAAAATGTTGTAGCAACTCCGCCAAATATTCCGGTAGACAAAATCAATGCACCTACAACACCATCAGCTGCAAAAATAGGTATTCCAGACCCAGCTTTTGGATTGTCATTTGCAAGAACAACTTTATCCTTGGCAAGTTTCAAATAGTCATCTAACCCTGTTTGTCCATTAGTTGTTATGTATTGTGCAAATGCAATGCTACTAACAGAAGGCAATATCAAAATACTAAATATTACTCCTGCTACCATTGTTTTTTCAGTCATTAAATTATTTACGTGAAATTTGAATAAAGGCTTTGATGAAAATTCATTTTCACCAAAAATTATTTTAGAAACAAAATTATAATATTTGTTTTTGTTTTAACTGTTTGATAGATTTTATAAAAAAGAAAGCTGCTAATCCACCAAAAATAATTGCAATAATGATAAAGGTTATTGCTAAATCTCCAAAATCAAAAATTGGAGTTTCAGATCCTGAAGCTGGATTAGCTTGTGCTGTCTCTATACTTCGCTGTTGAATTTCCAGAGACTCTTCTAATGTATAATCCATAGATCCTTCAGGTATTGGTTCAGAAGATGGTGCAGCTGCAAATGTATCGTCTACTCCTTTGAGAGCCATATCTTCTGAAGGCACTTCTTCACCAGATGTCTGAGGGCCCGCATCAAGATCTTGGGAACTAGTAGGTTGGATATTTTCGCTTTCTCCTAAGTCAACCTGACCTACCTTATCCTGTTGAAGCAAAGACAGGGACATCAAACCTGAAAGGCCTGATGCTATCCCCAAACCTGCAATTTTGTAAATATGTTTAAAGGAACGTACCAGCATCTTACTTTCTTTGGTTTTTTCAGAATATTTTGGAGGGACTATAACCATGCTAAATTTCGAAGCAGAATAAAATTTCATATCCTGTGATTTTGAGTTTTTTTCTGTTTTTGTGACCTTAACTACGCCTAACTCCTGTAATTTAATAATGTGATATTTTACTAGCTGCAAAGAAATCCTAGTTTTCTCAGCTATCTGAAGTGCAGTCAACTCCTCATTAAAAAGCAATTGCAGGATTGCACGACTTGAATCATTGGTTAGCAATTCCCCAAATGATTTTATTTTGTCGTCATCTGTAGCCATAATCTTTATTTTTTCAGTAATCTCTTGCTCATTTTCTTCTTCAGACATTAGAATTCTTTTTGTTACACTAGAGTATATGTAAATTGTTTGGTAAAATTACGATTTCACTTAACCTTTTAAGCTCATAAGATATACAATAGTAACTGTCAAAAGGCAGTTTAACAAATAAAAATAAAAAAGATGATAAAATGAGTTCCAAAATTATAATTCCCATTGTGATTGCCATTTCGGTAATTGCCACAGTAGGGTTCATGTTTGCAATTGGTTTTGATCAACAATCCCCAGTTACTAATAATTCCCCTCCACCCCAAGTGGTTTATGTTGATAGAACAGTATCTGACTTGTTTGAAGGAACTCAAGAAATAAAAAAAATTTCCTCTGAATCTGAGCTAAAAGAAATTTTAGCAGCTTCTAACAGTTTTGAAGGCGGATTTATTGATGATATGGTTTTCCGAACTGATGGTTTTATGGCCGTTGAAGAGTCAATGGAATTATCAGCGCGCGCACCAGTGGCAGAACCTATGCCATCCTTTGATATGGATGCATCAAAAGCACAAACAGGTTCAGGGGGTCTTGACTATTCAACTACAAATGTTCAAGTACAAAACGTTGATGAGCCAGATTATTTAAAAAATGATTCAAAATATGTTTACATTGTTTCCCAAAACACTCTTTCTATAATTGATGCATACCCTGCTGAATCAGCAAAACTTGTATTAAAAATTGCATTAGATATTGAATCTCAATGGATTCAAAACATGTTCCTAAATGAAGATCGACTGGTAATTTTTTACAATGGACAAAGCCAAGACGAGATAATCCCACAATTTGACTTTATACCAAGACCTTCTTACAAACCTGTAACCCATTCTTTGATAGTTGATGTCTCCGATAAAGAAAAACCAGTAATTCTCAAAGACTATACCATTGATGGGAACTTTAGAGATGCTAGGATGATTGGAAACTATGCTTACTTGGTAACAAACAGCAATATTGACTATCAATATCCTCGATTACCCATAATTATGGAGAGATCCGAACCAGTGATGATTCCTGATGCATTTTACTTTGATAATATTGAAAGATTCTCAAATTTCAATACATTAACTGCAATTGATATCTTTGGTGACACTATAACCTCTGAGACATTTCTAATGGGATATAGTGGAACCATTTATGTATCTGAAAATAACTTTTATCTGACATATCAGCAGAATCTTCCTTATGGTTTTTATGAAGATTCCAATAGAGACAGATTCTTTGATGTTGTAGTGCCATTACTTCCAGCAGAGATTCAAGGCAAGATCAAAGAGATTCAGAATGACTCTTCTTTGAGTTCTGCAAGACAATGGGGTGAAATCTCTGAAGTTTTACAAGATTCTTACAATCGAATGAGCAAAAGCCAAAAAGAGACACTATTTGATAATATCCGTGAGGCCCTTGCAGAATATGATGCCAAGATACAAGAAGAATCAAGAAAAACCATAATTCATAAGATTTCTATTGACGAGGACAAACTAGAGTATGTAGCAAAGGGCTCAGTTCCAGGAAGGTTACTAAATCAATTTTCAATGGATGAACATGATGATAGATTCCGAGTTGCAACTACAGTGGAGTATTATACTCAATACAAGGGAACAATTCGCTCGAATGCAGTCTATGTTTTAGATGAGACTCTAAAAATAGTTGGAGGACTCGATGAGATTGCTCCTGATGAGAGTATTTTTTCAGCCCGATTCATGGGTGATAGATTATACTTGGTTACTTTCCAGCAAATAGATCCATTCTTTGTAATTGACTTGTCCTCAGACACCCCAAAGATTTTAGGTGAGCTAAAAATCCCAGGCTTTTCAAATTACTTGCATCCATATGACGATGACTATGTAATTGGTGTTGGTCGTGATACCAAAGAAGTTGGAAGTGGACGAGTACAGCAACTAGGAGTTAAAGTAGCTCTCTTTGGGGTCTCAGATGTTAACAACCCAATAGTAGTTGATGATTTTGTAATAGGAGATTCCTCCACATATTCTGAGGCCTTAGATGATCACAAGGCCTTTTTCTTTGATAAGAATAAAGGGATTTTATCTATTCCAATAAGCAGTGATCTAAATTCTTTGGATGGTATTACTGATGCCAAGATGATAGCTCCTGACTATAATCGTTGGAATGGATTTTACATATTTGGATTGGATCCCAAAGATGGAATTAACCTCAAAGGAACTGTAACACACTCAGAAAATGACTCGGGTTACTATGGTATGGGAAATTCAAGAACCTTTTACATAGAGGATGTCCTGTATACTGCATCAGATAGATATCTAAAGATGAATTTCATCAACAACCTAGAAGACATCAATTCCATTAAGTTAGAAAACACTGGTAAATTTATTGCCTATTTAGAAGACTAGAACTATCTAAGCGATTTTGCATCAGAATTACAGAAAGGACAGTTTGGTGTTTGGGAAGCTCTCCCACAAATTTTACACTTGGCCGGCTCTCCAAAATAACTAGTCTTGCTTGTATTTCGAAATAGTTTAAACATTACAACGGCAATAATTCCAATTACTACAACTGCAATGTAAATTCCAAGTGCCATGATATGGTATTGTTTTTGTCCCTATTGAAACCTTTGTAAAATAAAAAATATAGAATTAAAACTCAAGTCATACACACTATTGGGCAAATAGAGGGCAGACCTGAGTCTATTAATATACTAAATTTAAATAATTTAAGAATAATGTTGTGTAATTCATTTTCTTAACATAATTTGAGCCTAAAAATAATGGGTGTTTCATTAAGAGTCATACACTTGATTAAATCAAAATATTTTGAATTAAAAGCATGTCAAGTTGCAAATGTAAATTTTGTACCTATGTAAACCAACTCATTTTTGAGAGAAAATCTATGGAAGATGAATTTTAATGAGTGAAGAAAAAGATAGACCTGAGTGGGATTGGATAAAAAGAAAAAAATAATTTGTAACTAAAACTAGGGTCTCAAGACTACTTTGAGTGCCTTTGACTTTTTGGCATGTGTAAATGCCTCTTGAAATTTTTCTAGTGGGTACTCTGACTCGATCAAACCGTCGACTGAAATTACACCAGAGTCAAGTGCATTTATTGCAGGTCTGAAAGAACCACATCTAGAACCAACTATAGTAATTTCATTTACAACCGCAGGTGTCAAATCCAAATTTTCTTTCGAGGCAATAGTAGATTTTAAAATTACTGTGCCTTTGGGTTTTACAAGTTTCAATGAATCCAAAAATCCAGAATTGCTACCTGTTGCCTCAACGACAAGATCAAAGGTATATTCATGATCTTGTTCTATTCTTATCTTGGTTTTTATTCCCAATTTTTGAAGTCTTTCAATCTTGTTTTCATGTCTTCCAAAACAGGTAATATTAGCACACGTTGTCTTTAAAACCGGAATAATTAGCTGAGCCAATCTACCATCTCCAACTATTGCTACCTTCCAATCAGGATTTAATGAGATTTGATCTTTTATTTCAAATGCTGCAGCAATTGGCTCTACAAACACAGCTTGCTCATCAGTAATTGAATCTGGAATGATGTGGAGATTTCTTTCTGGAAGTGTCAAGTATTCAGCAAAGGCACCATCACGTTTGAGAATTCCTAAAACCGTTCTGTTTGGACAATGTCTTTCCATTCCCCCTTTACATGAATCACAATTCTCACAACCCACATTAATCTCACCTACAACTCTTTTACCAATCAATTCTTTGTTTTTTGATTCTTTTACAATTCCCACAAACTCATGGCCTAATACTCCTTCATATGACATGTATCCTTGTAAAATTTCCAAATCAGTACCACAAATTCCCGCCAAGCTAACCCTTACTAAAGCCTCATCAATCCTGGGATTTGGATAATTTTCCAGATATTTGAGATCCTTGCCGTCAAACCTAAGAGCTTTCACAGGAAAAAAAGAAAATTTCTTTCATAAAAATTGATGGTAAGATACCTTAAACTAGAAAAAGAAAATAAAAAATTTGAAAAGAGGAATTTATCCTACTTTTTCAATTGTAATGCCATTTTTACAGCAAGACCCCACGATCCGAGTGTTAACAATACAGGAAATACTCCACTGGTGAGTATTTGCGGTACTTGCTCGAAGGAGGCGCTTCCGGCAGAATACATTGCTGCAACAATAGGTAAGGCAAGCAAACCTATTATTCCGAGTTTTCTTTTGTTGTCGGAGACTTGTATTTGTACGTTGATTGTACTCATGTTTTGTCAAACTGTACCAAATATCCAAGCTATTTAGAGTGGATCTAACTTTTTGTTAATGTTTGGTTCAGGAACTGAATCTCAAGATTAACCATGCGGTTCAGAAATGGAACCAGTGAGCCTATAAATTAAAATCAATCTCTCATTAGGAAATTTCCAATGAACACTTGTCTGAGCACACACGTCTATTGAAAACATCTTCGTACTCCTTGCCACAATGGACACATCGTCTAAATGCCATAATTGAATTATACATTCTTTTTATTTAAAATGATATTTTGCTGATTTATTTTTCGCTTGATTTTTTTCTTTGCCTAGGCCTTGCTAATTTCTGAACCTTCTTTTTTGCACATGCTTTGGATAAATCTATCAAAATCATCCTCATCGAAGAGTTGCCATCCCAACTTGTGAATATCAAGGTCATAAGATCTGTAGTCTTCCATTATATCCCCAAACCATGCTCGATAAAGATCCTCCTCTTTTTGTGCCTGTTCATGGTTATTGAAAAATTTGAGTTCGATCCAATCAATGTTACCGTTGGTTCTAGCAGAAAAATCACAATAGGGTGCTCCCGTTAAATATTGTTTCATTTCATCTAATCTGGCAACAAAATCTTTTGGAGAAGTAAATTTCACCGTAATTAAGCGTAAAATTGGCATATTTACCTGGTTAAGATCAACCATTGCAGTATATCCATGAATAATTTCCAGTTTTTCAAGCCGTGCAATCCTTTTTCCTACCCCACGTTCTGACATCTTGGTTCCCATCCCTTGAAGTTTCTTTACAATGGTTCTTGTGGAATCACGTGCATTTGCAATAAGCAGATTTAGAATTTGTCTGTCAATTGCATCTATTTTGACTTCGTTTTTCTGTTCAATTATCGGTTCGGCCATGGTCATTTTAAAGTCAAGTAGTTTCTCTTAATGTAAAGATAGTCTCCAAGGTTCAAATATTGAACTAAAGTGGTAAAAAAAATTCCAATTCTGAACAAGATCCTTCCAAAAAGTAAGCCAGATACTAAATAATTCTATTACTTGGATTCCTTGACAAAAAATGGAAACTAAAGAATTACAGGAGCAAGAGATTCTAAAGGAATACTATTCGTTTCTTTATGACCTTTCTTCAAAGAAAAACTATCTTCATGCATCACAACTCTCAAAGGAGGAAAAACAATATTGTGATAAGCTATTATCACAATGTAAAACCAAACCAAAGTCAAATGATTTGTATTTACCTTTGATGAAAAGCATCTTACGAAATCATTATAGTTCTACAAATGGTTAGGAAAATTATAATTGAAACTTAAGGCCAAAACCGATGCGTGGAATTTGGTGACAGTTTCAATTGAATTGAGTTTTCCAAAGTAGCATATAGTAAATACTAAGAATTTCTATGAACGATTTCTACGGTTTGCTTTTATTATAAAATTTACAAGACATTTCAAATAGATAGGTAGGTGTAGTCCCCAGACCCAATACATTATACCATCTATTTTCCAAATAAATGAGATGAAAAATTTTTCTTGTTTGTAATTTGACATTGATACAAATTAATAATATTTTGAGACAAAAAATGGAAATTGCTTTTTAAAAATTAGAATCAATTATGAGGATCATATAAATACTATAAGTTTTGGGATCGAATGTTGAGACGGGTAGTCATTCCTTTAGTTATGATTTTATCTTTTAGTTTGGCTTTTGGGAATATTATTCAATCTAGTATGGCGCAGGTTGATTCAGTGGAGCTCAGTAAACAAACCACTCTTTCTGGTGACTTGCAAAATAATCCTATAGCACAGGACATTTTAGAAAAGATTGAACAAACAAAACAATGGATTTTAGATTTAGAAAATAGAGAATATGAGAGAACCCAAGCACAGCAGGAGCTAGAGGAAAAACGAGAAATTGCCCTTGAAAGACTAAATCAAGATCTTTTAGATTGGGAAAATCTTTGGTCCAACTATACATCTCGCGCTGCCTTTGAGAGATTTGTAGAAGATAAGCCACCTCAGATACAGGGAGTTTTTTGGGATCAATTTGAATTCAAAGAAATGAAAGTTAAAGCTGGTAGAGACGCACTAAAAGAGGTAATTGCTAATGATGGAAGTCTAAGTGAAGCCAGAGCTGCGTACCACAAAGCTGCTGAAACTAAAAGAATTGAATTAATTGAAATGAATGCTCAATTCAATGTAAACCATAATTTGGCATATTATAAACAACAATTACTTTTCAACTCTACAGGACAGATAACATTAACCAACTATACCAAATCAAAACTTGCTGAATATTATACAGATTATCGTTCAGACCCTGAATATCTTTTGGCTAATCCTAATGACAAGTATGCATACGAATCCCTGTTAACAGACCGAAATACCCAGTGCCGAGAGGGATACATTGTAGTTTATAGAATTCCTTCAAGTGATTATACATGTGTTACAGAATCAACTGCTGAAATGTGGGAAAGACATGGTATTGGAGAAATTGTAGATCCCAATGAGGTTATTTTCGATGAGAATTCCCTCACCCCAACCGTAAAGACCAATCCTAGTACAAAATGCATAGATGGTCATATTGTAATCTATATTTATGATACGGAAGAGTATGAATGTGTTTTAGAATCGTTTGCAAAAACTTGGATAGACGAAGGTACAGCTGAAATACATGATTTAACCCAGTTCATTTTAGAAAAAGATACACAAAAAGAAATCGACAATCAGGTCTTTGACCTTAACCAAGAGATTAATGACCTCTATGATTTACACACTATAGACCAAATTCAATTAAAGAAAAAATATGATCTAATGTACAAGGAGGCAGATGAATTAACAAAGCAAGAGGAACAAAACTTACAGAAAAAATATTATTCAAGTGAGGATATGACCAAAGACCAACTAGCTATTCTAATTATGGAATTGCGAGAAAACAATGAATCAAATAAAGAACAAATTTTGAAAGATAAATCACAAGCATTGGAGGATCTAAACATGGAAATGCATAAAAAAATGCAAGAGATGGCTGGAGAATTTAAAAATAATTCCAAAATAAAATTGGTGTGGAATTCTGATGATTCAAAATATCAAGCAGAAAAAAGATGATTAATTTTTGAATCAAAAAAAAAGTTACAAAATTTTATAAAAAATAAAAAATTTACGCCTAGTTTTTCTTAGACGTAAATGATGAAATCCAAGATTGCATAATTTTTCGATTTAAATCTGCAAATTCTTGTGATCGTCTATTCCATTCCTTTACGTTTTCTTTTGTAGTGTCGATGGATGTTAAAAATATCTTGTCTCTTACAGCTCGAGCTCTAATAGCTGCTTCCGTTGTATCTGAAACAAATTTGCTAGCAACAGACGATTGTTTAGGATCCATTCCAGTTTTGCTGACAAACTCTTTTTGAACTGCAATACTTGCGTTAAACATGTTCTCCCATGCTTGAAGAAATTCTTGTTGTAGTTCAGTTAATGTTTGATAGTATTTTGGAATTGAATTTTCCATTTGTTCAAAGTATTTTTCTACATTTTGTTTGTATGTAACGAAAAAGTCTTTGGATGTTTCTGATCTAGTTTCTGGTTTTGAAGCTTGCTCAGTTCTAATTTGCTGTTTTGAAGCTTGATCAGATCTGATTAGATGTTTTATGTTTTTGTCGGTTTTACTCATAGTTATTAAAAGAGATAACTTCCTTATAATTGAATCCTAAGGTCTTATAATAATAGCATTATAAAATTTTGTAGATTAATCTAATCATCCATTTAATAAATTCCAAATAAAATTTACAAATATTTGAAATCATAAGGAAGAAAAGGTTTTTACTTAATTAATCTTGGAATTTTGCGCACTTTACAAAAATTTTTAGATAAGTTAAACCAAAACATTTGGCACGAGATTTTTTTAACATTTCAAACCATAAATTATTGGTTGTTTAAAATTAAATGGTGGAGATAAAAAATGAAGATACATTCAGAACAGCTGTTTAATTATTTGGAATCCCGAGGATTCGAATTAACAGCTGAAGACAAGGCAAACATTATTGAGATTATTCTCTTTGGGAAAAACGACAAGGGAAAATATTCTCAGCAAAGAGAGAAAAGTTTTGGTGGCTAGGAATCCAGAAATTTTGGATATAAATCCAAAAACTTGGTTAAGGCCCTATCAAAAAACAACTCTCTGGTATCTTCTGAAAATGGGTTTGTTTTACCATTTTTTAGGTCTAATTTTGATGTATTTAGGTTCAAATTTGGCCACTTCTGTTATCACGGGATATTCGACCCCACAAATTCCTGTTTCTTTATCATTGGCCCTAAGTGCAGGATTTTTGGAGGAAGCTGTATTTTTTGGGATTCCGACATATCTTACTGGTCATCCAGCTGTAATTTTAGCAAGTGGGATTATTTGGTCTGCAGCTCATTTGTTTAACACTGGAATAATTTCCATTGAGACATTAGCATATGGTGGGTTTTTGTTTTCAATTCCGCACATTTTTTTTAGCTTAAGGACATGGTCAAGTGGAAAAGGATGGTTTGCAATTGCATTTCATTCTGGATGGAATGTTTCCTTATTGACGCTGTATTGTGGTGTTGGGTTACGAGAATGCAATATTATCAATGATGATCCATTTGACATTCTAAATATTATAATGGCTATATCTACTGTGTTTATCGTTTATCTTGCATATATCGCTAAAGTAAAGAAGAAACATGTTAATCGTTTTCTATATTTAATTCCTGTTGCAGTTTTACTGGTTGGATTATTTTTAATATTTGGAAATGAAATTATAATTTTTAGTTAAATTGTTTTTTAAAATCTTTATAGGATTTAATCATGTTTGTCATGTACTCGTCTAACTCTTTTCTCATCCCGGGAAGATTTTGGTATAATTCTTGCCAAATCTTTTGATAGTAAGGATCGGAGGATAACAATCCTGAGGAAATTAATATTAAAACTTCACGAGAAACAATATTCTCTTCATTTTTAATTTTCTCTATTTGATTCTCTACTGCACTAAAATAATCCAGGTGCTTTTTAAAAACTAGTTTTGATTTTACTATGTTCTTTGTTACATCAAACCCTTCTTTTTCTAATTCTTTTTGAAATTCCTTGTTATCACACCACAATAAAAAATAATTTAAAATGGATGAAGAAAATTTTTTGTCTTGTCTATACATACTAACCATTCCATAAATTGTAGGCCCATACTGGATTTTTTTCCGACCCTTTGTATTTGATTCATAAACTCTAATTTTACCTGCCTTTTCAAGGATCTTTATGTGGCGATGAATAGTTCCAATAGGAATTCTTGTTTTTAGATTTGCAGAATAGAGGCTGAGAGGTCCGAAATCCAAAATACCCCTGAATATATCCAAAGAATTCTTCTTAGAGGTGGACATATCCATCATATTTCATATATTTGAAAATAATGGATATATCTATTTCTATGGATATATAGGTATGAATAGATTGTTAATTGTCGCGTTAATTTTTTCAGGAATCATTCCAACTGTTTGGGCTGCACAATTAGACGCCAAAATTTTTGTTGAGGATGATACCATGTCACCATCATTTTCTTTTTTGCGAATAATTTACATTGAATACCCTGATGGTGGGGAAATTGCACAATTACTGCAAAAAGAAAACCAAACCTTCACCTTTACAGCTGATTCAGGCACACCAGGGATGACTGAACTGATTGACAAATTGAATGAAAACCTAAAATCTCTTTCAAGTACAGCATATGTTACTGATGCTAAAATAAATTATCAGGCAAACCTACGGGGCAATCAAAACTCTGCAGTAATGGAAGTAAAATTAACCCTGGTTCCTACCCTTTCCAATCTTGTAATAAAACAACAAGGGGATTCTAGAACCATTGATGCCAATTGGAGAGGAATAACCTTGAATTCTCCAATATTTTTTGAGACACAATATGGAAGGTTTGATCTTAACAATCCAAAAAATTCTCTTGATATAATGATCCCAACTGTAATGGAAAAGTTTAATGAATCTAATGTTGAAATTTTAGAATTACCACTAGTTGATTCAAGCAAAATATTGGAATTCCCCTTATACAAATGGCATTCTTTATTCGATAATACTGCAATCATTGCAAGCTCTGAAATATTCAATTATACTGGAAAGCATGTTATTACTTACTATTCAATGGGTGAGTGTAATTTAGAGTCTGGATTTTGTCAAGATAGAAAATGGATACAAGAGTTGGAACTTGATAAAAAATACAAAATTGTTATGATTGAATCTCGAGATGATGCATCAATTTCTATAGAGGGGTATGCAGATTTTTCTTTGCTTGGTTCACTTGAAACATTTGAGGCAAGTCTTTCTGGCCCGATTTCTGACAGACCTCCAACCAATGAATTTCCTGCAACCATCATGTATGGTATGGCAAGTTTGGCAGCAATAGGGGGAGCATCCATGTTCGTTTTTAGCAGTAGAAAGCTCAAAAAAGACCGTGATCAGGGTCAGACAGGCATAGATCCTGCTCATTTGACAGCTTATGAAACTAGCAATTCAGCAGGTGGATACAAGACAAATCGTGGCGAGGCCATGTTGGGAACCTCAATCGTTTCAAAAATGCCAGTGTCTCAAAAGATGTAAGACACTTTGTGGCTAGTATTTTTTGAAAAAAATTGTAATTTCAAAAAAGCTACTACGTTTTACAACAAATTGATCATTCTCCAAAAAAACCACTGAGAAATCATTCATTGTCCTTTTATTAGAATTCTTTTTACTTTATGTATAGTGATTTACAGAACCAGCATGCAGATTGTCGGTGACCTTCTTAGTGCAACCAAAGAATCTGGAGAAGAAGGAATAAAGACTACAAGGTTGTTGGCAAAAGCCAATCTTTCACATACAAGATTATCCAAATTCCTTGAGAATCTAACAGGTTCAGAATTAATCAACAAAATAGAATATGATGGAAAAAACGCATTTGTAATAACTCCAAAGGGGAGTCAATACTTGGAGTCTTACATGAGATTCTCAAATGTCGCAGGCGCATTTGGATTGGAGCTGTAACTTTTTTCAACAAAGTTTGTAATAAAAATGAGAAATTTATTTAATTATCTTCAAATAATGAATATTATATGACCTCCCTGCTTGATGACGTAAAAAGAATGCTTGAGTTAGGCTATGGGGATATTCCAAGACTAAAACACATCAAGGAAACTCTTGAGAAAAATAAAATGTTGTACGTTTCTGACAGAAAGTATCTTCACAAATTAACACAAGACCAACCTGAGAAACATCAGGCAAAGACTAGCACTTATGGTTCAGAAAAGCCAGTAGGATATTCTACTGATACTGATCTAGGGTTAGAAGATTTGAAAGAAAAAATTAGCGTAGATGAAGAACCATCTTAAAAAAATGAAGGCTTTAACAATATTCGCATGTTTGGTTTCAGTTGCCATTGCCTTTGCATATGGGCAACCCCAGGTTCCTGAGTGGATAAAAGACGACGTAAGACAACTCTATCTTGAAAATAATCTTGATGAAAACGCCGTAAAGTCGATAATTGCAAATCTTTCTAACCAAAAACTAATAAAAAATGTTCATCCTGTTCAGCAGATTTATACCATTCCAGAGTTTTCACAAACGGATTTTATCAAAATTTCAGGAAGAATTAGTGAATTTGGCAAGACTGCCAATGTAAATTTGCAAATTTCTTCCCCTGATGGAAAAACAGAAACCATTCACTCCCCTTTGCTTGAAACTGGACAATACTTTACGGTCTATCCAATTACCTGGAAATCTCAACCTGGCACCTACAAGGTGCAAGTTGATTTTGCAGGAGAGAACAAATCTATCTCTTTTTTTCATTTGACAAAGACCAAATTACCTGAATCTGATTTCCCGCCTTGGATTGTAAAATCATTTGAGTGGTGGGCAGAGGACAAAATAACTTCATCTGATATAATTTACTCTATTCAACACTTAGCAGACTTGGGATTAATTGTAAATTCTGAGACTGCAAACCCTACACTTCAAGTTGTAATTACTGGAGAAGAGATGGTAAGAAGGGGAACAACACATACAATCAATGTTCGCGTTTCTGATGGATACTATCCCATAGAAGGTGCCAAAGTCACTCTAACTATTGAAGACTATGGAGAAGATATAATTCGAGAGTTTGATGGATTTACTGACCAAAATGGCTATTTTATTTTCTCATGGGAGATTCCAAAAAGTTTTGATGATATAGAAACACTTTTGGCATTCATTAGTGTATCAGGAAATGGTTCATCTCAGACTCATTTGTGGAAATTCCAGGTTTATTGTTTGCCAGGAACATCTAATTGCAAAATTGATGGAAATTAACTGAAGGTACTTAAACTTTATAATTCTATTATTCTAAATATCAAAGTTTTGTCAGGTGTAAACCAGTTTATCGATTATCAGTAAAAATAGAATCCCCACATTTCATGCCTGTCTAAATACTGTTTTTCGTTAGGACAATAAAATTACTTTTTTTGTTTACCACTAGGAAATTTTGTTTTTTTTATATGTAAAAAAACCAGACCAATTAGTAACCTTGATTGTAGAAGATCGACCAAAACAAAAGATTAATTCATCGATGGAAGAATTATGTGACAAAATTTTGCAATTAAAAAATATTCAATTTGCGGGGATTATTGATACTATGGGAAATTTGTATTCTGGAGGATTCAAAGAAGGAATAATTCCAAAAATATGTGATGCAGAAAGACATCAAATGTATATGAAATTTGCTTTAGAATCTTGTTTTAGAAGGGATTTTGATGATTCACTAGGCACCTTTAGATCAGCAGTAATTCAAAGAGATGATAGTACAATTTTTACATTTAATATCTGCAATTACCTCTTGCTCATTCTTACAGAATTTCCAATTGTAAACAGTTCTTTAATGACCAAAGTTCAAAATCTTGTTTTGAATAACAAAAAAGACTCTTTACATTGTTAATAATTCAGAAAATTACCACTAGGATTTTATTTTATCACTAGATTATATATTATGAAAACATGACTAAATTATGCTAGAACAAAAGCAACCAATGAGCGGAAAAAAATTATTTGGTTTGGTATCCGTAGTCATGGTCGGAGCAGTAGTAACTGGTTTAGTATTCTTTACAAATTTCTTGTAAGAATAAATTCCTTTTTTATTTTTCCCAAAAAATAATTTCAAATTTATCATTATTAAATTAGGATTGGTATGACAAGTTTTTTTATTTTACAATTAAAACAGGAATTTTTGATTTGTGAAGGACATAGTTAGATACGCTACCAAGAAAGGCCTCTCTAAAGGCCCCAAGACCCCTCGCACCAACAACAATAAGATCAACTTTATGGTGTCTTGAGAATTGTATTATATCATAACCTGGATCTGAACCTTTGATTATTTTGGAATTTAATTGAACGCCGTGTCTGGCAGCTTTAGTTTTAGCAGCATTCATCAGCATTTCTACTGATTTTATGCTTCCTGATTCCAGCTTTTTCTTGTTTAGTAGAAATCCTGCTGGAACATTGATAACATGGAGCCCAATAATTACTGCCTGACACTGTCTAGCAAAGTAAATGGCTTCGTCTAATCCTCTCAAAGAATTTTTTGAACCATCTATTGGAACAAGAATCTTCTTTATTTTGTTTTTAATCATATATTTTTACCAAACGCACCTTGATGATCAGTAAGGCAACATGAACATTGTTTTGCATAACATTCATCTACCTTTTCATGACCACAAGATCCACAGTGACAAAATGGATCATCAGTCATATTCAATGTTTTTTATTTTATTACTTAATCTTTTAACTTGATTTTCTGTTTTGATAATGCTCTACTCCTTTTTAGAGAAGACAATATGTTGTAATAGCATGACTTCAATGGATAAGGCAGGAATTGGAATTGCTATTGCTGTAGTTGCAGTAGCATTGGGATTTACTTCGTTTTCAGGTTTAGGAACATCAGAAATTTTACCCGTGGTAGAAACAACCACATCCTCAATAAAGGAGGCAGGTCAGAACCTTCAAGAATCAGGATCTGAAACTATGGAAAAGATTTCAGAAACTTCACAACAAGTTGTTAAAGAAACAAAAGAATTGGGGGATACTGCAAAAGAACTTGCTGCATCAAAACTTCCCTCACGATTAGTTTCTATTCCAGCAGGAACTGCTATTCCTGGATGTGAGAAAGCAGACTTGTGTTATGACCCTCCATCATTGATTATCTTCAAAGGCGGTGAGATTATTTGGAAAAATAATGATTCATCATCTCACACAGTTACTAGCGGAAACATCATAGAGGGACCAGATGGAATTTTCGATAGTGGATTGATAAATTCTGGTAAAACTTTTTCTTTTAAATTTGAAAAAGCTGGTCAATACGAATATTTTTGCCTGATTCATCCCTGGGCAAGCGCCTCAATTACTGTAAACTAGAATATTTTCCAGTCAAGATGTTAAATTAAAAACAAACTTTAGAGAAACCTGCCATAGCCTACTATACCATTGGCATTCACTCCCCATGTTGGAGGAATAATGTACAAAAATCCATCTGCATCTGCTTCTAAATCCAATTTTGGTAAAACATTTGATGGTGCAGCCTGTGTAGATGCAGGACCCTTTGTTGATTTGCCTGTTAAGGGATCATAGGTACTTCCATGACATGGACATTCTCCTTGATTTTGGGGTCTTTCTGGTGTAATTGTTTTGTATTCCCACAAACACCACAAATGCACACAAATGTTGCTAAAAACTCTAAATGCACTTACGGAATTTGCTTCTCCTCCAAGTTCTGCAGGTAAACGAATCAATTGCCATTTTCTAAATGCTTCTGCATCCAATGCAGCATCTCCTGTTCTTGGAAATGTTAGTACCTCTGCATGGTTTACAGGATACGAGTTTAAATTGGCATGAGTGCCATCAGGCAAAATTACTTTTTCTCTTCCCAAATTATCATTTTTTGGATTTGGCATGTAATTTCCAAATGGAATCAAGGGAGCAAATGCCATTGCAACGCCTCCGACGGCTAATAGCCTCAAAAAATCACGCCGGGACAGGGTACTCTTTCTGGCAGAACCCTGTTCTGACATGTTATACAGTAAGCGTTTCTTTCCTATTAATGATGCTATCCAACCTGGGTTATTGTTGATTTTGACAAGGTTTCAGGCTTAAAAAAACCTAAAATTCAAATTAGTTGTCTGGAATCTTTTCTTCCTTAATTTTAAATATTATATTATGAAAATTTTTAATGTGACTAGATATCACAAAAAGTCTGTAGGTCTTACGATCCTAATGGCTTTAATTGTCGCAATAGCCTTAGGTCTTACTGACTTAATTGGTGATAACCAGGCAGACACACTAGTTCACGAGTTTGGAGAACTTCTAGATGGTGTGGAAGCTGAGATTCTTGCAATCCCAGGTGATACACAACCTTCCGTAGATACATCAAATACAATGCAAACTGAAAAAATTTTATCACAGATTGCATATCTGGAAGCCTTTGATGAAGTAATTAGAACACAAATTCTCTAAAGTACTCGTAGCTTTTCCCTAGTGGAAACTAAATTTTGAGTACTTGTTTTACATTGATTTTATTTGTAGATAGTACTCTAACTCATTTTTCTTTTTCATTCTCAATATACTGAACTTATAGTAGTAGTTAATTACGAAATAAAAAAAACAACTTAGGTGAAAAACAATATGGAAAACTCTGAGATTTCCCCAAAAGAATGGTTATCAATAAACCAATTTTTGCAAGAGATTAAAAAAATTGATCTCCCATGCGTAACTGTCTATTATCCCTATGGCAAAGGACAAGAAACCATATCGCTACTCCAAGAAACAAAAAGAAATGAATCTTTTGAAAAAGTTGAATTCCAAATTGAAAAGAAAATTAGAGCACTTCGAGAGAACCCATCATCTGTAGGAAAATTTACAAAAACCCTTTGCATATTTGGATGGATTAAAGACGGAAAGGTGATCACCAAAGAAATAGGAACCTCAAAAAAATTACCATATATCTACATGGCAGGAAAAAAACCATACATCAAGCCATTTGGAGACATTTTAAAAATCAATTACATTGTTTTGGTGGTTATACTTGACCAGAAATCGGCAAAAATACAAAAATTTCATGGGAATCAAATAATTCAAGAAGCGAGAATTCGGATTAATTTACAGGGAAGACATAGGAAAGGCGGACAAAGTCAAGGAAGATTCCTAAGAGCACGGCAAACTAAAATTCATGTTTTCTTTAAAAAAGTTGCAAACAAAGTCAGAGAAATGAATTCAAATTCAACCCTGATCCTTTTGGGAGGAATTGGGCCTGCAAAAAAAGAGTTTCATAGCCACCTTGATTCAGAATCGGCAAAAAAATGCCTAATTGTAGAAAATTTATCGTTTTCAACCACACCAAATGAAATCCACAAAAAAATAATTCATCAATTGTACCAGTACCGAAGATGGTTTGTAGCAGATATTATCAAACGATACGAAAACCTAGTCAAAGAAGGATTAACTGCCAAAAGAAACGACATTATTTACAAGGCACTTGAAAAAGGAGCAGTAGAAACCCTGATTGTCTCTGCTGAATATCACAAAAATTTGCAATTCAAAAAAATTATGAAGATGCTAGAAATTGCTAAAAATACTTCAGCAAAAATCGAGTTTGCAGCTTCGGCAAAAATAATCCAAAAATTAGATATCGATAATTCTGTTTTAGCCATTTTGAGATATAAAATAAATCAAAACTAGCGCCTGTAGATTTGGATAAACATTTAAAAAAATTACCTCAAAATCGATTTAATGAATAGAGTAGTTCATTTTGAGATTCCATATGAGAATCAAAGTAGAGCTCAAAAATTCTATCAGGATGCATTTGGTTGGCAAATAAACAAAATGCCAGATATGGATTACCATATGGTAACTACAACTCCATCTGATGAGAATATGCGACCAAAAGACCCCGGAGCAATTAATGGGGGCCTTTTAGCAAGAGATCCAACTGGTCAACACCCAGTAATTGTAATAGATGTTCCATCGATTGAAGAGCATATCAAAAAAATAGAGTCATTTGGTGGCAAAGTAATAATGCCTGCAATTAAAGTTGGAGAATTTGGTTTGTATGCTAGAGTTGCCGACACTGAAGGAAACACTCTAGGTATTTGGCAGGTACTTCATCCTCATTCATAGTTTTTTTTGATTTAAAATTATCTGTATTCAGATCCACAGTCTCCAATTCTCTCAAAAAGATCATTTGATTTTTGGGTAACAGATTTTATCATTAAATTATCTTCTGAATCCAAACGCAAATCAAATACTGTAAGGTTATCCTCTCTATGCTCTGAGATTCCTAACCTCGCACCAATAATTACTCCTGCTACTTGTGGCTTTTCTAAAATAAATGCAGTAGCTACATTTGCAATACTACAACTATGCTTTTGAGAGATTTGGGATAATACATTCAATAATTCCTGGAACAACTCCCATCCTCCCCAAGCATTTATCATGTTGTGGTATTTTTGAAGGCTTGCAGTGGAGAGATCACTTCGCAATGGTTCAGGTGAATTTAGATATTTTTCGGAGAAAAAGCCACCAAGCAACGTACCATAAGAAAGTAGTTGTACCTTATTTTTTTGACAAAACGAAGTCATCAGTCTTTCAGGCCGTTGATCTAAAATGGAATATTGCACTTGATTAGATACTATTTCCAGTCCCTTCTCTTCGATTATTTCTAATCTTTCTGTATCAAAGTTTGTCAGTCCAACATGTTTTATTTTTCCTTTATCTCGAATGTCTGACAAGTGAATCAGGGCATCTATGTAACTTGGATTATTGTATTCCCACCAATGGAATTGAATCAAGTCAAGGCAATCAGTTTTCATTTTTTCTAAGGACTGGTCAATGTAATACTCTACAATACTTTTAGTCATTGGTCCAGGGTTTGGAACAAATTTAGTTAGTGCCTGGGAGTTTTTTAATTCCTCTTCACCGTTAAGTTGCTCAAGGGTATTTCTAAAATTCCCAATAAACGACTCTGCAGGATCGTAAATATCGGCCAAATCCCATGTAGTGAATCCTGAATTGTGGTATTGTACCATTTCATCAATTGCTTTATGGGGATCAATTTGTCCATGTGTACCTGAAACCTGCCACATTCCATTTAGTATCCTGCATATCGACAAACCATCAGCAAGTTCTTTTTTTAATTCCATAATAATTTGATTAAATTTTTGTTGTTAAAAAACTATTTTTCAAAAAAAAATCTATGTAAAGAATTAACGGATTGTCTCATATGCGTCTTTAAGATTTTTTTTCAGATCTGCCAGATTCTCATCAAAATCAACCTGAAGAATTTTTGGAGTTTCTTTGCGGTCTCTCTGAATTTTAATAATAACTGAATTTTCTTGTGGTGCAACATCTGCAAACCATCTAAAACTCATTGACTTTCCAAAAACCACTCTGTGCATTCTAATATCCTCGACTACATTTTCTCCCAAGGATAAACAATATTCTCGAATTGAATCAAAAAGAGGCTGAATTTTTAAGGGAATATGTTTTTTAAAATCTTCATAGGTTCTTTTATTTCCAAAAGATAGTAGCTCTACCATATCCAAATATTATTTTAAATTTAATTTGTATCTTGTGTTTGGGCATCAATGAATCTAGTTTTCCAGACCCTTCTCTGAAAAATATTATAACTACTATTCCAATAATTTAGCTAATGAAAAAATTGTATGATGATAAGTACATTCAAATTTTTGAAGACAAGTTAAAGTTCAAGGCATGGTGTTTGCCATGGGGCAAAAAAGAAGTAAAAATAGAACACATCAAAAAAATCTCAGAGAAGAAAATGGGAATATTTTCGGGAAAACATAGAATTTCGGGAACAAGTAATTTTCGGGATTGGTTTCACTTTGATAGTCAAAGACCAAAAAAAGAAAAGGCCATTGTTTTGGAGACTGATTTTAAAATATACAAACGATTATGGCTCACTCCTGAAAGGCATTTAGAAGCTCTCAAAATATTGAAAATGATTCTTTCCTAAAACTATTTAATTTCAAAAAGGATTACCGTTTTATCTCATAATATTCTACAGGATGTGTAAACTGTCGATTGTAATCAACTTCAGTCCAAAATATTTCTTCATCAATTTCTTTTCCTTCCTCTATCCACACATTTAGAATTTTTTGCATAAACATTTGTGTAGTATCATCAATTTGTGGCCTAACTCCTGTCTGTTTTTCTATTCTATCCCTTTCTTCTTTGAATTTCTTTAAAATTCCTTTGAGGTTTTTTCCATTAATTTGGGCAGCTTTGTCTCTTTTTGCAATTTCCCAATCCTTCTTAAATTTGGATAAAAAACCCATGATATTACTATAGTTTGTTTTTTAAAAAAGAATTTGGTTTTTCAGCATTTCTAATCTTAAAAAATGAATTAAGAGTCACAAATCATTTTTGACAATTTTAGAACAAATCTAATATTCAAAGAAATTTTTATTAATTTGTGGAAATAATTTCTGAGGTAAAATTACGAGTACGTATTGGGGCCAATGATGTACACTATGCAGGAGACTTGGTTGATGGCGCTCATATAATGCAGTTATTTGGAGATGTTGCAACCGAATTGACTATACGTTATGACGGTGATGAGGGTCTACTTAGGGCATATGAAAAAGTTGAATTTCTTGAACCCGTATACGGTGGGGATTTTCTAGAAGTAGTTGGAAAAATTGTTAATGTTGGAAATACAAGTAGGAAAATAATTTTTGAAGCCTATAAAATAATTTCTTCATCGCAAGATGAAACTCAAAAATCTGCATGTGATGTCTTAGTGCCACCAATCTTAGTGGCAAACGCAATTGGTACTGCAGTTGTTACAAAAGATAAACAGCGAGGTAAACAAACTGACAATGAATCAAATGATGATGAAGTCCTGGATGCATTTAATAAAATAAAAAGCGGTGAAGCTAAAAGAATGAGTCAAAAATAATTCGAATTGTTATTTTAACTTGTAATTTATAGCATAATTATTTTTTAGAAATTAATTTTAAATTATGAAAAAAATAATTTCAGAATTTGTAATAAAATGGAATTACAATTTCAAATACTTAATAAACACTGATCTTAGGTAAAATTGGGCGATAGTATTGGGGGATAAATGTCAAATTTGTGGTATTCATCTTGACGATCCCTCTCTAACCCACTGTTCTGACGAATGTCGTTTTAAGGGCTTTTTAAAATCTAAATCAGTTTGTATACTCTTAGATATTGATGATGATTCGATTTAAATCAAATCACAATTTTTTTCTTGTTTTATTCTAAATCTTTTCAAAAAAATAAACCTTCTTTGAACTTTTAAAATAAAACATTTCATTATTGGACGATTCTATGAATTAACGATATCATCTTTATTTATTGATCTTGCAAATACAACTAAAATTAATTCTAGGAAACAATGGATCATGAATGCATAGAAATTTTTGTTTGTTTGGAAGAAGAAATTAATTTAAAACGATTTGTCCAAATCAAAATTTTTTATTAAAGAAAAAGAATTGGACGTGACAAAACTATACACTACAAAGAAAATCGTCCAATTTTCTGTTTATTTTACTAGGTAAATATTGAATATAAACAGTATTACGCGTCACATTGTTTTTGAACACTTGAGCCTGATCTTTGCCAAAACCAACTAAAAATCTAAAAACGATACCAAGAAGGTTTATTTTTTTACCTCAGACCCACATTTGGTACAGAAACTGTCACCATCATAGATTATGTGGCCACATTGTCCACAGTAAACTGATGAACCTGAACCATCAGGATCTTCTATTGTAAGTTTTCTATCCCAATTCTTTGGCTCATAGAAACGATTCTCCTTTTTTTCGCCTCATCATTTTTTTTATCCTCTCCACTCAATGAATTCTATTATTATTCTTGGAACTTAAGGTTTAGGTAAATCCAGGAGGACTAGCAGGTAAACATTAGAAAAGGCAAATTAAATCGGTGTTGCTTTAACATATTATTTGACAGGATCATCTTGGTTAGTATCTTGTCCACATTTTGGGCATACTCTTTGATTTTGATAAAGTTCCTTCCCACAATTCCTACACGATTGAGGTTTCACATACTATCTAGGTATTTTTGAGACTTAAGTTTTGAGATACTTTTTTGGAATTTTTCTTGTCATAATAATCCATTATAAAGTGAAACACGATTAATTTAGCAAAGACTACACTTGATATAAGAACCAAGATTGGCTCTCCAAGATATATCAGGTATAAAGTAACTCCAATTGCAGTTGATATCTCAATACCAGTACAACTGCATAGTTTGAGGAGTTGGTTTTTCATAAATGAAATAGGCGAATTTGGTTTTTATTACTTTCAGGCATATCTTTATTTTTTAGAATAGAAAACCATACCTGATTGAAAACAATTTTACTGGTGGGAATTAGCTTGGCAATCTCTGCTGGAATTGTTACAACTGTTTTTGTTGTAGGGGGAATGTACCAACAAGAGTTGTTTGAAGAGTACATTGAAGATTCCCAAAAACCTCCACGCGCTGAAATCAACCCAAGTTTGCCTGCCTTTGATAGTTTGCCATAATAAATTTAAAATCTGGCTTTAAATGATAAAAATTTAGATGACAATATCTTGCAATCATGAAAACAAAAAACCAGTAGACATTATTGGAATAGAAATCATGCTCTGTGACAAGTGTGCTGCAAAACTAAAAGAAGATGATTCAAAATAAGTGCAAGCTAGGCACAATCATAGTCATCAGTTATTTTATCCTCCTCGTCCGAATTTAGCACGTTGAGGTGATAAAGAATTATTTTTCTGTGGGACATGATTATGTAATTAGTATTTTAAGGAATTAATAAACCATCCTTTGTAAAAGATAGTTATCTTTAGATAGTATTTTTTTGATAGTCATTTTTCCCCAAATAAATTATGCCATTGAAAACATTAGTTTTTGTGAGTTGTGGTTTTCCAAGTCTTTGTGAAATTCCGCATGAGCTTTCTCTTTGAATGTTAGCTCACATCTATAACATTTCCACATTGTAATGTTTGTCATGATATATCTACACCGAATTCATATATAACTAAGATGAACGATTCCTCCGTAAGTCAAAACCTTTTCAGACAACAAAAAATTTTCCAACCTTTGGGGCATCTAAAGTCCTACAATCTTTTCTAGGTATGCCCAAAACCCAACTAGACTAGCGATTGCTGCAAGGATAAAACCTATTGGACCTAACATGTGAGCAATCCCAAAACTCATTAATTTAATTTTAATTCCAGATTGTTTTTGACAAAACCAAAACAAAGAGTTAACAAAACTTGCAATTTTGTGGGTAAACACCGGAATTGTAATGTAAAAAATTTTAAAAAGTTTACAAAAGAGCTGAGCTCAAGTCAATATGTAACACCATGGATGGTACAACAAGTATTGGAGTATACTGTGACAAGGTAATCTACTCCGTTGTTCTATTTGATTCAGGAAATATTGAGGTGCATCAAGTAGAAAAGCACGAGGGCAGGATGAGACATTTTAGATTTATCAAGTATCTAAAATCGTTAGGAGAAACAGACCTGTGCGTAATCGTACACAACGATGAGGCAAAACCAATTATCAATTATCTTAGACGTGAAAAGAAAAGACCATACTTGGAAATCGAATTCTCACCAATTCCAAACCAACCCAACTACAAGGAGAATCCTGATCTGCCTACCATTGCAAGAAAATTAGAATATAGAAAAAAGCAAAATAATTTGATTTTCTCAGAGGCTCAAAATGAACTAAGAGAAAAAATTGAAAAACTGGGCTCAGGGGATGAGGCAATACATATGCGTAGCCAAGATGAGTTTGTTTTGGCCTTTATGGCCGGAGCTCATGGGATTTTTACCATTGAAGGAGAGAAATAAATCAATTTTTGCAACTTTACCTCCAATGTTACTAAGTAAAATATGAAGAAAAATACTATTATCGGATTAGGCACCCTATATTTTGTTGTGGTTTCGCATTGATAATAATTGGTGTCAATTCAATACAGCAAGAACCATCTAGGATTGAACCAAAGAAGACTCCAGAAATAGAATTCTTAGAGCCTTCAGAAGATCTTGAAATTATTCCTCCAAAGGATATTACACCATCCAAAGTTCCACCAGTAAAGCAAGGTTGTCTAGGTGATGCTAGATGTATTTCTGGATTTGTGACCAGGATTGTTGATGGTGATACCAGGAAGTTGATGGGAAATCAATTCAATTCGCTCTAGTTGACACACCTGAACATGGAGAGTATGATTACAAACAAACTCCAAACAATCTTGAAACCATTTGCCCAATCGGCACTCAGGTTCTAGTCGATGAGGATGATTTTCAAACAGTTGGAATCTATGGCAGAATTATTGGGGTAATTTACTGCAATAACTTTAACCTCAATGAACAGATTTTAAAAGTGGGTCATGCAGAAATTCAAAATTTGTTTTGTTCAAAAAGTGAGTGTGCAGGTCAAGCTTGGGCTCAAAAATTTGGATGCTAGACTGAGGTTTTTGAATGGATTAGAAAAAATAGCACCAAACCACTTCAGGTATTTATAGGATATTTTTCAGAGGAGATTGGAGAGATGAGAAACTTTTGGAGGTAACTAAAGAAAATAATATTGACCAGGCTCTACTTGAGCGCTTTGAGCAAGATATTTGGAGCAAGGTCCCTCATCAGGACAATGGAAAAATTGTAAACCCAACACCACTAATTGATCTTACCGAAGATTTGAAGGAATGTGCAAAAAATATTTACAATCTGAACCTTGCTGATACAGATCTTAAAGTTTTCGGAAAATTTGATTCTAAATTACCTACAGGCTCAATCAAAGTCAGACCTGCTGTTCACATTATTCATAATGCAATTCTTTCGGGGAAACTAAAGACTGGAAAGACCGTAATTGAGGCTACATCTGGGAACTTTGGCATTGCGCTTGGGCAACTATCAAAGCTTGGACTAGTGGTAGTTTCACTGGTATCAAGAAGGCTACAGGAGGGAGTCTTTGAGGAGTTGAGAAATGAGAATATTCGTATAATGGATCTTGACATGGATATTTGTCCTGCTCCTGGAATGAAAGATAATCAAAATCTTTTGGCAGCGAAGGCAACTGCTGCTAATATTCGTCAACAATTATCCGATCTCGGATTTGATGTTGCCATTTTTGATAAAGAAAGTTCGGAGATACAATCTCTTTTAGCTAGCCAAGACATCATAAACTTGGCAAAGTTTCTTGCCAAAATTTATGATTGTTTTTGTCCCGAACAGTACGACAACAACCTCAACGTTGATGTTCATAGAACAGTTACTGCACCAGAGATAGACCAACAATTACATGAACAAGGAAAATCTCTTGAAGACTATAGAATTATTACAACCTTTGGTACTGGTGGAACCTCTGGTGGTCTTAGTCGATACATGTCTGAAAAATATGGAAAAAAATCTCTACATGTAATATTTCCACCTGCAACTCAGGACGTAGCAGGAATTAGAACAAAAGACAAAGCATCTGGTTTGACATTATACGAACCTGAAAGATATGAAGGGCAACACGAAGTAGATTTTCAGCAGGCAAAGAATCTTTTAAAATTCTTCGTCGACAAGGGTCATGATATTGGAGAAAGTAGTGCTCTTGCACTTTATGCCGTAGTTCAAATGGCAAACTTTGGTGGAGGAGGAAAGTTTGTCGTAATAGTGGCCGATGGAATTCAAAAGTACAAAAAGAAACTAGAAGAGATGTCAAAAAAGCAAAACCGTATTCAAGTGACTCTTCCTGAGGCTGCATCAAACATTGAAGATTATGATAAAATTATTTGGGTTCATACGCAATTTACCCCTCGTGAGGAAGGAATTGAGCTAATTGCAAAATCCCTAGGTGTTGATAAAGCAAAAATCTCAGTTCCCAAGGCAAGAACCATTGGACAGTTACTAACAACACAACAAATTCCAGAGGAACTAAGTAAGGACTTGCAAGGAAATAAAGGAAAGTCACTGCTTGTTTGCATGGCTGGAAATACTTCACTGATGGCAGTCAAAGTGCTTGCCAGTAAAGGTATAGTAACCGAATCTTTGAATGGTGGAATAACCGAACTACCAGAAGGTAAAAGCAAGCAACTCGGCGAATTAATCCGTGAGGCAACTGAATAACATCTAGTTTTCTTTGCTTTAAAATTCAGAGACCAAATTAATTTTTTAGCAGTATTTCTTATTGATCGTTCAATAAAGATTTCATCAAGATTCCATCAGGATAATCAATAAAATGCTCCTGCATGGCATGTTCTCTAAATTCCTTGATTATTTTTTTTATCTCCATTTCATTTGTCATAAAACTACAATCAAATCCATAATTTTTGCAAGCAAGTTTGCCCCTAACCCTTTGCATCTGAAAAAAATAGGGCAAGTATAATATTTAAATTTTCATAATTTATGAAAATCATATATTTTCAATTCACATTAGGCAGATCGCTAATTCTTTAGAATAATTTGCAAATTACCCTCAATCGCCCAATAGTCAATTATTATTTGTACAAGTATCTAATAAATATGAAAAAATGTAATGAATATTTTATTACTATTTTGATATTTACAATAATTGAAAATATTATTTTGAAATTATTTTCTGAAAAAATGAAAAATTCCTAGAGGTCCAAATTAATTAAAAAATCTCATCAATGAATTTATCCACATACTGGGCAAATCATGGAGTCACCTTTTTTTATTAAAGGAATTCCTACCCCAGATCTTAAACATTTGGGACATTCATGTACTTGACTCATATTCCTGATATGAAATTTTATTATTTAATTTCTTGTCAGTTCGAATCAGTACAACAAATTATAATTTCCTTTTTCCGTTACAATAACTACGTTCTGGTTTATTTTGAAATAAAATTAATCTGTATATCTTATGAAAATAAACCAATTGTCAGAATTAATTTTTTGGCTAGTATTCCAATCAATAATTTTTCCCCTGTGAGCAGCACAAAATTTTTCAAATTTTTGAGCCAATTCACTATTAATTATTGCCTGGTCTGTAGAATCAGGATTCCCATCTTGAATGGGATTTCCTTCTATTATTGCTAATTTTTCTGTATCTAAATTTGTTTTAGTGGGAATATTTTTTGTTTGTTCATTTGTAGAATTAATACCAGTTCTTTCTTGTTTTCTTTGCTCAGCTTCTGCAATGGATATCAAATTTGCATTATTCTTTGCCCAAATTTCATACTGTTCAGGTGTCCATTTATCTTGGTAATAGTTGTAAAATTTTAAAGCATGTCTGCATTCTGCCTTTACTACACATTTTGAACAAAGCAAGTCACCATCTTGCATCTGTTCAATTAATGGATCCGAAACACCAAGGTCTGCATAAAATGCCTTTAGTTTTTCAGCTGGAGTAAAAACTGGGCCTGTCCACTGCTGATCTTTCATTCCACAATCAAAGCAAATTTTTTCCATATTCTCTCCTATTACAACAACAATTGAATATTTCAAATTTTTCAATTAAAATTATTTTGGGGATATAAAAAAACAAAATTTTATCTTCCACCTCCAAAAAACTGAAAAAGTTGTCTTCTCTTAATAATTGCAACAAAAACTAGAATTATCAATCCAAGAATCAAACTAATCTCTTCTGAAAAAAGTTTTGCCGAAGTTTCCCATATTCCCCTCCAAAACAACACCAAACCAATTCCGGTAAGTAACAACAAAACAGTTCTTTTACCTATTAGACTCAAGAGTCATCTAGTAACATCATTTGAATATTAATTTTATGGGGAAAAAATTAGATTCAATAATCTTGCATTAATCTAGAGGTTTTTTAGGAATAGATAAAATATTCCAGATTTTATGACAAGTGTATGAAGAATTCCAAATTAATTTCCATATTAGTTTTAATTGTATTTTTTTCTAGCACCTTTACCATTCATTGGGCTTTTGCTGCAGCAGCAGAGGATTGTGAAATTTTTGATCTAAAACCTGGATGTGATTTATCTGGATGGATGAAACTAATTATGGGTGATCTTGCAATAGGGGCATTTCTTGCCATACTATTGCATTATTTGTCGCATAGAAGCAACATAAAGATTGAAGAAAACCTCCGAATTGGCATAGAAAACAGTAAAAACATTCAAAAAATTATTCTTGCACAAGAAGAATCACGAAACAGGCGAAAAATATACGTAGGTCAAACGATGAAGAATCATTTCAGCTCCATTCTTTTATCTATCGGTCTTATGAATAAATTCTTAAAAGAATCATCCAGCATTGATTCTAGCGAAGATCATCTGTCAAATCTAAAGCAAAAAGAACAGGAACTAAAAAGCATAATACAGCGCTCCAGAAACACTTTGGATTTGTCAATTGATATCTTTGATCCACTATTCGTTGATCAGATTGAAAAATTCCTCACCCAAATTGATCAGACTGATGTATCAGATTTTCAAATAAATGGATTCCCAAACTATGAAGAAATTAAAGAAAAGATTTCACAACTGACCAAGAGATTAAATAATTTCTTGGATTCTGACGTTGTTTTAAAATAAATTTAATTAAACCATAAGGCCACAAAACTCGTTGTCAAACCAAGATTTTCCTACAAAAAACTTGGAACGACCCAGCACCAATCGTCCAAAAATACGAAAGACTTTGCCAGAACTATTTCGCTCTGTTGATTTAAACGGCATTATCATTGATTGTAATGAAGATTATGCCAAGAGACTTGGTTATACTGTCGACGAGGTCATTGGCATGAGCCTCTTTGATCACTCACCGGAAAGCGACAGACAACAAATATCAGATTCATTTGAAACCTGGAAAAAAACTGGTTCTGTATTCAATAGAAAAATTAACTTGATTTCAAAAGATCAGGAAATAGTAAAGGTGCTCTTATCATCAAATAATCGGTACACCTCCGATGGGAAACTAATCGGAAGCGCAACAATTCTTAGAGATATCTCAGAAATAAAATGGCTGCAGGATCTTGTTAAAATCAAAAAATACGAGAGTCTATATGAAAATTCTCCGGATTTATACAGGACGGTAAACTATCACGGGATAATCATAGACTGTAACAAAGCCTACGCAGACAAATTGGGATATACCAAAGATGAGGCAATTGGGACGAATTTACTAGAGCATACATCTGAGAAGAGTATCAGCAACATGCGTGTGAATATGGCAAACTGGCGAAACACTGGAGAGGGAAATACCACCGAAGTTTGGATGAAAAAAAAAGACGGTACGGAATTTCCAGCACTTCTTACTCCTACCAATTTGTTTGATGATGATAACGCAATGATTGGAAGAAATGTTGTAATAAAAGACATTACAGAGCTACACGATACAAAACAAAATCTCAGTGAACGCGAAAAAATTGATCAACTAAAAGAGGAATTTCTATCAGTAGTTACACACGAGTTAAAGTCACCACTAACACCAATCATTGGATTTGCTCAAGCACTTACCAAACCAAATTTATTGGGAGAGCTAAATGACAAGCAATTAGATGCAGTAAAAACAATTATTGCAAATGCTACAAGATTACGAAAACTGATAACAGATCTTCTTGATACGCACAAGCTAGAATTGGGTCAAATGAAATTTGCTGAAAAAGAATTTGAGGTAGATTCTTTGCTTGAGAGCATAAAAAATTCTTTTAGTTTTGCAGCCAAAGAAAAAAAAATTGAAATGTCTTTTCATTCAGATGAAAATATTGTAATTGTTAGTGATAAAGATAGAATAGAGCAGGTTATTACAAATTTAATTTATAATGCAATTGATTTTGTATCTGAAGGTACTGGCAAAATAAAAGTTGCGGTCCAAAAGCAAGGACCTGACGTAAAATTTTCCGTAATTGATAACGGCATTGGTATTGCCAAAGAAAAACAAAAGGAACTTTTTGGAAAATTCTATCAAGCAGATACATCTAGGACTAGAAAACATGGAGGAACTGGACTAGGATTATCAATATGCAAGGGAATAATTGAAAATTTAGGTGGGAAAATCGGAATGGAGAGTGTAGAAAATCAAGGAAGCACCTTTTATTTTATAATACCAATACAAAGGAAAAAGACATGAAAATTCTTGGAATCGATGATAATCCAGACATTATAAAATATGTAGATCTTACCGCAACTGGCATGGGTCATGAATTTTCATCGGCAAACAATGGACGAGACGGACTGAAGATGATCCGGGAAAAAAAGTACGACTTGGTTCTTTTGGATTTATCTATGCCTGAATTCTCCGGAATTGATGTTATTGACCAACTGGTTGTAGATGATATAATAAAAAATCAAAAAATTGTAATTTTTACAGCATCATCTAGTACTGATAGTGACTTTGATGAATTGATAAGGAAAGGTGTTCACTCGTATCTTGCAAAACCAATAGACATTGATATCTTGATGGAAAAAATTAATGAAATTGAATCTCTGAATTAATTTTTATTTCTTTTTTAATGTGATGATTTTTTTTCAGATGGAATAGCTTGTTAACCTTTTTGTTCCTCTATTGATTTTCTTAACAGTCCCTCAGGATAATCAATAAAGTGTTCATCTAGCAAATGTTCTCTAAATTCTGCTATTATCTTCTCAGCTGCATCTTCTGTGGTCATAAAATTACACGAAATACCATAATTTTGGCATGCAAGTTTTCCTGTTGTATTTTGGACCAAACTTAGAGACAAGTAAGGCAACATGTTGTTTAAGGTTCTAAACTCAAAGAAAACTCAGTTTGTGGTAAGAAATTATTTAATTAATGTCAATAGACTGAAACTAAAACTGGAACATTTTTGCAAGCGACTCGTAAATTGTATTTGATACCTTACTTGCCAAATCCGTGATAACTTTTACTTGTTCCATTAATACTGCATCTTTTTTTGCAATAGTCTCTTCTTTTTCCTTTATGACCTCTTTGAGATCTGCTAGTTCTTCTTTTAGATCTGCAATCTCTGAATTTTGCTCTTCTAGTTTTATCTCCATTGCCTCTACCTCATCTAATGATATTTCATCACTTACTTGAGATGGATCAGCTGAGGCCCCAAATTGAACCTGAATAGAGTCAATGCTATCAGCATAAATTTCAGCCGAATGTGCAAAACACGAATTCAGGCCAATAACAGAACCCAATGCTGCTTGGGTCTGGTCAGTGTCAGAAATTACGATAATCTCAGGTGCTATCAGTCGCTTGTCTCCAGTGCATACATCAAAAAATACTACATACTTGCCTTTGATTTTGGCTGACAAAATATCGGTGATAATGATCTTTTGCTCATTTGTAGGCTTTATTGGCTCATCGAGGATTATTGAGATAGATTCGGGGTCTTTTGCATCAATAATCGATATAATTGGTTGACCCCTAATGTCTGAGATGCATTGATCTTGATACAAGATAAAATCAATGTGAAATGACTTCCATTCCAAATCAGTTGATATTTTAAAATCCTGTCCAAGTTTTTCTACAAGGGAGCATGCATCCCAGCTCATAGTCCATTGGTCTGCTCGGATTGGTTCAACTGAGATAATATCAATTGCCACTTTATCTTCGGCATTTGATGGTTGAATGGAAAATACTATAAAAACCACTGTAAATGCAGCTAGCATCCCCAGAATCCTGCGCATCAAGGTAGAATTTTCCTTGTAGTCTATTAATGATTCTAAGCTATGTTATTCGAAAAACAGAGGCAAATTTAAAACCAAATTCAAAGAAACAATTTGTAATTGACAATTTCTACTCTCATTATTTTAGGGATAATTTTCACTCTTTCTTTTGGTTTTGGTACCGTCAGTGCTCAAGAAAATAATACTCAAGATTTTGGATTCTCAGTTGAGACTGATGAGGGATTAATTTCGGAATTGTCTACGATTCTTCCTTATTTAGTAATAGTAATTGTAGGTATTATCATTGGAATCTTTGTAATCATTAGAAAAATAATCAACAAAGATGTATTAGATGATGATTTTGACGATGACTCTGGAGAAACCTATTTTGAATCCCCGGATATTCCAGAAATAAAAACAGGTGCGGAGCCAGATGATTCAAACACGCTGGATCCTGAAAATCTGATTCAAAATAAGGTTCGACTGATTTCAAAACTCCAGGAAAACTCAATTGGTGACTATGAAAGGTTGGAAAAAATCAAAAAGGATTTGATAGACTTTGGCTCTTTTACTAAAGAAGACAATGACTATCTTGAGGAACAGTTTGCAGAATATGAAAAAATTGCCAAACCTGAGGACTAAATGAACACTAGGGACAAAATTCTTGTTGCAATTATTATTTTAGGTATAATTGGAATTGCAATTTCATTTTCAATGGATTTTTTGTATATTCCACAAACTCCTCCTGAGAACCTGACTGATGTAGAGATTACTTTGGAGAGAACCGCATGTTATGGTACATGTCCAATTTATACAATCTCAATTTCAGGAGATGGAAGCGTGACTTATCGAGGAGAGCAGTTTGTAAAGACAATCGGGGTTCAAAAATATAACATTTCTGCAGGCGATGTTGAGGAGTTAGTTGCCCTGATTTATCAGAAAAGTTTCTTTTCTTTGAGAGATAGATATGAAATTGGGGCGACTGACATGCCAACTGTAATTACCACTGTGCGAGTCGGTGATCAGATAAAATCTGTAGAGAACTATGGCCGAGCCGGACCTGCTCAATTGCATGAGATAGAGCAAAAAATTGATGAGCTAAGCAATTCTGAATCGCTATGGAAATAGTAAAAATTGGAACTTTAGACCAAAACCGGTAAGGTACTTGGTGATAGTCCCAATTGATTCTAGTATTCAGAATTCCTATATAGCCTGCACTGATGAATTGAATGAACAAATGATTCGTTAGCGTTTTAAGCAAATTTTGTAATAACAATACATGTCAAAGAACATTGAAACCGAACCCGAATGGGAACAAATCATGGGCCTGTCTTGGACCATAATCGACGAGGACTAGTCTAGGGCTAGTGGGTCTGAAATTATTTTCTAGGAGACTGGCCAAGTAACGATGAATTTAGAAATCTTGGAACCTTGATGTTTTGCGACTGAGAGATAAATAGATAGAGAATGCCAGCCCAAACTGTAGATGTAGACGAGGCAAAAACGACGAATATATTGGAATAAATTTTTTCACATTCATAATTTTCAAAAAAAGATGCTACTCTAAATAATTTACAATTGTATAAAATTTTAAATTTTTTTAAAAATTTTTAAAGATTTTTTCTAGAATACCTTAAATTCTATTTTTGTGTTTATATTATGACGAGGAAGCTATCAGACCTGCTGATACTCAAGGGGTAAACTTTGAAGAAGCAGATAGATAGACAGAGGAAAACACGAAAAAGATTGAAGAATCTTACTTTCGAAAAGGAATTTCCATAATTCCTCGTTATCCTATTTCGTAAGTGGTTTTGTCAAAATCCCACTTTTTTTTGTAAAAATAGAAACAATCTTCAGAGGCCTACTTACTTTTTTGTACCTAAGGGAAACTGCAGATTTTAATTAAACAAAAATTAAAAGAAAAAAATGGAGTTTAGTCAGACAGCTGAGCCAAACGTTGAAAAACCAATAGTAATTGCAGCCATGCAAGACATGGGAAATGTCGGCAGTATTGTTGTTAATTTCATTAATGATAGCCTTCATACCACAAAATTCCGGTCAGCTAAAAGTCAGTTTCCGCCATATGTTGTAGACAAGGGAGGTTACATTGATGTTCCCGTTGAAAGTTGGGAGTACAAATCCACTGATGGGCTGATTATTTTTGGGGGAGGAGCTGGCCAGCCCCAAAATCCCCAGGAGCTTCATTCTTTATGTCAAGACGTAATTGATGTATCAAAAAAATACTCTGTAAAATTCATCTATACATTAGGTGGATTTCATACCAATAGACAACTGGACAAAGATCCCAAAACCTTTGTCACCACCACCTCACAAGAACTAACCAAACAAATGATTGATATGGGAATTGAAACGACCCCGCAAAAATCAATAATTACAGGATTTAATGGACTTATTTTGGGTTTTGCAAAACAAAATGGAATTCAGGGCATTGGAATGTATGGAGAACTCAACGAACCAAAAATTCCTCAGTATAGAGCTGCAATTAGTATAATCAAAACTTTGGAAAAATTGACATACAGAAAACTAGGAGATACCAAAAACTTGGAATTAATGGCCAAAGAAATTGAAAAAAGTTTTGAAGTCTAGTTCTGTGATTTTTATTAATATCAAAAAATTTTCAAGCTAGATTAAATCTTAATACAAATATTTTATTTTTCCACACTTTATGCAGGATAGAGTTCCATTCTTTGAATATTGGTGAATACAACTTTTAATTTGAAGAGACATTTTATTTTGAAAACCTTCCAAAAATTCTACAGAGTGTTAAGACCATAAGCGCATTCAAAAGAACAATATGCACTATCATCACTGCTTGCAAACTTTTTTCCACACTCTGAGCATTCTTTTTGCATCTCTGTTTCAATTTTTGGCATTGTAACGTTATTGATGCCTTAAATTTTTGAATATAATCGCACCGTATACAATTGAACACAAAGATTCCCACAGTTGGGAACACAATTTTTATGATCTTTTTATTCTTGTCAAACAAATTCAAAATTCCTTCGGAGAAATTGAATTTTTG
>Ga0102947_1000045_pt1 | contig 42138 bp, 34 predicted proteins | sample SalPon2A_A_D2_MG_FD_78210 | JGI IMG/M metagenome (GOLD analysis project Ga0102947, IMG submission 78210) | Soil microbial communities from South San Francisco under conditions of wetland restoration - Salt Pond MetaG R2A_A_D2_MG | ecosystem: Environmental > Terrestrial > Soil > Wetlands | place... | reverse complement strand
TGGAGGGGGAAAAACAACTTCGGGGACCGGCGGGGGACGAGGGGCCCACTCCGGCGCCCGAGGGAGTTTGGGGAGCCCGGGTCAGGGATAGATCTTGTTGAGCATCCGCGGATAGGGGATGGTCTCCCTCAGATGGGGGACGCCGCACATCCAGGCTACGAAGCGCTCCAAGCCCATGCCGAAGCCGGAGTGGGGGAAGCCGCCGAACTTGCGGACGTCCAGGTACCACTGGAACGCCTCGACGGGCAGGTCGTGGTCTTTGATGCGCTGGAGCAGCAGGTCGTGGTCGTGGATGCGCTGGCTGCCGCCGATGATCTCGCCGTAACCTTCCGGCGCCAACACATCCAGGGCGAGGGCGAGGCTCGGGTCCTCGGGGTCGGGCTCCATGTAGAACGCCTTGGACTCCGACGGGTAGCGGTGGACCAGGACCGGCTTCTCGAAGTGCTCCGCCAAGGCGGTCTCCTCGTCGCCGCCGAAGTCGTCGCCCCAACTGACGTCGTAGCCCTTCTCCTTCAAGATGTCCACCGCCTCGCCGTAGCGGATGCGGGGGAACGGGGGAACGATGCGCTCCAGCAGCGAGCGGTCGCGCTCCAGGGTGTCCAACTCCTCGCCGCAACGCTCCAGGATCTTCCCCACCACCTCGCCCAGGAACTCCTCCGCCAGGTCGCACAGGCCGTCGAACTCCAGGAAGGCCACCTCCGGCTCGACCATCCAGAACTCCATCAGGTGGCGCCGGGTCTTGGATTTTTCGGCGCGGAAGGTGGGGCCGAAGCAGTAGACCTTGCCCAAGGCCGCGGCGGCGGGCTCCAGGTAGAGCTGGCCGGACTGGGAGAGGTAGGCGGGCTCGCCGAAGTAGTCGGTCTCGAACAACGTCGAGGTACCCTCGCAGGCCGCCGGGGTGAGGATCGGCGAGTCGATCAGGGTGAAATCCCGGGTCTCGAAGAACTCCCGGATGGCGAACTCCGCCGCGCTGCGCACCCGCAGCACCGCCCGCTGCCGGCTGGAGCGCAGCCAGAGGTGGCGGTGCTCCATGAGGAACGCCGTGCCGTGCTCCTTCGGCGTGATCGGGTAGTCGTCCGTCAGGTGGGTGACCTGGAGGCCGGTGAGCACCAGCTCGACGCCGGAGGGGGCGCGGTCGTCCTCCTTGACCTCGCCGGTGACGGCAATGGTGGACTCCTGGGTGACCTCGGCGACCGCCTCCCACACCTCGTCCGCGACCTGCTTCTTGAGCACCACGGCCTGCACCGTGCCGCTGCCGTCGCGCACCTGGAGGAAGCCGATCTTGCCGCTGGAGCGCTTGTTCTCCAGCCAACCGTGGAGCGCCACCTCTTCGCCGACGTGGTCAGGGAGGTGGCGGATGTCGATGCTGGGCAGGGTCGGGCTGGGGGTAGGATCACTCATGGCGTTCTTTCGGTCGGTCGGTGGAGGTCGATGAGGGCGGCTTGGGGCGGGGTCGGCCCGGGCGCCGTGAACCCCGCAGTTTAGAGGTCGGAGCTGTCGTCCCGCAAGCTCTGGAGGGCCGCCGCCGCCGCGCGCTGCTCCGCCCGCTTCTTGCTCCGCCCCTCCCCTTCCCCCCGCACCTCGCCCTCCACCCGGCAACGCACCTGGAAGGTCTTGTCGTGGTCCGGGCCGGTGGAGCCCGCCAACTCGTACTGGGGCAGTTTCCAGCCGCGCCCCTGGACCTCCTCTTGGAGGCGGGTCTTGGCGTCCGCCGGTGCGCCGTGGGCGCTCCCCGCCTTGCGGGCCTCGGCGGCTTCGAGCATCGGGTGGACCAGGCCGGCCGCCGCCGCCAGGCCGGAGTCGAGGTAGACGGCGCCGAGGATCGCTTCCCAGACGTCGGCCAGGAGCGACGCCTTCTCCCGCCCGCCGGAGCGCTCCTCCCCCACCCCCAGGCGCAGCTCGCCGCCGACGCCCAGGGTGGCGGCGTGGCGCGCCAGGACCGGGCGGGAGACCAGGTGGCTCTTGAGCTTCGAGAGATCCCCCTCCGGGCGGTCCGGATGGCGGGTGAACAGCCACTCGGCGACCACCATGCCGAGGATCGCGTCGCCGAGGAACTCCAGGCGCTCGTAGTGGGTCTCGACGCCGGGGTCGGCCACGGTGGCCGGGTCGCCGGCCTCGTGGGCGTAGCTCCGGTGGGTCAGGGCCGCCTGGAGGAGGGCGGGACGGCGGAAGCGGTAGCCGAGGCGTTTTTCGAAGGGGGTGGAGCGGCGCAGCATGGTGGGGCGATGGTAGCGCACCGTGGGCCGAGGAGTCAGGGCTCGACCCGAGATCTTTCAAGGCTGCGCTGGGACGGCGAGGGCTACCCAGCGAACAGATGAGAGGGCGGTGGTTGGGAGGGGTTCGTGGATGGGGAGGGGCATCCTCCCGGCCACCGACGCCGCAGCCGAGAGGAGGGGGTGGGCCGCAGGGCGAAGGTGACGAGGTACGGGCCTACCGCGATTTCGTGGATAGTTTTAATAGTGAAAGCGCAGCCTCCTGGAGGTTGACCTTGCGCTGGGCGGTGCTGTTCAACAAAGAGCTGCAGGTTGCCCGGGTCGGTGGCCCAGCGCTCGTATTCAGCGCAGCTCTGGTAGTCAGGGCGGAGTGCAACCGCCGGGTGTCGTAGAAGCGCTCGATGTAGTTGAAGAGCTAATGGTGAAAGCCTGACCCTGGCACTAGACGGGGGCATACCCAAGATCTCACCGGGTCCCCCAAACCCGCCAGACATCGATGCGCGAGTTCAGACAATAACTTGGAGTTCGGTGGCTGATGTTGTTGGTTACTCCAGGAGCGTGCCTTTGAGGTTCGCCTTATCCAGGTTCGCCTTCTCGAGGTTCGCCTTTTCCAGATTCGCCCCCTGCAAGTTCGCACCCCGGAGATCCGCACCCTCCAGGTTCGCCCTTTCCAGATTCGCCCCCTGCAGGTTCGCACCCCAGAGATCCGCACCCTCCAGGTTCGCTCCCAACAGATCCGCTCCCCCAAGGTTCGTCGCCCGACCGTATAGCTCCCTCGTGGATAACGCCCACCGCCGGCGAGGCCTACCTAGTCTCGCCTCCTTAAGGTCCGCAGACCGCAGGTTCGCTCCCTTAAGGTTCGCACCCTCAAGGTTAGCGCCTCCGAGGTTCATTTTCGCCAGGTACGCCTCCTCCAGGTTCGCCTCTCGCAGGATTGCGCCCTCCAGGCTCCTCACTCCGTAGAATTGCCCCCTCCTGAACTTCGCCCCAACGAGGTTCGCCCCCTCCAAATTCGCCCCGGCGACGTTACACCCTTGCAGGATCCCGCCTTCGAGGTTCACTACCTTCAGGCTCGCCCTCACGAGGTTCACTCCGTCAAGACTCACCCCCCTCAGATTCGCCCCCTGGAGGTTCGCTCTCGACAGATTCGCTTCTCGGAAGTTCGCTCTCAACAGATTCGCCCCACTGAGGTTCGCCCTCAACAGATTCGCCTCCTCCAGGTTCGCGCCTTCTAGGTTCGCGCCTTCTAGGTTCGCACTGGTGAGGCTTGCCTCCTTCAGATTCGCGAACTCCAAGTACGCTTCCCTTAGATCCGCACCGTCTAGGTGGATCCCTTGGAGGATCGCGTTGTGGAGTTGACCTCTAACGATCTTAGCTCCAGCCAGGTAGGCGCCTTGAAGGTCGATCCGTCGGTTTGCTACCGGGTTTCGGCTGAGCACCGTCAGCGCAGCCTGCAGGTCTGATTCGCTGGAGAAACGGAAGGCGAGTTGATCATTCGGGTCGAGAGCACGGTATCGAGCAACCGACTCGTCCCGGACGAAAGCTGCCAGTACCTCTTGCACGGTTGGAGCATCAGCGTCTGAGTCCCGAAGGATGCGCTCCAGCGCGTAGATTCCACCCAGCCGGATCGCGGTGTGCTCCTCACCAGGCTTGCCGAGGTGTTCAATAGCGCGGGAAAAACGTTCGGTGAGCTGGCCATCCTCAGCAGCCTTCGCCTGGCGTTCCGTGGCCCTGATCCTCCGGTAGGTCAGGTAGAGGCCTACGAAGATGCCGAGGCCGAGAAGGATCTGGGCCAGAGTGGCCCGGAGGCTGTTCTCGGCCACTACTCGGCTTGCTGCTTCCTCCGTGGTGACGGAGGCGGTGTATCGAATGGGGAGATCCCAGAGAACTAGGTAGGCTACACAGAACAGGCCGATACCCAAGACGATCCAGAAAACTCTTCTGAAGGGCAGTCTGGAGAACCAGGCTTTCATGTGGAGAAGAAAGTGATCAGGGTGAGACTCCCGGGTAACCCTTCTTAGGACGTGGCGCTTTAGCGAAAAGTAGGGCGAAGGCATCCATCGAAGAGTCGGAGACATGGGTAACGCTTGAGTCTGGAGACATAGGTCGGACTTGCGGGGTCAGCGGCGGCCGAATCTGTGTTCCAGGTCGGAGTCGGTCATCTGCAGGACGATGGGGCGGCCGTGGGGGCAGGCGTAGGGGTTCTCGGCCTCGAAGAGCTCCCGCACCAGGGTCTCCATCTCCTCCGGCGCCAGCGGGTGGTGCATCTTCACCGCCCCCTTGCACGCCATGCTGGCGGCCAGGGCGTCGAGCACCTGGCGGGCCACGGCGTCGGCCTCGCCCTCGCCGTCGGAGTCGTCGTCCTCGGAGGTGGCCAGGGCGCGCACCAGCTCTTCGCCCTCGGCGAAGGAGAGGACGGCGGGGACGGCGGTCAGCGCCAGGTCGTTGCCGGAGAGCGGCGCCACCCCGAAGCCGTGCTCCTCCAGGCGCGGCGCCAGCTCTTCGAGACGCATGCGCTCCGGCGCCGATAGATCCAGCATCAACGGGGTGAGGAGGTTCTGACTCGCTGTGGTCTCCTGGCGCATGGCGTCGCGCAGGCGCTCGAAGAGCAGGCGCTCGTGGGCGACGTGCTGGTCGATGAGGTAGAGGCCGTCGGGCCCCTCCAGCAGGATCAGGGTGCCCTTGTACTGGCCCAGCAGGCGGAAGGGGCGGACCTCGCCGGAGCGGCCCGACAGCGGCACCGGGGAGCGCTCCAAGGGACGGTAGGTGGCGGTGGCCAGGCGTTCGCCGGCGGCGCCCTGTCCTGCGAACCCGCCCTGCTGCGCGAAGCCGCCCTGTCCCGCCGTACCAGCCTGTCCCGCCGTACCAGCCAGTCCCGCCGGGGCGCCCTCCCGGACCTCCCACTCACCGGCGGGGCGATCTCCGGGGGCGGGCCAACCGGCACCGCGGCGGACGACGCCGCTCCAGTCCCGGGGGCCGCCGGTGCGGGGGTCGGCGTCAACTCCGCCGGCGTCCCAGGGCGAGCGGCCCCCCAGCCCCTGCCCGGCCAGCGGCGCGCCGGGAGGCATGCCGGGCTGGCGCAGCGGCGCCGCCTCCTCCCCCAGGGCGCGCTCCAGGCCGAGGCGCAGGCGCTCCCCCACGCGATCGACGAAGCGCGGGTCGCGGAAGCGCACCTCGGCCTTCTGTGGGTGGACGTTGACGTCGACGTCTTCGGGAGGTACGTCGAGGAAGAGGAACAGCGCCGGGAAGTCCTCCTTCTGCCACACCTCCCGCACCGCCCGGTAGAAGGTCGCCATCACCGCCCGGTCGCGCATCAGGCGGCGGTTGACGAAGACGAAGTAGCGCCGGCCGCGGGTGGTCTGGCGGTTGCCCACCAGGCCCCACACCCGCTCGCCGCGGCTGGCCACGGCCTCGGGCAGCGGCGGGATGGGGGCCAGCTTCTCGGAGAAGCCGCGGTCGAAGATCTGGGCGATGCGCTCCCGGGCGGCCTCGACGGCGACCTCGTGCCCCCCCTCCCCCGCTTTGGTGGGCGCCGCCGGCACGGCGTCGAACATCTCCCGGCCCTCATGAACCAGGCGGAAGCGCACGTCGGGCCGCGCCAGGGCGTATCCCTGCACCACCTCGACGGCGCGGCGCAGCTCGGTGCGCGGGGTCTTCAGAAACTTGCGCCGGGCGGGGACGTTGAAAAACAGCGACGCCACCGAGATCCGCGTCCCCCGGGGGTGGGGGTGGGGCTGGGCGGAGCGCACCCGGCCGCCTTCGATGCGCACCCGGTGGCCGTCGCCCGGCTCCTCGGCGCTGACCAGCTCCACCCGGGCGACGGCGGCGATGGAGGCCAGCGCCTCACCCCGGAAGCCCAGGGTGCCGACCCGCTCCAGGTCCTCGAACGAAGCGATCTTGCTGGTGGCGTGGCGGTCGAAGGCCAGGAGGGCGTCGTCCTTGCCCAGGCCGGAGCCGTCGTCCTCGACAACGATGCGCCGCTTGCCGCCGGACTCCAGCTCGATGGTGATCTCGCGAGCACCGGCGTCGAGGGAGTTTTCCACCAGCTCCTTGACCACCGAGGCGGGGCGTTCCACCACCTCGCCGGCGGCGATCTGGCTGATCAGGTGATCGGGGAGGAGTTGAATGCGCGGCATGGCCGGCATTGTAGCCCGCCGCGCCGCCGAAGTTGCCGCCTCAACCGAGGGCCGAGCTCTCCTTTGGGGGCTTGCCCTCGACGTCGGTCACCGTTTCCTTGGCGTCCCCGTCGGCAATCTTGCCGGCGTCCTCGGCCTCCTGGTCGCCGGTGCGCCGGTCGCGGGCCTCCGGGTCGATGGCCTGCTGATCGATCTCGTCCTGATCGATGACGTGCATCGCCTCCTCCAGCGGGCTCGGGTCGTCGGTCTCCAGGCCGCCCTCCTGGTCGGCGACCTCGTAGCTGGCCTCGTGTTCAGCGCCCTTGCCGTCCGGGCCTTTCTTGCCGTGGTAGATGTCTTCGCTGTAGCCGTAACTGCGTTCCGAGTCGTCCATGGGAGCTCGCCTCCTGGCGTGGGTGATTCCTGGTGCGGGCGGGTGGCTTCACGGGAGCCACGCCCCCTTGCGGTAGCACTGAAGGTTGCAAGAGGTGCGCCGGAGGGGATCGGATCTACAACCTGCGCAGCTCGTAGTCCGGCGCCCTCAGCTCCTCGCCGCGGCGGGCGACGAAGAGCACGTTGCCCCAGGCTCGGCGCCAGAGGGGGACCGCGCGCAGGGCGCGGCGCAGCAGGCCCCGGGGGCCACCGGGGTCCGGGCGGTGAAGCAACGCCGCGTGCTCGACGATCTCCAGGCCGGCGGCCTCCAGGAAGCGCACCAGGAGGTGGGACTGGGTGACGTGGACCGCGTCGGCGTCGGGGACGTAGCCGTCGGTCAGCACCCGGGGGCGCTCCACCATGGTGAAGCGGTGGCGGCCGTCCAGCAGGCTCCTGACCTGGGTGCCGAGGCGGCGGGCGGCGACCTCCAGGCGGCGCTTCGGGTCGAGGCTCGGCGGCATCTCGTAGGGCAGGTCCCAGGAGGAGCCGACGAAGAGCAGCAGGCCCCCGGGGCGGATCACCCGGGCCGCCTCGAGGAAGGTCCGGGGCGGGTTGTGGAAGTGCTCCAGCGCCCAGGTGGAGAGCACCGCGTCGAAGCTGGCGTCGGCAAACGGCAGCGCCTCGCCGTCGCCCCGCACCCGCTCCCCGGGGCGTCCCAGCTCGTCGGCCATGCGCAGCGCCGCCGTGGAGACGTCGAAGCCGACGTAGCGGCAGCCCTGCGGCAGCCAGAGGGCGTTCTCGCAGGAGCCTCCCCCCAGGTCCAGCACCCGCTCCCCACCCCCGAGGTACGACAGCAGCCGTTGCCGCTCCGGGGACGCCTCCGGGTTGGCGGCCTGGGCCTGCTCGTAGTAGTCCCGGTTGCTGTTCCAGAAACGGTCCAGGCGACGCTTGGCTTCCCCGCCGGCGGGGACCGCCGCGGGGGCTTCAGGTTTGGCGCTCATCTGGGGCCGGCCCTTGCGTCAGGAGGACTGGGACACCGGCCGGATGAAGCTCACCAGCTTGATGTCGGAGCGGAAGCCCATGCGCTGAGCCATGCGCATCGACGCCACGTTGCCGTCCAGCGCCCCCCACACCGGCCGCCGGCCGTCGCGGCCCATGTGCCAGGCCAGCGCTTCGAAGCAGGCGGCGGCCAGGCCGCGGCGGCGGAACGGCTCCACCGTGTCCACCGCCACGTCCCACAGCGCCTCGGTGACGTAGGGGGCGTAGCAGAAGGCCACCGGGCGGCCGGCGACGAAGGCGGCGGCCATGGGGCGGGTGGCGACGTACTCGATGCTCAGCTCGTCGCGCAGCGCCTGGGGCAGGTGGGCCAGCTTCAGGTTCTCGGCGGCGGCGCCCTGGGGCGCCAGGCGAATCTCCGCTCCGTCCGGCGCCGACGGCGCGGCGGCCGGCAGGTCGCGGTCGAAGCGGTGGATGGTCACGCCGCGCCAGCGCCAGCCGGGCAGGGCCTCCCCCACCTCCTTGACGCTGGATGCCGGGATCAGCAGGTGCCACTCCCCGGAGGACGTGCTGTTTCCGGCCTTGAAGTCGTCGGCCTTGATCGCGTCCTCCACCACCCGGCGGATGGTCGCCGCCGGCGGCTTGCCGGCCATGGCGGCGAAGGGGAAGTCCCAGGAGCGGGCGATCAGCCCCGCCTCCGGGTCCTCTCCGGCGTAGACGGCACACCGGCCGGAGAGGAGCAGCCCTCTCAAATCGACCCAACGCGGCTCGTCGGGAATGGATCGGGCCAGCTCGGGCGGTGGGGGTAACTCGGTCATGACGTTCACTCTATCGTGGACGGGCGGTATCCCGACGCGCCATCAGCGGCCCGTCGTCGGCAAATCCCCCCGTGGGCATTGGGACTTGCGACCGCGGGTGGCGTCCCGCGGCCTTTCCGCAAAAACGCCGCGAGCCACCAGAATGCACCGCCGGGGGGGGCTGCGGGCGGGGTGGAGCCTCCCTCCCGCCGGCCGCCGTCACACAGTGGCCATCTCCCGGACGCCCTGCTTCAGCGCCGCCCGCGCCGAAGCCAGCCGCGCCACCGGCACGCGGTAGGGAGAGCAGGAGACGTAGTCCAGGCCCACCTCGTCGAAGAAGGCGATGGAGGCGGCGTCGCCGCCGTGCTCGCCGCAGACGCCGAGGTGGAGGTCCGGCTTGACGGCGCGGCCCTGCTCGCAGGCGGTGCGCACCAGCGAGCCGACGCCCTCGACGTCGATGGAGGCGAACGGGTCGGCGGGCAGGATCCCCTCCTCCAGGTAGAAGGGCAGGAAGCTGCCGACGTCGTCGCGGGAGAAGCCGAAGGTCATCTGGGTCAGGTCGTTGGTGCCGAAGCTGAAGAAGTCGGCGTGGGGGGCGATCTTGCCGGCGGTCAAAGCCGCCCGGGGGATCTCGATCATGGTGCCGATCAGGGTATCCACCTCCACCCCCTCGTCGGCGTAGACCGAGGCGACGATCTCCGCCACCCGGTCCTTCAGTCGCGCCACCTCCGCCTCGCTGCCGGCCAGCGGGATCATGATCTCCGGCCGCGGGTCGCCGCCGGCCTTCTTGCGGGCGGCGGCGGCCTGGGCGATGGCCTTCACCTGCATGGCGTAGATGTCGGGAGCGGTGATCCCCAGGCGGCAGCCGCGGTGGCCGAGCATCGGGTTCTGCTCGTCCAGCGCCGAGGCGCGCTCCTCCACCACCGAGGCCTCGACCCCCATCTCCTCGGCCAGCGCCGCCAGCGCCTTGTCTCCGTGGGGCAGGAACTCGTGGAGCGGTGGGTCGAGCAGGCGCACGGTCACCGGCAGGCCGTCCATCGCCTCGAAGATGCCCTCGAAGTCGGCGCGCTGCTCCGGCAGCAGCTTGGCCAGGGAGCTCTCGCGGCCGGCGGCGTCCTTGGCCAGGATCATCTGGCGCACCTGGGAGATCCGGTCCTCGGCGAAGAACATGTGCTCGGTGCGGCAGAGGCCGATCCCCTGGGCGCCGAAGGCCCGGGCGACGCGGGCGTCCTCCGGCGTGTCGGCGTTGGCGCGCACCCGCAGGCGGCGGTGCTCGTCGGCCCAGCCGAGGATGCGCACCAGGGCCATCGCCGCCGGCGACCCCTCACCACGCTGCGTCTCGTCACGCTGCATCAATACCTGGAGCACTTCCGACTCCTGCGGCTTCAGCTTGCCGGCGATGACCTGGCCGGCGGTGCCGTCGATGGACAGCTCGTCGCCCTCGGCGAAGGTCTTGCTGGCGACCCGCACCTGGCGCTTCTCCTCGTCGACCACCAGGTCGCCAGCGCCGACGATGCACGGCTTACCCAGGCCCCGGGCCACCACCGCCGCGTGGCTGGTCATGCCGCCGCGGGAGGTGAGGATGCCGGCGGCGGCATGCATGCCGACGATGTCCTCCGGCGAGGTCTCCTCGCGCACCAGGAGCACCGGGCCGTCGGCGGCCATCGCCTCGGCGCGGTCGGCGTCCAGGGCGATGCGGCCGGCGGCGGCGCCGGGGCCGGCGGGCAGGCCCTCGGCCAGCAGCCGCCCGTCCTCGATGGCCTGAGCCTTCTCCTCGGCGTCGAAGTCGGGGGCCATCAGTTGCTCGACGTGGCCGGCGTCGATCCTGCCCAGGGCGGTCTTCTCGTCGATCAACCCGTCGGCCACCAGGTCGGCGGCGATGCGCACCGCCGCCGGGCCGGTGCGCTTGCCGGTGCGGGTCTGGAGCATGTACAGGTCGCGCCCCTCGACGGTGAACTCCACGTCCTGCATGTCGCCGTAGTGGGCCTCGAGCTTGCGGCAGTGCTCCTGGAGCTCGCGGAAAGCGTCGGGGAAGTCCGGGGCCAGGCCGCCCTCGCCGTGGGCGTCGGGCTGGATCGACTGCGGGGTGCGGATGCCGGCCACCACGTCCTCGCCCTGGGCGTTGACCAGGTACTCGCCGTAGACCCCGGGCTCGCCGGTGGCCGGGCTGCGGGTGAAGGCGACGCCGGTGGCGCAGTGGGGGCCGCGGTTGCCGAACACCATGGCCTGGACGTTGACGGCCGTCCCCATGTCGTCGGGCAGGTCGTTCAGGCGCCGGTAGTCCCGGGCCCGCTGGTTGTCCCAACTGTCGAAGACGGCGGTGACGCCGCCCCAGAGCTGCTCGCCCGGGTCCTGGGGGAACGCCTCGCCGGCGTGCTCCTCGATCAACCCCTCGAAGCGCTCGCCGATCTCGGCCAGCGCCGCCGACGACAGCTCGGCGTCGGAGGCCACGCCCTCGCGCTCCCGGGCGGCCTCCAGCACCGCCTCGAACTCCTTGTGGGGCACCCCCATCACCACGTCGCCGTACATGGTCAGCAGCCGGCGGTAGGCGTCGTGCAGGAAGTGCTCGTCCTCGCCGTCGGCGATCCGGGAGGCGACGATGTCGCGGGTCAGGCCGAGGTTCAGCACCGTGTCCATCATCCCCGGCATCGACTGGGCGGCGCCGGAGCGCACCGAGAGGAGCAGCGGGTCCGCCGGGTCGCCGAAGCTCTTACCCTGCAGCTCCTCGACCCGCGCCAGGTGCTGCGCCACCTCCTCGCGCAGCCCGTCCGGGTAGCCGCCCTGGCGCTGGTACTCCATGCAAACCTCGGTGGTGATGGTGAAGCCCGCCGGCACCGGGATGCCGATGCGGCTCATCTCGGCCAGACCGGCCCCCTTGCCCCCCAGAAGGGCCTTCTGGTCTCCCTTGCCCTCGGCGTCACCGCCGCCGAATGCGTACACCCGCTTGTCGGCCATCACTCAAGTCCTTCCCTGTCGGTAGATGTGCTCGCTGTGGCTTGCTGGGCGCGTATTCTCCCGCCCCGTCGCGAATGACCCTACCCCAAGCTCAGGACTTCTCCACCACCATTTCGGGTAGGCGAGCTACCCGTGAGAGCGTGCGGTGGATGCCCTGGAGCAAGGCGATGCGGTTCCTGCGCAAGCGGCGGTCCTCGTCCATCACCAGGACCTCGACGAAGAAGCGGTCCAGGGTCTCGGCGAACTCGGCGATCTTGGCCAGCCCCTCCTCGTAGTCGCCGGCCTGGGCGGCGGCGTCGATCTCGCCCCGCAGCTCGCCGTAGGCGCGGTAGAGGGCCTTTTCCGCGTCCTCCACGAAGGCGTCCTCCTCCAGCGGGTACTCCTCGTGGTCGGTGATGATGTTGGCGATGCGCTTGGCCGCCCGCACCACCGACAGGAAGTCCTCCCGGTCGCGCACCTGGTGCAGGGCATCGACCCGGGCGGCGACGTCGGGCAGGTTGGAAACCCCCACCGCCAGGGCGGCCTCGATCTCGTCGTAGGCGTAGCCCTGGAGGGTGAGGACGTGGCGCAGCCGGTCCTGGAGGAACGGGCGCAGGGTCTCCACCACCTCCTCCGGGTCGGCAAAGCCGGCGTCGTCGCCCAGGCGATCCACCAGGTCGTCGTGGTACCGCCGCGCCGCCTTGGCCGCCAACAGGTCGAGGTCGAAGGAGAGGTCGCCGTCCAGGGCGATGCGCACCACCCCCTGGGCGGCCCGGCGCAGGCCGAAGGGGTCGCGGCTGCCGGTGGGCACGTGGCCGAGGCCGAACAGCCCGGCCAGGGTGTCCATGCGGTCGGCCAGGGCGGTCAGCCGGCCCAGGGTGCCCCGGGGGATCGGATCGTCGGTGGAGGCCGGCAGGTACTGGTCGTAGATCGCCCGCCACACCGGCTCCGGGTGGCCCTCCTCCCGGGCGTAGAGGCCGCCGACGATGCCCTGGAGCGAGGTGAACTCCTTGACCATCTCGGTGGTCAGGTCCACCTTCAGCAGGCGCGCCGCGGTGGCCGCCTCCTCCGCCTCCACCTCGGCGCCGCCGCGCTCGGCCAGGGACTCCACCAGGGCGGTGGTCAGCGCCGCGATGCGCTCCGCCTTGTCGGCGTAGCTGCCCAGCTTGGCGTGGAAGGTCAGGTGGGCGAGGTCTTCCTGGCGCTCGCTGAGACTGCGCTTCTTGTCCTCGCCGTAGAAGAAGCGGGCGTCGGCCAGGCGCGCCGACACCACCCACTCGTTGCCCGCCTGGACCCGGCCGGCGGGGTCGTCGGGGCGGTCCATGACGGTGAGGAAGTAGGGCAGCAGGACGCGCTCGGCGGCGGCGGAGCCCGCGGGGGCGTCGGCGGCGGCTTCCCCGCTGCCGTCGCCGGCTTCGTCACTGGCGTCCTCTTCCCGCGCCACCTCGATGGTGAAGGCGCTCTGGTGGTCCCGCAGGCTGGCGATGAGCACCTCCCGGGGCAGTTCCAGGAACTCCTCCTCCAGCTCGCCCCGGACGACGCCGGGGATCTCGCAGATCGCCGCCAGCTTGTCCAACAGCTCCGGGTCCGGCACCAGGCGGCCGCCGGCGTCCAGCGAGCTTTCCTCCATGGCGGCGAGGATGCGGGCGCTGCGCGCCTCGGGGCGCACCTCGACGTCGCGCTCCTCCAGCTTGGCGGCGTAGTCGGCGGCGCTCTCCACCTCGAACGGCTCCGGCGACAGCACCGGGTGGCCCACCGTCTCGCTGCCGGCGGTGATGCCGAAAAGCTCGAACGGCACTGCCTTGCCGGCGAAGATGGAGACGATGCCGTGGACCGGGCGCACCCAGGGGCCGAGGCCGCCGTCGCTGCCGCCGTCCTCGCCGCCGCCGCCCCAGCGCATGGTCTTGGCCCAGTGCAGGCGGGTGAGGATCTCCGGCACGATCTCCGCCAGGACCTCCGGCATGGGGCGCCCCTCGCTGCGGTCCATGGCCCCCAGGTACTCCCCCTTGTCGGTGGTCACCCGGTCCAGCTCGCCGACCTCGACGCCGCAGCGCTTGGCGAAGCCTTCGGCGGCCTTGGTGGGGTTGCCGTCGTCGTCGAAGGCCACCGACACCGGCGGCCCGATGACCTGCTCCTCGCGGTCCGGCTCGCCCTCGGGCAGGCCGCGGGCGATGAGCACCAGGCGGCGCGGCGTGTAGGCCCCCTCCAGCTCGCGGACGCTGACCTCGCGCTCCGCCAGGCGGGCGGTGAACGCCTCGCCGAGCTGGCGCACGGCGGGCTCCAACATGCGGGCCGGGATCTCCTCGGCGCGCACCTCCAACAGGTATTCACCCCGGGTCATCGTGCCTCCTCCTGGGCCGCCGCAGAGGCGGCCTGCGCCTGGTCCTTGTCCTTGCTGGTCGTGTCACTGGCTGTGTCACTGGCTGTGTCACTACTCGTCTCGTCGGCCGCTTCGTCGGCCGAGGCGTCGCCGGGGCCGGCGCCACCGCCGCCCCCTCCCCCGCCGAGCAGCGGATAGCCCTGCTCCTCGCGGCTGGCGGCCCACGCCCGGGCGCAGGCCACGGCCAGGTCCCGGACCCGCTTGATGCGCTCCGCCCGGTCGGTCACCGACACCGCGCCCCGGGCGTCCAGGACGTTGAACAGGTGGGAGCACTTCAGGGCGCACTCGTAGGCCGGCAGCACGGCGCCGGCCTCCAGGCAGCGCCGGGCCTCCTTCTCGTAGCCCTCGAACTGCACCTCCAGGAAATCGACGTCGGCCAGCTCGAAGTAGTAGCGGGACGACTCCACCTCGTCCTGGTGGCGCACCTGGCCGTAGGAGACGCCGTCCACCCAGGCGATGTCGTAGACGTTCTTGGACAGCCCCAAGAACATGGTGATGCGCTCCAGGCCGTAGGTGATCTCGACGCTCACCGGGTCCAGCTCCATGCCGCCGGCCTGCTGGAAGTAGGTGAACTGGGTGATCTCCATGCCGTCCAGCATGACCTGCCAGCCGACCCCCCAGGCGCCCAGGGTGGGGGCTTCCCAGTTGTCCTCCTCGAAGCGCAGGTCGTGGACCGAGAGATCGACGCCGATGGCCTCCAGGCTGCCGACGTAAAGCTGCTGGATGTCCGCCGGCGACGGCTTCAGGACCACCTGCAACTGGTAGTGCTTGCCGAGGCGGAACGGGTTGTCGCCGTAGCGGGCGTCGGCGGGCCGGCGGGAGGGCTGGACGTAGGCGGTGCGCCACGGCTCGGGGCCGAGGACGCGGAGGAAGGTGTCCGGGTGCATGGTGCCGGCACCCATCTCCAGGTCGTAGGGCTGCTGTAGCACGCAGCCCTGCTCGGCCCAGAAGTTCATTAGCCGGAGGATGACGTCCTGGAAAGTCTGCATGGGTGCTCCGTGGTGGGGGTCAGGGTGGTGGGTCGGAAGTGGCGGGTCGGAAGTGGCGACGGACGGATGAGTCCCCAAGCCTACCCGGTGCCGAGGGTGCGGCGCATCACGCCGTAGCTTTTGAGCTCATGTTGCAGGAACGTGCGCCGGATGCGGGAGGCGATTTTCTCGATCAGGGCCAGGTGCTCGGGCGGTGGTGGTTGCTCGATCAGCTCCTCCAGGCGGGCGTGGCCGAAACGGTGCAGCAGCGCCATCACCCCGGGGGGCACGGCCAGCGCTCCCGGCGCCACCCGGTCGTCGTCGCCGGCGCCGCCGCCCAGGGCCCCCGCGCCGCCGGCGCACTCGACGCAGTAGAAACCGTCCGCCGAGGCCGGCAGGACGGCGCCGTCGCCGAGCACCAGGTCGCGGCCACAGCCGGGGCACTCCCCCAACTCCGGGAAGACCCCGGCCAGGCGCAGCATCCAGACCTCGAAGCGGCGGGTGGCGATCTGCCGGCGAAGCTCCCGCGCCGCCGGCTTGCTGCCGCTGCCCGCGATCAGCGCCTCCACCGTGGAATCCAGCAAACGGTAGACCAGCTCCGCCGACTCGTTTTCCTGGACGAAGGTCTGGACGTGCTCCGCCAGGTACGAGGTCAGCAGGATGTCCTCCAGCTCGTCCAGCAGGCGGGTGGACGGGCGCACCGACTCGACACCGGAGACCCGCACCAGGTCCCGCCCCTCCTTCTCGAACCAGGTCACCTTGACCTTGGCCAGGGGCTGGAGCTGACCGGCGAAGCGACTGTACTTGCGCCGCGCACCCTTGGCAACCCCGCGCACCTGACCACGATCCCGGGTCAGGAAAGTGACGATGCGGTCGCCATCCTGAAGGTCGAACGCCTCCAGGAGCTGGGCCTCGACGCTGGTGATCACGACGTGGGGGGTGCGCCGTGCCTCAGCGCAGCAGGAGCTCGATGAGGAGGGAGGCGAAGCTGAAGTAGATGAGGATGCCGGTGATGTCGTTGGTGGTGGTCACCAGGGGGCCGGCGGCCAGCGCCGGGTCGATGCCCAGGCGGCGGAAGACCAGCGGGATGGCGGCGCCGTTGACCGAGGCGAGGACCATGGCGCAGAGCATGGAGCCGCCCACCACCGCCGCGTACCAGGGGTTCTGGCGCAGCACCGTGGCGGCCACCGCGACGATGAGGGCGAAGGTGATGCCCAGCACCACCCCCACCTTGAGCTGCTGCCAGAGGAACCGGGGCAGCCAGCGCTCACCGCTGCCGATGCGCCCGGTGGCCAGGCCGCGCACCGTGATGGTCGCCGTCTGGCTGCCGATGTTGCCCCCCATGCCCATGATCACCGGCACGAAGGCGAGGAGGAACAGCGCCTCCGCCAGGCTGATCTGGAAGCGCTGCAAGAGCAGGCCGGTGAGGAGGCCGCCGACCAGGTTCAGCGCCAGCCACGGGAAGCGGATGGCGGCCACCTTCAGGCTCTTGTCCTGGTAGATGATCTCGTCTTCCGAGGTGCCGACCATCTTCAGGAAGTCCTCGGTGGCCTCCTCCTTGACGATGTCGACGATGTCGTCCACCGTCACGATGCCCACCAGGACGCCGTCCTCGTCGATCACCGGGATGGCCAGCAGGTCGTAGCGGGCGGCGAGCTGGGCCACCTCCTCCTGGTCGGTGGCGGTGGTCACCTGGATGACGTCGCGCTGGGCGATCTCCCCCAGCGACTTCTCCGGCGGTGCCAGGAGGAGCTGGCGCAGCGAGGTCACCCCCGCCAGGCCGCCCTCGGCATCGACCACGTAGAGGTAGAAGATCAGCTCGACGTCGCGGTTCTCCTGGATCGAGGCGATGGCTTCGCGCACCAGGGTGGCCGCCGGCAGGGAGAAGAACTCCCGGTTCATGATGCGGCCGGCGGTGTCGTCCTCGAAGGTGAGCTGGGCCTGGACGTCGGAAGTGCCCCGCTCGTCCACCGAGCTCAAGACCCGCTGTTGCAGATCCTCCGGCAGCGAGTCCACCAGGAAAACGGCGTCGTCCGACGGCAGGCGCTCCAGGATCTCCGCCACCTCGTCCGGCCCCACCCGCTCCAGCAGCTCGTTGCGCTGGGACGCTTCCAGCTCGGTGAGGACGTCGCCCACCTCGCCGGGGTAATCGGCGGTCAGGATGCGGAACACCACCATGCGCTCCGCCGGCGTGATCGACTTCAGCAGCGTCGCCACGTCCTCCGGCCGCACCTTGGCCAGGAGCTTGGTGATGGAGGAGCGCGCCCCGCGGCGCACGAAGCGCCGAAGTGTGTCGCGGAGAAGCTCCGTCCTGCGTGCGGTTGCCGGGTCCATAAGGCGGGATGGTAGCACAGCGGCTGAGCCACAACGAGCAGCGCAAGTCCCCATGAGCCAAGGTTTTGCACCGTTTCCAGGGGCGGCCTGTGCGGGCGGACCGTGATAGGGTAAAAATCAATCGATCAATCCATCGAACAGAACTCAAGCTGAGCGAGGGAAGGAGACACCCATGACCCGAACTATCAGTGCCACCGAGGCGAGGGTCGGCTTCGGCAAATTGCTCCACGACGTCGCCGAAGGTGGCGAGTCCGTGCTGGTCGAACGTAGCGGGCAACCCCAGGCCGTGGTTCTCTCCGTCGGTGAATACCGGCGGCTGCGGGAGTTGGAAGAAGTGCGGCGGGACCGTTGGCGCAAGCTCCTCGACGAAGCCATCGAGCAGGTCGATCGCGACCTGGGTGGAGACACCCTGCCGCCGGCCGACGAGGTGATCCGGGACATGCGGAAGGAGCGGGATGCCGGCCTCGTCGATCTGTCTTGACGCTTCCTTCGTCGTCGGCCTGGTCACCCACCCTCAGCGGGATCGGCTGCGCCGACACCTGGAGGCTTGGCAGGACGGTGGGTCTCGGCTGGTGGCACCGGCGCTGCTCCATTACGAGGTGGTCAATGCCTTCTACCAATACCAGCGCCACGGCAAGCTGGGCGCCGGGGCGGTGGACAGCTCGCTGGCGATGGTGACCAGCCTACCCATCGAGGTGACCAGCGATGCCCTCCTCCACCAGGATGCCCTGACCTTGGCGAGGGAGCTGGAATTGCCAGCGGCCTACGACGCCCACTACCTGGCCCTGGCCCAGCGCCTGGATGGCGAGGTGTGGACCATGGACCGTAAGCTCGCCCGCCACGTCGAGGGCCGGTTCCCGGATCTCCGCCTGGCCACCGAGGACTGAGATGGATGCTAGCGTTCATCCCATGAGCGATGACCGGGAGACGGAAGAGTTGGAGCAGGAGAGTCGGGGGCACCGCAATGCAGTCCCTCTCCTCGCCACCCACCTGGGGGCCGAGTGGCGCCACCTGGCGGCGGCGCGGGAGCGCACAGAACGGGTGCGGCGGGAGCTGGCCGAGGCGGTGGAGGGACGGGTGCCGGACGACACCTCGGTGGTCGCCTTCGGCTCCCTGGCCCGGGACGAGTTCGGCGGCGAGAGCGACATCGACTGGACGCTCCTGGTGGACGGCCCGGCGGACCCGGCGCACCTGGGGGCGGCCCAGGAGTTGGGGCAGGTCATCCACCATCACGGCCGGGAGCCGGGCCGGGAAGGCACCTTCGGCTCCCTCGCCTTCGGCCACGAGCTGATCCACCGCATCGGCGGCGAGGACGACACCAACTCCAACACCACCCGGCGCATCCTGCTGCTGCTGGAATCGACCCCCTTGGGCCCGCGCCGGGCCTACAACCGGGTGCTCGCCAACGTCCTGTCGCGCTACCTGGACGAGGACCGGGGGCTGTGGACCGGGCGGCGCAGCCCCGACCACGCGGTGCGGGCCAAGGTGCCGCGCTTCCTCCTCAACGACATCTCCCGTTACTGGCGCACCATGCTGGTGGACTTCGCCTACAAGCAGCGCAGCCGCGCCGGTCGCGGCTGGGCGGTGCGCAACATCAAGCTGCGCATGTCCCGGAAGCTGATCTTCCTGTCCGGCCTGCTGACCTGTTTCTCGCCGGTGCTGGAACTCGACGAGGGCCAGGTGGAGGCGATGTTCGGGGGTGCCGCCTCCGACGGCGGAGACAGCGGTGTCCAGCTCCTCACCCGCCACCTCCTGGGGGTCATCGAGCGCCCACCGCTGGAGACCGTCGCCCGCGCCCTGCTGCGCCAGTCCGAGGGCGGCTGGCCCCACGACGATGCGGCCCGGGACCTCTTCGGCGCCTACGACGACTTCCTCGACCTGATCACCGACGAGGCGACCCGCGGCGAGCTGTCGGAGCTGAGCTACGGCGACCTCGCCGACTCCCCCGCCTTCACCCGCGGCCGGCGCATCGCCAGCCGTTTCCAGGGCGCGGTGGCGGAGATCTTCCTCCACGGCGACGGCCCGCTGGCGCGGCTGACCATCGACCACGGGATCTTCTGAGGCGTGGCTTCCCCATGACCGGCCGCTACATCGGCTTCTCCTCCGGCGCCCTGGCCAAGGGCGACTTCCGCCGCGCCCTGGAGCTGGCCATCGGCGCCGGCGTCGCGGTGTTCGAGCTGTCAGCCCTCCGCCTCCCCGAGCTGCGCCCGCTGGTGGACGCCCTGGACGAGATCGAAGACGACCTTGCCGCCTTCCGCGACGTCACCTTCCACGCCCCCAGCGCCTTCGAACAGCAAGAGGAAGCGGGCGTGGTAGATCTTCTGGCCGCGGTCCACGACCGCGAGATCCCCCTCGTCGTCCACCCCGACGTCATCCACACCCCGGCCCTCTGGCGCCGCTTCGGGGCCGACCTACGAGTGGAGAACATGGACCTGCGCAAACCGCTGGGCCAGACCGTCGATGACCTGGAGCCGCTGTTTGCCACCCTGCCCGAGGCCCGCCTCTGCCTCGACCTGGCCCACGCCCGCCAGGTCGATCCCACCCTGGGCGAAGCGGAGCGCTTCCTCCTCTCCATGGCCGGCCGCCTCGCCGAGATCCACCTCTCCCACGTCGACGCCGACAGCCGCCACCACCGCCTGACCCGCGACGCCGTGGCCGACTACCAGGACCTGGCAGCCCTGGTGCCAGCGTGGGTGCCGGTGGTGCTGGAGACGCCGATGGGCCACGATCCCGCGGTCGAGGCGATCCAGCACGAGGTGGAGCTGGCGAGGAGTGCGCTCAGGCCGGATTGACCGGCGCTGTCCGGGAACCTCCCGACCCAGCCGGCACGCTACACTGTAGGAGGTGCAAGACCTCGTTGACCGTTTCCGTGCGTGGCGGTTACCCGCACTCCCGGTCCCACCCCGGCGTTCCCCGCAGGCCCATCGCGGATTTGGCCCGGATTACTGTTTGTGTCCTGCCGGTCGTGGCCGCGGAAGTGCAGCGAGCCTCCGTCCGGCAACCACCTAAAGCAAGCGGCCCCTGCCCGGGAGGCCCGCTCCGACCACCCCCACGTCACCGTAGGGGGAAAACAAGGATCGGACCGGGGAGCAGGTCAGTGTGACCCGCCCGGAGGGGTGGATGCAGCTCATGCCGTAGATCCGCACCTCATGCCGTAAACCCGCACTCTGTGCCGCAAATCCGCATCTCGGCCCGAGCGGAAACTTGCCCTTCACTGGAATCCTCGGCAATGGTAGTCGGCGGCCTGCTCGAGATCGCGCCACGCGGCCTCGGACCAGACTACTTGTCGAGCCACCGGGCCATCCGGCGCTGAACTTCCTCATGCGGAATCACCCGGCCAGCTTCCACGTCCAGCCGGCCTCGCTCAATGCTCTGGAGGACGTAAGGGTGATACCGGATGCCTTCCAGCGAGGATTCCTCGGGCAGCTTGTCGAGGACGCTCTGCACTTCTTGTTTGGCAGTCGGCATGGCGCACTCAGTCTATCGCCTTCGCCGACGGAACCAAGGACGCCCGCGGCCTGGGCACCCTGCGCTGGCTTCGCGGCCCACAAGTATGTCCGGCGAAGAAATCGAGCAGGCCTTGCCTTCGCTCCCCGCTGCTGGAGGTGATGCGCTTCTTATCGGCCTGAAGGCGCAGATCCCAGACTACACTTCCAGAGCAAACGTAAATCCCCCCTTCTCTCTATCCTCGTCGTAGATCTTAAGGGGCGTATCGGTCTTCGGTAGCAGGAGGCGCCCCATCTCAACCGCGACTGAGTTGGGAACGGCAGGGAAAATATGTATTGACGCGTCACGGCCGTGAGCACGCAACTCTGAGAGGAGCGTGTGCCATACAGTACGAAACCGTTCCAATTGTTCTCTGGTGGCGAGAAAATCGCGTCGGGGGTGGTTTATGGTGATCTGGTACTCAGCATGTGGGCCCGGGATCACCGCGCGATAACTTTCCGGGTCGATCTTGTTACTTAATGAGAGGATAACTGCCACGCACTTGGAGTCTGTGGTTGGTGGTCTTTCCACCAAGAACTCCAAGTCGGCCGGGGAGTCAGACGCTCCGCGCCAGCGCCAGCTTTGCGAGCAACGATGGCGCTGGAAGACATCTGCGGTCCGAATATCGCCCAGAAGTTTGCCCAGGTAAATTAGCGCAGGAATAGGCGCGAGAGCAAAAACACTCAGATGATCGGGCGGCTCTTCGAAAATCGCAAGACAGCTCTTGAGTCGACGAGCGACATATTTTTTAGCATGCACGTAAAAATCCGCGTCATACTCATTGACTTCGTGTTCGCAGAGATCGAGTCTCATGCCGCTATCCGTAGCAGGATACCGGTCTGGCTGAACCGCGTTCGCCGCTTGCTCAAAGCTCACGTATCCTTTCCGGTAGCCTACGGGAGACGCGAACAGCAGGACATGTGTCTTCTTCTCGGGTTGAAGTGCGGTAAGCCTGGCGATCCGCTTCTCGTGTTCCCTCCGGAAGTCGTGGAGTAAATCCGCCGGATGGCCCTCAACATCTTCCTTGTCGATGAGCCGATGGTGGGTGTCACAGAGAAGCATGAAGTTGGAAGGATCCTTGGCCAAATTCTGGGAGAGGATCGGATCACCACGAGGCCCACCCGGCTTCTCTGCCACTATGTGTGCTAGATAGGCACGGTTCATCTTTGCCATCGTGAGTTCGTCACGCCACAGTGGCACGTTGCAGCCAGGGTACTGGCAGCGCCCTCCAGCGCGAAGCCATATCCATAGAAGATCCTTGTTATTCGGTCTGCTTTGGGACATCAGTTCATTCCTTTATGAGGGGACGCAACCGGAATCCACGGCGCCGCCCTTCCCACACCTTGATCTCGCAGGTGCCCGCGATCAGAAAAAAGAGATAGGCCCCGAATCGATCGAAGAATAGCTTCCGGCGCCAATCGAGAAGATCAATCCACGACGGGACCGGCACGGGAACAGGATGCGTATGCCACTCTCCTAGATAAACCGTTCTACCACCGCTACTAGCCCAGATCTCGTCAATCTGCATCTGATGTGATTTCTTGGCGCGAAAGAACCGAAACCGCTCGCGTCGATCACCTACGCCTGGCACTGTGACACTGTCCACTACGATGTCCGGTGCGCCCGAGATATAGCGCCCCAAGAGCACGCCTCCCGCTTCCTTTTTTTGGGACTTATCCTGAACGTACTCTTGAATGCTTCCCAGGGCCTCCCGAGTGAGTTTGACTCGGCCCTCCCCGGGGCGCTTCAAAGTGACGGACTGGGAAGCCGGCCACTCCTTTCGTGATTCGCGCTCAGTCGGCACCAATCCCTCCACACACGATGCAGTTCAGAGCAGGGAACTTGTACCTATCTTGGAGGAGCCTCTCCTGTGAATACTCAAAACGCTCTGATGTCACAAAGCCCTCCTCGCGAAAGTCCCGTGTATCGCCCTTCCAAGAAACAAGCGCATTTCTATTTTCTTTGCCCTCCAAGACATCGACAGCGAGCTGCACCGCCAGTGCAGCAGTACGGATTGCGTCAATAGAGCCATACGGAGTGAAGAGGCTCCCACATCCAGACAGGGCCTTTCCAAAGTGCTGTCCAGGCGCTGCGAACGCGGCACGATTTCCAAGACCCGCTTCTCCTCCCGTATCAGCGTAGAGACATTCGAAGCACCCAGCCGTCTTGCCGATTCTTGTAGCCAGTGCGTGCCCGCCGATACCGTACGGTTCAAGCCAAGTAAAGATGGTAGGCGGGGAACCCTTGAGATTCTGGATACGTTCATTCAGCTCAAGCTCCAAAGTCGGCCTTGCGAGCGCAAAGATGACAAGATCAAACTGAGTGAACTCGACAGATTCGTCGCCCAGGGCATCTTCGATCTTCTTCGGTACAGCTCTGACCTTCGTATAAGGCAGTTCTGCCTCAATTTCCTTCTTGAGTGCCTCCGCCTTGTTATCCTTCCAATATCGGCGGCCAAGTACGTGGCGGAATGTATTCTCGACCTCAAGGACTTCGCGATCAACGAGCGTAAGATTGAGAACTCCTGCCTTGGCACATTCGTATGCAACATGACCGCCCAAAGCGCCACAACCAACCAGAAGTACATGCTTCTGACCCAACGCCGCCTCCGCGCCCCCTCTTGGAAGAACGAAGGTCCGGTCTGCTCGTACACAGTGAACGGGGCAAAGGCGCTCGACCTTTCCACCATCGAGAAGAGGGTGCTGATCTTCAACACCAACGAACCGAACTCCAAACTCAATCGCGCCCCCCGACGGCCGCATGAGGGAGAGTATTACCGTTTCGCTCTGTCGCACCCGTCCACGGATCGCCTTCTTGAGCCACCGGGCTGTTGCCTTCGAGACATTGCCCCAAACCATCTCACGGAAGCTCTCCGCGTTCCAAAACGGCTGGTCATGGCGAGGAGGCACGACAAGAGTGCCTGGCTCAAGTGGCACATAAAATGCGCGGTGGTGGGTGTATTTGGCGCCAGCGCTGCAATTCAAGAATGCTTCGAGATCCGCGATATCTCGGCATAGGTATCGGAAGTTACTTGAAGCCGTTGCGGTCATGACTTTGCTGGGTTCCGCTGCCGGTTCAAGTACCGACCACACCGTTTCGACATCCTTAAGCAGAAGCCAGTAAGTATCGAACTCATCTACGAAGTCGCTCCTGTTACGACCTGTTACTCCGTCTTCCAGAGTTTTTCGTACGCTCTCCAGCGCTTCTTGAACAATCGCGAGTGGCCGCCTTCGGTCTACAAGGATCCCTTCCGTCTGTTTGTAGCAGACCAAGCCCACGGTGCCGAGCCCAGCGCCGCTTGCCTCGCGGACCGCGGGTTCTGCGCCGGTTGCCGTAGACGGCAGCCTTCTCCCCACTGGTAAGACATGCGGCAAGAAGCCAAGAGCATCCCACGGACACAGGTAGAGGGTCGGAAGACTGGTCGGGAAGCTTTCGTCAAGAACCAATCGCAGCCTCGCATCGAGCCCTTCGACTGTGATCTCCCCTTCAACCGTGAACTCATCCTCGCGACGAGCGTTTCGTAGAAGCGCTCCATCTGCCACCTTCTGAAAGGTATTATTGCGCTCCTCGGGAGTCAACGCCATCTATCCTCACCAGAACTGCTGTGGGAGACGATCGCTGGGGTACTGAATGCTTTAGCTAATTCTACCTTATCCGGAACCGGGAAAGCGGATCCGAACTGCTGCTGGAGCAACTCGCAGGCCTCAGCAGGATCGACTTCGGCGGAGGCATCGTCGAGGACGTCACGTAGGCTTTTCAGCTTCTCCTCAAATGATTCCATTTGCTTTCTTGTCATTCGCTCGAAGAAATCGTCTCCAGGCAAGACTGGGCTTCGCACCACGAGACGCCGCACCCAGTCTTTCTCCTCCGGATCCCAGACATCAGAGAACCGCGAAAGCATACTGCGGACCAACGAACGCAAGGCGCCGAGGTCATCTGGCTTCCCTGCAATCGGGTCAGAATAAGCTGGGACCAGCTCGTTGTAGGTAGCCACCGTTAACCCGACTCCAGGCGGGGCAGCATTCCCGTTGACCGGGAACTTGTGATCCTTCCAACGCTTCAGGTATCGCACCGCTCGCCGGAATTGATTCCGATCACCTCCTTTGTCGAATCGGGACAGGACCGTATCCTTCAAGTCGCGCGTGCCCGAAGGCCGCCAGATTCGGTACTCATCGGAGGAGCCCAACTTCCCCATCGCTAGTCGATCCTGTCCATCTGGGTTCTTGACCCGGTCGGAGTACACCGCGATGTCAACGTGGTAGACGGGCTCCTCGCCCCGCTGATACTGAACCGTGACGCACGGCCGACGAACTATCACGCTCTTAGTGTGACCGTCGAGTGCTTCGAATACCCGCTCCTTAAGGACAACCGGATCCTCATAATCGCCTACTGCGACTTGGAAGAAGATGCCCTGGTCTATGTCAAAGTCGCCTTCCTCGGGCGGCTTGATTCCCGTTCCTATGGAATAGCTGCCCAGATCGCAAAATGAATACGGGGGACAGGTCTCACCGTGCTCCTCGAACACCGTTGGTAACCGCTCGTTGAGCTTTCCACGAATAATGTCTCTCTTGTCGCGGAGTTCCTTGCTCTCCTTGAACCGCCCAATCCGGATATTTTCGTCGAACTCGTCAAACTGCTTCTGAACATTAGCCATGCTGATCTCCTTTCGCCGCCTTGAGACTCCTGAAAGAGACTGGCGGCGGCGACTCGCCATTACTCCGATATTTTGAAGAGCATCGTCCAACCACAACAGAGACGCAGTCGCGGCACCAATGCCACTACATCTGGTGGCGGTAACGGAGCGGGGGTCAATAATATTTCCAGCTTCCCAGAGAATCTGCCGCATAGCCGAGGTCCACGACCGGGAGATCCCCCTGGTCGCCCACCCCGACATCGTCTACACCCCCGCCCTCTGGCGCCTTTTCGGCAGCGCCCTGCGCCTGGAGAACATGGACCTGCGCAAACCGCTGGGCCAGACCGTCGATGACCTGGCCCCCCTCTTCGCCACCCTGCCCGAGGCCCGCCTCTGCCTCGACCTGGCCCACGCCCGCCAGGTCGATCCCACCCTGGGCGAAGCGGAGCGTTTCCTCCTCTCCATGGCCGGCCGCCGCGCCGAGATCCACCTCTCCCACGTCGATGCCGACAGCCGCCACCACCGCCTGACCCGCGATGCCGTGGCCGACTACCAGGACCTGGCAGCCCTGGTGCCGGGGTGGGTGCCGGTGGTGTTGGAGAACCCGATGGGGGACGCCCTGACGGTGGCCGACCTAGAGCACGAAGTGGATCTAGCCAGGACCGCCCTCGGCTGAGGATCGTTGACGAGTTCTGGGCCGGGCTCGCCACCGCATAGTCTCGAAGTAGTATCGAAAGAGTAATCAACAGGCAATCTCGGGAAACTTGTCCGCTTCCGTTTCCGGGCGACAGCCTGTCCGGTGAGCAACGCGTTGAAGTAGTCGGTCACGATCCGTGGTGCACGGACCCACTCCCGAGGGATGGACACGGTCGGAGCCGAGTGCCAAATCACCGATGATGAGGAGATGATCTTGCATCGTTTCGACCTGTTCCCCAACGCCGGTTCCCCTATCGTCCTTGTCCTCCAAGACATCCAGAAGGCGGCGGCGGAGCTGACCACACCGGTGGGCCAGGGGGAGTATCCCCTCCCGGCCCAGACCATTGCCGGCAACACCACCTTCGACCTGCTGGACCAACCGCTCCAGATCTCCGGCTCCGCAGCGGCCAGCGCCGTCATCCACGCCGCGAGCCACCCCGTGGACCCCTTCGGCACCGGCGCCAAGGTCGAGGCCCCCGCCGGCACGGCGTGGACCGAGCTGGACCTGCGGGCCGGCCTCCAACTCGCGGGAAAGGCCGCCAACCCCGGGGGCACGTTGAAGCTCTCCGCCAAGCTGGCGGCCGGCGGCGCGCTGCGCTACCGCCGCCTCGTCCCGGCCCGCCTGGAGGACACCCGGGCGGCGGCCTTCCTCGCCCTCGCCATGGGCAGCCACCTGCCCGACGGCCTGGACCTGCTGGACCTGGCCGACGGCGAGGTCCACCACTACGCCGCCCGCTTCGGTCTCTACTTCGACGCCGAGGTGGTGACCGGCCAGAACCTCACCCTGCAGCAGGACCTCACCGGCCTCACCAACCTCCTGGGCTCCGCCTTCGACGGCCTCTCCCCCACCCTGCTGGCCGAGGTCGACGCCGGCTTCAAGGCCACCCTGGGCCTCGCCATGGCCGAGGAGTTGAAGATCACCGTCGGCCGCGCCGGCACCCTGCGCCCGGCCGCCGACGGCTGGGTGCGGCTGCGCATCGAACGCGCCTCCGAGCGCCGCTTCTCCGCCGGCGCCACCTTCTCGCTCCAGGTGCGCTACCAGGGGGCCGGCGCCGCCAACGCCATCCTCGACCGCGCCTTCTCCCTGCTCCCCACCTCCCGGGCGCTGGACACCTTCAAGGAGATCAACGGCCTGCTGGAGAACGGCGACTGGAAGACGGTGAAAAACCGCCTCTCCAGCTTTGCCGCCTCCCAGGTGGCGGCCTGGTTGGACGACACCGGCTGGCGGGACAAGCTCGCCAGCTCGGACGAGATCAAGGGCCTGATCGAAGCGAGCCAGAAAGTGGTGAAGGAGTTCCAAACCCTGGACGAGCGCGTCGAGAGCCTGTGGAGCCGCTTGCTCGGCGAAGCGCACCTCGGTGAGGGCTCCGACCTGCGGACGGCGCTGGACAAGGTGGCCGGCCTCGACGCCGCCAGCCTGCGCCAGGACCTGGTGGCCAAGAACAGCCAGCTCGGCGAAGCGCTGGCGCTGTTCGAGGTCCTCTCCGGCCGGTCCCTGGAGGAGGTGGTCCTCGCCTCCGGCAACGACCTGGAACGCTCGGTCACCGAGGCCAAGACGGTGGCCCAGAACGCCCTCGGCTTCCTCGGCCGGCTGGAAGCGCTGCCCGGCAAGGTGCTCGACCGCTTCCACAGCCTGGCGCAGAAGAGCGGCATCGCCGACGTCGTCGCCTGGCTCTCGGACAACGCCACCACCGTGGAGCAGTTGGAGGGCGCCGTCGATGAGCGCCTGCGCGGCTCCATCGAGCGGGCGGTGGGCAAGCTCACCGGCAAGGCGTTCGAGGCACTGGGCGACGAAGAGCGGGCCAAGGTCGCCAAGTGGGCCGGCAAGCTCGGCAAGCTCTTGGACACCGGCGAATTGGAGGCCAAGCTGCGCGCCGCCGCCGCCAAGCTGGACGGCGAGCTGGGCTTCTCCCTGGCCCTGGAGATGGAGCGGCTGACCCAGGAGACGGCGCTCCTCGACATGGAGCTCGACCCCCGGGACACGGCCACCCGCCAGGCCGTCTCCGGGCCGCTGCGCTCCGGCGCCGTGGGCGAGATCCTGAAGGAGCTGCCCCAGTCGGAGAAGGACAAGCCGGCTCCCTACCGCCTGCGCGAATGCGTCTTCCTGTCGCGCCGGGTCAGAAGCTCCGCCATCCACCTCTTTTTCAACCTCACCGGTCTGCAGAGCAGCCGCAACCGCTGGATCACCGAGCGCACCGTCCGGGTCAGCCAGGACGGCGACGACACGGTGTCGCGCCACGGGCTGTGGGACGGCGGCTTCGTGCGCAGCAACATCGGTGGCGACGCCGACTTGTTCGAGGCCGGTGTCTGGCTGCATGCCGAGGCCACCGGCGCCGGCGGCGACCTTGACGTGCCGTACGGCCAGGCGGACATCGACCTGCGGATGACGCTGCAGCGCGAGGACGCCAAGACCACCATCAGGGAGCTGAGCCACTACCAGGTGCTCCTCGGACAGCTCGGCTTCAGCAAGGTGGCCGGCGACCCGGACCTGCCGAGCTTCGCCGCCGGCACCACTCTCGACACCCGCTTCGCCCTGGCGCTGGGATTGCCGGACGGCCTGTCGAGCCTGGTGGACGGCGTCGGCGACGGGAAACCGACCAAAGCCTGGCTGAACGACTACCTGGACGGCGCGCACCGCTGGTGGGACGACCCGCTGGTCACCCGGCCCTCCTCCCACGTGATGGTGGGCAATGAGCGGGTGCGCCTGGGCAGGGTGCTTGCCGCTCTGCTCGACAACGCCGAGTTCCGCCGACTGCTCAGCAAGGGACGGGCTTTCGTCACCAAGGAGTACAAGAACCAGGATGTCGAGGTAAAGGTCGGCAAATCCCAGGCCAGCCTGCGGATCATTCAGCCCACCGGCGGCTGGCACCGAGACTACAAATCCGTCGAAGAGCTGGCGGAGCAAATGCGGAAGAGCTACGACCGGGCGCACGGCCTGGGCGGCCAGCTCAGCAAAGTTCACCAGGCGGGCGGCAGCGTCAGCGCCGCCGCTTTGGACGAACTCTCCGAGCGCGCCGCCAAGGCGTTCTCCGCCGCCACCGTCAAGCTCTGGTCCAACCCCGCCCTCGCCGTCTGGTTCGTCCTCGCCCGCCTCTCCCGCCTGGAGGCCGACGCGGTCAACAACGCCCGCGGCCTGGCCACCCTGCGCTGGCGCAGCGGCCCGGAAGAGGAGTGGAACGACCCGGTCCGCTATGTCTTGAAGGAGAACGGCCTCGCCACCCTGCGCAAAGCGGGAGGAGCGTTCTCCTAGAGGCGAGCGCGGCGAAAGAGCACGGTCGCGCCGAAGCTCCGTGGTAATTTGCCCTCGTGCCCCAGATACCCAGCAAAAACGGGAACAGCTACCATAGGTTAGAGGCGAACTGGCACGCTACACTGGGAGTGGTGCAAGACCTCGTTGACCGTTTCCGTACGTGGCGCTGGAGTCATCTCTTCGTTGCCAATCTGCGTATCCTGCTGGGCTTCGCCTTTCTCCCCGCCGGCCTCAAGAAGGTGCTCTATCAACCCTTCACCGATCCGCAGAACACCGGCGTCTTTCACGACTTCTTGCACGCTTTCTACGCCACCGGCGCCTTCTACCAATTCGTCGGCGTCGTACAACTGGTCATCGCCGTGCTGCTGATGACGCAGGCCTACGCCACCCTCGGGGCCTTGCTGGCGCTGCCCGTCATCTCCTCCATCACGGTGTTCTGCTGGAGCACGGGCGTGGTTCCCACGGCCATCGTCACCACGCTGATGCTCTGTGCCAACCTCCTATTGGTGGTGTGGGACGTTGATCGCTGGATGCCGATCCTGCGGCGGGCAGATCGTCCTTCGCGAGGCGGCCGGAAAGTCGCGGCCCAGCCGACCCAGCCCCCGATCGACCTCTCGCTCTGGCGCGCCTGCGGCGCTGCCATCCTCGTCGTCTACGGCCTCGCCTGCCTTGCCTACGGCGGGGTCTACCGACCTCGGAGCCTCGACCTGGGTGAGCCGGCCTTCTACGTTCTGCCGGTCATCGCGCTGATCCCCGTCGTAACGCTGATCCTGGAACAGCGGCACCGTACCCGGGAGGCCTGCAACGGACCCGAACAGTAATCCAGGCCAAATCCGCGATGGCGCCGGCCGACCACTTGATCCTCGTGGGCCGAGGAATCACTTCTGGACCTTACCCGTGGGTGGTTGGGCGAAAACAAGGATCGGGCCGGAGGGGCATACCTGTCCGACCTGCCCGGAGGTGGGGTGCAGCTCATGCCGTAGATCCGCACCTCATGCCGTAAACCCGCACTCTGTGCCGCAAAGCGGCATCTCGGCCCGAGCGGAAACTTGCCCGTCGGAATCCTCTGCAATGTAGTTGGCGTCTCCCAGCCGTAACGGCTCCCGTGGTAATTTGCCCTCGTGCCAGAGATTCAGAGGATTTCCCGCGAGGAGGCCCGCGCCGGCGCCGCCAAGGCGGCCGAAGTGCTGGCCGAAGAACCGTCCGTGCGCCTCATCTTCCTCTTCGGCTCGGCGGCGGGCGACGAAGGGGCGGACCGCGTGCGCGACGCCGACCTGGCGGTCCTCATCGACCCGGAGCCGGACATCGAGACCTGGAACCGCCTTGAGGTCGCCGCTGCCCGCGCCGCCGCCATCCCGCTGGATCTCGTCCCCCTCCACCGCGCCACCATCGTCCTCGCCCGCGAGGTGGCAGCCACAGGCCGCTGCCTCTTCGCCCGCACCCCGGAAGAAGAAACCGACTTCGTCGTCGATGCCAACCGCAAGTACCTTGACTTCAAGTACTACCTGGACGAGCAGTTCCGGTTGACGGGGGAACGGGCGGCGGCGCGGGCTCAGGGCGGGTAGACGGATGGTCCTGCGCACGGAAGCGGTCCGCCGCCGGCTCACCCGGCTTGAGGAGATCCAGTCGACCCTGGCCGGACTCGACTACAAGCCGAATTCGCCCGAGAGCGCCTGGGCTGTGGAACGTGGCCTCCACCTCGCCGCCGAGTGCGTCTTCGACATCGGCAACCACATCCTGAGCGCCGGGTTCGGCACCTCCATCGATGGCTACGAACTGATCCTGGATGCCCTCGCTGAACGAGGAGTGATCGAAAAAGAGTTAAGGTTGAATTTGGCCGGCTTCGGCGGTTTTCGCAACATCCTGGTCCACGGCTACCTCGACCTCGATCCGGAGCGAGTCCAGGACGCCCACGAGAAGGCTCCGAAGCTGTTCAGCCTCTACCGGCTGCAGATCGAACGTTGGATGACAACTCGTGAAGAATGAGGATCTTTGCTTTTTGGCAGGCCGGGATGAGCCGGACCACTGAGACAGAATTCAATAATTGAAACGGGGCCAGGTTACTTTTTAGCTCCCCTGGTCGTTGGGCGGAAAGGGCTGAGAAAAAATAACCTGTCCCCGTTTTACTGCTCAGCTCAGCCGGCCGTGGAGCGTCCGGTCCAGCTCCGCCAGGATCCTCGGGCTCTCGCGCCAGTTGGACTCGTGCTTGACGTGGAGGTCAAGGTAGATGTGGCGGCCGGTCATCTCTTCCAGGTCCTTCCTGGCCTCGGTGCCGATCTTCTTGATCATCTTGCCGCGGTGGCCGATGAGGATCTTCTTCTGGCTCTGGCGCTCCACCAGGATGGTGGCGTAGATGCGGGTCAGGTCGGAGTCGGGGTCGTCCTCCCAACCCTCCACCATCACCGCGGTGGAGAAGGGGATCTCTTCGTAGGTGTTGGCCAGCACCTTCTCGCGGATGCGCTCGGCGGCGAGGTAGCGCTGGGGGTGGACGGTCAATAGCTCCGGGTCGTAGAGCGGTGGGCCCTCGGGCAGGTAGCTCCACAGCAGGTCCAGCAGGACGTCGTCGCCGTCGCCGGTCAGCGCCGAGACGGGGACGATCTCGTTGAACAGGCCCGTCTCGTGGTACTGCTCGATGCGCGGCAGCAGGCGGCCTTTGTTGACGAGATCGACCTTGTTGAGGATCACCATCTTCGGGCCTTCGACCCGCTCCAGCAGCTCCAGCATGTACTCCTCGCCGGCACCGTGGTTGGCCGAGGCGTCGACCAGCAGGCAGGCGACGTCGGCCTGGTTCATGGCGTCGATGGCCTCCTGCATCATCCGCCGGTTCATGTCGTGCAGCGGGCGGTGGACGCCGGGGGTGTCGTGGAAGACCATCTGGCCGCGTTCGTCGTCGGTGAGGATGCCCACCAGGCGGTGACGGGTGGTCTGGGGCTTGTCCGAGGTGATGGCCACCTTCTCCCCCAGCAGGCGGTTCATCAGCGTCGATTTGCCGGCGTTGGGCCGGCCGAGGAGCGCCACGGTGCCCGCCTTGCGGCCCTCGTAGTCACCCATGGCGTCGCCCATGGAGTTACCCATGGCGGGGCTAACCGGCGCCTCATCGACGGAATCCGAACTCGCCTCCTCGGCTGGCGCTTCCACGGTGTCTGCCATTGGCTCTTCCACGGTCTCTGCCGCCGTCTCTTCGACTGTCTCTTCGACTGTCTCTTCGCTCTCTTGCGCCATCTCCGCCTCGCGCTTCGCGTCGTCGCTCATCTCTGGGTCCGTCATGTCGGTTCCTCTTCCTTCTCCTCGTCCTGCTCCTCGTCGCCCCCGGGTCGGATCTTCTCCACCCGGAGGGTCTGCACGCGGCGGCCGGTCACCTCTTCGATGTCGAAACGCAGGCCGTGGGCGGTGACCGTGTGGCCCTCCTCCGGCACCGAGCCGTGGACCGAGAGGACGACGCCGGCCACGGTTTCGTAGGGCTCCTCCTCCAGATCGACGCCGAAGAGCTCGTCTAGGCCCTCCACCGGGGTGCGGCCATCCAGGCGCCAGGAGCCGTCGGGCAGGGCGGTGGGCTCCGGCTCCTCCACCTCGTCCTCGTCGAAGATCTCGCCGACGATCTCCTCCAGCAGATCCTCCACGGTCACCAGGCCGGCGGTGCCGCCGTATTCATCCAACACAATGGCTATCTGCTGGAATCGTGCCTGCATCTCGCGCAGCAGCTCGTCCAGGCTGCGCCGCTCAGGCACGAAGAAGGGCGCCTTGGCCAGGGTCTGCACCGGCGGCGTCGGCTCCATGGCGCGGCCCCGCAGGACGTCCCGGATATGCAGGATGCCGACGATGTTGTCCACCGAGTCGCCAAACAGCGGGATGCGGGAGTGGCCGCTGTCGATGAACAGCCGCGCCATCTCTTCCAGCGGCTGCTCCACCGAGGCCACCACCATGTCCACCCGGGGGGTCATGACGCTGCGCACCTGGGTGTCGCCGAAATCGACGATGCCCCAGACCATCTTCTCCTCCCCCGGCTCGAGGATGCCCTCCCGGGTGCCAAGCTCGATGTAGGCCTGGATCTCCTCATCCGAGATGTCGTCCTCTTCGTCTTCCATCACCGCGTCCGGGGGACGGCGAGCGGAGGGGGCCAGCGGCGCCAGCAGGATCACCAGCGGCCACAGCGGGTAGCGCAGCAGGCGGTAGAAGACGGTGCCCCGGCGCAGCCAGGTCTCGGCCTGCCAGCCGACGATGCGGCGGTTGAGAAGCTCCATGGCCAGGACCAGCGCCACCACCACCAGGCCGGCGAACCACAGCGGCCGCGGCAGGCCGCCGAGGGCGCCCCCGAGGAGCCCCGCCAAGGACACCACCAGGAGCACCGGGGCCACCTTCGCCAGGGTGGCGAGCAGGAAGCGGTAGATCTCGAAGCGGGCGGCGTCCTCGTACAGGCTGCGCAGCGAGCCCCCGGCCTCCTCCGCCCAGTGGCGCAGGCGCACCGGGCCGCTGCGCTCCAGGAGCGCCGAAAGAAGAATCGTCACGACGCTCAACAGCGCCAGCAACATGCTCCAACCAGTGTTCGCCATTACAGCCACTCCCCCACTCCAGTCACTCCAGCCTCTACAGCCATTACAGCCACTCCCGGCGCATCCGCGCCTCCAGCGCTTCCATCTCGCCGTCGTCGGTTTCGTGATCGTGGCCCAGGCAGTGGAGCACGCCGTGCAGCAGCAGGCGGCGGATCTCCACGCCCGGGGTCTCTTCCGGCGCCTGGCGCGCCGCCGCCGGCAGGGAAATCACCACGTCCCCCAGGTGCCTGCCCTCCGGCGTCTCGCCGCCGGGGAAGGAGAGGACGTCGGTGGTCTTGTCCTTGTCCCGGTAGCGGCGGTTCAGCTCGCGCATGGCGGCGTCGCCGACGAAGCGGGCGGTGAAGCTGTCGGCCCGCGGCGCGAGGCCCGCCACCAGGCGCCCCAGCCAGGGGGCCAGCTCCCCCACCTCCACCTCGGGGTAGGCCTCGGGGTTCTGGACGGCGATCTCGGGAGCGGTGGTATCACCGCTGGTGGCGTCACTGCTCATGTCGCCGCTGCCGCTGTCGTCGCTGGCGGCGGCGGTCACATTCTCCGGAGCCTCCCCGATCCCTTGGGTCTCGTTGACGGCGCTCACGACACCCCCGCCGGCTCGGCCACCGGGGAGGGCCGTTCCGCCTCCCGCTTCGGCTTGGCGTTGAAGTCGAAGCCGGGGTAGTCGATGCGCTGGTGGAAGATGGTGGTCAGCACCCGGTGGAACGCCTCCGCCACCCGCCGCAGGTCGGACAGGGTGAGGTCGGTCTGGTCGAGCTGGCCGTCCCGCAGGCAGTCGTCCATGATGGTGCGGATCAGGGTGCGCACCTTGACCGAGGTCGGCTCCACCAGGGTGCGGCTGGCCGCCTCGATGCCGTCGGCCAGCATCAGCACCCCCATCACCTTGTCCGCCGGCTTCGGCCCCGGGTAGCGGTAGTCCGCCTCCCGCACCTCCTCGGTGTCCGGGTCGGCGCGCTCCTGGGCGCGGTTGAAGAAGTACTTGATCAGGCGGGTGCCGTGGTGCTGCTCGACGGCGTCGATGATCGGCCGCGGCAGGTGGTGCTGGCGGGCCAGCTCGACGCCGTCCTTGATGTGGTTGATCAGGATCAGGGCGCTCATCGAGGGCGCCAGCTTGTCGTGGCGGTTCTGCCCGGGGCGCTGGTTCTCGATGAAGTATTCGGGGCGGAAGACCTTGCCGATGTCGTGGTAGAGCCCGCCGGTGTAGGCCAGGGTGGCGTCGGCGCCGATGGCCTCGCACCCTTCCTTGGCCAGGTTGGCCACCATCAGGGAGTGCTGGAAGGTGCCCGGCGCCTCGAAGGCGAGGCGGCGCAGCACCGGCAGGTTGGTGTTGGCCAGCTCCACCAGCTTGATGTCGGTGGCGATGCCCAGCAGCGACTCCAGCACCGGCACGGCGAAGCCCGCCGCCGCCGCCACCAGGAAGCCGCTGGCCAGCCCGCAGACCAGGTCGAAGGCCAGGCCGCCGGCGCCCAGGCTCACCTCACCCCCGCCGGTGGCCAGGGCGAGGATGACGACGACGTTGACCGCCGCCACCAACAGGCCGACCCGGATGAGCACCAACCGCTGCTTGAACTGGTAGCGCTCCAGGGCGTAGATGGCGGCCAGCGAGCCGGCCAGGCTGAAGAGCACGACGCCGGCGGCGTCATCGCCCCCCAGGCGGCCGACCAGGAGCGAGTAGACCAGGGACAGGACCAGGGCCGGGTAGCGCCCCAGGAGCAGCGCCGCCAGCAGGGCCAGGGCGGCGAACGGCACCGCCAGGGTGTAGGCGCCGGCGCTGGTGAAGGGGGCGCGCTCGAAGGAGGCGGCCAGGGCGCTGGCGGTCAGGAAGAAAAACTTGGTGCCGATCAAGGCCAGCAGCAGCATCAGCACTGACTCGCCGTAGACCCGCCGCCGGCTGTGGCCATCCACCCGCTCGCGCCCGAGCATCACCCACATGCCGAGGGCGGCGAGGGCGAGGAGCAGGAAGCTCCCCGCCATCGGCAGGGCGCGGCGGCTCCAGCCGCCCTGGCCGGTGAGCTCCAGGATCAGCTCAGCCGTGGCCTCGTCGATGCGGTCGCCCTTGCGCACGATGACTTCCCCCTCGCTGATGCGGCTGAAGGCGGGGGTGGTCTCGGCGGCGGCCCGCTCCCGGCGGGCCAGGGTCTCGGAGTTGTTGGGGTAGAGGTTGGGCGAGACGTTGGACATCATCAGCTCGACCATGGCGCGGCGCTCCGCCGAGGTCAGGCCGAGCCAGTCCCGGACCTCCGACTCCAGCAGGTCGCGCAGCTCCGCCGGGTAGCCCAGGTAGTCGTAGAGGTCGAAGCTCTCCTCTTCCTCGCCGGTGACCAGGTTGCGCACGGTGATGCCCTGGACCCGGTTTTCCAGCAGGTCGTCCTTGGCGCTGACCACGCCGCGGCGCAGCGCCTGGCGCACCAGGCTCAGGGTGCGGTCCTCGAGGTCGGTGGTGAAGGCCCAGTCGGCCAGCATCCCGGCCTCCTGGGGGCCGACCCGCAGGCCGCTGGCGGCGGACAGCTCGTCCGCCAGGTCCTGGCGCCAGTCTTCCCCCCGGCGCAGCGACTCCGGGTCGTCGCCGAGGAGGCGGCGGCCGGTGGCGAAGAGACGGCCGAAGCCCTCGTTGCGGTCCTCCACGGTGGCCGCGTCGTAATCGTAGACCGGCAGCACCTCTCCCCGCGCCCGGCGCTGTTTTTCCCGGGTTGCCGCCGGGTCCGGCACCAGTGTCTCCTCCGGCGCGATGTAGTCGCGCTGGGCGATGGAGTCGGGGGTGACCTCGGGGGCGAAGACCAGGCTGCCCGGAGTCAGTAGCCAGGTGCCCAGCAGGAGCAGCAGGGCGATCCACAGCACCGGCATCTCCAGCAGGCGGGACCACCCGTCGGCCATCCCCTCCTGGATGCGCCGCCAGCGCCCCTTGGGGCCGCCCCGGGTGGCGCGCCGGGAGCCGTCGCCGTTGCCGCCGGAGCGAGGCCGCCGGGGCCCGTTCTTACCGGCACTCCCGGTTTTACTGGCACCCCCGGCCTTGCCAGAGCTACCCGCCTTTTTTGCCGAGGCGGGGCGCTCCTCTCCGGAGCGCCGCCGGTCCAGGGTGCTGTCCGGGGGTTGGCTCACGTAGCCCCGCCGCGGTCGTCATCGGATCTCGCCCCGTCCTCGGCCCGCTTGCGACGCTGGTCGAAGCGGTCGTAGGCGTGGACGATCTTCTGCACCAGCGGGTGACGCACCACGTCGTCCTGGCCGAAGCGGAAGAAGGCGATGCCGGGCACCCCGCCCAGCACTTCCCGCGCCTGGACCAGGCCGGAGGCCTTGCCCGAAGGCAGATCGACCTGGGTGACGTCACCGTTGATCACCGCCTTGGAGCTGTTGCCGATGCGGGTCAGGAACATCTTCATCTGCTCCGGCGTGGTGTTCTGGGCCTCGTCGAGGATGACGAAGGCGTCGTTCAGGGTGCGGCCGCGCATGAAGGCCAGGGGTGCCACCTCAATGATGTTGCGCTCCATCATCCGCCCCACCTTCTCGAAGCCGATGATGTCGAACAGGGAGTCATACAGCGGGCGCAGGTACGGGTTGACCTTCTCCGCCAGGTCGCCGGGCAGGAAGCCCAGCTTCTCCCCCGCCTCCACCGCCGGCCGGGCGAGGACGATGCGGCGCACCTTCTTCTCGGTCAGCGCCGCCGCCGCCATGGCCACGGCCAGGTAGGTCTTGCCGGTGCCGGCGGGGCCGATGGCGATGGTCAGGTCGTGCTCCGACATGGACTGGAGGTAGAGGAGCTGCTTCAGGGTCCGCGGCTGGATCAGGCGGCGCACCGGCGCCAGCCGGCCGTCCGGGACGAAAAACTCCTGAAGCGACACCGTCGGGTCCTCGGAGACCACCCGGATGGCGGTCTTGACGTCCTGGTTGCGCAGCCGGTAGCCGGTGCCCGCCAGGCCGGACAGCTCCGCCATCAGGTGATGAACGGCCTCCACCGCCCGGGGGTCGTCGCCCTCGACGTGGACCTCGGAGCCGCGGGCGGAGATCTCCACGTCGAACGCTTTTTCGATGCGCCGGAGGTTCTCGTCGTGGGTACCGAAGATGACGGAGAGACCCTCCTCAGCGAGAGTCATTGGAGTCATGGGGAAGTCTTTTGCAGTTCTGGAATGGGCGGTCTCGGACCAGGCGGGTGTCGGTGGAGCGGCTCCGGCGGCGGCCCGGCAGGACCGGGCCGGCGAACGAAAACGCTGCCGGGAATCTGCGAGTTTAGCATTTCCGCGCTCGCCTCACGGCGTCTCCGGCCCGTTTCGGCCCGCTGGCCGGCCCGCTGGCGCCGGCCCGGGCGGGGCACGGCGCGCTGCCGGCGCCTATTTCTTCGAGTAATCGTAGAAGCCGCGGCCACTCTTGCGGCCCAGGCGGCCGGCCTGGACCATCTGCTTGAGCAGCGGCGGCGGCGCGAAGCGCTTCTCCCGGTACTCGTCGAACATGATCTCGGCGATGTAGAGGGTGGTGTCCAGGCCGACGAAGTCGAGCAGGGTGAACGGCCCCATGGGGTAACCGGTGCCGAGCTGCATCCCCTTGTCGATGTCCTCCACCGAGCCGACGCCCTCCTCGTGGGCGCGGATGGCGTCCAGCAGGTAGGGCACCAGCAGGCGGTTGACGATGAAGCCGGAGTTGTCGCGGCAGGCGATGGGCTGCTTGCCGATGGACTCGCAGAACTCGTAGGCGGTGTCGAAGGCGTCGTCGCCGGTGACGATGGTGCGCACCACCTCCACCAGCTTCATCACCGGCACCGGGTTGAAGAAGTGGAGGCCGACGAAGCGGTCCGGCCTCTCGGTGGCCATGGCCAGCTCGGTGATGGTCAGCGACGACGTGTTGGAGGCGAAGATGGCGTCGTCCCCCACCACCTCATCGAGCTTGGCGAAGGTCTCCTTCTTGATCTTGACGTTCTCGATGATCGCCTCGATGACCAGGTCGCAGTCGGCCAGGTCGGCGAGGTCGGTGGTGCCGGTGAGGCGGCCCGCCGCCTCGTCCCGGGCGGACTCCTCCATCTTGCCCTTGGCCACCGCTTTGTCCATGGATTTGTGGATCCGGCCGAGGCCCTTGTCCAGGGTCTCCTGGTCGATTTCCCGCACCACGGTCTGGTAACCGGAGCGGGCGCAAACCTCGGCGATGCCGGCGCCCATCAGGCCGCAGCCCAGAACGCCTACTGTCTCAATCTTCATCAAATGTCCCTCCTGGGGATCGGATTGTGTTCGTCGTGTGGGTGGTTGGTCAGTCAGTCAGTCAGTCAGTGCTAGCCGATGGATGTTGGACGGCCCAGCACTGTGGGGTGCTACAACTCTACCGCTCGGCGGCGGCGTCCACGCGGTGGATCTCCCGGCCGGTGTCGGAGCGGGTGATCTCCAGGTGCAGCGCCCCGGGCAGCGGGAACGGCAGGCGGTCGGCCCATTCGATCACCTTGACCCCGGGCCCCGCCAGCAGTTCCTCCAGGCCGATGTCCAGCGCCTCCTGGGGCTCCAGGCGGTAGAGGTCGAGGTGGACGAGGCGACCGCCGCCGGCGCCGGCGTCGTGCTCGCGCACCAGGGTGAAGGTGGGCGACTGGACCTCGCCGGCGGGGATGCCCAGCGCCTCCGCCAGCCCCTGGGTGAGCACGGTCTTGCCCGCCCCCAGGTCGCCGGAGAGGAGGAGGACGCCGTCGGGGCGCAGGCGGGGCGCCAGGCCGGCACCGAAGCTGCGGGTGGCCGCGGCATCGGCGGTGACCGCCAGCCTCTCACGACGCGGCTCCCGGTGCGAGTCGGGCGAGTCGGGCGAGTCGGGCACGCTCAAAGCTCCCCCAATTCGCGGAACGCCCCGGCCAGGCCGCCCTCCAGGTCGCCGGCGGCGAGCGCAGGCTCGCTGCCCGCGGCGGCCACCAGGTCCCCCGCCCGGCCGTGGAGCCACACCGCCAGGCGGGCGGCGTCGGCGGCGGCGGCAAGGTCGCCGCCCTCCACTTCCTCCCCGTCCCCGCCGCGGTCGGAGCGCGCCAGGAGTTGGGCCAACAGCGCCGCGGTGACGCCGGTGAGGACGTCGCCGGTGCCGCCGGTGGCCATGCCCGGGTTGCCGGCCAGGCAGACCCAGACGGCGGGGTCGCCAGCCTCCTCCTCGGCGGGCACGGCCACCAGGGTGCGGTGGCCCTTGAGCACCACCACGGCGCCCGACTCCCGGGCCGCTCGCCGCGCCGCCGCCAGCCGGTCCTCCTGGACCTCGGCGGCGGAGCACTCCAGCAGCCGCCCCAGCTCTCCCGGGTGGGGGGTGAGGATGGTGGCCGCCGGCCGCCCGGCCAGCTCCCCCAGGCGGCCAGCGAAGGCGTTGAGGCCATCAGCGTCCAGCACCAGGGGCACCGGGAGCCGCAGCACGGCGTCGCGGATGGCCTCGGCGGTGTCGTCGTCGTCACCCAGGCCGGGCCCGAGGGCGACGGCGTCCTTGCCCTCGGCGGCGTCGAGGATCGGCGCCACGGCGTCGCCGGTGATCTGCCCCCGGGGGCCGGCGGCCAGCGGCAGGGTCATCGACTCCAGCGACGCCCCGTCCACCGTCGCCACCAGCGGCTCCGGCACCGCCACCGTCACCAGCCCGGCGCCGGAGCGCACCACCGCCCGGGCGCACAGCACCGCCGCCCCCGCCGTGCCGGTGGCCCCCGCCACCACCAGGACGTGGCCGTAGGTCCCCTTGTGGCTGTCCGGGTCGCGCCGGGGCAGCAGGCCGGCCAGATCGTGGGGGATGAGCAGGTGGAGGGCGCCCCCCTCCTCCGCCGCCTCGTCCACCAGCGCCGGCGGCAGGCCCAGGTCGCTGACCACCAGTTCGCCGGCGGCGGCGCTGGTGGGCGGGAAGACGTGGGCCACCTTCGGGGCGGCGAAGGTCACCGTGGCGTCGGCCTGGACGTGGGGGCCCAGGATCTCCGCCTTGGAGCCGTTCAACCCGCTCGGCAGGTCCACCGCCAGGATCGGCACCACCAGGTCGTTGAGGCTCTCCACCAGGGTGGCGAAGACGCCCTCCAGCGGCCGCCCCAGGCCGGTGCCGAAGAGGGCGTCCACCACCAGGTCGGCGTCGGCGGCAACGGCGGCGGCCTCCAGGGCGTCGGCCTCGTCGTCGACGGGGGTGACCGGGATCGCCTGCTTCTCGCAGATCCCCCGCTGGGTGGCGCAGTCCTCCGACGGGCCCTTGCCGGCGAAGGCGGCGAACAGCTCCAGCCGGTAGCCCCGGGCGTCGAGATGGCGGGCCAGGGCGAAACCGTCGCCGCCGTTGTTGCCGGGGCCGCAGAAGATCGCCACCGCCTCCGCCTCGGGGAACAGGTCGCCGACACCGTCGGCCAGGCCGATGGCGGCGTTCTCCATCAGCACCAGGCCGGGGATGCCGACCTCCTCGATGGCGGTGCGGTCGACCCGGGCCATGGACTCGGCGGTCAGGATTCTCATCGTCAGGTGTCTCCTCGCGGCAGGTGTGGGGATTCGCTGGTTGATGGCGCGTGTGGGGGATCGAGCGTGACGGTGGCGGACGGTGTCGGAAGATGACGGGCGGTGGCGGAGGGCGTCACGCCGGGGCGGGATCGAACCGTCAGGTGGCGCTTGCCCTCTCGGCAAGCAGGCCCCAGGCGTCCAGGAGGCGCCTGGTCCGCGGGCAGCGCACCGGCTCGACCCGGCCCAGGGCGCCGCCGCCGTTGTCCCCATGGGGAGCGTGCAGGTATGACGCCAGCCGCCGCAGGTCCGCCGGCTCATCGACGTCGTGGCCCGGCGGCAGGCGGCCCACGCGCAAGCCCAGCTCGCGGCAGCGCTCCTCGGTGGCGGCCAGGACACCGGCCGTCGACCAGGGGATCCCGGCGAACAGTCGGCGCTCCACGGCCGCGGGCCGCAGCGCGATCAGGTAGTACCCCCCATCGTCTGCCGGCCCCAGCACCACGTCGTGGTCGCCGAGGGCCGCGAAGGCGTCCCGCACCCGCGCCCGGGGCAGGGTCGGGTGATCGCTGCCTACCGCCGCCACTCCGTCCGGGTGCTCCTCCGCCGCCGCCGACAGCGCGTGGAACAACCGGTCCCCCAGGCCATCCCCGCGCTGCGCCACCGCCCGCACCGCCGCCCCCTCCGGCACCGCCAGCCCACCGACGCCGCACCGCCCGACCTCATCGGCTACATCCGGCAACCCATTCTCATCCCCGGCCAGCGCCCAGGCGATGCGCAGCGCGTACTCCGCCTGCGCTCCAACCGTCGCCGGCAACAACCGCTCCACCAGGTCGCCCAGAAACGCCGCGTGCAACCGCGCCGCCCGCTCCGCCGACAGCCCCCCTTCCCCGGTCAACCGGGTCTTCACCCGCCCGGCCCGGGCGGGCTTGGTGAACAGGACGAGACAGCGCGATGGCTTCGACACGCCCCAAGTCTAACCTCCCCCGCCGCCACTTCCCGACACCCGGGGAGGACCCGATGAGCGACCGCAGGAGG
>Ga0102947_1000044_pt1 | contig 42199 bp, 41 predicted proteins | sample SalPon2A_A_D2_MG_FD_78210 | JGI IMG/M metagenome (GOLD analysis project Ga0102947, IMG submission 78210) | Soil microbial communities from South San Francisco under conditions of wetland restoration - Salt Pond MetaG R2A_A_D2_MG | ecosystem: Environmental > Terrestrial > Soil > Wetlands | place... | reverse complement strand
CCCTCCCCCACCCGCCCGCCCCCTCCTCCCACACTCCCCCCTCCCCAATACCACCTCTCCCCAAAACCGTCCCTCCTCAAAACCGCCTCTCCCCAAAACCGCCTTTCCCCAAAACCGTCCTTCCCCAAAACCGTCCTTCCCCAAAAGCGGGTTGGTTGTCTGGGTTGTTCGGTGAGGAGGTGGGTGGGGACTCCGGCGCGGGGGGCTCGGGAGGGGCGTGCGCAAAGTGGTGTCGTATACCGAGGTTGATTCGGAGCCCCGGACGATGCAGCCGAGCCCCCGTCCCGTCGTCAACCTGAAGCGAGGCGACCCCGCGCCGGAGTCCCCACCCACCTCCGTTCTCCGCGCCTCGCGCTACAATCCCCCCATGCACCCCAGCTTAAAGCCGGCCCACGACACCTACCAGCAGCAGGCCGACCACCTCCTGGCCGAGGTCCGCGCCCTCTCCCCCGAGCAGCGCGCCTTCCGCTCCGACCCCGACTCCTGGTCCCACATCGAGGTTCTCCACCACCTGACCCTCGTCGATCAGGGCGTCGCCCAATACCTGGAGGAGGGCCTGCCGGAGGGTAAGCGCCGCCCCCGCCTGCGCCAACGGCTCATGGGCCCGCTGGTCAAGTTGGTCCTGCGCTCCCCCATCAGGGTCAAGGCTCCCAGTGATCGCGTCCTCCCCGACCCCGACGTCTCCTTCGACGAGGTCGAGGAGACCTGGCGCCAGGCCCGGGGGGAGATCACCACCCAGCTCGAGCAGATCGGAGACGACCGGGTGGGCACCCCCACCTTCATCCACCCGATCAGCGGCCCCCTCACCCCGGCCCAGGTCCTGACCTTCTTGAACGATCACCTGAACCACCACGGGCACCAGGTGCGGCGCATTCGAAAGCACCCGGACTTCCCCGCCGGCTGAGACCTGCCCCAAACGCTGAAAGCCCAACAGCGACAGGTCGGTTGACGCGTTTTTCGCGCCCTGCTAATGTCTTCCGGATTTAGCTAAAAGAGCCGTTTTATCGATCGGTGCCCCCAGCGGGCTCCGCCTACGACAAAACGGTTTACAAAGGCAGGAACGACAAGAAGGAGCAGTGCAATGCGTACCACCGGTCGCGTGAAGTGGTTCAACGAGACCAAGGGCTTCGGTTTCATCACCCCCGACGACGGCACCCGGGACTGCTTCGTGCACTTCTCGGCCATCTCCGGCAGCGGCTTCCGCACGCTGGCCGAGGGTGAGGAGGTGGAGTTCGACGTGGTCGAGGGCCAGAAGGGCCCCTCCGCCGAGAACGTCGTCCGCGTCGCGAGCTGAACGCCGCGTCAGCGAGCTACAAACGAGCTACAAAAAAGCCCGGTGGGGTCTCCCCCGCCGGGCTTTTTCACGTTCAGGCCGTCAGGCCGCCTGCTTTGCAGTCAGCGCAGCAAGGCGGTCAGAGCAGACTGTCCAGCTCGCTCCAACTGTCCTCCTCGATCACCTTCTTGACGTCGATCATGAAGCGATCGGCGTCGGCGCCGTCCACCAGGCGGTGGTCGTAGGTGATGGAGAGGTAGCACATCGTCTTGATGGCCAGGGCGTCGTTGCCCGCCGGGTCCTGGATCACCACCGGGCGCTTCTCGATGGCGCCGATGCCGATGATGGCCACCTGCGGCTGGTTGATGATCGGCGTGCCGAAGAGGCTGCCGAAGACACCCGGGTTGGTCACCGTGAAGGTGCCGCCGCGCAGCGCGTCCGGCGACAGCTTCTTGCTGCGCGCCTTCTCCGCCAGGCCGTTGGCGGTCTTCGCCAGGCCCACCAGGGAGAGCTGGTCGGCGTTGCGGATCACCGGCACCAGCAGGCCCCGGCCCTCGACGTCCACCGCCATGCCGATGTTGACGTCCTTCTTGTAGACGATGTCGGTGCCGTCGAGGGAAGCGTTCAGGCTCGGGTGGCCCTTCAGCGACGCGGCGATGGCCTTGAAGATGAACGGCATGAAGCTGAGCTTCGTGTCGTTGGCCTCCAGGAAGCGCCGCTTCGCCCGCTTGCGGATCTTATCGACGCGGGAGAAATCGACGTGGAACACCGTGGTGACGTGGGCCGAGGTGTCCTTCGAGTAGCGCATGTGGGCCGCGGTGATCTGCCGGATCTTGGACATCGGCTCGATCTCGACGTTCTCGCCCTCGGAGTAGGCCGGGACGTGGAAGTCGCCGCCGCCGGGCTTCGACGGGGCCGGCTTGCCGGACGCCGCAGGCGCCTTGGCGGGCTTCGCGGCGGCGGCCTGCTCCTTCTTCTCGCCGCCACCCTTTTCCCGGTCCTCGATGAAGCCCAGGATGTCCTTCTTGGTCACCCGGCCGTGGACGCCGGTGCCCTCGACGTCGGCAAGATCGACGCCTTCCTCCTGGGCGATCTTGCGCACCAGGGGGCTTGAGTACTGGCGCACCCGGTCCTCTTCGCTCTCGGGCTTGCCGCCGTCGTCGTCGGCGTCGTCGGCCTTGGCCTCGGCGCCCTCGTCGTCGTCGGTGTCGTCCGCGGCGGCCTGCTCGTCCTTCTCGTCCTTCTCGTCCTTCTCGTCCTGCTCGTCAGCTTCGCCGTCACCGGAGTCGTCGGCCGCGGCGGCCTCGCTCTCCTTGGTGTCCGACTCATCGACCTCGGGCTCGGCGGTGCCGCCATCGCCCTCGCCCTCTTCCTCCACCAGGGCGACGACTTCGTTGACCGGCACGGTCTGGCCTTCCTCGGCCTTGATCTCCTTCAGCGTGCCGGCGATGGGGCTGGGGATCTCCGCGTCCACCTTGTCGGTGGAAATCTCAAAAAGCGGCTGATCCCGCTCGACCTTATCGCCCGGCTGGACGAGCCATTTGGTAATCGTCCCCTCGGCGATGGACTCGCCCATCTGGGGCATCACGACTTCGGTAGCCATGGACCTCTCCCTCGGTTTTCTATTTTCGTCTCGGATGCGTGAATCTTCATGCGGCTGGCGCTATGTCTGAGCTTGCAACATCGTAACCACGGGGTCATCGAGAGGTTGCGTCGCCGCACTGTCGGATGCGTGCTGAACGTTGACCTGCGGCGGCCTTGCGCGCCGCCGCTCCGGCGGGGCCGGGGGCCGCGCCGCGGTGGGCGGTGAGCATAGCACCCGCCCGGGGCCGCGGCCCGGCCCGCAGCGCCGCCGGCCGGTCAGAAGTGGATCGCCGCGCCGTGGGAGGCGTGGGCCGCCTCGGCCACCGCCTCCGCCAGGGTGGGGTGGGCGTGGACGGCGCGGAACAGCGACTCGGCGGTGGCCTCCAGCGACAGGGCGACGCAGGCCTCGGCGATCAGGTCGGTGGCGTGGGGGCCGATGATGTGGATCCCCAGCACCTCGTCGTACTTGGTCTCCCGCACCACCTTGACGAAGCCCAGGGTCTTGCCCTCGATGACCGCCTTGCCGGAGGCCATGAACGGGAACTTGCCCACCTGCACGTCGTAGCCCTGCTCCTTGGCCGCCGCCTCGGTGAGGCCGACGCTGCCCACCTCGGGCTCGGTGTAGACCACCGACGGCACCTTGGAGTAGTCCAGCGGCCGGGCCCCCTCGTGGCCGGCGATGTGCTCCACCGCCAGGATGCCCTCGGCCGAAGCCTTGTGGGCCAGCCAGGGGGTGGCCTCCACGACGTCGCCGATGGCGAAAACACCCTCGGCCTCCGTGCGCATCCACTCGTCGGTGGCCAGGTAGCCCTTGTTGGTCTCCAGGCCGACGTTCTCCAGGCCCAGGCCCTCGGTGAAGGGGGCGCGGCCGACGGCCACCAGCAGGACGTCCGCCTCGACGTCGTCCTTGCCCTCGAAGGAGACCTTGACCCCGTTGTCGGTGGCCTCGGCTCCGGTCAGCTTGGTGCCGGTCCAGCAGGTGATCTTCTTCTTGCGGAAGGCGCGGTGGAGCTCCTTGGAGACCTCCGCGTCCTCCGCCGGCAGCAGGCGGTCGAGCATCTCCACCAGGGTCACCTCGGTGCCGAAGGAGGTGAACATGGAGGAAAACTCGGTGCCGACGGCGCCGGCGCCGAGGACCACCATGGACTCCGGCACCCGGTCGAGCTTCAGGATGTGGTCGGAGTTCAGGATTCGCTCGCCGTCGGTCTTGGCCACCGGGATCTCCCGCGGCACGGAGCCGGTGGCGATCAGGATGTTCTTGGTCTCGTAGGTGGTGGCCTTGCCGTCGTCGTCGGTGACCTCCACCTTGCCGGTGCCGAGGATCTTGCCGAAGCCGTGGAGGGAGTCGACCTTGTACTTCTTGAACAGCCCCTGGATGCCGCGGGCGTTCTTGTCCACCACCCCCTGCTTGCGCTCCTGGGCCCGGGGCATGTCGAAGCCCGGGTCGTCGACGTTGATGCCCAGCTCCTCGGCCTCGCGGATCTCGTCGAGGACGTTGGCCGAGTGGAGCAGCGCCTTGGTGGGGATGCAGCCGCGGTGCAGGCAGGTGCCGCCGAGGAACGGGTCGCGCTCCACCACGGCCACCTTCAGGCCGAGCTGGCCGGCGCGGATGCCGGCGACGTAGCCGCCGGGGCCGCTACCGATGATGATCAGGTCGTATTTGTCTGCCATGGGTGAGGAATCTCCGGTCGATGCGAAAAGCGAGGATGGTCTTGGGAAAAGGATGGTCTGGAAAGCTGGGGTCCGGCTACGGAGGGTGGCGGTCCGGGGGTCATCGACCGCCGCGGGGCCAGCCGCGGGGACTGCCGCGGGACTGCCCATGGGAATGGTAACGGATGCGGCGGGCCGAATCATCCCACGGCGGGGAACGATCAGCCCGGGACGGCCACCGGCTCGGCCCGCAGGCGCCCCCCCTCCTCCTCCACCAGGCGCGCCACGGGCACCGCCGGGTCGTGCTCGAAGAAGCACAACCAGCCCTCCCGGGCGGCCAGCGGCAGCCAGCGCTTCTTGTTCTCCAGGGTGGTCATCGGGTAGAGGTCGTAGCCCATGATCCAGGGGTAGGAGACGTGGGCGGCGGTGGGCACCAGGTCGGCCCAGAAGACGCCGCGGCAGTCTTCACCACCACCGCCGTCCAGCAGGACGATGCACATGTCCCGGTTGTGGCCGGCGGCCTTGACCACCCGCACGCCGGGGGCGGGCACCGCCTGGTCGTCGAAGAGCTCCGCCACCCCGGCATCGAAAAGCGGCTCCCAGTTGACCGGCGTGTAGCTCGCCCGGTCGCGCTCGTTGGGGTCCCGGGCGTGCTCCACCTCGCCCCGCTCCAGCCAGTAGCGGGCGTTGGGGAAGGTGGGCACCATCTCGCCGTCGGCCTCCCGGGCGTTCCAGCCGCAGTGGTCGAAGTGGAGGTGGGTGAGGACCACCTGGGTGACGTCCTCCGGCTCGTGGCCGGCGCGGCGGATCGACTCCGGCAACCGGCAGGCGCCCTCCTCCAGGGCGAAGATGGAACGGAACTTCTCGTCCCCCTTGTCGCCGATACCGGTGTCCACCAGCACCAGCTCGTCGCCGCTCTCGATGAGCAGGCAGTTGGTGGCCATGGGGATGCGGTTTTTCTCGTCCGGCTCCTTCTTTTTCTGCCACAGGGTGCGCGGGACGACGCCGAACATGGCGCCGCCGTCGAGGCGGAAGCCGCCGTCGGAGACGACGTGGAGGGTCAGGTCGCCGAGGGCGATGGGGCCGATGTGGGGTGCGGGATGGGTCATCTCGGGGTTGCGCTCCGGTCAGCCGTGATCGTGGGTGCCGTGGTCGTGGGTGTCGTCTGCGTGGGTGTCGTCTGCGGAGGCTCCGCCGCCGCCGGGCGCGGAACCGTCGTCGTGCCCCTCATCGCCGTGCCCCGCTTCGCCGTGGTCATGCCCGCCGCTGGTCAGCTCCAGCCCGGCGTTGGCGACCATGGTGGCGTACTCCTCGGCGGAAAGGTCCGGCAGGCGCTGCACCAGGGCGGTGATGGCCCACATCGACTCGTCGCTGTGGGTCGGCCCGAAGGCGGGCATGCCGGTCATGCGGATGCCGTTCTTGACCACCCAGAAGGTCTCCTTGGCCCGCTCCTCGCCGCCGCCGTGGGCGTCGAGCTCCGGCGGCATGGGGTTCAGGCCCTGGGCGATCTCCCCCGGCTCGATGCCCGGGGCGCCGTGGCAGACGACGCACATGGAGTGGTAGTGGACCAGCCCCGAGCGCAGCTTCGCCGGGTCGTCCAGGGGCGGCACCTCCAGATCCTCGATGGCGGCGTGGACCGCGCTCTCCCGGGTGGTGTGGAGGAACCACTCCACCGGCTGGGAGTGGGCGCCGGTGGCGGAGACGTCGATGAAGCCGCCGTAGGCCACCGCCAGCAAGGTGCCGGCGGCGATGGCGAGGACGGCGAGGAGGGTGAGGAGAATCTTCATCATGGTCTTGATCCCATTGGTCCTGATGCGCAGCCAGCGATGGAAACGCCACCGAGCGGGCCGCCCACTAGTTGAGCGCGGCTTGGGGGTCCCGCCGGGGTGAGCTATCGTAGAGGTCCGACCTATGTGGTGGACGCGCAAAAACTCGCAAAAAGACGACCCGCCGGCGCCGGAGAGAGGCGATCTCGCCCTGGTGCTCTCCGGGGGCGGAGCCCGTGCAGCCTACCAGGTGGGGCTGCTGCGCTGCCTTGCCCGGCGGCACCCGGATCTCTCGGTGCAGATCCTCACCGGCGTCTCCGCCGGCGCCATCAACGTCTCCATGCTGGCGGCCCACGAAGGCACCTTCGCCGAGGCGGTGGAACGGCTGTACGACCTGTGGGCCAACCTCGAGGCGGAGGATGTCTTCCGCGCCGACAAGGGCTCGCTGCTGCGCCAGATGGCGAGTTGGAGCGCCCGACTGGTCTCCGGCGGCAGCGGCGTCGGCCGGCGCGCCCAGGGGTTGGTGGACACCGCGCCGCTGCGCGAGCTGCTGACCCGGGCCCTCCACCCGAACGAAGCCGGCGTCCTCCCCGGCATCGACGCCAAGCTGCGCCAGGGCTCCCTCGGGGCGGAGGGCCTGAAGGCGGTGGCGGTGACCACGCTGAACTACGCCACCGGCCAGACCGTGACCTGGGTCCAGGGCCGGGACATCCGCAACTGGGAGCGCAACAACCGGCGCAGCCGTCAGACCCGGCTGCGGGTCGATCACGTCATGGCCTCCTCGGCGTTGCCGCTGGCCTTCCCGGCGGTGAAGATCGACCGCGACTGGCACGGCGACGGCGGCGTGCGCCTGTCCGCCCCCCTGTCGCCGGCCCTCCACCTGGGGGCCCGGCGCATCCTCGCCGTCTCCACCCGCTACCAGCGCACCGCGGAGGAGCAGGAGCGCCCGGAGACCACCGGCTACCCGCCGCCGGCCCAGGTGGCGGGCCAGTTGATGAAGGCGATCTTCCTCGACGTCCTGGACGACGACGTGACCCGCATGGAGCGCTTCAACAACCTGGTGCGCCGGATCCCGGAAGAGGAGCGCGACGGCATGCGCCTCATCGACATCGTCGCCCTGCGCCCCTCCGTCGACCTCGGCACCCTGGCCAGTGAGTACGAGCCCCGGCTGCCCGGCTTCTTCCGCTACCTGACCCGCAGCCTGGGCACCAAGGACACCAAGAGCCCGGACTTCCTGTCGCTGCTGATGTTCCAGCGCGACTACCTGAAGCGGGTGATCGAGATCGGCGAGGCCGACGCCGAGGCGAGGGTGGAGGAGATCGAGGAACTGCTGATCCCGGAGAAAGCAGCCGCCCCCCAGCCGGTCTGAAGGGGCAGCTCGCCGAAATTCGCCGGCTATTGGACGGCGCGGCGGGGGAAGTCGGTGATCACCCCGGCGAGGCCGATCACCCGGCAAGCCCGGTGCTCTGCGCTGGACTGCACCCCGTAGCAGTAGTTGTCGAAACCGGCCGCGGCGACCACGGCCAGGGCGCTGGGGTCGAGGAAGTCGTAGGACCACACCATCGCCCCGACGTGGGGATGCCGCTTCCACCCCGCGGCCCAGGCCGCCGCGTCCGCCGGCCGGTGGACCAGGAGGGCGCCCCACGGGTAGCTCGCGGCCTCGCCCTCGACCGACGCCACCAGGTCGTGCAGAAAGGAGGTCAGGAGCAGGCGCTCCCGGGGGACCTTCGCGTCCCGGAGCAGCGGCAGGAGCGGCTCCAGGGCGTCCGCCGCCTTGATCTCCAGGTTCCAGAAGAGGTCGGGCCAGGCGGCCAGTGCCTCGCCGGGGGTCGCCAGCCGGTGGCCCAGCTCCCCCTCCAGCTCCTCGCGGCGCAGCTCCGAGACCCGGGAGCCGGACGGAGACAGCCGGTCGTGGTGCAGGACCAGGGCGCCGTCGCCCAGGCGGCGCACGTCGGTCTCGAAGCCCTCGGCCCCGGCCGCCACCGCCGCGGCGAAGGCGGCCAGGGTGTTCTCCGGCTCGGTGCTCTCACCGCAGTTCCCCCGATGACGGCAGTTCCCTCGATGACTTAGGACGAGCACCGCCCTACTCCCAGCGCAGGGCGTCCATGGGGTCCACCGACGCCGCCCGCCGCGCCGGCAGCAGGCAGGCCCCCAGGGCCACGGCCCCGAGAACGGTGGTCATCGCCGCCAGGTTCACCGGGTCGCCGGGTTGGACCTCGTAGAGCAAGCCGGCCATCAGGCGGGACAGGGCCAGCCCGCCGCCCAGGCCGATGGCCGCCCCCACCGCCACCACCCGAGCCCCCTCCCCGAGCACCATCCCCACCACCTCCCGCCGCGCCGCCCCCAGCGCCATGCGCACGCCGATCTCCCGCACCCGTTGCTCCACGGCGTAGGACATGACGCCGTAGATGCCGAGGGCGGCGAGCAGCGCGGCCAGCAAGGAAAACAGGCCGAGGAGCAGCATCGGATACCAGTACTCCTCGATGTCGCCGCGACGGCGCTCGGTCATCGGGACGACCTCGCCCGGCGGCAGGTCGGGGTCCAACGCCGCCATCTCCTCGCGCACCGCGCCGGTGAGGGCGGCGGGATCCCCCGGCGTGGCGGTCACCAGGTAGATCTCCGAGGGGGCGCGCTGGGCCAGCGGCCGGTAGACGTGGGGCTTGGGCGGCTCGTCCAGGTCCAGGTGGCGGATCGGCGGCACCATCCCCACCACCGTGCTCCAAGGAGCGTCGGGGCTGTCCCGCATGCGCCGGCCCAGCGGGTCCTCTCCCGGCCACAGGCGCTCGGCGGTGAGGCGATCGACGATGATCACCGCCGGTGCCTCGGCGTGGTCCGAGGCGGCGAAGGGGCGACCGGCGACGAGCGGGATCCCCATCACCCGGAAGTAGTCCGGCGTGACGTCGGACCAACGGAACGAGGGGCTCTCGCCACGCTCGAAGGTCTGCCCCTCGACGTAGAACGACGACGCGCTGGAGGAGTCCATCAGCGGCAGCGGGCTGGCGATGGCGGCGCCGGTGACCCCGGGGCGGGACGCCACCCGGCGCACCAGCCCCTCGGCGAAGGCGACCCGGGCGGGGGCCTCGGCGTAGGCGCCGCCGCGCAACGACAGGTCGGCCACCAGCACGCCCTCGGTGCGGAAGCCGGGATCGACGCCGTTGAGGATGCGGAAGCTGTCGATCATCAGGCCGGCGCCGATCAGCAGCACCAGCGCCATGGCCACCTCGGCGCCCACCAGCACGCGGCGCAGGCGGGCGCCGGAGCGATCCGGCCCGCCGCCCCGCCCGCCCTCCGCCAGGCTGGCGGCGGTGGCACGGCGGGTGATGGCCAGGGCCGGCACCAGGCCGATGGCCAGGCCGGCGCCCAGGGAGAGGGCGAGGGCGAAGGCGAGCACCGGCAGGTCCAGGGTCATGGCGGCGGCCCGGGCGCTGTCCGGCGCCGACATGCGCAGCATCTCGATCCCCCAGGCGGCCACCAGCAGGCCGGCGAGGCCGCCCGCCAGGCCGAGGAGCGTGCTCTCGGTCAGGAGCTGGCGCACCAGGCGCCCGCGGCCGGCGCCCAGGGCGCGGCGCACCGACAGCTCGCGGCGGCGCCCGGCGGCCCGGGTCAGTAGCAGGTTGGCGAGGTTGGCGCAGGCGATGAGGAGCACGAAGGCCACCGCCCCCCATAGGACCAGCGCCGCCGGCCGACCGTTCCTCACCATGCGCTCGTGCAGCGGGGTGAGGGCGACGCCGACGTTGGTGTTGGAGCCGGGGTAGATCTCCCGCAGGCGGTCGTAGAGGGCGGCCAGCTCTTGCTGCGCCGCCGCCGGGGTGACGCCGGGGGCGAGACGGCCGATGAGGGTGGTGTTGCTGTGGCTCCCCCGGTTGCCCAGATCCTCCCGGGCGACGGCCAGGGGGACCCAGAGGTCGATGGGGTCGGACCAGGGTAGCTCGTAGCGCTCGGCGACGACGCCGGTGACGGTGTAGACCTCGCCGTCCAGGCGCAGGGTGCTGCCCAAGACGTCCGGCTCGCCGCCGAAGCGGCGCTGCCACAGCGCCTCGCTGATCACCGCCACCCGGGGCACGGCGGCGGCGGAGGGCGCTTCGTCCTCGCCGCTGACCCCCTCGGGGTCGATGGCCGCTTCTGGGTCAGTGCCCGCCTCGGCCACCGTGTCTCCGTCCCCAGTCTCATCCTCCGATCCCTCCGCTTCGGCCGTGGCGGCGAGGGCGGCGGCCTCCTCCAGGCTCGGGCCGTCATCGACCCAGGCCGCCTCCGGCGGGAAGCCGCGGCCCATCAGCATCTCCACTCCCAGGACCTCGAAGACGTCGGCGCTGGCCTGGTTGGCGCCGATGCGCTCCGGACGCTCAATGCCACCGGCCAGGTTGAAGGAGGCCCAGCGGTTGGCGGCCAACCCCTGGAAGGAGCGGGCCTCCCGCTTGACGTCCAGGTAGTTGGGGATGGCGACGGGGAAATCCTGCTCCCGCATGGTCTCGTTGATGCTCACCAACTCCTCCGGTTGGGGGAAGGGCTGGGGTTGCAGCAGGTAGGCGTTGACCGCCGAGAAGATGGCGGTGTTGGCGCCGATGCCCAGAGCCAGGGTGGCCACCGCGATGGCGGTGAAGCCCGGGCGGCGGGCCAGGGAGCGCAGCGAGTAGGAGAAGTCGGCGGCGAGGTCGGCGAGGACGGGCGGTATCGGGGACATGGTCATCTCTCCGTTCAGGGTTCCCCGACCTTACAGGGCAACCGCCGTGCCACCTCCCCCGGACCCGCAAAATCGCCAGTGGGAGAACGGAAAACGCCCCTCGACCGGGGCCGCGCCGGGCGGCGCGGGGGGCGAGGGGCGTTCGCTCGCGAAGCGGCGCCGTCCCGGGAGCGGACGGCGCCTGCCGGCGACGGTGGCGATGCTGTCGGCTTCAGCCGGCGGCCTTCAGCCAGACGTCGACGCACTTCTTGTAGTTCGTGGCGATCTCCTCCACCGCCTCCTCCTCGCCGGAGCGGCCTTCGAGATAAGCCATCACGGCGTCGGCGAAGTTGGTGCGGCCGACGGCGAAGCCGATCCAGCCGGGGACGGCGGCGGCGGTGCTCAACCAGGCGTAGACCTGCTCGGCGTCGGAGCCGCGGCCCAGCAGGATGCAACCGACCTTGGCCCGGGACAGGCCGTCGGCGCTCTCGCCGGCGCGGGCCACCTCGGCCACCGCCTTGGCCTGCTCGGCGCTCTCCAGCCCTTCGAGCTTCCAGATGTCCGGCTCGACGCCGAAGTCCTGGATCTCCTCGATGGACTGGATCATCCGCAGGTAGCGCTGCTCCTTGTCGTAGGCGTCGCCGGCGGCCTTCTCCTCGTCGGTGACCGCCGGCACCAGCAGCTCGAACATGTAGTGCAGGTCCTGCTGGTCGCGGACGTAGTCGGAGACCTGCTTCAAGCGGGTGAGCTGTTCCCGGTTGTCCAGGGCGTCGTCCTCCGGGTGGTAGCGCACCAGCACCTTGACGATGTCCGGGCGGATGAAGCGCAGGTGGTCCTGCCAACGGCTGCCGTACTCGAAATCAAACACCGGCTGACCGCTCTTCTCGATGCAGGTGGACACCGGGATCCCCTTGGCGCGGGCGTCGAACTGGATGTGGGAGCCGTACTCGCTGTCCACCAGGATGCCGACGTGCTCCGCCGCCACGCCCATGTCGATGGCTTTCAGCAGGCCGCGGTAGACCAAGGTCTTGGTGTCGACGATGGGGGTGTACTCGTCGCCGGCGGCGTCGATGGTCCAATCGCCCTTGATGTCGAAGAACTTCTTCTTGAAGCTCCCCCGGTGGTCGAAGGGTTGGACGAACAGGGGCTTGTCGTATCCGATCTCTCTCATGCTGGTGCTACTCCCTCTAGGTGTGCTGGCGCGTCTGTCTCAGGTGGAGATGTCGCGGTGGAAGATTGTCGACGTGGAAAATTGGGCGGGACGGGGCGTGCCGCGGCGACAGTTTACAGGAGCCTCCAAGGTTACAGGAGACGCCGAGGTGAGGAGGGACACCGGGGTTCCGAGAAATGCCGGCGCGATTGATTCCCAGCGCCGCCTGCCGTATCTTGGCCCCCGCCATGACCCCGGAGCGATTCCAACGCATCACCGACGTCCTCGACCGCCGCCAGCCGGACCTCACCGTGGTGATGGAGAACGTCCACAAGCCCCACAACTTCTCCGCCGTGGTGCGCACCTGCGACGCGGTGGGGGTGCTTGAAGCCCACGCCGTCACCCCGGACGGCACCCTCTCGGTGGCCGACGCCGTGGCCCAGGGCACCAAGCGCTGGATTCGTGTGCGCACCCACGCCTCCATCCTCGAAGCCTTCGACCGCCTCCACGACTCGGGCCACCAGATCCTCGCCGCCCATCTCGACGACCGGGCGGTGGACTACCGCGAAGTCGACTACACCAAGCCGACGGCGATCCTCATGGGGCAGGAGAAGGACGGCGTCACCACCGAGGCCGCGGCCCGCGCCGACGAGCTGATTCTCATCCCCATGATGGGCATGGTGGCCTCCCTGAACGTCTCCGTAGCCGCCGCCTTGGTCCTCTTCGAAGCCCAGCGCCAACGCGCCCTGGCCGGCATGTACGACGAGAGGAGGCTGGACGATGAGACCTACGAAAAGCTGCGGTTCGAGTGGGCCTACCCGACGTTTGCGGAGAAGTGCCGGCGGGAGGGGGTGGCTTATCCGCCGTTGGGGGAGAAGGGGGAGTTGTTGGGGGAGGTGCCGCGGTAGGCTAATAGACCTGATCACCTCAAAGGGATTGGGTTCATTTCTCAAAGCACATTGTCAGTCCGAGTCGTCGCCGACGACTAGTACGTCATGGAGAGGTCTTGCTGGGGCATCGCTCTTGGCTACCAGCGCCGTTGCCAGACGCGAGGGTGCCGAGCGTGATGGACCACGGCGACCACGTAGAGCTTGTCGCCGCGCGGGTGGAAGAAGACGGCATACGGAAAGCGATGCAGGTTGGCCCGGCGGAGGTCTCGATGGACCACAGGGAATCCGGCCGGGAACCTCTCGACCTGCTGGAAGACGTGATCCACCTCGCGCTGGAAGCTGAGATCGAGACCAGGGACATCCTGGTCGGCATACCACTCCTTGGCGGCGGCGACGTCTTTCTGTGCGGCCGAGCTGAGGTGGATTCGTAGGGTCACGAACCGGTGGGCCAGATCTCTGCCTTGACCTGCTCCCAGGGCCTGCCGGGATCGTCCTTGCTCTCTTCGAGGCGCTGGTCGAGCAGGTCCTTCTGCCACTGCGGAAGAGAGAGGGCCTCGGGATAGGCGTTGGGGTCCTCGACGCTAGCCCAAAGCTCCTCAGCGAGGGCGAGTCGTTCGGACTCTGGCAGCTCGAGGGCCTGGTCTCTGACTTCGGACTTGGTCATAGCTTCAGTGTAGAGCAGCGCCGGGGAAATGCAAGCCGAAGTCCGTTCGCGGCGGTTTGTGGATCTCCCGGCGAGAGCGGGATAGGAGGATCATCCGGACCCCGCGAAGGACTTTGCGCCCGGAAGCCGGATGCTCCTCGATCATGAGCACGCCCCGCTCCACCGCGTCGACGAAGATGTCACCCAGGCCGATCGACTCGCCCTCGTAGAAGTCAGCGGCCTCGGCCAGCTCCACTCTGGCCAGCGGATGCCACGCCAGCCGGGTCACCGGAGCCGTTCGCGCACTTCCCGGATAACTTGGTCCGAAGAGATCGCCTCCACCGCGCCCGACCTCAACTCTTGGTAGCGTCGTTCGGCTTCCTCCGCCCACACCTGTTGGTTGCCTGGTCTTCGGGTTCGTCCAGGCTGAGCAGGAGCATACGGGCAAGCTCGGCCCGCTGCTTTTCCGACAGCTTGAGGGCATCTTCTTGTAGGTTCCGCACCGAATCAGGCATTTCGTCGTCTCCTTGGGTCGTCGCCTCAGTCTATCTAAGCTTCCCATGGCCGCCGGTTGGTCGGTCTCAGGCCTTCGTTATCACCGTGGTGCTCTTGCAAGGATGTGGCAGACCGACGGCGGCTCAAGCAACCGACCTGTGGTCGGCATGGCAGGGGCTCAATCAACGGTCGACGTCGCAGGCCCTGGGTGTCAATTATCCTGCCCAGCCGTAAGAATAGGCCGAGAACTACAAACGGCTACAACGCGAGAGGAGAACCACCCCATGGCCGAAACCGCCTCCCCCACCAATTCTGAAACCGCCACCCCGGCGAAGACATCCGCCGCCGCCGGCCCCGGTGCCCGCCTGCGCCGCGCCTGGCTGCGCCTGTCCGGCCTGCCCGGGGGCAAGTGGCTCTTCTCCCGACTGGTGGACTGGATGGCGCCCTATACCGGGTCGATCCGGGCGTCGGTAGAGGAGCTGTCGGGGGGCTATTGCCGGGTCAGCCTGAAGGAGCGGCGGGCGCTGCGCAATCCGTTCCGGTCGGTCCACGCGGTGGCGATGATGAACCTGGCCGAGGAGGCGTCCGGGCTGGCCACCCTGTATGCGCTGCCGGACGGCGTGCGCGGCATCATCACCGGGCTCGCCATGCAGTACCACAAGAAGGCCCGGGGCAAGATCACCGCCGTCTGCGACACCCAGCCGCCGGAGGAGGTGGGCGAGGAGGCGATCCCCCATGTCGCCGAGGTCACCCTGACCGACGAGGCCGGCGACGTCGTCGCCGAGGCCCAGGCCACCTGGACCCTGGCGCGGGTGCGCTGAGCCGCGCCCTCCCGGGACGCCCGGCCAACGCCATCCGGGTCACCGGAGCCGAGAGCGCACTGCCCGGAAGACCTCTTCAGAGGGGACCGCCTCCACCACACCCGTCTTCAGCTCCCGGTAGCGCCGTTCGGCTTCCTCCGCCCACGTTTGTTCCCACCGCTCCCGCTTCCGCTGGACCGGGTGCCGTAACCGCTTCACCGGCGGGTGACCGCGGTGGTCTTCATCAATGCAGGACATCACCCGTCCACCTGTCTCGGTTCGCCCAGAAGGGACATTGGGGGCAGCTCTCGCCCTCCGGGTAGTCGACCCCCTCTTCATGAGGGCAACCGATGATCCGCTCCATCAGAACCACGGACTTGACATTGTTCTCGCGGAGAAACTCAACGACGGCACTCAGGACATCGACGTCATCCCGGATCTCGGCGCCCTCCGAGAGCCATCGTTCAAGGTGTGCGGGCTCCTCGCCCTCCCGCAGGACGACGCCGGCCACGATCTTGGTGGCCTTGCGATCATCAGGCCCGTAGTAAGCGACGGATCCGACAGGATATCCTCGGAAACCCTTCCGCGCCTTGCGCTTGATGGCCTTGCTGAAGCGGTTCATCGCCCTAATCATAGCCGTTCCGGCCGTCAATGAAGCTGTCCGTTCGAAGAGACCGCGTTAAGCTACCCATGATCTTCTAACAGTGAGGCGAGGAGACCATGTCCATCAGAATGGCAGTCTGGCGAATGACCGAGGAGCGACCGTTGCGCCTCGAGTTCACACGCCTCGGCGTCTTCGCCTACGTGGGAGGCGCGGGTTACGTCGGTGTCGGGGAGGTTGTCGGCGAGGCCGTTCCGGCCAGGGAGGCCGAGGTCGAGGTCGATGGATTGCGCCAGCCTCTGATGGCACCGAGAAGGCTACCGGCAGCACCCCGCAAAAGCGGGAGAGTTTGACGGATGGGAAAACGAGCAGGTCTGGGCGGACTAGATTTACGAGGAGATCCCCTCCGACCCCCTCACCCCCACCAGGGCGCATTGGCGTCCAGGTGGCCGGCCAGCTCGTTGTAGAGGGCGCGGATGGCGGCGGGGCGTTGGCGGTCCGGCGTACCCGCCAGCGCGGCCAGGATGCGCTCCGAGAGGTTGCCGTGCTCCAGGCGGCGCTCCACCAGGGCCAGGTAGGGGCGCTCTTCGGCGGCCAGCTCGTCGGCCGCCGGGGCGAGGAGGGAGGTCAGGACGTCAGCGGCCCGCGTCCCGCCCTCGGCACCTACGCTGCGCCCCAGGTGAGGCGCCGCCACCCGCGCCGACCGGCCGGCCGCCACCACCGCCTCGTAGTCCGCCACCAGCAGCCGGTGCTCCGGGCGCTCCAGGTCCCCCGCCGCCAGCCTCGTCACCAGGTGCGCCAGGGCGCCGCGTAGGAAGGCGGCGACGGCTACGTCCATCTTGGGGCATTCCTGGGTGTCCAGCACCCGCACCTCGATGGCGCGGCGGGAGAAGCGGACGATGGCGCCGCGGGAGTTGACCCACTCGTGGCGCAGGCGGGCGGCCTCGGGGATCTGGCGTAGCTCGCGGTAGATACCGCCCAGGACGTCGCGCCGGTAGGCCGCCGGCGAGACCATGTACTCGGGCACCACGTCGCCAGCGATCCGCGGCACCCGGGCCTGGTTGCCACGGTAGAAGGCGAGGCGGTTGTCCACCGCCGGCCCCGGCTCCCCCTCCACCAGCGGTGAGGAGGCGGTCAGCGCCGGCAGGTAGGGCAGCAGGCAACATACGGCGTCGTGGAGCAGCACGACATCCTCGTCGCTGACGCCGAAGGGGAGGTTGACGTGGCAGCTCTGGACGTTCAGCCAGCCGTGGCCGCGGATGCCGAACACCCGCTCGTAGGCGGCGTAGATCTCGCCCCCGGAGCGGCGCCACAGGCGGCCCTCCTCGGGGCGCATCAGGGGGTGCATGCCGGTGGGCAGAAGGCGCGCTCCCCATTCGTCGGCCAGCAACCGGTTGAAGGCCCGGACGCCGCTGGCCAGGGTCTCCTCGGCGCGCACCAGGCGGCGCTCCGGGACCGGCGTCTTGAGCTCGAAGACGTGGTCCGCCAGCTCGTTGGAGAAACCGGCCCCGGCGTGCTCGACGTCGGAGGTGGGGCGGCCGTTCAGGCGGTGGAAGGCGTCCTCCACCAGGTGGCGGATCTCCAGGTCGGCGCCGACAATGGGGTACTCCAGCTCCAGCCCCACGACTTCGAAGGGGCCGTAGGGCACCGGCCGGGTCGGCGCCGGGGCGCTGACCGGCAGGTTTCCCGTGGCCGCTGCGCCGGAGGCCACCGTCACGGCGCCCCCTCGTCCGACGCCGCCCGCCGCGAGGCCGCCTCGATGCGTTGCAGGAAGGCGTCGGCGATGGCCTCGTAGGGGCGGTCCCCCTCGGCGGCGTCCTCGACGCCGACCTCCAGGTTGGGGTTGTCGTTGATCTCGATGAGCACCGGCCCGGCGGCGGTCTCCTTGATGTCGACGCCGTAGAGCCCGTCACCGATGAGGCCGGCGCAGGTCACCGCCAGCTCCAGCACCTCGGTGGGGGCCTCGCCCAGGGGCACCGCCTCCACGCGGCCGTAGCGGGTGGTGGTGCCGGAGCGGTGGGCGATCTGCCAGTGCCCCGGCGCCATGTGGTAGCGCGCCGCCCACAGCGGCCGACCCTCCAGCAGGCCGATGCGCCAGTCGAACTCGCTGGGGGTGAAGCGCTGGGCCAGCAGCAGCGGCGTCTTCTTGAACAGCTCCCGGGTCAACGCCTCCAGCTCCGCCTCGTCGCCGGCACGCTTGACCGCCAGGGAGAAGGTGCCGTCGGGCACCTTGAGGACCACCGGCCAGCCCAGGGGGGCCACCTCCCGGCGCCAGCTCCGGGGCGACAGCACCGCCGTCTCCGGAATCGGCAGGTCGTGCTTGCGGAACAGCTCGTAGAGGAAGATCTTGTTCGAGCACTTGATGATGGACCCCGGGTCGTCGATCACCGGCATGCCGAGGCTGGCGGCGGTCTGGGCGAAGGTGAAGGAGAGGTGGTTCAGGCTGGTGACGGTGCGCAACAGGAGGGCGTCGTAGACCGACAGCCGCGCCAGGTCTCCCTTGCCGATACGCTCCACCAGCAGCCCCTTCTTCGCCGCCACCCGGGCCAGCTTGTCCAGGGTCTGCTCGTCCGACGGCGAGGTGGCGTCCGCCGGGTCGAAGAGAACCGCCAGCCTGGGCCGTCGGGGTGGCGGCTGGCCGGCCGGGCGCAGGGTGGAGCGGCCACGGTGCAGGCGCTCGGCCAACAGCGCCACCTCCTCCCCCGACGCCTGGGAGACCGGCAACGGCTGGATGCGCCCCAGCCGCCAGCCGTCGTCGCCCCCGAACATGCGGAAGCGCAGCAGGGGGAACGGGTAGATGCGATAGATGGCGGAACCGACCCGCCGGAAGCGGCGGTCCCGGACGTGCCCAAGGGCGGAGGTGACGTCGAGCCACGGCCCCGCCGGCTCCGCCAGCCGCAGGCGGGTGTCGTCCCCCGGCCCCTCCCCGCCCTCCAGCATACGCGCCGTCCCCTCCCCCAGGGCCACCCGCTTGGGCAGCAACCGCCGCCCCGGCTGCAGGCGGTAGCCCACGGTGCGCACGCCGGCCTCCTGCAGGGCTCGGAAGTAGGTGAACGGGTCACCCGCGTCCTCCGCCGCGGCCAGCGGCGGCAGGGACCTCTGGTTGCGCGCCTCGGCCACCAGGGAGACGTAGTAGCCGCGGGACAGGTAGGCGTAGCTGCGGCACAGGTTGACCACCGTCGCCCCCTCGGCCAGGGACGGACCGTCCCCCTCCAGGTAGCCGTCCGCCGGCAGGTGAACGAACCTCGCCGCCGCCGAGGCCGGCGCCTCCGAAGACAGCGCCTCCGACGTCAGCGGCTCCGGCAGGGGCTGGTCGAAGACCAGGAGGACGGGCGGGCGCTCCACGCGCCGGGGCGCCATGATCAGAGGGCTGCGGGGCGGGGCGCCGGAGGTCGCTGGTATCGGTCGTTCACAGTTCGATTTCTGTCACGAAACGGGGCCGGGCGCAAGACGTTTTTCCACTCCCAGCGGACCGGCCTCGGGCCTCGCTACCTCACACCCGGGAGCGGATGTCGGCCACCCTCTCCTCATCCATCTTCACCGCCTTGCGCTGCTCCACCAAGTCTTCGAGGACCTTGACCCGCGAGGGCTTGGCGGTGTCCTTCGGCCAGTCCTTCTTGGCCGCTTCCAGACGCTCCTCGGCATCTTCGACCAACCCCTTCATGCGCTCGGTCACGGCGTAGGAAATGGTCGCGTTGTTGTCTTTCGTCCTCTTGATCCGGTACGTGGTCTCGATGTCGAAGAGGGTCTGGAGCGAGTCCCCCCGGGTCTCGAGAACGTGGAGCCGCCGATTCTTCCACGCCTTCGGGCGACTCTCCGTCAGGAGCTGCTGCGGGATGAACGTGTCCTGGCGCACGCCCAGCCACTCCCGGTCGTGGCTGCCGAAGGCGGGCTGCTTTTCCGGGCCCGCCATCGCCTTTCCGGTCTTCTTGACGTCTTCCTTGTTGGGGCTGAACCAATTGCCGGAGTGGATGTGGTTGGAGAGGCGGGTGAGGCCGTGGAGCATCTCTTTCTTCGCCACTGCGAGGTTCTCGTTGATCTCCTTGGCCTCGTCTCCCTTGAAGGGGTTCTTGGCCAGCTCCAGACCGGCCAGCTCGGTGCGCACGCCCTTGTCGATGGCCAGACGCATCACGTGGCGCCAGTCGTTGGCGGTGAGGAAGCCGAGCCCGAAGTTCTCCAGGGTGTCCTTCAACCACACCCCCCTGGTGTCCTTGACGTGGCTGCGGAGCCCGGAGTGGAGGTCGTAGAGCTTGCCGTGTTTGTTGTCGCCGCTGTACTTGTTGCTGGCTTGGCGCCCGCCGTGACCGCCGGCGAAGATCTCGCCCTTGATCTCCTCCACCCGGTCGATGGAGCGTACCGCCAGGGTGCTCGCCAACCGGCGCGCCATTTCGCGGAGGAAAACGTTCAGCCCGCCGCTCCAAGGGTAGAACTCGTCCTTCTTGCGGCCACCCTTCAAGATGTCGAACACCTGGTCTTCCAAGCCACGGAACACGTTGACCTGGGCATAGCCCTCCGACTCGGGCGCGGCCTGGGAGAGGTGGTAGGTCATGGCGTCGGTGGCGAAGTTGACCTGGGAGCTGATCCCTCCGCTGCTGCTCGACTTGCGGCCGTAGTTGACCTCGATGTCCAGAAGGTCGCTCTTCTTGACCACCCTCTCGGTCTCCGACACTTCCTCCAACTCTCCGATGTCGGAGACCCCCGGGTTGACGTTGGAGGAGGTGACTTTGACGTCCAGCGCTTGGAAGTCCAGCCCAGGGTCGTCCTCGAACCCCTCCAGCAACTCCCTGAAGGTCTGCCGTTTGCTGGTCAGGCTGGCCAGGCGCTCCGCGATCAGGGTGTCGACCTTGCCGACGTCGGCCGGATCCGGCAAGGCCACCTGGTCCGAAATGGTGTCCAGGAGAAACGGCGGGCTGACCAGCTCGACGGCGTCGTTGGCGTCGCTCTCCAGCGAGAAGTGGAGCCCGGTGAAATCCAGGCTTTCCTTGCTCACGGCCAGGTCGGCGTGGGTGATCCCGCGCAGGGAACCGGTCTGCATCTGGGCGAACTCGTGCTCGAAGCCCACCGTGGTGCGAGGAGTCGGGTCGTTGGCGGCGTACTTCTGGAGCTGCTGCTGCTCCTCCAGAAGCTCCTTGAAGTTGTCGGCCTTCACCTCTCTCTGGGCTCGGCGGTCACCGACGCCGGATGGCCTGATGACCGTCGGCGGCGAGTGGCCGAGACGGCGCGCACGCTGCAGCGAGCCCCCCTCTCGCCAACGGTCCGAGGCCGGGGCCTGGGTCGGGGCCGGAGTCGGGTCCACAACGCTGCGCCGGGTGCCGCTCCCCACATCATCGACCGCGTCCCACCGGGCGGCCCGCCCGTGGGTTCGCTTTTGAACACGAGATCTGGACATTTTCCCGGCAATTCTACACGCTGCTCGGCGACTTCCCGACCAACGTCAATAGCCGCAAAGCCACATCTGCATTTGCCCACTCGCAGGCCGGAGTGGCATGCTTGGGCTTCCCCGCCGGAAACCGAGGCGAGTCCGAGGCCATGAACCACGAGATCACCCGACAGGAAGTCGACCAACTCGCCGCCCTGGCGCGGCGTTTCCGGGAGGAGGAGCTGTACGCCGAAGCGGCGGAGCTGCTGCTCACCGCGCTGCGCGTGGCGCCGGACGACGACGAGCTGAAGGAGGCGCTGCACGAGGCCCGCAGCCTGGAGCGCAAGCGCAAGGGCGGCCCCCGGGGACTGCGGGAGATGCTGCGCGAGCAGATCCGCCGCGACTCCATCGACGCCGCCCACTTCCTCGGCCTGGCCCACGTCTACGCCGAGCGCGGCGAGCACGACCGGGCCATTGAGTGCCTGGAGGTGGCCCGGGCCAAGGACAGCGGCGACCCCGGCCCCCACAAGCTGATGGGCCGCATCCACTTCCGCCGCCGCCATTTCCAGGAAGCCGCCGAGCAACTGCAACACGCCCTGCGCTGGAACCCCTTCGACCGCGAGGCGGCGGAGCTGCTGGGCCGCGCCGAGTTCGAGCGCGGCCGGCGGGAGGAGGCTTTGGTCGCCACCGTCCACGCCTACCTCCTGGTCAACGCCAAGGACGACGACACCAGCGAGCGGCTGCGCCGGCGGGTGCAGACGCTGAAGCAGATCCTCGCCTGGGAGACCACCGACCTGACCCGGGTCTTCCACCAGCGCCAGGAGGACCTCCACGTCGCCTTCGACCGCCTGCAGTGGCGCCGCGACCGCTTCCTGGAGGAAGAGGGGCTGATGCGCGAGCCGGCCCCGGTGCCGGCGTCGCGCAGCGAGCGCTCCGGCGGCCGCATCGGCCTGGCCGCCCGGCTGCGCCGCCACCAGGTCCTCTCGGAGCTCACCGACGAGCAGATCTTCCAGCTCACCACGGTGGTCCAGGAGGAAGCCTATGACGCCGGCGCCGTGATCTTCGAGCACGAGGAGCCGGGGCGCGACCTCTACCTGGTGGGCCGGGGCGAGATCGACGTGCGCCGCTCCACCTCTTACGGCAACTTCTCCCTCGGCACCCTGGAGGCCGGCGACCTCTTCGGCGAGGTCGGCTACGTCACCGGCTTCGACCGCTCTGGCGAGGCGGTGGCCACGACACCGCTACAGCTCTTCCGCCTCGACGCCGACGCCCTGGACCGCCTGCTGGAGAGCGAGGAGGAGCTGGCGGTGCAGCTCTTCTGGCTCTTCTGGCACGCCCTGGCGCGCAAGCTGCGCTCCACCAACGCCCAGCTCCAGAGCTTCTTCGACCCCGGCGCCCTGCACGAGAACTTCCTCCGCCTGCGCCGCCCGCAGCAGCACCTGGCCGACGCCGTGAAGGTGGACTCGGACGACAAGATCCGCCTCTTCCGGGAGCAGGGGCTGTCGCGCAAGGAGCTGATGACGCTGGCCACCTTCTCGAAGGAGCACCGCTTCCCGGAAAGCTCCTACGTCTTCCAGGAAGGCGACGAGGGGCGGGAGCTGTACGTCATCCTGGAGGGCCGGGTGATGATCTGCAAGTACATCCCCGGCGGTGGCGAGGAGGCGCTGGCGATCCTCGACCGGGGCGACTTCTTCGGCGAGATGTCGCTCTTGGACGGCGAGCCCCGCTCCGCCGACGCCCGCGCCTACGGCGGCCCGCTGACGGTGCTGGCCCTGGACCAGAGCACGGTGCGGGAGGTGCTGTCGCTGGACGCCGAGGCGGCGCTGGAGTTCCTGCGCCTCCTCTGCCGGCTGCTGGCCCACCGCCTGCGGGAGATCGACGAGAAGGTGGTCGGCTGGCGCATCCTCGCCGGCGGCCAGTCCGAAGCGCTGGCCTGAGCGCGGCCGGAGAGCGACCCAGGGCCGTTTTTCACGCCCCTGTTAACGCCTCCCCCGCTCGCCCGTAGTGCCGGACGAGTCCCCCGGAAGCCACCGGGGATCTTCGAACCGCACGCGACCCAGGGACCGACAAGCCATGCAAGAGACCCTCGCCATCCTCTTCACCTTCTGCCTCATCGCCGGGCTGTTCATCCTCGTTCTCTACTCCCGCCAGCGCCGCCAGCGGGAGGTCCTGGAAGCTCAGCGGGATCTCCAGACCCGCATCCTGGAGCGCTTCGACTCACCCCGGGAGTTCAGCGACTTCCTACAGACCCGGGGAGGGCAGCGCTTCATCTCCGGATTGACCGACGAGCGCGGCTGGCGGCCGGCGCGGCGCATCATGCTGGCCGTCCAGGTCGGCCTGGTGGTCACCTTCTTCGGCCTCGGCCTGGTGATCCTCAGCGTCCTGGCGGAGGCCAGAAACGCCCTCTTCCCCGCCGTCGTCGTCTTCTCCGTCGGCGCCGGCTTCCTGGCCGCCGCCGCCGCCTCGTACTACATGTCCAAGAAATGGCGCCTGCTGCCGGGCCAGGACGAGTTGGCCCTGGAGGAGACCGCGGAGGCGCTGCGCCCCAGCTACGCCGCCAGCCCCGAGCCCGCCCACCAGGCCCCGCCCACACCCGCCGACGAGCCCGCCGACGACGAGGCCTGATCCCGACCGCCGCCATGTCCTGGATCCGACTCCAAGCCCTCCTCGCCGGGCCGACCCTGGCCGCCGCCACCGCCGGCGGACCGGCGGCGGTCTTCAGCGCCGCCCTCCCCGCCCCGGGTCGCGCCGTCGGAGAGGACCGCCCAGGCCGGGAGAGCACAACCGGCCGAGCCCGCACCACCCCAGCCGCCGAGGCCGAGGCCCTGGAGGTCGATGAGGAGGCGTTCGCCCGCCTCTACCGCCAGGTCGCCAGCCCCCTGGCCTCCTATGCCCGACGCACCCTGGGCAGCGCCGAGGAGGCCGGCGACGTGGTGCAGGAGTGCTTCTTCCGCTACCTGCGGGCGGGGCTGCCCGCCGGCACCGACCCGGCGGCGGCCCGCCCCTACCTCTTCCGCTCCGCCAGCCACCTGATGCGTGACCGCTGGCGCCGCGGCGCCCGGGACCGGAGGTGGCGGGAAAGCAACGCCGAGCCGCGGCCCGCCGCCCCCCGGGACCGCACCCTGGCGGCGGATCTCGACCGCGCCCTGTCCCAGCTCAAGCCGCGGGACCGGGCGCTCCTCTGGCTGGCCCACGTCGAGGGAGCCAGCCACCGCGAGGTGGGCGAGGCGCTGGGCCTGGGCGAGGCCAGCGTCCGGGTAATGCTGTTCCGCGCCCGCAAACGGCTGGAGAAGGTGCTGGATGAGAGCGACTTCCCGACGGAGGCGTGGAAATGAGACTGGGTGACCTGCTGACTACCGGCGCCGGAGCAAACTGCCGCCGCGAAGAGGAGATCCTGACCGCCTACCGGCAGGGGGTGGATGGCGACACCGGGAGCGGCGACACCGTTCGTGGCGATGCCGGCGACAACCTCTCCCGCGAGGAAGCCGAGCGCCACCTCGCCAGTTGCGAGAGCTGCCGCCGGGCGGTGCGCGTGTCCTCGGCCCTGGCGGTGCTCGCCGCCGAGGGACCGGGCTTCCCCCTGCCCGAGCCCCACCAGGTGCTGTGGAGGGCCCGCATCCTGCGCCGCTTCGCCGCGCGCGACGCCGCCACCGAGCGCGCCGCCCGGCCATTGGCCTGGGCCGGTGCCGCCGCGGCGCTGGTGGCCACCGCCGTCCTGGTGGCGCTGGTCACCATGGGGTACTTCGAGGGTCTGGCCAGTATCGACGGCCTGACTAGTGTCTCCGGGTGGCTGCCCACCGACGGCGCGAGCCTGGCCACCGCGATCCGCTCGACGGCCTGGCTGGGGATCGGCCTCGTGGCCGCCGCCGTCGCCCTGGCTACCCGCGTGATCTTCCAGGAGGGCTAGCAGCCCGTGGCAGAAGTCGAAGGGGCCGCGCACAGGGGGCTTGTGGTCCAGATGCAAGGAACGAGGAGGAGGCGATGCCGTAGCATCGTCGACGACGAGAGACGCCGCAGATGGGCCGCAACCCCCCTGTGCCCAAAGGGTTGTGGTCCGTGCGGGGCCGCCTGCGGCGTTGTCGGGGCTCAACGATGACACCGCATCGCCTGCGCCCCGACGCCTTGCATCCGACCCCGCAGGGACCACAACGCGACCCCTGCGACTTCTGCCACGGGCTGTTAGGCCTCCTACCAGCGGCCCTCCGGCACCCAGGCGAGGAGCACCTGGCGGACGTCGACGTCGGCGCGGCGCGGCTTGAGGGTCACCGTCGATAGCTCCAGGGTGGTGGGATCGAAGCGGCGGGCCAGCTCGTCGATCTCCGACTCAAGCTCCGCCTGCAAGGCGCCCAGGCGCTCCTTCTCCCGCGCCACCTGCTCGCCGGCCCGTTCCACGTCGCCCTCCTCCTTGCCGCTGCGGGTCCAGCCGGACAGCACCGAGCCGGCGCGGCGCAGGTTGGTGGCGGAGACCTTTTTGCGGCCCAGCACCATGCCGAGGAGGGTGGTGCCGGCGTTCACCCAGGTCCGCTGCTTCTGCGCCGTCGCCTGCTCCTCCTCCCGATCCACCCGGTCCTCGGCCCGCTCCACCTTGTCCTCCTGCCCCTCGATCTTGCGGGCGTAGCGCTCGCGGATCTCCTCCACCGCCCGGTCCCGGGCCTGGCGCAGGGCGTCGCCGAGGCGCACCCGGAAGTCGCCCTCCCCCTCGCCGGGGCGGGCCACCAGGGTCTCGCCCCCGACCTCCGCCGCCGCCAGTTCCAGGCGGCGGTCGCGGTAGAGGGCGTCGGACAGGTCCTTTTCCCAACCGCGGTAGCTACGCGGCTGGGCGGCGGCCTTGGGCGGGTCGGCGAAGCCGGCGGCGCCGGCGGGGGGACGGTCCAGTAGCTCGCGGTCGGCGTCGAAGCCGCCGCCCGCCCCGTCCGCCCCGTTCAGCGACCGGGCGGCGTGCCAGTCCGGGTCGGTGGGCCGCTCCAGCGGGGCGAGCAGGGCCACCTCATCGACGTGGTGGACGTCGTGCTTGTCGGAGACGAAGTGCACCCGGCCGAGGCCCAGGAGGTGTGGGCGGTAGACGGCCCCGGCGGCCGCGCCCCGGGCCCCCTCCGGCGGCAGGAAGCCCTGGGGGACCTCCGGCGGCAGCACCGGCGGCGCGGCGTCCTCGGCGGGGGCGCGCACCGGGTCGCCGAGGTCGGGAGTCGCGGCGGCCGCTGTGCCGGAAGCAGCCCCGGCACCCACCGGCGTGGCCGCCTCCGGCTCGGGCGCCATCGGCCTACCCGGCGTCAGCCGCCGGATCTGCTCCCGGGTCAGCGGGCCGGCCAGGTACGACATTGCCCAGCGGGTGTGGAACAAGACCGGCTCCGGCTCGTGGACGTTGTGGCACAGAAAGACCCGCTTGCCGAGCTTCGACAGCAGGTCGTCCAGTTCCCCCCGGTCGGTGGCGCCGGCGGCGCCCTCCAGGCCGTCCAGCAGGCGGTCCTTGTCGCGCTGGGTCTGCAAGCGGCCGAGGAACCAGGTGCCGATGTTGGACAGGCCCTTGTAGTCGAGGTCCACCGGGTTCTGGGTCGCCAGGACGACGCCGAAGCCGTAGGCCCGGCCCTGCTTCAGCAGGGTCAGCAGCGGCCGCTTCGACGGCGGCTCCGCCACCGGCGGCAGGAAGCCGAAGACCTCGTCCATGTAGAGCAGCGCCCGCAGGCTGCCGGTGCCGGACTGGGCGCGCACCCAGCCCACCACCTGGTTGACCAGCAGGGAGACGAAGAACATGCGCTCCGGCTCCGAGAGATGGGCGATGGAGAAGATCGACACCCGGGGCTTGCCCTCCGGCGTGTAGAGGAGGCGCTGAACGTCCAACGCCTCGCCTTCGAGCCACGAGGCGAAGCCCGGCGAGGCGAGGAGGTTGTTGAGCGCCATGGCCAGCTCGAAGCGGTCGTCCGCCGGGTAGAAGGTATCGAGCGGCATCACCCCGACCTTCTCCATGGGCGGCTTCTGGATCGCCTGGATCAACGAGGCAAGATCGAGGTCGCGCCCATCGCGCCAGGCGGTCTCAAAGAGCAGGGCGAGAAGGATGTGCTGGCGGCTGGTCACCGGGTCGGCGTCGATGCCGGCCAGGGCCAGCAGGCTGGAGACGGTGGTGGCCACCCGGTCGCGCAGCAGGTCGGCGTCGGCCAGAAGTTCCGGCGGCGGCGCGGCAAACGACGCCAGCACCGACACCGGCCGGCCGGCTGAGCTACCCGGGGTGTAGAGGGCGAAGTCGGCGGCGCCGCGCAGACGGCGGATGCGCTCGCCGTCCTGGTCCCAATCGGCCAGCCCCTTGCGCCACAGCTCCGCCTTGGCCGCCGCCTCCTGCTCCACCGTCCGGCCGGCACTGGAGGCCGCCCGCGGATCGACCCACGGCTCGAAGTCCTCCGCCGCCAGCTCCGGGAAGGTCAGCAGCAGGTTCCCCATGTCCCCCTTGGGGTCGATGACCAGGGCCGGCACCCCGTCCAGCGCCGCCTCCTCCAGCAGCCCAACCCCCAGCCCGGTCTTGCCGGAGCCGGTCATGCCGACGCACAGGGCGTGGGTCACCAGGTCTTTCGAGTCGTAGAGGAACGGCGCCGGCGACGGCTCGCCGCCGGGCCCGTCCATCAGGCGGCCGAGGTAGAAGGCGCCGAGTTTTTCGTAAGCCGGCACTGGGGCCGGGCCGGTGGGGGTGTCGTCGCTCATCGCAGCTCGCCTCTCGGAAGTGGGCACACGGGGTTCATGCGGGCAGGGATCATGCGGGCAGTCATCATTCGGGCAACCCCACCGTCACCTTCAGCCGCGCCGGGTCGAGGTGGCGGCGGACGGCGGCGTGGATGTCGTCGCGGGTCAGGCGGGCTAGTTGCTCCTCGCGCCAGCCCGGCTGGTCCAGGGGCAGGCGATAGTGCTCGGCGCTGACCGTGAGGTCGGCGAGTTGGCGGGCGGTCTCGCGGCGGAACGGCTCGCGGCCCACCAGGTAGGCGCGGGCGTCGGCCACCTCCTCGGCGCTGGGGCCGTCGGCGACGAAGCGCTCCAACTCCTCCCGCACGCCGCTCTCGGCCTGATCCACCGTCGCCGGCGAGGTGCCGACGTAGACCACCAGCCGGCCCGGGTCGAGGCCGGCGCCGGAGACGGTCTGGGCGGTGGCGGTGTAGGCCAGCCCTTCGCGCTCCCGGATGCGCTCCGGGATCCGCCCGGTGAGGCCCGAGCCGGCCCCCAGGATGACGCCGGCGAGGACCAGCGCTTCGTAGTCCGGGTGGGTGCGGCCGACGGTGAGGTGGCCGGCGTAGAGATGGGCCTGGCCCGCCTCGTCGTCCTCCGGCGGCGGCAGGGCGACCACCCGGCGCGCTTCGTCCAACCCCACGGGCGGCGGCGGGGCGACGTCCCGCGGCGGCGGCGCGCCCTGGGACCGAGGGTCGCCGAACAGCTCCCCGACCCGCGCTTCGACCCGCGCCTGATCGACGTCGCCGGTGACCACCACGGTGGCGCCCCGGGCGAGGGCGGCGAGGTGGAAGGCGGCGCAGTCCGCCGGCTTCAGGGCCGCCAGGTCGGCGGCGCCGCCCTGCAACGGCCGGCTGCGGGGGTGGGGGGTGTAGAGCTGCTCCAGGAAGCCCCAGGCGGTGCGCACCTGGGGCTGGTCGCGCAGGCTATCGAGCTCCGCCGCCGCCTGCCGCGCCACCCAGGCGCAGCGCTCGGCGTCGAAGGCGGGCTCGAAGATCAGCTCGGCGGCGAGCTCCAGCGCCTCCTCCCAGTCGCCTGCCAGGGCATCGAGGGAGAGGCCGTGGGACTCGAAGCTGCCGCCGGTGTTGAGGAGCATGCCTCGGGCCTCCACCCGGTCCGCCAGCTCCCGGTGGTCGCGGTGGCGGCTGCCCTCGGAGAGCAGGCGGCCGGTGACCAGGGCGCAGCCCGGAACCGCTTCGAAGCGGGAGCCTCCGGGGAGGGAGACGCGGACGGCGACCACCGGCACGGCGGCGGCACGGCGCACCCGCAGGCGCAGGCCACGGGGGTTGGCGCTGGGGCTGGCGACCGCCATCAGGCGTTGGCCTCGGCGGCGTCCGAGGCGGTGTCGGAGGCTTCATCGGAGGCGTCGTCGGAGGTGGCGGTGCCGTTCTCCCCCTTGGGCAGCGACCAGCCGATGACGGCGCCCTCCGGGGTGAGGTGGCGGCGGGCGGCGGAGGCCAGCTCCTCCGCCGTCGTCGCCAGGCTACGGGCGAGCTGCCGCCCCGGGTGATGCAGGTCGCCGAGCATGGCGAGGCCGAAGCCGGCGGCCAGCGCCTGCTGGTAGACGCGCTCGTGCCCCAGCACCCAGTCGGCCCGCAGCACCCGCCGCGCCCGCTCCAGTTCGCCGCCGTCGGGCGGCCGCCCGGCCAGACCGGCGACCTCCTCCAGGACCACCTCCTCGACCCGGGCCGGGTCGATGCCCGGGATCAGCTCGGCGGCGACGGTGAGGCCGCCGGGCTCCACCGACTCGGACAGGTCGGTGGCGACCCAGACACAGAGCTGCTCTTCGTCCACCAGGCGGCGGTAGAGGCGACTGGAGCGCCCCGAGCCGAGGACGGTGGAAGCGACTTGCAGCGCGGCATGGTCCGGGTGGCCCGCCTCCGGCGCCGGGAACGAGGCCAGCAGGCGGGCGACCTCCCCCTTGCGCTGCTCGACGTGGCGCGGGCCGGCGGCAGAGGTTGCGGAGGTGGAAACGGCGCCGGGGGGATCGCCGCCGGACAGGTTCACGTTCCCATCGCCGCTCCCATCCCGCGCCGGGATGGCGGCGAAGTGCTCCTCCACCACCACCAGGTCCTCGGCGCCGACGTCGCCGGCCACCACCAGCACGGCGTTGCCGGGGCGATAGAAGCGGCGGTGGAAGGCGGCCAGCTCGTCGCGCCCGATCTCGGCCAGAGAGGCGGCGGTGCCGAGCACCGGCAGGCCGTAGGCGTGGCCCGGGTAGTGGGCGGCGCTGACCTTCTGGTCCAGGGCGTCCCAGGGCTCCGCCTCGTACATGGCGATCTCCTCCAGGATCACCCGCCGCTCCGAGCCCACCTCGTCCGGGTCGAGGGTGAGGCCGCGCATGCGGTCCGCCTCGATGGCCAGCGCCTCGCGCCAGTGGAGCGGCGCGAAGTTGAAGTGGTAGACGGTGGCGTCGTGGCTGGTGAAGGCGTTGTTGGAGCCGCCCAGGGCCTGGGTGCGGCGGTCCACCTCGCCGGGGCCGTAGCGCTCCGACCCCTTGAACATCATGTGCTCCAGGAAGTGGGCGGCGCCGGCCTCGGCGGGGGTCTCGTCCCGGGTGCCGACGCGGTACCAGAGGGCGGTGGTGACCACCGGCGCGCTGCGGTTGGAGAGCAGGCAGACGGTGAGGCCGTTGTCGAGGCGGGTGACGGTGGCGTGGCCCGGCAGGGTCCACTCCCCGGGTGCCGTGTCAGCCACCTGCTCGGCAACCTGTTCCGCCGCAGATCCGGCGCTCGTCGATACCAGCGTCATGGCCGGCGCCTCATGGCGCCGTGTCCCGGGGCAGGGTGAGCTCGATGCGCTGGCGCGTCTCCTGGGCGCCGGAGGTGACGTCGATGGCCAGATCGACGCGCTTCCTGCCCGGGGCGACCAGGGTGACGCGGTGCTGGCCCAGGGGCAGCTCCAGCCATTCGCCGCGGCGGAAGCGGCCGCCGGCGTACTTGCGGGCCAGGCCCTTGGGCTCGCCGTCCACCAGGACGCGGGCGTTGGGCGGGTCGATGCGGAAGCCGATGGCCTCGCGCACCCGGTACTGCTGTAACTCGTGGAATGGCATCTCCTGGGCGGACAGCGGGGTCAGGCGGGCGCGCACCACCGAGGTGGCGGCGCCGGAGGCGTTGATGGTGAGGTGGTAGTCCTCCATGCCGTCGCGGCGCAGGGTGACGCGGTGCTCGCCGGCGGAGGGCAGTTGGTAGGAGCGGCCACGGCGCTGACCGTACTCGGCGGCGCGGCCGATGACCGTGCCGTCCACCAGCACGAAGGCGTCCGGCGGCGCGACGTCGAAGGTCAGGGTGGTGCCGGTGTCGAGACGGGCGTCGGGGGCGGGCAGCGCGCCGCGCCGGACGGCGGGATCCGGGTTCGCCGCGGGGAGGTCCGGAGCGGGGCGGGCCGGGTTGACGAGATCCCGGTTCGGGACCGGGCGCACCGGCTGGGCGGTGGTCGCCGTCGAGCCGCCGGAGGGCGGCGTTGAGGGCGACGTGGAGGGCGCCGTTGAAGACGGAGACGGCGAGGCGGTGCCGGTGTTGGACGGCGCGTCCACGATGGCCGGCGGCCGGTTCGCGGTCAGGCTGTCCGCGACGGCACTGTCCGCGACGGCACTGTCCAGGGCGACGCCGGCGTCGGTCTCCAGCGTCGGGCGGGTCGGGGCGCCGCCGGTCTCCTGCCCGGCGCCTTCCTCCCCTTCCCCCTCGGACGGCGGCGGTGGCGGCCAGACCGCGCCGCCGAGGTCCTCCACCTCGGTGGACGAGGCCTCCTGCGCCGACCGCTCCGGCTCGCCGTCCCGGGAGGTGAAGACGAAGGCCGCCGCCACCGCCACGGTCACCAGGAGCGCCGCCAGGAGCAACGTTCGCCGGCCTCGGGAACGGGAGCGCAGGGCGGGCACGCCGTAGGTGCCGGCGTCCGCCGGCGTGCCGGCGGCGACGGGGACAGCGGCGGATGCACCGGCAGGTTCGCCGCCATGCTGCGCGCTGCCCCGAGCCGTCAGCGGGGGCGGCGTCACGGGGGGTGGTGAGGCGGCGGCGGAAGTGGCCGGGGCGGCGGCCCCGGGCGCGGACGGAGCCTCGGCCCGGTCCGGGGGCGGCGGCGGCACGAACGGGGCCGGGGGCGCGGCGGCCGGGCCGGTGGCAGGCTCGTCCAGCGGCGCCGGGGACGGGGTCACCCCCTCCCCGGTCTCCGGCTCCCCGGGCTGGCGCAGCGCGGTCCCGGCCACCGCCCCGCCGTCGGCGCCGGTGGGCCGGGCCGCCTGGTCGGTGGAGATCGGCACCGTCGGGTCGGTGGGGGTGGGGGCCACCCGGGCGGGGTTGGCCAGCACCCCGGCCGGCAGCTCGCGCTCCAGGGCGGTCAGTTCGGCGACCACAGCGGCGGCGTCGGGGAAGCGCTCCTCCCGGTCCTTGGCCAGCATGCGGGCGAGGACCCCCGGCAGGCGTGGTGCCAGGCCCGCCTCCAGGCCGGCCAGGGGCGGCGGCTCGGTGTCGAGGATCTTGTAGATCAGGGTGGAGATGGTCTCCCCCTCGAAGGGGCGCAGGCCGGTGAGCATCTCGTAGAAGACGACGCCCAGGGAGAACAGGTCGGAGCGCCCGTCCAGCGGCTGGTCCCGGACCTGCTCCGGGGACAGGTAGTGGGGGCTCCCCACCACGGTGCCGGTGACCGTCAGCTCGGTGCCCTGGCCCGCCATCTTGGCGATGCCGAAGTCGGAGATCTTGATCCTGCCGTGGCCATCGAGCATCAGGTTGGAAGGCTTGATGTCGCGGTGGACGATGCCCAGCCCGTGGGCGTGGCCGAGGCCGAGGCAGGCCTCCCGGGTGTAGCGCAGCGCCTCCCCCACGGTCAGCGGCCCGCCCTCCAGCTTCTTCGACAGGTCGCCGCCGGCGACGAACTCGAAGGCGAGGAAGAAATGGCCCTCGTGGTGGCCGGCGTCGAACAGGGTGACGACGTGGGGGTGGAGGATGCAGCCGGCGGCCCGGGCCTCGCGCATCATCCGCTCCTTGCGGTCGGCGACGTCCGATTCCTTGACGCCGTGGAGCAGCAGGGTCTTGACCGCCACCGGGCGGTCGATGTGGGGATCCCGGGCGAGGTAGACCTCACCCATGGCCCCCTCCCCCAGCTTGCGCTCCAGGCGGTAGCGGCCGAGGACGTCGCCGGGCTGGAAGCTGTTCATGGGTGGGGAGGTGCGGGGTGGTGGGTCAGGCGGAGCCTTGGGCGTCGCCCTCCGGACCGGAGCCGGTGGGCGGGTCGGTGTCACGCTCGGCGGCTTCGGCCTCGTCCGCCAGGCTGTCGGTCTCGCGATCCTCCAGCAGTTGGCGGGCCGCCTCGGCGTGCTCCTCCGGCACGCGGATCCGCACCTCCGCCATGTCACCGACGTTGACCGGCATCTCGTTGAAGCGCAGCGACTCCACCTTGGCCGGGATGTCGTTGGCGTGCAGGTAGCCCTCGATGAGGGTGGCCTCGTCCTCCGTCTCCACCGACTTGATGATCGACCAGTGGAGCTCGTCGTCGTGGGGGTGGCCGTGGCTTACGTTGTGCTCTTCCGTGGCCTTGGCGTCCTGCTGCTTGGTGTCGTCGCTCATCCCGTCCTCTCTCCTGCCCCCACTCCGGGGGCGACGTTGTCGGTTCTCTGGTGGCCGGTACTGTCTGGGTCGGTTCTGTCGTGGCCGATCCTCGCGGTTTTCCGCCCCCCCATCCTACCCGATGGGCGAGGCCGGGGGCGTCGCGTTACCGCGGCCCCCGAACCGGGCGTCAGCTCGCCAGGTAGCCGCGCTTCACCGCGTCGGCGATCATGCGGCGGGCGAACTCCCACAGCTCCGGGGCGCCGTCGGCGATGGTGCGGTTGCGGGTCAGGACCTGGTGGCTCTGGACGCCGTGGTGGCGCCAGGCGGCGCCCTTGGTGACGTAGTTGTGGATCATCGGCATCAGGCGATCGACGGCGTTGGCGAAGCGCGCCTCCGGGGTCTCCCCGGCCTCGAACTCCTCCCACCACTCCCAGATCTCCGCCGCCTGGTCCTCCGGCAGCAGGCCGAAGATCCGCCCCGCCGCCTCCCGCTCCCGCTCCTCCTTGTCGTCGTGGGCCGCCTCGTCGTAGGCGTAGGTGTCGCCGGCGTCGATCTCCACCACGTCGTGGACCAGCAGCATGCGCACCACCCGGCCGACGTCGAGCTCCTGCCCCGCGGCCTCGGCGTGCTCGGCCAGCATCACCGCCGCCAGGGCGATGTGCCAGGAGTGCTCGGCGGAGTTCTCCTGCCGCGAGCCGTCGGCCAGCACGGTGCGCCGCAGCACCGTCTTCAGGCGGTCGATCTCAACGATGAAAGCGAGCTGGCTCCCCAGGCGGTCGGGGGTGGGGAGGTCGAGGGAAACGGGCAGGTCGGTGGCGGAGGCGGTGGGGCTGGGTTCCGTCATGGACCTACGATACCGCGGCGGAGAGGGGGCGTCAGTCGGTACCGTTGAGAGCTTCCAGCCAGGAGTCCAGGCGATCCAGGTCCTCCTCCAAGGCGCCGCCCACGTCTACCGAGTGCCGTTGCAGATCTGCCAGGCGTTCCGCGTCCAGGTCCACCGCGTACGCATGGCGGACGAAGTGGCGGAAGGCTCTCAGCTCGTGGAGTTGGGAAACGGTCTCCCGGCGGAGCAACGGGGGACGAATCTCTGGAATCGGCAAAGCGGCCGCGTCCAGAAGCTCCTTGTGGGAATCCGATCCTTCCGGAACGCTGCCTTCCAAAAAGCGCATGACGCGCTCCAGGATGGCTTCGATTCCCGAGTAGGCGTGGTGCAGCGCCCATGCGGCCTGGGCGAGGGTACCGGGATCAACCCCCGGGCCGAGCTCCAGGTTTTCGACCTCGGAGAGCCAGCGGAAGATCGCCTCACGATCATTCCTCACCTCTGCGCGGAGGCGGGCAGCGCGGGCGTTCACAGCTCCCGCCCCTCCGCCAACACCCGCTCCCGCAGGGAGTCCGGCGCCTCCTCCATGCGCACCAGATCGACCTCGCAGGTCACGCGGCGGGAGAGCTCTCCCAGGGCCGGGAAGTACTGCCGGCTCGCAAGCCCTTCGACGGCCAGGTCGAGGTCGCTGGAGGAGGTGGTCTCGCCGTTCGCCACGGAACCGAAGACCCAGACCCGGTCAGCCCCCTTTTCCCGCAACACGTCCCGCGCTTCCGGAAGCTGGGCCTCCAGTTCCCGGCGGCGCTCGGCGCCCTTTTCGGCGCGCTTCGCTTCCAGGCGCCGCAGGTGGGCACGGGTGGTGCCGACATCGACCGTCATGGGGAAAAACTATCACGCGCCGAACTGTCGGCGGAGGCGGCGCGGCGCCTCCAGGAGATCGCCTGGGAGACGGTCCACGGGGGAACCGAGGGGACCGGCGACTGAGCCGCGCTTCTGGCCGGACATCTGCTATCTTGCGGCCATGAAAGCCACCTCGATCCTCGCCATCGTCCTCATCGTCGCCGGCGTTCTCGCCCTGGTCTACGGCGGGTTCACCTACACCCAGGAAACCCACGAGGCCAGCCTCGGGCCCATCGAGCTGCAGGTGAAGGACAAGGAGCGGGTCAACATCCCGGTGTGGGCCGGTGTGGCCCTGGTGGGCGTCGGGGTGGTGTTGCTGGTCGCCGGCAAGAAATAGAGCCCCCGACCGGCCCCGCCGAAGGTGAATTTCACGAATCCCGGGATTCTTGTCCCATAACCCACTGCGGCAACAACCAGTACTTCCTGGGCACCAGCCTCCCTTTCCGTAGCGCCGACCAGCAGGGCAACCAGGACGTGCAGTGGCACTCCGCCTGCGGCATCCACGACGTCGATAACCGGATCGAGACCGGCAGCGGCCTGCGCACCATCACCGCCACCCGCCACCGCAACAACCAGGCCATCGGCGGGCTGGTCTGCAAGTACGGCATGACCACCGGCGGCACCTGCGGTGAGATCGACTACAAGACCTACGCCCCGAGCTGGGTGACCAGCGCCGCCTCCACCTTCATCTACGTCGATGGTGACGGGCTGGGCGTCAACCTCTCCGAGGGCGGCGACAGCGGCGGCCCCTGGTACCTGGAGTACTTCGCCTACGGCATCCACAGCGGCGGCGGCGGCAACGACTCCATCTACATGCCCATCAACTACATCTCCAGCATCGGCGTCTCGGTGCTGACCTACGATCCGGGCCCGGGCTGCAACCAGGCCCCCAACGCCTTCTTCACCCACACCATCAACAACACCCGGGTGGATTTCAACGCCTCTTCGAGCTCGGACCCGGACGGCAGCATCGTCAGCTACCACTGGGACTTCGATGACGGCTACTCCACCACGACCACCAGCCCCACCACCTACCACTACTACTCCGGCGGCAATTACCTGGTCACCCTGACGGTGACGGACGACGACGGAGCGACGGATTCCCACTACCGCTTCATCTCCATCGCTGGCGACTGCAACGATCCCTACCCGCTGACCGCCGGCTCTGCCACGACGGGCTCGGTGACCGAGGCGATCATCGTGCCCTGCGAGTACTGATCCACCACCCACCGGGCCTCGCCCGGTGAGTCAGCGGTTTGGGCCGGGCGGGGCGGTTGCTCCATCCGGCCTTTTTCGTCTGTGGCGAACGGCGCCGGCGAGCGGTCAGCGCCACCAGGGTTACGGAGCTTCTTGCGCTTCGGCCAGCTCCAGGTTGCGGCGCGCCTGGTCGTTGCCCGGCTTGAGGGCGAGGCCGCGGCGGTAGGCGGTCGCCGCCTCGGAGCCGCGGCCGTAGGCGAGGAGCAGGTCGGCCAGGTTGAACCAGGCCAGGGCGTATCCCGGGTCCGCCTCGGTGGCGGCGGCGTAGCGCTGGGCCGCCTCCGAGGGTTGCCCGCCGCGTTCCAGCAGTTGGCCGAGGTTGTTGTGGACCGCCGCCAGGCCGGGGTCGATCTCCACCGCCCGCCGGTAGTGCCGCCGGGCGGCGTCGAGGTCGCCCCACCGCTCCAGCGCCTCGGCGTACCGGCGGTGAACGGTGGCCGAATCGGGGTGGAGCCGGAGCGCCTGCCGGTACTGCTCCGCCGCCTCGGTGGGGCGCTCCCGGCGCTCCAGGAGGCGGGCCAGGTTGAGGCGCGCTGCCCGGGAGCCGGGGTCCTCGGCCAGCGCCTCCCGGTACAGCCCTTCGGCCGCCTCCACCTCTCCCCGCCGCTCCAGCACCGTCGCCAGGTTGACCTTGGCGTCGGCGGAGCCGGGGCGCAGCTCCAGGGCGCGGCGCAGCTCGACTTTCGCCGCGGCCAGGTCGCCGGAGTCGGCCAGGGCGAAGCCGAGGCCGGTGCGCCACTCCACCACCGCCGGCAGCCGCGCCACCAGCGTCCGCCACTCCCGGATGGCTTCCGCCGGCCGCCCCTGGCGGTGCAGCGTCTCGGCCAGGCCCTGGCGGAGGAGGAGATCGCCCGGCCAGCCCTGGACGGCTGCACGGTCGGTCTCCAGCGCCGCCGCCTCCGCCGCCGGCCCGGCCACCCGGCCGCGCAGCTCCCGCACCTCGGCCCGCCGCGCCGCGGTGCGCACCGCCGCCTCCATCTGGCCGCGGAACGGCGGCCGGCCGGCGGTCATGGCGACGATGGTCTCGGCCATGGTCAGACGGTCCGGGTCGGTCAGTCCCAGTAGCTCGGCGCAGTCAGCCAGCGACGGCGGCTCGCCGGAGGGCGGGCCGAGGCGGTCTGTCAGGGCGGGGCGGAGCTCGCGGAAGAACGCCCGGGCGAGGAGGTAGTTGCCGGCGAAGCGGAAGTGGACGTGCTCGTAGAACAGGTCGTCGCCGGGCAGGCCCGGGGTGGAGGCGGCGGCGGCCAACAGGTCGGCGGCGTCCAACGGGTGGACGGCGTCGCCGGCCAGCTCTCGCCCCACCTCCCGGATCGCCTGGTTGACCGGGCCGTCGGCGCGGAAGCGCAGGGTGTCCAGGTCGCGGGCGGCGCGGAAGTGGGCCTCCGCCTCCTCCACCCGGCCCAGGGTCAACAGCGCCCGGCCCAGGTGGTAGCGCAGCTCGGCGTGACCGTCGTCGAGCGCGGCGGCCTCCTCGTAGGCTGCCACCGCGTCGGCGAAGCGGCCGCCGGACCAGGCCTCGGCCCCGACGTCGAAGGCGCTCTCCCAAGCGGAAAGGTCGTCTCCGGCCAGGTCCGGCGGCCGGGAGGCGAAGGGCGGGCTGTCCAGGAGGTTCACGGTGACGGTGGACAGCGCCACGTCGGCGCCGGCCCCGGTGCCCGCGGCGACCACGTCCCGGAGGTTCTCCCGCAGGTGGGCGTACACCGCGTCGAGGCGGGGATCGTCGGCACTCACGCGCCGATCGATGAACATCTCCAGGCCGCGCCAGCGCTCCGGGGCCGCACCGCCCTCTCCGGCCAGGGCCCGCCTGGACGTCCGGGTGGCGCGCTGCAAGAGTTGGCCGAGGCGGGTGCCCCGGGCCGCCAGGGCGGCGCGCACCCGCCACAGGCTCGGCGTGTCGCTGCCGAACACCGAGCCCGGGCCGTAGGGGCCCACCACCTCGTTGTTCCCCAGGTAGACGAGGAAGAGATCCGGGTCGTGCTCCGCCGCCTCCTGCGCCACCAGCCGGACGACGTGGGAGTTGACCGCCGCCATGGCGGTGACCACCACCTCGAAGTCGCGCTCCGGCCAGGACTCCCGCAGCAGCACCTCGAACACCCTGCCGAAGCCGAAGGCGGGCTCCGGGGTGCCCAGGGCCGCCGAGCCGCCGAGGACGAAGACCCGGTAGGTGCCGTCGGGCTTGTCCGCCGCCATCTCCCCCACCACCGGTTCCCGCGCCAGCTCCGGCGGGAAGAAGCGCCAGCCGAAGCGGGGGTTGGTGGTGAGGACGCCGTCGCGGCCCTCGACGGGGAGGAAGAAGGACGTGGGCGCGCCGTAGCCGGCCAGCCGCAGCCCCAGTTCCAGGGCGCCCAGGAGGAGCGCAGGAATCAGGGTGGCGGTGACCAGGCCGAGGACGACCTTGCGCCGGGTGGAGGGGCGGCCGGGCTCTGGCCGCGGTGCTGGGGTGAGGTCCGGGTCAGACAGGGTAGATCCTCCGATCAGTCGGAAAGGGGCAGGATCTCTACCTCATCGCCGAAGCGGACGAAGTCGTCCGAATTGGCGGTGAGGATCTTCGTCACGCCGTAGACCAGGGCGGTAGCCACCAGGTTGGCGTCGTGGATCTGCTTGCCAGAGCAGTCGATGTCCTGGAGCAGCCTCCAAAGGCGCTCGGTGACCTCGGGCCCCTCGCCGAGGAAGCGGCACCTGGCGGCGAAGGCGGCGGCGTTGCCGAGGGCGTCACTCCGCTCGAGACCGAGGCCGTTGGCGGTGGCTGGCCGGGTCGCCACCACAAAATATTCGCGCAGCACCTGGCCGCTCAGGCAGAGGCCCCCGTCCCGGGCCGGCCAGGTCTGCAGAATCTCGTGGGCGACGCTGTGCAGCCGCCGCTTCGGGGAGGTGGCCTCCAACAGCACGTTGGTGTCGATCAGGACGGAATCGGCCATCCGCCGGTCACCGACCGTCGTCGCCGTAGATCTCCCGCCGCGACCAGGTGGTTTCCGGGTCGGTGTCGGAGAGCTTCAAGGAGAGGGGTGGCAGCGGCCGCAGGGCGCACTCCTCGTCGGCGACCTCGGAGAGGATCTGGCGCAACTCCCCCTGCAAGGATCGCTCGTGGCGGGCCGCCCGCCGCTTGAGGGCTTCCACCGTCCCCTCGGGCACGTCTCGAATGTGGATTCCAGGCATGGGGCAGTCTAGCGGTACCGTTTTGCTACCGCAACCAGGCGGTACCCAGGCGCCGACCCTAGCCGGAGTGGGCCGGTGCGGTGCGGCCCTTGAGCTTGGCTTTGAGGTAGTCGCGGTTCATGCGGGCGATCCAGTCGATGGAGATGCCCTTGGGGCAGACCGCCTCGCACTCGGCGTAGTTGGAGCACGAGCCGAAGCCCTCGGCCTCCATCGCTTCGACCATGCCCACCACCCGGTTCTCCCGCTCCGGCTGCCCCTGGGGGAGGAGCCCCAGGTGGGCGACCTTGGCGGCGGTGAAGAGCTGGGCGGCGCCGTTGGGGCACTGGGCGACGCAGGCGCCGCAGCCGATGCAGGTGGCGGCGTCGAAGGCCTGGTCGGCCAGTTCCTTGCCGACGGGCACCAGGTTCGCCTCCGGCGCCTCGCCGGTGCCTACCGAGACGTAGCCGCCGGACTGGATGATGCGGTCGAAGGCGGTGCGGTCCACCACCAGGTCGCGGATCACCGGGAAGCCGGCGGCGCGCCACGGCTCGATGACGATGGTGTCGCCGTCCCGGAAGGAGCGCATGTGGACCTGGCAGGTGGTCGACCGGTCGGTCGGGCCGTGGGCCTCGCCGTCGATCATCATGGAGCATGCGCCACAGATGCCCTCGCGGCAATCGTGGTCGAAGGCCACCGGGTCGCCTCCGGACTCCACCAGTTGCTCGTTGAGCATGTCCAGCATCTCGAGGAACGAGACGTCGGGGGTGACCTCGTCCAACTCGTAGTCGACGAAACGGCCGTCGGCCTCCTGCTGGCTCTGGCGCCAGATGCGTAGCTTGAGCTTCATGCTTGACTCCGGTATTCGGTGCGCGGTCGGCTGTGGGGGTCGGCGGGGCGCATCACTTGTAGCTCCTCTGGGAGGGGGTGACCGCGTCGAAGGTCAGATCCTCCTTGTGCAGCACCGGCGGCGAGTCATCCTCCCAGCCCCAGGCGGCGACGTAGCTGTACTCCTTGTCGTTGCGCCGCGCCTCGCCGTCCTCGGTCTGGTACTCGGCCCGGAAGTGGCCGCCGGCGGACTCCTCCCGGTCCAGGGCGTCGCGGCACATCAGCTCGGCGAGCTCGAAGAAGTCGGCCACCCGGCCCGCCTTCTCCAGCTCGGCGTTCAATTCCTCGCCGGAGCCTGAGACCTTGACGTCGCTCCAGAACTGCTCTTTGAGATCACGGATCTTGCCGATGGCCTCGGCCAGGCCCTCCCGGGTGCGCTCGATGCCGCAGTACTCCCAGGTGACGCGGCCCAGCTCGCGGTGGAAGGAGTCCACCGTGCGGGTGCCGTCGATGGCCAGGAACCGCTCCACCCGCTGGCGCACCTCGGCCTCGGTGCGCTGGAAGGCGTCGGAGTCGGTGGACACCTCCTCCCCCAGGTGGTCCGAGAGATAGTTGGCCACCGTGTAGGGGGCGACGAAGTAGCCGTCCGCCAGCCCCTGCATCAGGGCGCTGGCCCCCAGCCGGTTGGCGCCGTGGTCGGAGAAGTTGGCCTCGCCGAGGACGAACAGGCCATCGACGTTGGACATCAGGTTGTAGTCCACCCACAGGCCGCCCATGGTGTAGTGGGGCGCCGGGTAGATGCGCATCGGCACCTCGTAGGGGTCCTCGCCGGTGATCTTCTCGTACATCTCGAACAGGTTGCCGTAGCGGTCGGCGATCGTGTCCTTGCCCAGGCGCTCGATGGCGGTGGAGAAATCGAGGTAGACGCCGTTTTCAAGCGGCCCCACTCCGTAGCCCGCGTCCACCATCTCCTTGGCGTTTCTCGCCGCCACGTCCCGGGGCACCAGGTTGCCGAAGGAGGGGTACTTCTCCTCCAGGTAGTAGTTGCGGTCCTCCTCCGGGATCTGGTTCGGCGGCCGCTCGTCGTCCTTGTCCCGGGGCACCCAGATGCGACCGTCGTTGCGCAGCGACTCGCTCATCAAAGTGAGCTTGGACTGGTAGTGGCCGGACTGGGGGATGCAGGTCGGGTGGATCTGGGTGTAGGAGGGGTTGGCGAAGTAGGCGCCCCGGCGGTGGGCCCGCCAGGCGGCGGTGACGTTGCAGCCCTGGGCGTTGGTCGACAGGTAGTAGACGTTGGAGTAGCCGCCGGTGCACAGCATCACCGCGTGGCCGGCGTGGCTGCTGATCTCGCCGGTCACCATGTCGCGCACCACGATGCCCCGGGCGCGGCCGTCATCGACCACCACGTCGAGCATCTCGGTGCGCGGGTACATGGTCACCGTGCCGCGGTTGATCTGGCGCTCCAGCGCCTGGTAGGCGCCGAGGAGGAGCTGCTGGCCGGTCTGGCCCCGGGCGTAGAAGGTGCGCGCCACCTGGGCGCCGCCGAAGGAGCGGTTGTCCAGCAGGCCGCCGTACTCCCGGGCGAAGGGCACGCCCTGGGCCACCGCCTGGTCGATGATCTCGACCGACACCTCGGCGAGGCGGTGGACGTTGGCCTCGCGGGCACGGAAGTCGCCACCCTTGACCGTCTCGTAGAACAGGCGCCACACCGAGTCGCCGTCGTTCCTGTAGTTCTTCGCCGCGTTGATGCCGCCCTGGGCGGCGATCGAGTGGGCGCGGCGCGGGCTGTCCTGGTAGCAGAAGCACTCGACGTTGTAGCCCGCCTCGCCGAGGGTGGCCGCCGCGGCGCCGCCGGCGAGCCCCGAGCCGACGACGATGACGTCGAACTTCCTGCGGTTGTTGGGGGCGACCAGCGACAGGTGGTTGCGGTGGTCGAGCCACCGCTCCGACATCTCGCCGTCGGGCACCTGGTTGCGGTTTTCGAGGCCGGGTTCGATCTCGTAGCTCACGTTCAGCCTCCCGCCAGACCGGTGAAGACCGCCAGCGGCACCAGCGCGAAGCCGAGGCTGACGATCAGCGCGAAGGCGACGGCGAAGACGCGCCGCCACCCGTTGAATCGGGGATGGTTCCAGCCGAGCGACTG
>Ga0102947_1000043_pt1 | contig 42289 bp, 34 predicted proteins | sample SalPon2A_A_D2_MG_FD_78210 | JGI IMG/M metagenome (GOLD analysis project Ga0102947, IMG submission 78210) | Soil microbial communities from South San Francisco under conditions of wetland restoration - Salt Pond MetaG R2A_A_D2_MG | ecosystem: Environmental > Terrestrial > Soil > Wetlands | place... | reverse complement strand
TCCACCCGTTGAAAAACGCCGCCCTGCCGCTGGACGACGCCGCCACCGCCCCCTGGCGCCGCGCCCTGCCGTGGCTCTTCGCCACCCCCTGGGCCCTGGTGCTGGCGGCGGGGCTGGTGCGCGCCCTCCGCGCCCCCCGGCCCGGCGCCGCCGCCGGGCCCTACGAGCGCTTCGCCCAGCGCGTCGCCGGTGTCGCGGAAGAGGACCGCCCGCGCCGCGCCGCCCTCACCCTGGAAGACGCCTGGCGGGATCTCCTCTCCGAGGCCTACGGCGTCGGGCCGGAGGAGCCCGCCGCGGACTGGCCCCGGCACCTGGAGGAGGTGGGCGTCGATCGCGGCCACGCCGATGACCTTGCTGACCTGGTGGACGACGTCCACTACCTGCGCCACGCCCCCCAGCTCTCCACCGTCTCCGAGCTGGCGGGAGACCTGCGGGACCGCTCCCTGCGCCTCGCCCACCGCCTGGCGCCGTGAGCACTTCCCCCGCCGAGCCCCGCCCGGCCGCCCGCTGGCTGCCCGTCGCCATCGCCACCGCGGGCCTGGCCCTGGCCACCCTCGCCCTGTGGCCCGGGAGCGGCGGCACCGGTCTCGTCCTCGGCGGCGACCCCGGCCCATCCGCCTCCGCGGCGCTCCTCGAGGGCAACCGCCTGGCCCGGGGCGGCGACCTCGAGGCGGCGGTCGCCGCCTACACCGCCGGTTGGCCCGCCCGCAGAAGTGCCGGAAGTGCCGGAAGTGGCGCCGGGGGTGGCGCCGGAAGTGGCACCGTCGCGGCCCTGGCCTACAACCTGGGCACCACGCTGCACCGCATGGAGCGCCTGCCCGAGGCCCTGGTCTGGTACCGCCGCGCCGCCGAGCTGGCCCCCGGCGACCCCTGGGTGGCGGAGAACCTGGAACTTGCCCGGGTCGAGTTGGACGCCCCCCGCCACCCCGCCCCGGGCCTCGCCGGCCGCCTCGCCGGGGACCGCCGGGTGCTCCACCTCGCCGCCGTCGCCCTGGCCTGGCTGGCCCTCGCCCTGTACCTGCTCCGGGGACCGTTGCGCCGCAGCCTCGGGCCGAGGTGGCGCCAGGCCACCGGCGCCGCCTGGCTACTGCCCGCCGGCCTCGCCCTGACGCTGTGGGCCGCCGGCGCCGCCTTCGCCGCCTGGGGCCCGCGCCCCGCCGTCCTCCTGCAACCGTGCGGTGGTCCCGCCGGGCCGCTGCCGGCCGGCAGCGAGGTCTGGGTGGCGCCCGCCGCGGAGGGCCAATGGCGGGTTACCACCGGCCCGCCGGGCCAACTCTGCACCGCCTCCGGGGTCGCCCGCGTCGAGCTCTGAAGGGGCTCCCCGGGAGCGGCGCGGGGGCTGTCCAGGCAGCGGATTTTCAACCGGCTACGGGGCGGCTATGGTGACGGCAGCGCCGCTTTCTGCTAATTTTAAGGAGTTGTGTCCCAACCCGAGCCCGTTATAGCCGCCGCCAGGCCGGAGATCGAGCTGCAATCCCTCGACCCCCAGGAGCTGGAAAGGTTTCTCGACCGTCGCCGGGCGACCCTGTCGCCGGAGCTGTCGCTGACCGAGAACCTGCTGGAGGTGCTGCGCAAGGCCAACGAGTTCGTGCCCTCCTCCGCCGGCTCCATCCTCCTCGACGACCCGCGGCGCAAGTTCCGCGAGCGCAACCGCAACAGCCTCACCTTCATCGCCGCCTTCGGCGAGAAGGCGGGCGAGCTGCTGGGGCAGAAGATCCCCGCCGACAGCGGCATCGCCGGCCGCGCCTACCTCACCGGTAAGGCCTACTCCACCGCCGACGCCCGCCGCGACCCCTACTTCTTCGCCACCGTCGATGAGGACACCAGCTTCACCACCCAGTCGGTGATCGCCATCCCGGTGCGCATCGAGAGCGAGGTGTGCGGCGTCCTGGAGCTGATCAACCGCCACGACCGCGCCGGTTTCAGCGAGAGCGACCTCAACCTGCTGGAGATCTTCGCCGGGTACATCTCCATCTCCATCCAGAACGTCCTCGACGGCCGCCAGGCCCAGGAGATCGCCCGCCGCGACAACCTCACCGGCCTGTTCAACGACCGCTACCTCCACGTCGCCCTGCGCCGCCAGATCCAGGAGTGCCGGCTGAACGATGAGGACCTGGCGATCCTCTTCCTCGACCTGGACTTCTTCAAGCGGGTCAACGACACCCATGGCCACCTGGCGGGCAGCCAGGTGCTGCGCGAGGTGGGCGGCCTGCTGGCGGAGCACGTCGACGAGGTGGAGGGGATCGCCGCGCGCTACGGCGGCGACGAATTCGTCCTCGTCCTCGCCGGTCTCGACCTGGACAGCGCGGTGGACCTGGCGGAGAACGTGCGCGCGGCGATCAACCACACCATGTTCTGCGAGGACGAGGGGGACATCCAGCCGGAGCCGCTCCACCTGTCCGGGCTGACCTGCTCCATCGGGGTCGCCACCATGCGCCGCCACGTCACCGACGAGTTGGCAGAGGAGGCGTGCCGCAGCTCGCTGCTGCGCCTGGCGGACGCGGCGATGTACGTCGCCAAGGAGACCGGCCGCAACCGCACCGCCGTCGCCGGCGAGCCGGTGCGCCGCCGCGGCTGAGCGCCACGCCGCCCATCACGCCCCAAAAAACGCCCCACGGCACGCCCCACGTCTCGCCCCACGGCACGCCGCAGATCTCGGTCATCATCCCGACCCTGAACGAGGCCGGCTGGCTGACCGCCGCCGTTGTCTCGGCGGGGGCCGGTGCGGCGGAGATCGTGGTCAGCGACTCCGGCTCCACCGACGCCACCCCGGACCTGGCGCGGCGGCTGGCCGGCGCCGGGTGGGCACTGAAGTTCCTGCCCGCTCCCGCCGGCGGCCTTCCCCACCGGGCCGCCGCCTGCAACCGGGGGGCTGAGGCCGCCAGAGGCGACGTCCTGCTCTTCCTCGACGCCGACTGCCGGCTGCCCACCGGCTGGGCCGCCGGCGTCCGCCGGGCCCTCGCCGACCCCGGGGTGGTGGGCGGCGGCTTCCACCTCCACCTCGACGGCCCGGAGCCGGCGCTGCGCCGGGTCGAATGGATCAACCGCCAGCGCTACCGCCGCTCCCACCTCTTCTTCGGCGACCAAGGGGTGTTCGTCCGCACCGCCGCCTTCGACGCCGCCGGCGGCTTCCCCGAGATCCCGGTGCTGGAGTCGGCGCGGCTGTGCAAAGCGTTGAAGCGCCACGGCCGCCTGGCCCTCCTCGCGGGCTCCGTCTCGGCATCCCCCCGGCGCTTCCGGGACGGCGGCATCGGGCGGGTCTTCCGGGCCGACTTCCGCATCTGGCTCCGCGGCCTGCTGCGCCTCGGCCCGGGGCCGGCGGGGCGCGACTACTGGCAGGAGAACCGCTCCCGAGGCTAGCCCGCCGAGGCATTTTGTCCACAGCCCCGGGAGCGCCCCGGAAAACCCCTTGATTTCCGGCACATTTACTCATTCACCGCCGAACGGCGTCAAAGCGGCGGCTGGCACCCCACCCTTAAACCATTGATTCCAAATCACTTGCGCGACATGCACAAATCGTTGTGCAATCCGTGCGACAGCCTTGCGACAAAGGTGGTTTTGGCCGTTTCCCACGCCGTTCTCCGCAAGTTTTCCACAGAAATTGTGGAAGACCCGGGCGCCGGATGAAGGTGTTGCAACAGGGGTCGCCACAAATGTTGTCGAAGACAGGATTTTTCGCCCCCGGACCGCCCCCGTCGATATGTCGCCGGTCCGCCGATGGTCAGTCACCGGCGCCGCATCCCCGGTCGCCGAAGGCGGCGCCGGAGGTGTTCGCCAGGCCGTTGGCGCCGGGCAGGCCGATGCGCTGCGCCCGGTCGATGTGGAGGGGGATGGAGCCCAGTTGCAGCGGCCGGGGCCGGCGGCGGAAGGTGAAGAAAGCCAGCGAGGTGGACCGGTCGCCGCCGGTGACCAGGCGCAGGTCGCGGACCGGGCCGCCTGCGAAGGGATGCTCACCGTCCTCCAACACCCCGGCCATGGCCACCCGCCACCCAGGATTGAGCCCGGGCCAGGCGCGCACCTCCCGGGCCACCGCCGCGACGAGCTCCGGGTCCTCTCCCAGGAAGGTGGACGCCGCCAGCCGGGGCTCGGCAAGGAGAGCGCGGGCGGCGTACCGCGCCGCCGCCGGCCGGTCGCCTTGCGCCAGGGCGAGCCGCGCCAGGAGGAACGGCGCCACCGGGCCCAGCGGGTCCAACCGGCACGCCCGCTCCAGGGCGATGCCGGCCCAGGGCTCGCCCGCGGCCAGCGCCAACCCCCCCGCCTGGAGCCACAGGGCCGGCACCGCCGCGGCGCCCTCCGCCGCCGCCAACGCCTGGGAGGCCGCGGCCGATCCCTTTCCGAACCCGGCCAGGTGGGCGCGGTAGAGGGGGAACGCCGGGTCCAGGCTCACCGCCCGGGCCAGCTCTTCCTGGGCGCGGGCCTGGCCGCCGGTTTCAGAAGCACCGATGGAGCGGTCGTAGTGCCAGTGGGCCAGGTCCAGCCAGGCGAGCAGAAGGGCCGCCGCGGCGAGGCCCAGCCAGGCGGGCCAGGCCGACCAGGCCAGCCGGTGGCTCCGGCGCTCCCCGGCGGCCTCCATCGTGGCCTCCATAGCGGCCTCCTCGGGGGCCACGCCGACCGGGGCGCCACCGGCCAGGGCGGCCCCGGCGCTCAATGCCAGCGCCATCACCACCGCCGGCACGGCCAGCGGAGAGACCCCGAAGCTGGCCACCACCGCGCCGGCCAGGCCCGCCAGCCCCGCCGCCGCCAGCACCGGGTCCCGGCCCCGGGGCAGCTCACGCCACCGGCGGTACGCGAACAGCCCGACCACCGCCGCCGCCAGCCCGGCGCCGGTGGCGCCGAGCTCGTAGAGCAGGGTCAGCGGCAGGCTGTGGAGGTCCCCCACCAACTCCTGGGGCGGGTTGACGCCGGGGACCCAGTGCAGCCACTCGTAGACCGTCCACGGCGTCGAGCCCGGCCCCCAGCCGAGGGTGGGGCGGACGGTGAACCCCTCCCAGCCGGCGGCCCAGTAGGTGCGCCGGGCGGCGACCGACAGGTCGGCCCCCCGCAGGATCGCCAGAAGGCGCGGCAGGGCCGCCACCAGGGGGACGGCGAGCAGGGAGGCGGTCGCCAGGCGGCGGCTCCGAGACCAGCCCCGCCACCCACACTGGCCCGCCATGGCGAAGCGTCGGCGGAGCAGCAGGGCCACCGCCGACATGGCGACCAGGGCGAGGGCACCGGAGAGGCTGCGGGTGAGGGCGAGGGCCAGCAGCCCCGAGCCGCCGGCGGCCGCCGCTGACCATCGCCAACCCCCGCCCTGGCGACCCCCACGTCGCCATGGCAGGACCGCCAGCGGTAGGAGGGCCACCAGCCACACCGCCAGCAGGTTGTGGTGGCCCAGGTCTCCCGACGCCCGGGGGTCGCCGTGGAGGACCATGCCGGCCAGCGCAACCCCCGCGACCCAGGCCACCACCGCCGCCACCGCGGCGACACCCGGGCCGCTGCGCCGGCGCCACAGGTGGGCGGTGGCGGCGGGGACCAGGAGCCAGGCGGGCAGCAGGGCCACCACCGTCCACCCGGCCCGGCCCACCGGCGAGGCCCAGCAGCTCGCCGCCACCGCCACCAGCAGGGCCGCCGGCAGCCAGCGGCCCCGGCGCCCCAGGGCGAGGGGGTCGCGCCAGGCGGCGGCGCCGGCCAGGGCGAGGGCGAGGACCGCCAGGTGGCTGACGGCGGCGCCGGCGGCGGTGGCCGACGCGACCCAGGTGCCGGAGGCGACACTGAGCAGCGCCAGGGCGCAAGCCGGGACGACGGCGGGGGCCCGCCGCATCAACGCCGGGGCCATCCGGGACCGTTCTCGCCGCCAAAGCCACCGCCCGGCCCGCCGCCGCCGGGCGCCGCATCTGCGCCCTGTTTCTGCCGATGAATCATCGCCGAATTCTGTCAGACCGCCGCGGCTCCCCTGCACCGGGCAGCGGGCATGCGGTATCCTCGGTTCGGCAGCGGCAGTGACCGGCCCACCCACCGACGCGGGCCGCCCGCCGCCCGCCCCCATCCAGTTGTACCGCCACCCGTCGTCCCGCCGCCTGCCCCATCCCGGGCCCTCGCGCCCCGGTGCACAAGGCGCGGCCGGACCGCCCGCTGACCGCTTCCCCATCCACGAGGAGATTCCCCACATGACCACCGACCCCCAGAGCGTGCTCGCATCCCTCGGCATCGAAGCCGAGAACCACGGCGCCTTCAACGGCTCCTGGCTGCCCACCAGCGGCCAGCGCATCGAATCCATCAACCCCACCACCGGCAAGCCGTTGGCCGCCGTCACCCTGGCCGGCGACGACGACTACGAGAAGGTCGCCGCCACCACCGTCGAAGCGTTCAAAGAGTGGCGCACCTGGACTGCCCCGGCCCGGGGCGAGGTGGTGCGCCAGCTCGGCCAGGAGCTGCGCGAGCACAAGGAGGCGCTGGGCCGCCTGGTCACCCTGGAGGTCGGCAAGATCGTCTCCGAGGGGCTGGGCGAGGTGCAGGAGATGATCGACATGGTGGACCTGGCGGTGGGCATGTCGCGCCAGCTCTACGGCAAGACCATGCACTCCGAGCGCCCCCAGCACCGCATGTACGAGCAGTGGCACCCGCTGGGGCCGGTGGGCATCATCACCGCCTTCAACTTCCCCGTCGCCGTCTGGGCGTGGAACGCCACGGTGGCCGCGGTGTGCGGCGACTCGATGATCTGGAAGCCGTCGGAGGAGGCGCCGCTGACCGCCCTGGCGGTGACCAAGATCGCCCAGCGCGTGCTGGAGAGGAACGACGCGCCGCCGATCTTCAACCTGATGATCGCCGGCCGCACCGGTCCTTCCGAGCGCCTGGTGGGCGACCACCGCTTCCCGCTGATCTCCGCCACCGGCTCCATCCCCATGGGGCGGGCGGTGGGTGAGAAGGTGGCGGCGCGGCTCGGCCGCACGCTGCTGGAGCTGGGCGGCAACAACGGCATCGTGGTGATGGACGACGCCGACCAGGACCTGGCGCTGCGCGCCGTGCTGTTCGCCGCCGCCGGCACCACCGGCCAGCGCTGCACCAGCAACCGCCGCCTGTTCCTGCAGCGCGGCATCGCCCAGGAGATGACCGCCAAGCTGGTCAAGGCCTACGGTTCCATCGAACCCGGCGACCCGATGCAGGAAGGCACGCTCCTGGGCCCCCTGGTCAACGAGAAGGCGGTGGGCGGCTACCAGCGGGCGCTGTCCGTCATCGAGCAGCAGGGTGGCGAGATCCTGACCGGCGGCAAGGTGCTGGACCGGGACGGCTTCTTCGTCGAGCCGACCCTGATCAAGGCCACGGCCGACATGCCCATCACCTGCGAGGAGACCTTCGCGCCGATCCTCTACCTCATCGAGTTCGACGAGTTGGACGAGGCCATCGAGATGCACAACGCCGTGCCCCAGGGCCTGTCGTCGGCCATCTTCACCTTGAACCTGAGAACCGCCGAGCGCTTCCTCTCCGCCACCGGCTCCGACTGCGGCATCGCCAACGTCAACATCGGCACCTCCGGCGCCGAGATCGGCGGCGCCTTCGGTGGCGAGAAGGAGACCGGCGGCGGCCGCGAGGCCGGCTCCGACTCCTGGAAGGCCTACATGCGCCGCCAGACCTGCACCCTCAACTGGGGCGAGGAGCTGCCGCTGGCCCAAGGCGTCGAGTTCGACGTCTGAAGAGCGCCCATGGCACACCATCAGCGGCGCTCCTCGCTCATCACTCCCTCGACGTGCTTCAAGCACGCCTCGGTCGTTCTTCGCTCCGGGTCGCCCCTGCTGACGCACCCTGGGCGCTCTTCCCTGCGATGAGGCGGCTTCTTCCCCTGGCTCTTCTTGTGCTGCTCGCCCTGGTCGGCTGCTTCGAGGAGCCGGTGGAGGAGAGCGTCCACCTGGATTTGGGGGAGGGCGGGGCGGTGGAGATCACCGCCCGCACCCGCATCCCGGCGATCCACCTGGACTCGCCGAGCCCGCGCCTCGACCGGCGGCTGCGCCAGCGCCAGAAGGCGATGGCGGAGGGGTGGGACGGCTGGCCGGCCCGCTTCGCCGCCGCCGCACCGGCGGCCGAGGAGATCACCTTCCGGCGCGACCAGGGGCGCCTGGTGGAGGCGGTGCGGCAAGGCTCCTTCACCGCCCCCGACGCCGTCGAGCGTTTCTTCGCCGACCGGGTGACTGCCCGCTACCTCTGGGATGAGGAGGTCGGGCGGGGCGAGTTGGCCTTCTACCCCACCGTCGGCGGCCCCGCCACCGGCGGCGAGCGCCAGTATGTGGAGCGCGCCCTGCGTGACTGGAGCGTCAGCGCCGCCGACTACCTGGCGGCGGTGGCGGCCCTCTACCGCCACCTGGAGGAGTTCCCCGGCAAGTCCCGCCCGGCCTTCCAGGTCCTCTTCGCCGACCTTCTCTCCGACGCGGACACGGAGGCGGCCCGGCTGCTGTTGAACGACCAGGAGCGGCGCCTGGTGGCGGAGGTCAGCGACGCCATGGACGGGCTTTTGGCGATCCTGCTGGTCGGCGACGACGCGGCCTTCACCCTCAACGAGCTCTCCCGCCGCGTCTACGACCCCTTCCCCGGCGAAGTCACGGTGAGCGCCGCCGGAGCGGTGACCGAGGTGGAGGGCTTCGTCGAACGGGGCGACGGCCGCTGGGCGGTGCCGAAGCGCGACCTGTGGACCGCCTTCACCGCTCTCGAAGGCCGCTGGGTCGCCCCCGACCCGGCCCGCGCCTACGTCGCCGCCAGCCTGGCCGCGGACCTCGACCTCGACACCCTCCTGGCCGCAGACCTCACCGCCGCCCCCGCCCCCACCCCGACGGAGCTGCGGGAGGCGCTGGAAGCGGGCCTGGTCCCGGAGCCCGAGTACCGGTTGGGGTGGCGCACCGGAAACTGAGAGACGGCAGCGGGGCATCCGGGTAGCTTCACGATCTGACGCACCTTATATCCTGATATTGACAATTCAGTTAGTTTTGATATATCTATGTCCAACTGAGTCGTACCCTCGCCTGTCGCGCCGACGGAAGCGACCACCCCACCGCCGAGGCGACCCGCGAGTCCTACCCCCATCTCAAGTATGGAGATCTACAAAGTGACCAAGCATTTCCTGGCGGCGATCCTCGCCGCAGTCGTCATCCTTGCACCCTCGTCCTTCGCCCAGCCCGAGGAGGGCTTCCGGGTTCCCTGTGAAGACCCTGTCGCCGGCGAGTACATCGTCGGTCTGCACGACCACTCCTACCGTGCCCCCGGAGCGTCCTTCTCCGCCGCACCGACCATCCCGGAGATCGCCCGCGAGGTAGCCAACGTCCACGGCGGGGAGGTCTTCTCCGTTCTCGACCGCACCGTCGGCGGGTTCGTGCTGCACGTCGCCGACTCCAGGGCCCGCGGACTGCTGAGGGATCCCCGGGTCCGCTTCATTGAGCAGAGTTGCCCGCTGACACCGTCCGCCGTCCAGTCTTCCCCCGGTTGGGCCCTGGACAGGGTGGACGAGGTGTACCGCCCCACGGACAACGCCTACGAGTACCGGGAGACAGGTTCCGGCAGTCACGTCTACGTTCTCGACTCGGGGATCGAGCCCCACTCCGAGTTCGGCAGCCGCCTGCTCAACGGCACCGACCTGACGGGCGGTTCCACCTACGGAAAGGTCGATGGCTGCGGCCATGGCTCGGCGGTCGCCTCCAACGCCGTTGGCGCCACCTACGGGGTCGCCAAGGGCGCCTACGTCCACCCCGTGAGGATGGCGAACACCTATTGCAGCGCCAGCACCGCGTACGCCACCAGCGGCATCAACTGGATCATCAGCAACCACGTCAAGCCGGCGGTGATCAACATCAGTTGGTACTTCAGTCCCAGCGGCGTCTCGGCCATGGAGAGCGCCATCAGCTCGGCGCTCTCCAATGGAATCATCGTCGTCGTGTCCGCCAACAACCTGAACACTGACGCCTGCAACGGCAGCCCGGCACGGATGTCGTCGAGCAGCCACGTCATCACCGTGGGCGGCACCGACAGCGCGGACGACCGGTACTACGTGAACTCCGGCGACGCCTCCAACTACGGCAACTGCGTCACCCTGTGGGCCCCCGGCGAGGACGTGCTCATGCTGGACGTCCGGCCGAGCACCCCCACCAGCTTGGTGGAGTCGGGCACCTCCTTCTCCGCCGGTTACACCTCCGGGGCCGCCGCCCTCTATCTCCAGTCCTCGCCGTTGGCCACTCCGTGGCGCGTGAAGACCGACCTTCGCGACAACGGTGTGCCGGTGGAGATCGATTCCTATCACTCCGGCCTGGAGAGCCTGCTCATGGCCAAACCGGCCAACGCCTGCTTCGAGTGGACCTGCAACTCGAGCACCCTGACCTGTGACTTCGACGCCTCCTGCTCCACCGCGTCTCGCAACAGCCTGTCCTACGAGTGGGACTTCGGTGACGGTACGGTGCTGACGACCTCGAGCCCAACCATCAGTCACACCTACGGGTCCTCCAACATCTTCTCCGTCGATCTCACCGTCAAGGCGCCCTACGCCTACAACGACACCGACAGCGGTTGCGTCAACACCACCGGTGCCGGTCTCCTGGGCTGCATGCCGACGGACGCGACGGACTGACCCACGAGGAAACATTACCCCGCACTTCGGCCGGTGCACCCGGCCGTGCCCACCCGGCGGCCCCAGGGCCGCCGGGTTTTTTCTGTCCTGCCCAACCCGTCTCGGACTACAGGGAACAGGTTATTTCTTTGCGGCCTCGGATGGAGTCCTTCCGCCCCCGCGGTGAGAAGAAAAATGACCTGTCCCCGTTTTATGCCGATTGAGGCCGGGGTGTCCTACCCGAAGAGACGTCTCAGCAATTCCAGCTTGGACACGCCGAACTGCCGGGACACGTCGCTGACAATGGCGTTCAGGGTGCCGACGCGCAGGTTCTTGTGGAGCGGTACCGTTACATGAGAGTCGGCCTCGGGAGACTTTCGGGTGAGCCGCAGATGGCTCCCGGTCTGGCGGGTGGGCTCGAACCCCAGTGCCTGAAGCTTCTTGGCCAGTTCTTCACCGCTCAGGTCGCGGGGAAGTCTCATACTGCGATCAGTTCGTCTCGAACGAAATGGAGACGGATGATCTCCGGCCGTTCCTCCGCCTCGAAGTGGCAATCGACGGCATCGCGCACCATGGCACGCAATTCGTCCATCGTCTCCGCCTCGGTGAAAATGGCGGCCCCCAGGGCCTGGGCCTCATAGCCGCCTTCCGGGGACTCTTGAACTGTGAAGATGATCTCTTGAGTCATATGGCTCCCTTCAGCCACATTATGGCAGCTCATCGTAAAACGGGGTGCAATACCGGCGGCGGCGAGCCCGTTGAACATTCTCGAAGAGCCCACTAACCTGGAGGTCCTGCCATGCCGTCTCGTAACCGTGCCGCCGTCCGCCCCACCCTCGTCACCACCCTCGCCCTCACCGCCATGCTCCTGACCACTTTCTTCGCCGCCCCTACGACCACCGCTCAACCCGCCGACGCGGTGACCGGCGTCTGGCTCACCGAAGCTGGCGACAAGGGGGGCCGCGCCCGGGTGGAGGTGAAGCAGGAGGGAAGCGAGTACGTCGGTCGCATCATCTGGCTGGAGGAGCCCAACTTCCCCTCCGGCCCCCACCAGGGCGAGCCCAAGATCGATCTCGAGAACCCTGACGAGGACCTGCGGGACCGCCCCATCATCGGCCTGCCGATCCTCGAAGGCATGACCTACGAGGGCGACGGCACCTGGAGTGGCGGCACCATCTACGATCCCGCCAACGGCAAGACCTACAAGGCCAAGATGTCGCTGGACGGCGCCGAAGACGAGAGCCTCGACGTGCGCGGCTTCATCGGCTTCTCGCTGTTCGGCCGCACCACCACCTGGAAGCGGGTCGAGTAAGGCGAACCGCGGGTCGCCGGCGCCTTCAGCCCTGGGGCCGGCGACGGTAAGATGCGCACCATGCCGTACCCTAAGTTCCAGATCCTCGTCTGCACCAACCAACGCGGCCCCGACGCCACCAAGCCGAGCTGCGGCCACCAGCCCGCCGGCGACCTCTACCGCCGGTTCAAGGACCGCATCCGCCAGGCCGGGCTGCGCGACGACATGATCGTCACCCGCACCGGCTGCCTCAAGCACTGCTCCCACGGCATCGTCGTGGGGGTCTGGCCCCACAACACCTGGTACCAGGAAGTCACCCTCGAAGACGTCGACGAGATCATCCAGGCGACGGTCGCCGGCGACGAGCCCGTGGAGCGCCTGTTGCTGCCGAAAACCGCCGGATGGGAGTAAGCGCCGGTGAATAGATCCCGCCCTGCTCCGCCCGCCGCCACACCCCGCCCCCACACCGCCCCACCCAAGCCGGAAGGAACCGCATGACCACCACCACCGCCTCCCCCCTCGACCGCGACCTCCGCAGCGAAAGCGCCCGCCTGTCCAGCGAGGTGACCCGACCCTACGCCGGCTCGCGAAAAATCTGGGTGGAGGGCTCGCGGCCGGACGTCCGCGTCGGCATGCGGGAGATCACCCAGAGCCCCACCCTGGCCGAATCGACCCCCGGCGGGGCCGGCGCCGAGGAGAACCCGCCGGTCCCGGTCTACGACACCTCGGGCCCGTACACCGACCCGGAGGCGGAGATCGACCTGCTGCGCGGACTGGAACCGCTGCGCGGCGCCTGGATCGAGGAGCGGGGCGACACCGAGGAGCTGCCCGGGCTGACCTCGGAGTACGGCCGCCGACGCCTCGACGACCCGGAGCTCGCCGCCCTGCGCTTCGCCCACACCCGCCGCCCCCGCATCGCCCGGGGCGGCGTCGGCGGCGAGGCGGTGACCCAGATGGCCTACGCCCGCCGCGGCGTCGTCACCCCGGAGATGGAGTACGTGGCGATCCGGGAAAACGCCAAGCTGGCCGAGATGCGGGACGACCCGCGCTACACGAAGCTCCTGCGCCGCCACGCCGGCCAGGGTTTCGGCGCCGAGATCCCGGAGCTGGTGACGCCGGAGTTCGTGCGCGACGAGGTGGCCCGGGGCCGCGCCATCATCCCCGCCAACGTCAACCACCCGGAGCTCGAGCCGATGGCCATCGGCCGCAACTTCCGGGTCAAGATCAACGCCAACATCGGCAACTCGGCAGTGACCTCAGGCATCGCCGAGGAGGTGGAGAAGCTGGTCTGGGCGGCGCGCTGGGGCGCCGACACGCTGATGGATCTATCGACCGGCAAGAACATCCACGAGACCCGGGAGTGGATCCTGCGCAACAGCCCGATCCCGGTGGGCACGGTACCGATCTACCAGGCGCTGGAGAAGGTGGGTGGCAAGGCGGAGGAGCTGACCTGGGAGATCTACCGCGACACCCTGATCGAGCAGGCCGAGCAGGGGGTGGACTACATGACGGTCCACGCCGGGGTGCGCCTGGCCTACGTGCCGATGACCGCCGAGCGGGTCACCGGCATCGTTTCCCGGGGCGGCTCGATCCTCGCCAAGTGGTGCCTGTCCCACCACACGGAGAGCTTCCTCTACACCCACTTCGCCGAGATCTGCGAGATCCTGCGCGCCTACGACGTCTCCTTCTCCCTCGGCGACGGCCTGCGCCCCGGTTGCCTGGCCGACGCCAACGACCGGGCCCAGTTCGCCGAGCTGGAGACCCTCGGCGAGCTGACCCAGATCGCCTGGGAGCACGACGTCCAGGTGATGATCGAGGGCCCCGGCCACGTCCCCATGCAGGGCATCGAGGAGAACATGACCCGGGAGCTGGAGGTGTGCCGGGAGGCGCCGTTCTACACCCTGGGGCCGCTGGTCACCGACATCGCGCCGGGCTACGACCACATCACGTCCGCCGTGGGCGCGGCCCAGATCGGCTGGTACGGCACCGCCATGCTCTGCTACGTCACCCCCAAGGAGCACCTGGGGCTGCCGGACCGGGAAGACGTGCGGGACGGGGTGGTGACCTACAAGATCGCGGCCCACGCGGCGGACCTGGCCAAGGGGCACCCGGCGGCCCAGCTTCGCGACAACGCCTTGTCCAAGGCGCGCTTCGAGTTCCGCTGGGACGACCAGTTCAACCTCGGCCTGGACCCGGAACGGGCGCGGGAGTACCACGACGCCACCCTCCCCAAGGAGGCCCACAAGGTGGCCCACTTCTGCTCCATGTGCGGGCCGGCGTTCTGCTCCATGAAGATCACCCAGGACGTGCGGGAGTACGCGCGCCAGAAGGGGCTGGAGGAGCGGGAAGCCTTGAGCGCGGGGATGGCCGAGAAGGCGCAGGAGTTCCAGGAGGGCGGCGGGGAGATCTACCGCAAGGCGTAGCGGCCGGGGCGACTCGGAATACCCATTGCATCCCGTCCAGGGTGAACCCACCAAGGAGACGAGATGCAGCCTGCCAGCGACGAGACAAGCCAGCTTCCGAGACAGACCGACGACCGACCGATCACCCGCCGACGCTGGGCGGCCGCCCTGGTGGCGGCGTGGATCGCCATGGGGCTGTTGGCCGCCTGCGGCGGCGACGAGGAAGCCGCCGACACCACCCGCAGCGAGGACACGGAGGAGACGGCCGAGACCGGGGAGGAGCGTTCGGCGCAGACCATCGACACCGTATCGACGCCGGCGGCCGACTGGGACCGGGTCGATGAGGAGCGGCTGGAGCGGGAGCGGTACGACCGATCATGGCGCGAGGTGGCCGAGCGGGAGGCCGACACGCGGCGCCAGGAGCGGGAGCGGCTGGAGGGCGATCCCGGCTACGGCATCGGCGCCGCGGCAGACCCGTCGGAAGGCGCCGTGGAAGAGGCAGTGGAAGAGGCCACCGCAGAGACCACCGCGACCCCACCTGCCCGGGCCGGCGACAGCGCGCCCATCACCGCCCTGAAACAGCGGGTGACCGACGCCGGGATGGCGGACGATGACGCGGCCCAGGCGTCGGGGTCGGCGGGTAGTGGCGAGATGGAGACCGCCGAAGCCGGCTCCGAGAGCTGGCAGGACATTACCGCCGACAACCTGGCCGGCCCCCCCGCCCTGCCCCTCAGTGGCGAGGCCGCCGGGCCGACGGCGCTCAAGGCCCAGTGGATGCTCGACCGCATCCGCTTCTCCCCCGGGATCATCGACGGGCGCTGGGGCAAGAACACGGAGAAAGCGGTCTACTGGCTCCAGGAGGAGCTGGGCAAGGAGACCACCGGCGAGGTGAACCGTGAGCTGTGGGACATCCTGGCCGCCAGCGTCGGCGACCTCGAACCGCTGACCAGCTACACGGTGAGCGCCGAGGATCTGTCCGGGCCGTTCATCGACATGCCTGAGGAGACCGCCGCCAAGGCGGAGCTCGACTGCCTGTGCTACGAGTCGGCGGAGGAGATGCTGGCGGAGCGCTTCCACGTCACGCCGGACCTGCTGGCCCAGCTCAACCCGGACGCGAATCTCGACGACCTGGCGGCGGGCGACACCCTGACGGTGCCCAACGTCGAGGTCATGGAGCGCGACATGGAGGCCCCCGACCGGGTGGAGAAGATCGTCATCTCCAAGCAGGGCTTCTACCTCCACGCCCTGGACGGCCAGGGGAACATCCTCTACCACTTCCCCTCCACCCTGGGCTCGGACTACGACCCCTCCCCCACCGGCGACTACGAGATCAACAGCCACGCCTACGACCCCAACTTTCACTACCAGCCGTCGCTCTTCCCCGAGGTCCCGGACAGCGACGAGGACCTGATGCTGCCCGGCGGCCCCAACTCGCCGGTGGGCGTCGTCTGGCTGGATCTGTCGAAGGAGAACTACGGCATCCACGGCACCGCGGCGCCGGAGACCATCGGCTACACCACCTCCCACGGCTGCGTCCGCCTGACCAACTGGGACGCCTACTTCCTGGCCAACCACGTGGCCGACGGCACGGCGGTGGAGTTCCGCGAGTAGGGGCGGCGACAGCGGCGAGGCGCCGCCCCTGCGGGACGGGCCGGATGTGAATTTCCACGCCACCACGGCCGAGGATCCGGAGCGATGGGCTAAGATTTCCGCAAGCTCTACAGCTAACCACGCGGGAGGTAGCCATGACGTCGCTGACCATCCTCACCCTCTTCCTCGGGCTGACCACCGGCTCCCAGACGGTGGCCCTGAGCGTCGAAGGACCGGCGGCCCGGGTCGAATTGCGCGTCGATGGCGAGGTCTGCGGCGAGCGGCAGCGGCCCCCCTGGCTGTTCCGCTGCGACTTCGGCGAGGAGCTGGCGCCGCACCGGCTGGAGGCGGTGGCCTACGACGACGAGGGCCGGGTGCTGGCCCGCACCGGCAGCCACGCCAACCTGCAACCGCGCCAGGCGGAAGCGGAGATGGTGGTGGAGCGGGACGCCGAGGGGCGGGCCGAGGCGTTGCGGGTGGTCTGGGACGCGGTGGCCGACTCCACCCCCACCTCCCTGCTGGTGAGCTTCGACGACGTGCCGCTGGAGCTGCCCGAGGCGGCGCCCTCCGCCGGCTCCCTCCGCCTGCCCCTGCCCGACCACGACCCCCGGCAGATCCACTTCGCCAGCGCCGAGCTGACCTTCCCCGACGGCACCGCCGCCCGCGCCGACGTCGCCTTCGGCGGCGCCCTCTCCGACGAGGTCAACACCCGCAGCAGCGGCATCCCGGTGATCCTGGCGGGCGGGCCCGCCGGCGGCGGACCGGTCTCACCGGCCGAGGCCGCGGCCGGGCTCGCCTCGCGCCGCCCCGGCGCCGGGGGGGCGCCGCTGCGTGCCCTCGCCTTCGAAGGCGGCGAGGCCGACGTGGTGGCGGTGGTGGAAGCCTCCGCCGCCGCCGAGCTGGCCGCCCTGCGGCAACGCTTCCGGGCCGACGGCACCGGCGCCCGGGAGCCCGAGGCGGCGGCCGGGCTGGAGGCCGGGGACCGATTCACCCTGGTCGATCCCACCCCCCGCGCCGCCGCCCCCGCCGGCGGTGACCGCCACGACCTCTTCCAGGCGTCGCCCCCGCGCTTCGCCTCCCAGGGCGGCCTGGTCTGGCAGCTCACCCACGTCTTCTTCCCACCCTCCCCCGGGCAGCACCTGGCCGACGCCGTGGCCATGGCCGGCATGCAGGCCGCCGCCGGCAGCCGGCCGCGGACGGTGCTCCTGATCCTCGGGCCGGAGGCGCGGGACGACAGCCGTTTCACGCCGCAGGAGGTGCGGCGCTACCTCGACCGCCTGCGGGTGCCGCTGGCGGTGTGGTGGCTGGAGCGCGAAGGGCGCGAGCTGGACCGCCGGGAGCGCCGCCAGGCCGCCCTCGACCGGGACCAGCGCCGGATGCGCAAGCGCGCCTTCGCCACCGCCTGGAGCGGCGTCGAGGAGGTCACCAGCTTCCGCGACCTGGTGCGCTCGGCAGAGCGCTTGCGCCAGCGGGTCGGCGAGCAGCGGGTGCTGTGGGTGGACGGGCTTCACCTGCCGACGGAGATCGTGGCGCGGCAAGGGCCCGCGGCGCCGGTGAGGCTCGTGGGCGTCGGGTCGGCCCGCGGCGGCGAGGTAGTCACCGCCGAGAAGATCGAGCTGCGACCCGGCCAAGAGGTCGGGGAAGCGCTGCTGGCCGAGAGCGGCCAGTTCCCCGGGGCGGCCGGGAGGGAGGCTGGCACCGACAGAGCCGGCGACGGCGCGCAGCCGGCGAGCCAAGGAGCCACCCCCGGGGAGACCGTCCCGGCCCTGGCCGCGGAGGGCGGGCCGCTGCTCCTCGCAGGAGCGGGGCTGGAGAGCTTCCGCGACTCCCTCCGCGTCGACCTGGTGGAGGTGGAGGCGGTGGTCACCGACCGCCGGGGACACCCCGTCACCGACCTGGGGCCGGATGACTTCGAGCTGCTGGAGGACGGCCGACCGGTGGAGATCCGCCACTTCGCCTCGCTGGCGCCGGAGGTGGAGGCCCGGACGGCGGGAGGCCACGCCGCCACCGACACCTCCCCTCAGCCCGCCCCCCCACCGCTCGCGGAGAGCCTCCCCCAGCCGCCCCACGTCGTCATCTACCTCGACGAGGACAACATGCTCGCCAGCGAGCGCAACCGGATGCTCCACCGCCTGGAGCCCCTGCTCTCCGGCCTGCCGGAGGGCGCCCGCATCCAGGTGCTGGCGCAGCACGGGGGGCTCAAGCCGCTACTCCCCTTCACCCGGGACCGGGAAGCGGTGCGGCAAGCCCTGGAGCGCGCCACCGCCGGCAGCGGCGGCGCCCGGCAGCGTGACCGGGAGCGCTGGCGCGCCCTGGACCGGGTGATGGCCGCCGACTCCGAGGAAGAGGCGCTGCGGGTCGCCGTCCTCTACGCCTCCCAGCGCATGGTGGAGGTGAAGACCACCGTCGGCCACCTGACGTCCCTGGTGGACTCCCTGGCGCCGCTGCCGGGGCGCAAGGCCATCGTCTACCTGGGCTCCGGCTTGCAGATCCTGGCCGGCCGGGAGGCGTTCCAGGTGCGCGACCCGGGGCCCAACTTCGGCCGCTCCGGACATCCCGCGCTGCGCGCCGGGGAGTTCGACGCCACCCCCCTCTACAAGCAGTTGGCGGCCCGGGCCAGCGCCGCCCGGGTCGCCTTCTACGGTATCGACGCCGGCGGCGTGCGGGGCGCCGCCGCCTTCGACGTCCAGCGCCGGGGCTCCTCCCCCGGCCTCCAGCTCGACGCCGACATCGCCGAGAACGTCGCCCGGCCGCTACAGCTCATGGCCCAGGCCACCGGCGGCGTGGCCATCACCGGCAGCAACCGCATCGAACCGGAGATCGCCCGCGTCGCCGACGACTTCAGCCGCCACTACGTCCTCGGCTTCTCGCCCGGGGCGGACGAGCCGGGCGGCATCCACCGCATCGAGGTACGGCCCCGGCGGCCCGGCCTCAGGGTGCGTCACCGCACCTCGTATCTCCACCGCGACCCTGACCAGCGGCTGACCGACGCTGTCACCGCGGCCCTCTCCCTGCCGCCGGACGAGGCAGCCTCCGGCCCGTCCCTGACCTTCGGCTCGCGCGTGAGGCTGGACGACGGCACCTTCCGCGTGCCTGTGGAGGTGCGCATCCCCTTCTCCGAGATGGTGCTGGTGCCCAGCGGCTCGCGCTGGGTCAACGACCTGGAGGTGTTCGTGGCCGTGGCGTCGCCGGACGGCGCCACCTCGCCGGTGCGCCGCGCCCCGGTCAGCATCGACCTCTCCACCGCCGCCGCCCGGGCGGCCCGGGGGGACTACAGCGTGACCGTGCCGCTGCGCATGGCGGCCGGCGAGCACCGGGTGGCGGTGGGGGTGCGGGACGCGGTGACCGGCGTCGAGACGGTGACCGCCGCCGGCACCGACGTCGAGGCTCCGGCCTCGCCGCTCCAGATCTGGGTCGCCGAGCGCAGGCAGGGTGGGGACGGGGCGAAGGCGGTGGCCGGCGCCGTGCTGCTCAGCGCCACCTCCCACGCCGACCGGAAGATGCTGGCCCGCAACGGCGCCACCGGCAGCCGCCTGGTGCCCACCAACCCTCCCCACCCGTTCGCGGCGGGCCTGGCGCCGGAGCGCACGACGGAGGCCGGGCCACAGTGACGTTCAACCACAGTGACACTCGACCGCAGTGACGCTCGACCGCAGTGACGCTTGGCGACGTTGACGCCCGACCGTTTTGACGCCGGACCGCGTTGACGTTTAGTTGAGATTTGGCTCACGAGCCGCTGATGGCCGGTTGGCTAGGGTGCGTGACATGCCGCACCGATCCCATCGACGCGCCCAGTTCCTCCTCGGCCTGGCGCTCGCCGCCGGCCTGACCGCGGCGGCCCCCCCGGCCGGCGCCGAAGCGGTGCGGGTCGAGGCGGCGGCCATGGGCTCACTGTTCGCCGTCACCGCCGTCCACCCCGACGCCGCCGCCGCCCGCGAGGCGGTGGACGCCGCCTACGCCGAGATCGAGCGCATCGAGGCGATGATCTCGAGCTGGCGGGAGACCTCCGAGACCAGCGCCGTCAACCGCGCCGCCGGCGGCGACCCGGTGGCCGTGTCGCCAGAGCTATTCGGCCTCATCCGGCGCAGCCTGGAGGTCTCCAAGCTCACCGGCGGCGCCTTCGACGTCACCTTCGCCGGCGTCGGCAAGCTGTGGGACATCGAGGGCCACACCACCCGGGTGCCGCCGCCGGAGGCGTTGGCGGCGGCCCTGGAGACGGTGGACTACCGCCTGGTGGAGCTGGACCCGGAGGGCCGCACCGTCCGCCTCGGGCGGCCCGGCATGCGCATCGGCTTCGGCGCCATCGGCAAGGGGTTCGCCGCCAACCGGGCGGTCCACGTCCTCAAGGAGCGCGGCGTCACCGGCGCCTTGGTGGACGCCGGCGGCGATCTGGTGGCCTTCGGCCGGCAGGAGGACGGCACCCCCTGGACCGTCGGCATCGCCGACCCCACCCCCCGCGGCCAGCGCCGGCGGGAGGGCGGCGTCTTCGGGCGGCTGAACGTCTCCGACCAGGCGGTGGTGACCTCCGGCGACTACGAGCGCTACGTCGAGATCGACGGGGTGCGCTACGCCCACATCCTCGACCCCCGTACCGGCTGGCCGGTGCGGGGAGTGTCGAGCGTCACCGTCATCTGCCCCGACGGCGAGCTCGCCGACGCCCTCGCCACCTCCGTCTTCGTCCTCGGCCCGGAAGAGGGCCTGGCCCTGGTCGACCGCCTGCGCGGCGTCGAGGCGCTGGTGATCGACGACGAAGGCCAGATCCGAGTCTCCGCCAACCTGCGAACCCTGCTGTCCTCCGAGGAAGACCCGTCATGACGCGATCCCCCCACCCAACCCATCGGCGCCGGACGAGCTTCGCCCCCCGGGCCCTCCTCGCCCTCCTCCTCCTCGCCACCGCCGCCTCCGGCTGCGCCAGCGTCGAGCCGTGGCAGCGCGGCAGCCTGGCCTCGGAGGCGATGGACGCGGGCGAGCCGAAGTGCAAGCGCTTCGAGTTCGCCAACGAGGTCTACCGCGAAGGCGCCGTCGGCGCCAACGGTGGCAAGGCGGGCGGGGGTTGCGGATGCACCTGAGCCACCGCCGCCCGCTGCTCCGGGGCTGCGCCCTCCCCATCGCCCTCCCCCTCGCCCTCGTCCTGGCCCTCGCCGGCCTGGCCCTCCTCGCCGCCCCCGCCGGCGCCCAGGAGGTGATGGCCGACGGGCAGATCGACGTCGATTTCCTGTTCAACTACTACCAGCAGGACGGCGAGCACTCGCCGGTCACCGGCGGCATCGGTGACGAGGACATGGACGTCCTGTCGCCGGTGATCCTGGTCTCCTGGAAGGTCAACGAGGACTGGACCCTGCGCACCGACCTCGGGGTCGATGGCATCACCTCCGCCTCCGTCGATGCCATCGACGACAACGTCTCCAGCGCCTCGCGCCAGGACAGCCGGGCCTACGCCACGGTCACCGGCTCGCGGCCACTGGGCACCAGCACCGTCAGCCTGACCGGCGGCTTCTCCTCCGAGTACGACTACCAGAGCTTCATGGCCGGGGCCGGCTGGTCCCGGGACTTCAACCGCCGCAACACCAACCTCTCCGCCAACCTGCGGATGTACGCCGACACGGTGGAGCTCTATGACATCGACGGCGTGAAGCGGGGCGAGGACGACCGCGACTCCCTCGACCTCACCCTCGGCCTGACCCAGGTGCTGGGGCCCAAGACCCTCCTCACCGTCGAGCTCTACGGCGCCCAGCAGGACGGCTTCCTGTCGACCCCGTTCCACGAGGTCATCCTGACCGACGGCGACCGGGTGGCGGAGCGGCTGCCCGACAGCCGCCGCCGCACCGCCCTCGGCCTCGGGCTCAACCACGCCTTCAGCGACCGCGTCGTGCCCCGGGTGCGCTACCGCCTGTACGACGACGACTGGGGCATCCAGGCCCAGAGCGTCGAGCTGGAGCCCCGGTTCCGGCTCGGCGAGACCACCGGGGGCGGCGGCTCCTGGATCTACCCGATCCTGCGCTGGCACACCCAGACCGGCAGCGACTACTTCGGCCTGCCCGGCGTCTTCGACCTGGAGGACCGCTACTTCACCGCCGACCGCGACCTGTCCGAGCTGACCTCCGAAAAGTACGGACTGGGCTGGCACTGGGACGCCGGCGCGGGCGGCGGCCGGGGTTGGCGCGGCCGGTTGCGCCGGTTGCAGGCCCGGGTGACCTGGTACAGCCGGGACGACGGCCTGGAATCGCTGTCCGCCAGCTTCGGCGTCGGGGTGAGGTTCTGAGGTGCGAGGCGCACACAACATGACACGGATCACCGGAGCCGTCCTCACCCTCGCCCTCCTGGCCGCCCTGCCGGTGGTAGCCGGCGCCTCTCCTGCCGGCGCCGCGACGGCCGAAGGCGCCGACTCCGCCCACGCCACCACCGCCACCGCCCCGGCCCGGCCCGCCGACCTCGCCATCGACCAGGCGGGGCGGGCCCACGCCTGGCGCGGCGAGGTGGGCACGCTGACCGTCCTCGACTTCGCCGCCACCTGGTGCGCCCCCTGCCGGCGCTCCCTGCCCCGCCTGCAGGAGCTCCAGGACAGCCACCCGGAGCTGCGGGTGCTGGTGGTCAGCGTCGATGACACCCCGGCCCAACGCGACCGCCTGGTGGAAGACCTGTCGCTGCACCTGCCGGTGGTCTGGGACGAAGGCCACCGCATCGCCGAGCACTACCGCCCCGGGGGAATGCCCGCCACCGTGGTGCTGGATGCCGCCGGCCGGGAGGTCTACCGCCACACCGGCTCCGGCGAGGCGGACTGGCGCCACCTGGTGGACGTGGTGGAAAGTCGCCTCGATGCGGCCACCGGTTCCCACTGATGCCCCCGGCGGCCCGGCCGCGCCGTACAATGAGCTCATGCACGTCCTGGTCATCGAAGACCACGCGGACCTGGCTGAGAACATCGGCGACTTCCTCGAAGAGAGCGGCCACACCGTGGACTTCGCCGCCGACGGCCTGGGCGGTCTGCACCTGGCCCTCACCGAGAGCTACGACGTCCTGATCCTCGACCTGACGCTGCCCGGCATGGACGGCCTCACCGTCTGCCGCCGGCTGCGCGAGGAAGGGGAGGTGGATACGCCGATCCTCATGCTCACCGCTCGCGACACCCTGAGCGACAAGCTGGAGGGCTTTGACGCCGGCGCCGACGACTACCTGGTCAAGCCGTTCGCCCTGCCGGAGCTGGAAGCCCGCCTCCTCGCCCTCGGCCGGCGGGGGCGGCGCCAGCGCAAGGTGGTGCGCTTCGCCGACCTGGAGCTGGACGTCGGCGCCATGGTGGCGCGGCGCCAGGGCAGCCGCCTGTCGCTCAACCGGGCCGGCCTGGAGATCCTGCGCCGCCTCATCGAGGCGGCCCCCGACGTCGTCTCCCGGGCGGAGCTGAGCCGGCTGCTGTGGGGCGACGACCCGCCGGAGAGCGACGCCCTGCGGACCCACGTCTACAGCCTGCGCCAAGCGGTGGACCGGCCCTTCGAGCAACCGCTCATCGAGACCGTCCACGGCGTCGGCTACCGCCTCCTGGACCCCGCCGATGCCCCTGCCTGAACCGCTCCGGCGCCTCTTCCAGCCCAGCGGCATGCGGGGGCGGATCCTGCGCTGCTTCGTCCTCTTCGGCGCCATCCTGGTGGCGGTCTACGCCCTCCTCGTCTTCGCGGCCATGCAGCGGTTGGAGGACAACATCTTCATCCAGCGCCTCGACCTGAGAACCAACCAGGTCGCCGCCGAGTTGCAGCGCGGCGCCGCCGACCCCACCACGGGCCCGGCCCCAGGCCCGACCACCGAACCGCCCCCCTTCGACACCTTCCACACCTTCGTCGGCGCGGACCGCCTCCCCGCCGAGCTGCGCGAGCGGATCGGGGACTGGCCGCCGGGGGACTACGAGTACCACGACGACTTCCCGGCGACCAACCGCAACGAGCACTTCGTGGCGATCCGCGACCTGGGGGGGCTGGAGGATCGCCTGTACGTGGTCTACGACACGGTGGCCTACGAGGGGGTGGAGACCTGGTGGGCGCCCGTCATCTGGGTGCTGGCCGGCGGCGCCCTCCTCGCCCTGGCCATCGGCCTGCCGCTGGGGCGCCGGCTGGCGAACCAGTTGGCGTCACCGTTGGTGGACCTGGCGACGGTGGTCGAGACCTCCACCCCGGAGGAGATGCCGGCGCGCTTGGAGCGCAGCCCGGCTCCGGGGGAGGTGGGGGTGCTGGGTCAGGCGCTGGGGGCCGCCATGGCGCGGGCCAACGCCTTCGTCGAGCGGGAGCGCCACTTCACCCGCAACGCCAGCCACGAGCTGCGCACCCCGCTCACCGTGATCCGGGGCGCCACCGACCTGCTGAACCGGCAGTTGGCCGACGACGAGCTGGCGCTCACCCGCCTCGACCGCATCGAGCGCTCCCTGGATCACATGGAGGACCTGATCGAAGCGTTCCTCGCCCTGGCCCGGGAAGACGGCAACGGCGGCGGCGAGAGCCACGCGGTGGAGCCGATCCTGCGCGACGTGATGGAGCGCCAGGCGGCGGCCGGGGAGGGGGTGCCGGGGGAGGTCGGCGTGGTCTGCGAGGTGCGCCGCCCCCACCGGGTGAAGGCGCCGGCGACCATCGTCTCCTCGACCATCGGCAACCTGCTCGCCAACGCCGTGCAGCACACGCCGGAGGGGGCGGTGAAGGTGGTGCTCGATGGGCCGCGCCTCGACGTCGTGGACGGCGGCCCCGGCATCCCGGAAGGGTGGGAGGACGACCTGGTCGCCCCCTTCGTCAGCTACCGCCGGGGCGGCGTCGGCCTCGGCCTGGCCATCGTCCGGGAGGTCTGCGACCGCTACGGCTGGGCCCTCACCTTCGAGGCCGCCGAGGGGGGCGGGACGCGCACCCGCCTGGACTTCGCGCCGGCGGAGGGGGGGCCGGAAAGCGACCAGCCCGGGTCGCAACGCCTGGTCTGAATACCGCCTGAATACGGCCTGAGTACGGCCTTCGGTACGGGGGCCGACTACTGGCCGAGGACCGGCAGCACCGCGTCGCCGGCCAGCTCCCGGTTGGCCGGGGTCAGGGAGTCGCGGTAGCGCCGCGCCAGCTCTTCCGTCTCGGCGGGATCGACGTAGCGCTCGTAGAGGTTGGTGCGCTGGCGCGGCTCGAAGCCGGCCGACGTGATCAGGCGCTCCATCTCCTCCTGGGACATCTTGTAGGCGGTGCCGGCGGCGGAGACGACGTTCTCCTCGATCATGATGGAGCCCATGTCATCGGCGCCGAAGCCCAAGGCCGCCTGGCCGATCTTCTTGCCCTGGGTCACCCAACTCGTCTGGAAGTGGCGGATGTTGTCGAAGAACAGCCGGGTCACCGCCAGGGTGCGCAGGTACTCGATGGGCAGGGTCTCGGGCACCGCCGGCATGTCGGTGTTGTCGTGCTGGAAGGTCCAGGAGATGAAGGCGGTGAAGCCGTCGGTCTCGTCCTGCAGATCCCGCACCCGCTGGATGTGCTCGACCCGCGCCTCCAGGCCCTCGCCCATGCCGTACATCATGGTGGCGGAGCTGCGCAGGCCGTTGTTGTGGGCCTGGCGCATGACGTCGATCCACTCCTCGGCGGAGCACTTGGGGTAGGCCGCCACGTCCTTGCGCACCGCGTCGTTCAGGATCTCGGCGCCGCCGCCGGGGATCGACTGGAGCCCCGCGGCCTTGAGCCGGGCGATGACGTCGTAGAAGCTCATCCGCTCCTTCTTGGCGATGAACTTGATCTCCGGCGGCGAGAAGGCGTGGAGGTGGATGGCCGGGTAGGTCTCCCGGATGAAGGACAGCAGCTCCTCGTAGTAGGAGATCTCCAGGTCCGGGTGGACGCCGCCCTGCATCAGGATGCCGGTGCCATGCAGCGCCAGCGTCTCCTCGATCTTCTGGCCGATCTCCTCGAACGGCAGCAGATAGCCCTCCGGATCGCCGGGCTTACGGTAGAAGGCGCAGAAGCGGCACTTGTAGACGCAGACGTTGGTGTAGTTGATGTTGCGATCGACGTTGTAGGTCGCCACCGCCGGGTCATTGAACCGGTTCCGCACCTCGTGGGCCGCCACCCCGAGGTCGTAGAGATCGCCATCGAGCAGCAGCCGGTGGGCGTCGCCGGCGGAGATGCGACGGCCGGCGACGGCGTCATCGAGGATGGCGGAGACGGAGCGGTCGGAGGGTGCGAGGTCGAAATCAGTCATGGCATCGCTCAGAGTATCGAGAATGCCGCGGAGCGGCAAGGGATTCCGGGGCCGAATCGGCCCTGTGGGCAGCCGCTCCCTACGAAGCGCCCACTGCCCTGCTCAGCGTGGGGATCTTCTTCAAGGCCTCCGCCTCGGCCCGCTCCGCGTGGAACAGGTCCCAACGGAGCTGGAGGTTCATCCAGAAGCCGGCGGACATGCCGAAGTACTTGGCGAGCCGGAGAGCCGTGGCGGGCGTCACCCCCCGCTTGCCGTTGACCAGTTCGTTGACCCGTTGGTACGGCACCCGGATCTGGGTCGAGAGCTCGCTCTGGGTGATCCCCATGGGCTTGAGGAACTCCTCCAGAAGCATCTCGCCGGGATGAGTCGGGGTACGGTGTGTCGGGACGCGAACCATGGGGAGACTCCTAGTGGTAATCGACGATCTCCACCGCGTGGGGACCAGAATCAGTCCATAGGAAGCAGATCCGGTACTGGCGGTTGATCCGAATACTGAACTGTCCCTTGCGGCTTCCGGAAAGCGCCTCGAGGCGGTTACCCGGCGGAACTCGTAGGTCATCGACCTCTTCTGCGGAATCCAGTTGCTCCAGCTTCCGAGCTGCCACGGACCATAGGGTCCGAGGACACGCTTTCCGGGCCGATTTCGTGTTTCGGCCGTTGAAGATGTCTTCCGTTCCAGGATCGAGAAACGCCCGAATCACAGTGACATGATAGCACGGCTTGCATGCTATTGCCACAAACCAACTCGCCAGCAGTCACCAGCGGATCACGGGGTCGGGGTTCAGCCATGATTCTCGGGGAAACTGCTCGGGGCCGGTGCGGCGGAAGAAGCGGCCTTCGGCGCGGCGCTGCTCTTCGATGCGGGCGCGCTCGGCGTCGAGGGTGGCCTGGTCGGGGGCCTGGGCGGCGCCGACCCCGCCACTGGAGGCTTCGTCGTCTCCATCCGCCCCTCCCCCACCGGCTTCTTCACCTTCATTCCCCTCAGCACCGCCTCCTGCGCCTGCCTTGCCGGAATCCCCTTCACCGGAATCCCCTTCATCGGCGTCGCCTTCATCGGCGTCGCCGTCACCGGAGTCGCCTTCGTTGGAGCCCCCTTCGCCGCCTTCACCATCGCCAGAATCCTCCTCATGGGACCCTCCTCCTCCGCCTCCTCCTCCGGCTTCGCCATCCTCCCCGGACTCACCCTCTGCAGCCGATCCTCCGTCGCCCGGATCTTCCCCATTTCCGCCGGGAGGAGTGTCCTGCTCCTCCCCGTCTCCGTCCCCACCAGCCCCCCCACCATCGGACGACGACTCACCAGCTCGGCAAGCCTCCGGCGGGTCGGCGATCAGCGCCTCCACCTCGGCCAGGGCGGCGTCGACGTGGGCTCGGTTGGCGGCGGCGTGGGCGGCCAGGGCGGCCTCTCCCGCGGCAACCCCCGCGAAGCGGCTCCGGGACGCTTGCCAGAGGTCGCGGGTGCGCTGGAGCTGGCAGCCCGCCGGGTCGCGCTCCTCGGCGCCCCAGCGCCACAGGGCGACGCCGTCGTTGTAGGCCGCCGAGGCGTGGGCCGGGGCGTCGGCGTCGGGGGCCAGCTCCATCGCCTCCTGGTAGAGGTCGTGGGCTTCGGACAGGCTGCCGGCCAGGGTGCGGGAGCGAGCCAGGTTGTGGGTCGGCACCTCGGGCTGGACGCCGTAGCCGATGCTGCGCCGGTACTGCCGGCGGGCCTCTTCGTGGGAGCCGACCCGGTCGCTGCGGATGCCGGCCTCGTTGGCCCGGTGGGCACGCTCCAGCAGTGAGGCCCGGGAGTCTCCAGCCGCCCCGTCCCCCGCCTCGCCGCCTCCCCCGCCGCAGCCCGACACCGCCGCCATCGCCAACCCCAGACCGAGGCACAGGACCAACCCGGCCGGCGGCAGGCGCCGCCCCGCCGACGGCTTCCCCAGGCGGTCCAGCTCGAAGGCCGGGCCGCGGCGGCGCGGGCGGTCCCACCACAGTGTTTCCAGCACGAAGACAAGGGCGAAGAGGGCGACCAGCAGCGAGGCGGCGCCACCACCGGCTCCGGCTTCGCTCACCTCGCGGCGGCCCACCTCGCCCCGGACCGCACGCTTCATCACCTCCGCCGCCAGGTCCCGCTCCACCCCGAGGCGGTCGGGGACGAAGTAGCCGCCGCTCTCGGCCGCCATGCGCTCCAGGTGCCGGGCCTCGCGCCGGGTGGTGAGCTCCACCAGGGGCACCCGCTCGCCACTTTCGGCCAGGATCTGAGGGTCCCAGACCACGAGCTCGCGCCCCTCGTCGCTGCCCACAGCCACGGAATGGACCGGCACCCCCGCCGCCGCCAGGGCGGCCAGCGGCTCGCCGAACCCGGCCTCGGCGCCCTCGGGGATTTCGCCGTCGCTGAGCAGCACCACCTGCACCCCCGGCGTTTCGCCGGCGAGGTGGAGGGCGGCGTCCAGGGCGGCGGTGAAGTCGGAGCCGCTCTGGCGGTAGACGTTGTGCAGCTCGGCCCATGCCAGAGTCTCGGCGAAGAGATCCCGGTCGCCGCTCATGGGGAGCTGGTAGGTGGCGACGCCGCTGAAGGTGACCAGGGCGGCCTCGGACCCCGGCGTCGCCTCCACCAGGGCGGCGGCCAGGGAGCGGGCGCGATGGAACCTGTACTGCGTCGCCCCCTCGCCCCCCGGAGCCGCGATGCGAGGGTCACGGACGGCATCCACCGCCCCCATGCTGATCGAGGCGTCGAGAAGGAAGACCAGGCGGGGGACCGCGGCGGTCTCGGTGGCCTCCCCCTCGCCCCGGGGGCCGCCCGCCGCCAGCACCAGCAGCGCCCCGGCCAAGAAGAGGACGCCCAGGGGCCAGGCCAGGCGGCCCGTCTTCCAGCGGGTCAGGCGCTCCCGGAAGCGCTCCCCGGAGCGCGCCTCGACCCAGGCCACCGCCCGCCGCTGGCCACGGGCGAACCAGGCGAAGAAGACGGCCCAGGCGACGCCGGCGACGGCGAGGAGGAGAGGGTGTCCCCAGGCGCTCACCGGTACGGCCTCCGAGCGACGACACCGGCCAGGGTGAGGTGGCCGGCGAAGAGGAGGAGCAATGCCAGCGCCAACATCGGGACGTGGCTGCGCGGGAAGTCCAGCCGGCGGACGGTCAGCGGGGCGCTCTCCAGGCGGGACAGCTCGTCGAACACCGTTTCGAGGACAGTGGCGTCGATGACGCGGTGGAAGCGACCGCCGGCGGCACTGGCCATGGCCTCCAGCTCGGCGGCGTCCAGGACCGCCAGGTAGGCGCCGTCGGGGCCCACCGGCTCGCCTTCGAAGGTCACCGCGACCGGCTCGGTGCCGCCGAGCCCCAAGGCGTGGAAGCGGACCCCCTGCTCGCCCAGGTGGCGCGCCATGGCCACCGGGTCGGCGCCGACGTTGCTCTCGCCGTCGGTGATCAGGACCACGGCCTGGTCCCGGCCGGGGACGCGGGCGGCGGCCAGGCGGTCGGCGGCCACCAGCAGGGCGTCGCCGATGGCGGTGCCGCCGCCCACGCCCTGGTTGAGCATGTGGGCGCCCACCCCGTCCAGCAGGCTGCGCAGGACGTGGGTGTCGGTGGTCATGGGGGACTGGACGTAGGCGTCGCCAGCGAAGACCACCAGGCCGAAGCGGTTGCCGCCGCCGCGGTCCACCAGGTCGCCGGCCAGCTCCCGGAGGACGGCCAGCCGGCTGGGCGGGAAGTCCTCGGCCAGCATGGAGAGGGAGACGTCCAGCACCAGCATGACGTCCACCCCCGGGTCGTCCCAGCGCTCGACGGTCTCGACGCTGCGGGGACCGGCGGCGGTGACGATGGCCGCCGTCAGGAGCAGCACCTCCAGCGGCAGCACCAGGGCGGCGGGCCAGCGGTGGCGGCGCGGCGAGGGGCGGTGCTGGAGGTGGGCCGCGGCAACGGCGGCGCGGCGCCCCACCCGCCAGCGCCAGACGGCCCAGAGTGGCAGGAGCAGCAGGGCCCAGAGGACCGCAGGGTGGGCGAATTCGAAGCCGGTCACGGCGACTCCCCCCGCGGAGCACCGGCGCCCCGCGGTTCGCTGTTCCCGGCAGAGGACGCCGCCTCCCCCGCCGCCCCATCCGGCCCGTCCAGCACTCCCACCGCCATGCGGCAGATGTCGTCGAAGTCCTCTTGCCGCGGCTCGCGGCGGCCGAACTGGTGGAGGCTCACCAGGCCGAGAAGGAGGGAGACCTCGCCGTCGGCGTGGCGGGCCACCTCGCCGGCGGTGAGCCCGGGGTGGGAGGAGACCCCCGTCAGGCGGTCGGCGAAGTGGTCGCGCAGGAGGCGCGACAGCTCGGCCAGGCCGCGCCGCAGGTCGCCACCCTCGCGGTGCTCCTGCCAGATGCGGTGGACCTCCGCCACCCAGTGGGAGCGGCGCGCCGGCGTCGGCGACGGAGACGGGGACGGGCCGTCACCCAGCTCCGCCAGCCTCCTCCGGCGCCAGAGCCGCCAGCGCCGCCACGCCCACAGGGCCAGGGCGAGCAGCAGGAGGAGCGCCAGCGCCCTCCCCCAGGTCTCGGGCCGCCGCCACCACGGCTCCAGCAGGTGGAGGGCCGGCGCCAGGCCGTGGGGAAGGTCACCCGTCATCGGTTGCTGGTGTCATGGATCGCTCCGCCGTCACCGCCGCCCGCGGCGGGAGTGGAGGTAGCGCGTCAGGGAGGCGGCCACCGGGGCGGCGGTGCTGAAGGAGGCGACGCCGACGCCGTGCCGGGCTGCCTGGCGCGCCAGGTCCGCCTCCACCGACGCCAAGTCCGGTGCCGAAGCCGGCGCGAAGCGGCCGCGGCGGCCACCCTCGGGGGCGGCGGCGGGCCACCGGGGGTCGGCCCCGGAGGGAACGGCGGCGGCGCGCCCCGGCGAGCCGTCCGGCAGCTCCAGCGGATCGTAGACGTGGAGCAGCGCCACGTCGTCCCGGGCCCGCAGGTAGCGCAGGTCGTCGGGCACGTCGTGGTCGACGAAGTCCGAGATCAGGAAGACCACCCGCCGGCCGCCGCGGCGCTGCCCCTCCAGGGCGTGGATCGCCTGGCGCGGGTCGGAGAGGGGCACCGGCCGGTCCCAGGGCACGGTGGCGTCCAGGAGCGCCCGCAGGGCACGGAACAGGTGCCCCCGGCCGCCCCCCGGCGGCGCCGCCTCCAGCACCCGGTCGGCGAAGGTCACCCAGCCCAGGCGGTCGCCGGCATCGACGGCGGAGACGGCCAGGGTGGCGGCCAGCTCGACGGCCAGTTCGAGTTTCGTCTTATCCTGGAAGCCGCCGTGCATCGACGGGCTGACGTCCAGCGCCAGCACCACCTCCCGCTGCCGCTCCTCCTGGTACACGCGGACGTAGGGCTCGCCGACGCGGGCGGTGATGTTCCAGTCGATGAGGCGGGCCGGCTCGCCGGCGACGTAGCGCCGCGCCTCGTGGAACACCAGGCCGTGGCCGAGGATGGCGGTGACGTAGTCGCCGGAGCGCAGGGTGGCGGCGTTTCTCCGTGCCACCAGCTCCAGGCGCCGGACCCGGGCTTGCAGTTCCGCCGTGGAAGACCTTTCCGCCGCGGACGACCTCACCGACGCGCTGCGCGGCATGCTAGGGGGCGGGGACGGCGGCCAGGATCTCGTCCACCAGGTGGTCGGCGGAGACCTTCTCGGCGTGGGCGTAGTAGCTGCGGACGATGCGGTGGCGCAGCACCGGCGGGGCGAAGCGCTTCACGTCGTCGGGGTGGACGGCGTCGCGGCCGTCCATCAGGGCCGCCGCCCGCGCCGCCCGCACCAGGGCGATGGAGCCGCGGGGGGAGGCGCCGTACTCGACGTAGGGCGCCAGCTCCAGGCCGTGGCGCGCCGGGTCCCGGGTGGTGGCCACCAGCTCGGTGGCGTAGCGGATCACCCGGTCCTCGACGTGGACCTCACGGCACGCCGCCTGGAGGGCCACGACGCCTTCGGCGTCCAGCACCCGCTCGACCGGGGGCAGTCGCACCTCGTCGATGACCATGCGGACGATGGCGTCCTCGTCCTCCTGGGCCGGGTAGGTCACCCGCAGCTTCATCAGGAAGCGGTCGAGCTGGGCTTCGGGCAGCGGATAGGTGCCCTCCTGCTCCACCGGGTTCTGGGTGGCGAAGACGAGGAACGGCGCCGCCACCGGCAGGGTGTCCGGGCCGAGGGTGACCTGGCGCTCCTGCATCGTCTCCAGCAGCGCCGACTGCACCTTGGCCGGGGCGCGGTTGATCTCGTCGGCGAGGATGAAGTGGGCGAAGATCGGCCCCCGCACCGTCTCGAAGGTGCCCGCCGCCTGGTTGTAGACACGGGTGCCGAGGACGTCGGCGGGGAGCAGGTCGGGGGTGAACTGGAGGCGCTTGAAGCTCACCTCGCAGGCGCGGGCCAGGAGGTTGACGGCGCGGGTCTTGGCGAGGCCGGGAACGCCCTCGATGAGGACGTGGCCGTCGGCCAGCAGCCCCACCAGCAGGCCGTCCAGGAACTCCCTCTGACCCACCACGCCGCGCTCCAACTGGCCCCGCAGCTCGGCCAGCAACTCCCCCGCTCGCCGCCTCTCCAGAGGTGGACGTTGTTTCGAATCTGTTCGGGTCATGGACCCGCGCATCTTACACCGCCGGGGCCCTCACCCCGATCCGCCGGCATCCCCCGCGACCCGTCCCCGTAACGGATTCCCTCTTCCCTCGCCTGTTTCTCCGACGTTCCGAGATCAATTTCATTCCGAGGAGGAACCCCCATGCTGAGAACTTTCCTGGCAATGCTCGCGGCCACGCTTCTACTGACCCTCTTCCCGGCCACCCCCGTCCAGGCCCAGAACGCCCGGCTGGACGCCGAGGAGCTGGGCATCGACAAGACCACCTTCGAACGCCTGTTCGTCCGCGCCTCCCAGACCGGCGCCCCCGTCGATCCGCGGGACCGGGTGGACTCCCTGCGGGTCTTCGCCGACCGGGAGCTGGCCCCCCAGGGCCGGGTCCGGGTGGAGCTGCGGGGCGAAGCTCTGAAGGATCAAAAGACCCTGCGTCTGCCCTTGGGCGATGCTCCCGGTGGCGAGGTCGTTGTCTTCAACGACGTCGGCGAAGGGGCCGACCGGGAGCCCGGGGACGGCGTGCTCACCGGCGCCGTGCCATTGCAACTGGGCGACTTCCTGGGCCGCAACCTGCGCGGTAAGGGTCGTGTCGAGGTGGACCGGACGGTGCCCCGGTTCAGCGGCCGGGAGGTCGTGACCGCCGACCGGCCCGGTCAGCGCCGTCCCGACCTGGAGCGCCCGCCCACGGGCGGGGCAGAGATCGGCCCACGCCAGCGGCAGCGAGCGCAGCGGCTGCGTGAGATGGCTCCCCGCCTGCCCCAGCTCTCCAACGCCCGGGTGATCCGCGCCCTGGACCTGTCGCCGGAAGATCCCCTCCTGGAGGTCATCCGCAGGGGGAAGTTTCTGGAGGAGCGGATCCTCGGCCTCCCGACGCTGCTCTTCGCCTCCATCGCCCCGGGGGACGTGGACCAGGGCCGTTCGCTGATGATCACTGACATCGGTGTGGTGGAAGATTCCGGTCGCACCTTCGACCCCTGCGGCCCCGGCGGCAATCCCATCGGCACCCCCGGTGGCCCCTGGACCTTCGGTCACCTGATGCGGGAGATGTCCACCGGCAGCGGCATGACGCCAGAGGACTTCACCCTGCTGTGGCTCAACACCTGGCAGACGCCCCAGGTGGCCAACGGCTTCCTGCTGAACGATCCGGGCCGCGGCATGCAGCTCCAGAACCGGGTCATCACCCCCTGGATCAACAGTTCCGGCGGCACGCCGGACATGGACCGGTTCCCGGCTCGGCTGATGGCCATCGTCAACCGGCCCGACCTGGCGGACAAGGTGGGCTACAGCGCTCCCGGCACCGGCGGCGAGGGACGGTTGGTCTTCGGCCTGCTGGACCCCTCCACCTGCCAGGCCCTCCCCTTCACGGTGATCTTCGAGTACAGCATCCCGGTCACCGGCTGCGCCGACCTGAAAGCGTGGCACCAGCAGTGGAAGGACCTGGACAACCACGCGGTGGGCTCGGCCGCGTACAACGCCGCCCTGGAGGCCATCACCCGGCAGTTCACGGACCACGGCTCCAATCCGTCCCAGTTGCCCAACCAGAACGCCCTGGGACAGTTGCGCACCAACGAGAACGCCCTCGACCCGCTGTGGGAGCTGCGGGAGTTCACGTTGCAAGGGCTCGGCAGCTCGCAGCCCGGCGCCTTGGGGCTGGTGACGGTGAAGCAGACCCCGGACTTCAGCTTCAACAACAACGCCACGCTCAGCGGCTTCATCATGAACAACCAGGCGGACATCCTGGCGGACCAGCACGTCATCCCGCTGCGCTTCCCCACCGTGACGAATCCGTTCCTGGGTGCCAACTCCCCGACTCCCTTCGGCATCTTCTGGGAGGCCCCCGGCGTCCTGGGCCAGCCGGACGGGCCGGATCTGGTGCACAAGGTGTCGCTGGCCACCTGCAGCGGTTGCCACGCGGGTGAGACCGACACCTTCTTCACCCACATCGGCAGCACGGGGCGCCGTAGCCCCGGCAACGCCGCCGTCCTGTCGGACTTCCTCACCGGCAACAACATGCCCCAGACCGACCCGCGGGTACCGGGCATCAACCGCACCTTCAACGACCTGGCGCGCCGGCAGCAATCCATGGCGGACGTGCTGAACCGCACCTGCTTCAGCCTGGCCCTGGGGCCCCGCCTCCTGCCACCGGTGTTCGTGCACTGAGGGCAGGCCGGCTCCTCGGCACTTCTCTCCGGCGAGGCCCGGGCCCAGCGGCGGCCCGGGCCTCGCCGCCTTGGGGGATGCGGACTCCGCACGATCAATGCCCCTCTCGACCACTTGCAGCAGTACTTGGTCGGCATCGACCCACAAGCCCCCTAGACGCTTGAGCGTTTCAACGTGGGACGGGTTAGCTGGAGGGTCGGGTTTGGTATCAGGAGCATCGTCGCTTGCTTGATCCGTAGCCGGCAGCATCATAGTCCCCACCGGCCTGACCGAGAGCGTCCAGAACACCCTTGGAGCCTTAGTAATCCTCCTCAACGTCGCGATCTACGTCCGGGTGTTCCTGTACCGAAAGAGGGCTCGCCGCTAACCGGGCAATATCTGTAGCTGGGTCACCAGCGGATCGCGGGGTCGGGGGCTTGGCACCTATGGAGCTAACTCGGACACGAGCCGCACCCAAGGAAGATCGGCGGCCCGGGCCAGGCGGCCGTCGGTCACCCAGAGGTCGCAGGCGTGGCGCTCGGCGAGGGCGAGGTAGAAGCTGTCGTAGGCGGCGGCACGGCCCAGGTCCCGCGTCCATTCAAAGGCCCGACGACGCAACTCCAGGTCCGGGACGACCATGCGAATGTCGAGGTCATCGATGGTCTGCAAGGCGGCCTCGCCCTCCCGGTCCTCGATTTGGCCGGCCAGTCGGGCCCTGGTCAATCCGTTGGTGGTTTCATAGGCGAACAAGGTCGGCGAGGTGAAGTTGACGCCCTTCTCGGACAGGCGGAGTATGAGCTCGGCGCAAGCCGGACCCCGCGGGTCCTTGAGCAGAATGGGCAGCACCACGCTCGCGTCGAGAACCGCCCATTCGGTTTGTCCCGGGCTCAATCGCTCTCCTGCCCGCGCATCTCCAGGTCCCGCCGGGAAGCTTCCAACAGCTCCACCGCGTCGATCGGTTCAGCGAAACCCTCCTTCTCACGACGCTCCTGGATCTGGTCGGCCAATGCGCTCGCGTCCTTCACCCACCGCCTCATCTTCTCGACCCGATCTTTCTTCTGTCCACCCATCAACCGGTCGTAGTCGTCCAAGCTGACCAACGCGGCCTTCGGATTCCCCCGGGAGGTCAGCACGATCCTCTCCCCACCGAAGGCCACGCGGTTGACCAGTTCGGAAATGTCTCGCTTCACTCTTCCGATGCTGACTTTCTCATCTTCGGAACGGGGTGCGGAGGGGGTCACAGACATTGGAGGTCTCCGTAGGTTGCAAGATCCTGACATGGACTATTTTACACCCTCCCTCGACACAAGCCAAAACCTCATGCCGCCACCTTCCCGCCGGCCGTGCGGGCTCCTCGCTCATGCCGCAGATCCGCACCCCATGCCGCCATCCCGCACTCCATACCGCAGATCCGCATCTCGCCCCTCCCAGCCTCCCCCACCCAAACAGATCAGCAAGGGGAGGGCTGGTCAGCAACCGTCGGCTGATTGCGCTTTGCTCGCCCTGAGTGGTGGGTAGGCGGGCGGAGGTGGGGAGCCCGGATCGGGGGGCTCGGGAGGAGCGTGCGCAAGGTCGTGTCGTTACCGAGGGTGACCCGGAGCTCCGGACGACGCAGCCGAGCCCCCGCCCCGTCGTCTACTGAAAGCGAGGCGACCCCGAGCCGGGCTCCCCACCCCCGCCCGCCGGCTGCCTGGGACCGACTGCCCGCGACCAGCTGTCCGCGACCGCCTGCCCGCGACCGGCTGCCTGCAACCCCGCCCCTAAGCCGGCACCATCTCCAACGGCCGCGCACTCTCGATCAGGCCGTGCTCCTCCGCCTTCCGCCAGAAGGTCTCCAGGCCGCGCAGCTCCGGGTCGCGGAGGAAGAAGCCCAGGTTCTCGGTGAGGTAGGTGCGCACGGTGTCGGATGGCAGCTCCAGTTCCGCCGCCGACTCGCGCACCAGGGTGTCCATGGACTGGAGACCGAAGCGCAGGCTGGACTTGAAGTAGAACGCCAGGTCGGGCATCTCCACCGACGGGCGCACCGCCCACACGGCGAAGACGAAGGGCAGGCCGGTCATGCGCCGCCACTCGGCGGCCAGGTCCACCACCAGGTAGCGGTCCCGGTCCACCTTCAGCGCCGGGTCGCCGATGACCAGGGCGGCGTCGGCGTCGGCCAGCATGTGGTCGATGACCGGGCGGTGCTCCACCAACTCCGGGTCGATCCCCCAGCGCTCGGCGCAGAGAATGCGGGTCAGTGCCACGGAGGTGCGGCTGTTGACGTCCAGCGCCAAGCGGCGGATCTCCTCCACCGGGCACTGGGAGATGAGAAGCACGCTACGCACCTCGTGGGTGGCCGAGACGCAGAGGTCCGGCAGCACCTTGAGGTCGGGGATGCGCTGCACCTCGATGGTGGGGATCAACCCCACGTCCAGGCCGCCCTCGCCCAGCAGGTGGGCCACCATGGCGGGGGGGTGGAAGGAGGTGCGGAACAGCTCGGCGTGCTGTCCCTTCATGAAGCCCCAGGCCAGCGGGCGGCTGTTGAGGAAGTCGACGATGCCGACGCGCAGCTTGGGCACGGCTAATGGACCTCAGTCCGGGTCGTTCATGAACGGGCTACTACCGCGACATGGCGTTGAGGAAGTCCTCGTTGGACTTGGTCTTCTTCAGCTTGTCCAGGAGCAGTTCCATCGACTCCACCGTGGACAGCGGGTTCAAGACCTTGCGCAGCACCCAGACCCGGTGCAACTCCTCTGCCGGCATCAGCAGCTCTTCCTTGCGGGTGCCCGACTTGGAGATGTCGATGGCCGGGAAGACCCGCTTGTCGACCAACTTGCGGTCGAGGTGGATCTCGCAGTTGCCGGTGCCCTTGAACTCCTCGAAGATGACGTCGTCCATGCGGCTGCCGGTGTCCACCAGGGCGGTGGCGATGATGGTCAGGGAGCCACCCTCCTCGATGTTCCGGGCGGCACCGAAGAAGCGCTTCGGCCGGTGCAGGGCGTTGGCGTCGATACCACCGGAGAGCACCTTGCCGGACGGCGGCTGCACCGTGTTGTAGGCGCGGGCCAGGCGGGTGATGGAGTCGAGCAGGATGACCACGTCTTTTTTGTGCTCCACCAGCCGCTTCGCCTTCTCGATCACCATCTCGGCGACCTGGACGTGGCGGGTGGCGGGCTCGTCGAAGGTCGAGGAGACGACCTCGCCCTGCACCGAGCGCTGCATGTCGGTGACCTCCTCGGGCCGCTCGTCGATGAGCAGCACGATGAGCATCGCCTCCGGGTGGTTGGCCTCCACCGAGTGGGCGATGGACTGGAGCAGCATGGTCTTACCCGTGCGCGGCGGGGCCACGATCAGGGCGCGCTGGCCCTTGCCCATGGGGGTCGCCAGGTCCATGACCCGGGCCGACATGTCCCCCTCCACCTCAAGCTCGATCCGCTCCTCCGGGTAGAGGGGGGTCAGGTTGTCGAAGAAGATCTTGTTGCGGGCCACCTCGGGGTGCTCGAAGTTGACCGCCTCGACCTTGATCAGGGCGAAGTAGCGCTCGCCCTCCTTGGGCTGGCGCACCTGTCCCGACACCGTGTCACCGGTGCGCAGGTCGAACCGCCGGATCTGGCTCGGGCTGACGTAGATGTCATCCGGGCCCGGCAGGTAGTTGTACTCCGGGGCACGCAGGAAGCCGAAGCCGTCGGGCAGGCACTCCAGCACGCCCTCGGCGAAGATCAGCCCGCTCTTCTCGGTCTGCGCCTGGAGGATCTTGAAGATCAACTCCTGCTTGCGCAACCCGGTGGCTCCCTCGACTTCCAATTCCTTGGCAATGCCGGCGAGCTCCGAGATGCTCTTTTCCTTGAGCACCCGGATGTCCTGGGTCTCCGAGGGCCGTTCGGCCCGTTTCTTACTGCCTCTACCTCTTCCCATGGTGTCCTCTACTTTTGTCGTCTTGCGTACACCCCCGCGCCGGCTTCTTGGAGCCGTGCGGAGATCGTTCTCCACAGTTCTCGTATCCCATCGCCGGTCTTCGCCGACACCGGAACCGGTGGCGCGTCGTCCGGCAGGCCGAGGGTGCGGCGGACGTCCGCCATCGCCTTCGCCCGCTTGCTGCGGGAGATACGGTCGACCTTGGTGGCCGCTACGGTGACGGGGGCGCCGAAGCTCATCAGGTACTCGTAAGCCTGTACGTCCAACGCGGTGGCGCCGACCTTGCTGTCGACCAGGAGGACCACCAGGGCCTCCGGCAGGGCGTAGGCCAGGTAATCCTCCACCAGGTCCGCCCAACGCTGCCGCTCGTCTTTACCGGCCTTAGCGAAGCCGTAGCCGGGGAGATCGGCGAAATAAAATCTCTCGTCGATCAAAAAGAGGTTGACCGCCCGCGTCCTGCCCGGTGTCGAGCTGGTGCGGGCCAACCCCTTGCGGTTCAGCAGCTTGTTCATGAGGCTCGACTTGCCGACGTTGGACCGCCCGACGAAGGCCACCTGGGGGCGGTCATCGCGGGGGAACTGGTCCGCGGCGTAAGCCGAGAGCACGAACTCGGCGCTGCTGATCTTCATAAGTCCCTTTGAGTGAGCCTGCCGGGAGGATCCCGGAGGCCAACCCGCGATGCACGTCGGCCCTCATTCGGGCCGCCGCTGCGGGCGGTGGGCGGCTCGCACCGTCGCCGGCGCTACCGCTTTGTTCACTGGGGGATGGAACCGCCCTGCGGCGAGGTACCGGGCTCGGTGCCCGCCGGCGGTCCTGTTTCCTGTCAAGTCCGGCGTCTCGGCGCCGGGCCCGGGAGGGCCCGTCGGCGTCCGAAGCCGGGGTCCTCCACCGCCGGCGCGCCCCAGAGGGCCTCCGGTGGTGGAGTGAAATCAGTCAGTGGCGCGCCGGCCCTAGTGGGCCAGGCCGTCCGAGCCCGCCGGCGGCTCCTTGGAGGCTTCGGCGAGCTTGCCGTCCGCCTGGGGCAGGGGGGTGATCTCCCCGTCCAGGGCGATGCGAAGGACGTCGTCCATGGATTCGACGAGATGGAATTCGAGAACCTCCCGGACCTCTTCCGGGATGTCTTCCAGATCCTTCTCGTTGTCGTGGGGGAGGATGACTTCGGTGATGCCAGCGCGGAACGCTGCCAACACCTTATCCTTGATTCCCCCTACCGGCAAGACCTTGCCCCGCAGGGTGACCTCGCCGGTCATCGCCAGGTCCTTCCTCACCGGCAACCCGGTGAGGGCGGAGATCAGCGAGGTGGCCATGGTGATGCCCGCCGAAGGGCCGTCCTTGGGGATGGCGCCTTCGGGGACGTGGACGTGGAGGTCCTTGGTCTCGTTGAAGTCGGGATCGACCCCCAGCATGTCCGCCCGGCTGCGCAGGTAGGACACCGCCGCCCGGGCCGACTCCTGCATGACGTCGCCGAGCTGGCCGGTCAGGGTCAACTTCCCCTTGCCCCGCATGACGCCGATCTCGGTCTCCAGCAGCTCGCCGCCGAACTCGGTCCACGCCAGGCCGGTGGCCACGCCGACCTCGGCCTGCTCGCCCTTCTTGCGCGGCCGGTACTTCGGCTTGCCCAGGAACTCGCTCACCAGGTCGGGGTCCACTGTGACCGCCTCCATGGCCTCCTTGGCGGCCTCCTTGCGGCGCTCGGCGCGGGCCTCGGCGGCCGTCTTGCCGTCTTCTTTGTCGTCGCCCTCGGCGCTGTCTGCGGCTTCGGCCTTCACGCCCGCCTCCATCTCTTCGCCCTCGCCGGCCTCGTCGGCGGCGGCGTCCGCATCGACGGCCTTGGCCGCCTGCTTGGCCTCTTCCTGCTCCTCTTCGGCGCGGTCCTCGGCCTCCTCCAGCTCCACCAGCTCCTGGACGTGGTCGTGGACCACCCGCCGGGCCACTTTGCGGCAGACGGCGCCGATCTCGCGCTCCAGGTTGCGCACCCCGGCCTCCCGGGTATAACGCTCGATGAGGAGCTTCAGGGCATCGTCCTCGAACTTCACCTTCTCCGCCGGCAGGCCGTGGGCCTCGAGCTGCTTGGAGACCAGGAACTGCTTGGCGATGGAGAGCTTCTCGCTCGGCGTGTAGCCGGAGAGCTGGATGATCTCCATGCGGTCTTTGAGCGGCGCCGGGATCGGGTGGCTGACGTTGGCGGTGGCGATGAACATCACCTTGGACAGGTCGTAGTCGATGTCCAGGTAGTGATCGACGAAGGAGTCGTTCTGCTCCGGGTCCAGCACCTCCAGCAGCGCCGCCGAGGGGTCGCCCCGGAAGTCGGTGGACATCTTGTCGATCTCGTCGAGCAGGAACACCGGGTTGACGGTGCCGGCCTTCTTCATCATCTGGATGATCTGGCCCGGGAAGGCGCCGATGTAGGTGCGCCGATGGCCGCGAATCTCGGCCTCGTCCCGCACGCCGCCCAGCGACAGGCGGACGAAGTTGCGGCCGGTGGCCCGGGCGATGGACTTGGCCAGGGACGACTTGCCGACGCCGGGGGGGCCGACGAAGCAGATGATGGAGCTCTTGGTCTGGCCGACGAGCTGGCGCACCGCCAGGAACTCCAGGATGCGCTCCTTGATCTTCTCCAAGCCGTAGTGGTCGGCGTCGAGGATCTCCTCGGCCCGGACCAGGTCCTTCTGCTCGTGGCTCGCCTTCTTCCAGGGCACCGAGATCAGCCAGTCGATGTAGTTGCGCGACACGGTGGCCTCGGCGGAGACCGGCGGCATCGCCTCCAGCCGCTTGATCTCCTGCTCCGCCTTCTCCTTGGCCTCCTCCGGCAGGCCGGCTTCCTCGATCTTCTCCTTGAGGTCGGCCAGCTCGTCGCCCTTGTCGTCCTTCCTACCCAACTCCTGGTGGATCGCCTTGATCTTCTCGTTGAGGTAGTACTCCTTCTGCGCCTTCTCCATCTGCTTCTTGACCTTGACGTTGATCCGCTTGTCGATGTTGATCTTCTCGATCTCGACGTCCAGCAGGTCGTGGAGGCGCTGCAGGCGCTCGTAGGGGCTGGTCAGCTCCAGGAGCGACTGCTTTTCCGGCGTCGCCACCATCAGGTGGGCCGAGAGGACGTCGGCGAAGCGGTCCGGGTCGTCCAGCTTGAGGGTGGACATCAGGCCCTCGAAGGCCAGGTGGTGGGACATCTTGGCGTACTGCTCGAAGGCGGAGAGGACCTTCGACATGTAGCCCTGGAGCTCCTCCGACTCGGGGTAGCGGACCTCCAGCACGTCGACCTCGGCGTTCATCGCCCCATCCAGCTCGAACATGTCCACCAGGCGGGCGCGCTGCACCCCCTCCACCATCACCTTGACGTTGCCGTTGGGCAGCTTCAGGTTCTGGATGACGGTGGCGACGACGCCGATGTCGTAGATGTCGTCGCGGGCGGGCTCATCGATCTTGGGGTCGGTCTGGGCGACCAGGAAGATCTGCTTTTCCGGGCCCGACAGGGTCTGCTCCAGGGCGCGGACGGAGCTCTCCCGGCCGACGATGAACGGCGCCATCATGTTCGGGAAGATGACCATGTCCCGGAGGGGGACCAGAGGCATGGTCTCGCGGGAGGTTACGACGAAGGAGGAAGATTGGCTCACCGAGAAAAATACTCCTATGGGGAAGCGGGGGTGGGGTCGGGTAGGTAGGTGGGTGGTCGGTGGGAG
>Ga0102947_1000042_pt1 | contig 42732 bp, 36 predicted proteins | sample SalPon2A_A_D2_MG_FD_78210 | JGI IMG/M metagenome (GOLD analysis project Ga0102947, IMG submission 78210) | Soil microbial communities from South San Francisco under conditions of wetland restoration - Salt Pond MetaG R2A_A_D2_MG | ecosystem: Environmental > Terrestrial > Soil > Wetlands | place... | reverse complement strand
TGACGGCCGGGTCAACACCGGCGACCTCCAGGCCGAGATCGACCAGGGGGGCGATCAAGGGGTGGCCCAGGGCCTTCTGGAACGCTTCGGCGTCGGGGCACCAGTCGGCGCCGAAGACGACCATGACCCGCTTGTCCTCCCGGCGGGCGCGCTCGACGGCGGCGGCGATGGCCTCGCGGGCCTCCTGGTCGGTGCCCGGGGTCATGCGCCACCCCCACCGTCGATCTCGTCGGGCACGTTCTTCTCCAGCTCCGCCAGCCATGGGGCCGAGGAGGCGTCGGAGGGGGCGCGCCAGTCGCCGCGGGGGGACAGGGAGCCGCCGGAGCCGACCTTGGGGCCGTTGGGGCTGGCCGAGCGCTTGAACTGGGAGAGGCGGAAGAAGCGGTCCAGAAACAGCTTCAGCCACCGCTTGATGGTCGCCAGGTCGTACTCGTTCTTCTCGTCGTCGGGGAAGTCCGGCGGCCACACCCCTTCACCCTTGTCACTCCAGGCGTGGTGCGCCAGGTAGGCCACCTTGGAGGGGCGGAAGCCGTAGCGGGTGAGGAAGTAGAGGTGGAAGTCCTGCAACTCGTAGGGGCCGATCTTCGCCTCGGTGGACTGGCTCGGCCCGCCGGTCTCGTCTTCATGCCCCGGCACCAGCTCCGGCGAGATCCGCGTGTCGAGAATGGTCTCCAACACTTCGTTGGTCTCTTCACCGAAGAGATCCTGGCGCACCGCCCAGGCGATCAGGTAGCGGATCAGGGTCTTCGGTACCGAGGTGTTGACGTTGTAGTGGGACATCTGGTCGCCGACGCCGTAGGTGGTCCAGCCCAGGGCCAGCTCCGAGAGGTCGCCGGTGCCCAGCACCAGGGCGCCGTGGTGGTTGGCGAGGCGGAACAGATGGCTGGTGCGCTCGCCGGCCTGGACGTTCTCGAAGGTGACGTCGTAGACCTCGTCGCCCTCGGCGTAGGGGTGGCCCAGGTCCTCCAGCATCTGCCGCGACGAGGGGCGGATGTCGATCTCTTCGGCGCTGACCCCCAGCGCCCGCATCAGCTTCCAGGCGCTGTCCTTGGTGCGCTGCGTGGTGGCGAAGCCGGGCATGGTGTACGCCAAGATGTTTTCCCGCGGCAACCCCAGGCGGTCGAAGCAGCGGGCGGCGACGATCAACGCCTGGGTCGAGTCCAGGCCGCCGGAGACGCCGATCACCACCTTCTCGATGCCGGTGGCCTTCAAGCGCTGCATCAGCCCGTGGACCTGGACGTTGTACGCCTCGAAGCAGCGCTCGTCGCAGGAGTGAGTCTCGTCCGGCACGTAGGGGAAGCGGTCCACCCGGCGGCGCAGCGGGATGCGACCGGTGGGGGGATCGAAGCGGAACGGGATCCGGCGGTGGGCGGCCCGTGCCCGCCGCGGCAGGCGGTGGGGGGAGAGGTGGCGGGCCACCTCCTCCCGGGCGCAGTCGGTGAAGCTGGTCATGCGCATCCGGTCCTGGCGCAGACGTTCCAGATCGACGTCGGCCACCACCATTTGGGCCTCATCGGCGAAGCGCTCCGATTCGGCCAGCAACTCGTCGTTCTCGTAGATCAGGGCGTGGCCGTCCCAGGCCAGGTCGGTGGTCGATTCCCCCGGGCCGGCGGCGGCGTAGAGGTAGGCGGCGATGCAGCGCCCGGACTGGCTGGCGCACAGGGCCTTGCGGTAGTCGGCCTTGCCGATGGTGATGTTGGAGGCCGACAGGTTCGCCAGCACCGTGGCCCCGGCCAGGGCGGCACGGGTGGAGGGCGGCACCGGCACCCAAAGGTCCTCGCAGATCTCAGTGTGGAGGTGGAAGTGGGGGTAGTCCTCGGCCTCGAAGATCAGGTCGTTGCCGAACGGCGCCTCGTGCCCCGCCACCCGGATCGTGTCGCGCACCGCGTGGGCCGCGGCGGCGAACTGCCGCTTCTCGTAGAACTCCCGGTAGCTCGGCAGGTAGGTCTTGGGGACGACGCCCAGGACCCGCCCCCGGTGAATCGCCAGGGCGCAGTGGAAAAGCTTCGCCTCGGAGCGCAGCGGCGCCCCGACCAGCAGCACCGGCAGCAGCTCCCGGCTCGCCTCCACCACCTCCGCCACCGCGTCCTCCACGGCGTCCAGCAGCCCGTCCTGCTGGTGCAGGTCGTCCAGCGAGTAGGCCGACAGCCCCAGCTCCGGGAACAGCGCCACCGCGGCGTGCTGCTCGCTGGCCTGCCGCGCCAGCTCCAGCGTCGCCCCGGCGTTGTGGGCCGGGTCCGCCACCCGCACCTCGGGGACGCACACCGCGGCCCGCACGTAGCCGTGGCGGTAGATGGAGTCGAAGGGGAGCTTGTGGGTCATGGCGATCCGTGGCTGGTGAGTGGGGGGCGATGCGTAAGGGGGCAATCCGGGGGTGGGAAGGGGCTCGCAGGACGCCGCCTCCCCTAGAGACTTTACCGCGGAACCGCGCCGGGGGCCTCGGCCCGGGCAGGGGAAAGGCGGGGGGAAGGTCGGGAAAAGGTGCTTCGGCAAAGAAAAAGCCCCCGAGGCTGAGGCCCCGGGGGCAGTGTGATGGGTCAGTCGTTCCGCTGTCCTCAGACGCTCCGCGTCGGCGGCGGCGAGGCCGTACCGCCACCGCTGCCACCGGTGTCCGACGGCGACGAGGAAGCCGCCTTCCGGCTCTCCGCCCGCTCCGTCCAGCGTTCGACGTAGCGATGAGCGGCGTCCCGGCCACCGATGCCGAAGGCGATGGCTGCGGCGATGGCGGCGGCGCCGAGGATGAGGCCGAAGGCGAGGAGGATGACGTCCTCCGCCAGGCCCGCCTGGCGCAACGCCATGACCGTGGCCAGCACGACGATGGCGCCCTGGGCGATCCGCGCCAGCAGATCCTCGTTGCTGACGTCGCTGGAGCGGACCACCCGCGCGGCGACCCCCGCCAGGTAGAAACCGATGACGAAGATCAGCACGCCCAGCAGGACGTTGCCGGCGAACAGCGTGAACTCCGTCACCATGCCGGCTAGAAGCTCCATCTCCAGCATCGCCAGCGCCTCGATGACGGCGAACAGAACGATGCCGATGAGGACGAGGTAGCCCACCACCTCGGAGGGGCGCCGGCTGGGGACGTGCTCCGGGCTGCCCACGGCGGGGGTTTCCGCACCCTCTCCTTCGGTGCGGGTGGGTACCGCGTCAGGGCTCCGGACCAGGCCGATGTTGGCGAGGAAGCGGTCGAGACCGAAGCTCGCCAACAGGTTGGCCACCAAACCGGCCACGACGCGGCCGATGAGCCAGGCCGCGGTGATGATCACCGCCGCCGCCAGCAGATGGGGAATGGCCAGCAGGATCTGGTTCAGCATGGCGCTGGCCGGCTCGGTGATGGCGTCGATGGCGAGGGCGTTCAACGCCGCGATGGCCACCGGGATGAGGATCAGGACGTAGAGGACCAGGCCGACGATCTGGGACGCGGTGCGGCCCCCGGCGGCGGTGGACAGGCCGATGCGCTCGCCCAGGGAGTTGAAGCCGGCGGCGGCCAGCAGGTTGGCCACCACCCGCTGCACGATGCGGGCGACCAGCCAACCCAGGGCCAGGATCAGGCAGGCGGCCAGGATGTTGGGCAGGAAGCCGAGGATCTCGCCCACCAACTCGTCCACCGGCCGCAACAGGCCGGTGAGCTGCAAGGCGTCGAGGACGGCGGGCAGGAAGAGGAGGAAGGTGAGCCAGTAGACCGTCTCGCCCAGGGTGGTGGCGAGGTCGGGCCGGGAGGAGGCTGCCGTTGTGGCCTTGGAGTCCACAGTGGTGTCCGGGGTGGCGTCCTGAGTGGAGCCTGCTTCGTCTTCCGGCGCCGTCGAGTGCTTCTCCAGCCGGGCGTCGAGGTCCAGCGCCCGGGCGCCCTTCTGCACCAGGAAGCGGAGCAGGCGGGCCACCAGCCAGGCGATGAGCAGCAGCAGGGCGGCGGAGAGCAGGTTCGGCAGGTAGTCGAAGATCTTCCCGACGAAGTTATTCAGCGGGTCGGCCACGAAGGCCAGCCCCAGAACCTGGAAGAACCCGATGAGCACCGCGACCATCAGGACCCAGAAGACCACCTTGCCGACGATCTCCTCGACGTTGGGAGGTGGTCCTTCGGGGTCGCTCTGCAGCGACTTGGCCAGACGATTATCGAGATTCGTGCGGCGCAGGGCTGCCTTGATGACTTTGGATATCACCAGCGCCACCAGCCAGCCGATGACCAGCACCGCGATGGCGGCGAGGAGGGTGGGTAAGAACTCACCGAACGTCTCGGTGAGGTGTGCGCCGTACTGTTGCATTTGCTCCATGGGGGGGCTCCTGGAAAACGTTGCGTGGACATCGTCGGGGCCCCCGGAGGTGGTGAGATTTCTGAGAGGGCCCGCGCCGGGCTGCCGCGCCTGCGGCAGTCAATCCGGTTTGCCCAATACCAGAAATGCAGGGCGTGTGCCTGAAATGGTCGTTGCGACGAAGATGTGGGCGGCGGCGAGGTTGGCTCGTACGCTCAGGCCTTGCCGCTTTCTCGGGGGGCCTCCCGTGGCGAAGATGTCGAGCTGGACGCTCCGCCGGATGACGTCTCACCGGACGAGATCCAGCGGATTCTGGGCCGCGCCCGCTCAGACCAGCAGGCTGCGGCCTGCTACCCCGCCAGCCGTTCCGGGTTCAGCGCCTCCAGGTCCGGCACCACGAAGAGGCCGTCCTCGCGGATCAGCTCGCCGTCGAACCAGATCTCGCCGCCGCCGGCGGCCTTGTCCATCATCAGCACCAGGTCCCAGTGGATGCGGCTGTCGTTGCCGTTGTAGGCCTCGTCGTAAGCCTGACCCGGAGTGAAGTGGATGGAGCCGGCGATCTTCTCGTCGAACAGGATGTCCTTCATCGGCCGGTGGATGTGGGGGTGGAAGCCGATGGCGAACTCGCCCACGTAGCGGGCGCCCTCGTCGCTGTCGAGCACCTTCTCCAGGTGCGACCGCTGGCTGGAGGAGGACTCGACGATCTTGCCGCCTTCGAAGCGCAGGCAGACGTTCTCGTGGGTCACGCCCTGGTAGAGGGTGGGGGCGTTGAAGGCGATGGTGCCCTGGACGCTGTCGCGCACCGGGGCGGTGAAGACCTCGCCGTCGGGGATGTTGAGCTTGCCGTCGCAGGGGACGGCGGGGATGCCGGCGATGGAGAAGGTCAGCTCGGTGCCGGGGGCCACCAGGCGCACCTCGTCGGTGGCCTCCATGCGCTTCTTGAGGGGCTCCATGGCGCGGGCCATCTTGGCGTAGTCCAGGGTGCAGACCTTGAAGTAGAAGTCCTCGAACGCCTCGGTGGACATCTGGGCGAGTTGGGCCATGGAGGGGCTGGGCCAGCGCAGCACCACCCAGCGGGTGTCCTTGACCCGCACGTCCTGGTGCACCGGCTTCCAGAAGTGCTTCTCGTAGATGTCCATCTTGTCCGCCGGGACGTCGGACCACTCGGAGACGTTGGCGTTGCCGCGCAGGCCGATGTAACAGTCCATCTCGCGCATGCGGTGGGCCTCGTAGGCGGCGATGACGTCCATCTGCTCGGCGTCGCCCTGCTGCATCAGGGCGCGCCACACGGCCTGGCTCTTGAGCGTCACGTAGGGCCGGCCGCCGGCCTCGCCGCACACCCGCACCAGCTCGCGGACGAAGCGCTCGGGGATGTCGATGGCTTCGATGAGGACGTTTTCACCGGGCTGGACTTCGCAGGAGTAGCCGATCAACAGCTCGGCGAGGCGGGTGTGGCGGGGATCGGTCATCACTGGGGCTCCGAGGATGTCTTGAGTTTCTGTTGAATCTGTCGCGCCCGTCGGGTCTCGAAGCTCCGCCGGGCGGCTTGGGCTTCCTCGACGGAGCGGTACTTGTGGACCCCGGGCGGGAACGGGGGCAGCGCGGCGAGCTGGTCCATCCGCAACCAGTGCTTCTGGATGCGCTCGACGAGGTCCGGATCTCCGGGGTCGAGGCGCAGAGCCCGCCGGGCTTCGGCGTGGGAACGGAACTTCTGAACCGGCATCAGTCGTCCTCCAGGTCGAAGATCTCGCGCAGTGCCGCGGCGTCGCTCCTGTCCACGGGCCGGATCGTGTCCCGCTTCATGCGGTACAGGCTCCGGGGCGTCGCCACGCGCAGCCGAACCCCCTTCACGGTACGGTCCTGGACCTCCAGGTCCTCGAACCGGACCTCGGTGCCCAAGCGGGTCATGACGTCCACCACGAGATCCCCTTCCGGCGGCCCGTAGCGGATGGTCGGGTAGTCCCCCTGGAGGTCCTCGTAGGTGATCTGCTCGATCTCCGGGTCGTCCCACACGTCACGCAGGGCACGGCGCAGGCGAGCGACGTTCTCCTCGTCCGGCCGGACGAAGATATCGACGTCTTCGGTGGCCCGCACCAGGCCGTGGAGGTTGACGGCGACGCCGCCCACCAGCACGTACTCCACGCCCCGGTGGTCCAGGGAGCGGAAAAGCGGCAGAAGTTGGTTCAGGAAGTCCATGTCGGCACCGCGGTGCAGCGTAGCAGAGGCCGTGCCGACCGCACCGGTAGACTGCCGCAATGGACATGAAACTCGAAGGCAAGGTTGCGTTGGTCACCGGTTCCTCGCAGGGGATCGGCAAGGGGATCGCTCTGGGGTTGGCGGCGGAGGGGTGTCACGTGGTGATGTGCGCCCGGGGACGGGAGGTGTTGGAGGCGGCGGCCGAGGAGGTGCGGCGGGCCGGGGAGGCGAGGGGCGCCGAGGCGGTGGCGCTGGAGGTGGACGTCACCGAGGAGGGGGCATCGGAACGGCTGGTGGGCGCGGCCGAGGAGCGCTTCGGGCGCCTCGACGCGGTGGTCCTGAACGTCGGCGGCAACCGGCGCAAGCCGTTCGTCGAGACCACGGACCAGGACTGGGCCGACCTGCTGGAACTCAACTTTCTCTCCCATGTGCGCACCGCCCGACGGGCGTTGGCACTCCTTCCCGAGGCTCCCCAGCCCAACGACGCCGAGGGCGGCGGCGAGGTGGTGGACATCGACCGTCACGGCGGCGTCATCCTGTTCATCTCGTCGATCTTCGGCCGCGAGGCCGGCGGCCCCGACCTGACCCTCTACAACACTACCAAGTCGGCCTTGATCAGCCTGGCCAAGATCATGGCGCTGGAGCTGGCGCCCAAGGGCATCCGGGTCAACAGCGTGGCGCCGGGGTCGATCCTTTTCGAGGGCGGCGGCTGGCACCAGCGGCTGGTGGAGAAGCCGGAGATGATCGCCGAGTTCATCGCCTCGGAGCTTCCCTCCGGCCGCTTCGGCCGGGTCGAGGAGGTGGCGGATCTCGTCACCTTCCTCTGCTCCCCCCGCGCCAGCCTCATCACCGGCACCTGCTTCAACGCCGACGGCGGCCAGAGCCGCAGCTTGATCTAGGAGCCAGATTCAGCTTGCTAGCGCTGCCGGTTGCCCCCGGGGGTGACGACGGGGAGGTCCTGGCCCATGGAGCGGGCCATGGCCTGGCGCTCGATGCGCGCCAGCAGGCCGGAGACGACCCGCTTCCATTCCGCCGGGGTGAAGGCCCGGGCCGGGGCGGAGAGCTGCACCCGGCCCTGGTCACCCAGGGTGTCGAAGACCTTGATCCGCACGTCGCCCCAGATCAGCGCCCAGGTGTCGGTGACCTCGACGTTGGGGTCGAAGGGGCGGTCACCGAGTTGCAGGGCATCCAGCACCGCCGGCAGCAGCGGCCCCTGGCCACCCCGGTAGGCGGCGTCGAAGCTGGCGTCGGCGACGTGGGAGCCGGCGGGGGGCTGGTAGTGGTCCTGGGACATCAGCCGGCGGAAACGGGCGTTGATCTGCAGGGCCCGGAAGTTGGGGTCGGTGCGCGCCCGGCGGCGGGTGCGCTCGTCGCGCTCGATGGCGCCCCGCAGGTGCTCCACGGCCAGCGCCGCGTAGCCCGCCAAGGCGTAGTTGCTGGCCACCAGGTAGTAGCCCTCGGCGGTGTCGCCGGCGCCGCCCAGGTACGCGGAGAAGCGCTCCGAGGCCGAGGCGAGGTCGCCCTGGAGGAGAAGAGCGGTGCCGACGTTGACATCGTTTTCCGGCGCCGCCGGGTCCAGCGCCTCGGCGCGGCGGAAGGCGGCCACCGCGTCGTCGTAGCGCTCCTCTGCCACCGCCAGCGCCGCCCGGTTCAGCCAGCCCTGCCGCAACTCCGGGTCCAGCGCCAGGGCGCGGTCGAGATCCCGCCGCCCCGGCTCCATGTCGCCGAGCATGAAGTGGGCGCTGGAGCGCAGCAGCAGCGCCTGGGCGTTGTCGCCGTCCCGTTTCACCATCCGGTCGAGCAGGCGCAGCGCCTCGCTCGGCCGCTGGGCGTCCAGCAGCTCCTGGGCCTGGGCCACGGAGGAGTCGGCCCGCTGCGCCGCGGCCGGTAGGGCGGTCAGCAGGAGGACGGTCACGAAGCCGGCCAGGACGAAGAAGATCGCCGGCCGGCGGCGGCGGAGCGGGTGCGGGGGACGGGGTCGGGGTGCCTGGAGACGTCGAAACATCGCAATTCGAGAATTTAGCCCATCGGCGGGCGGATTGCCAGGCGTCCCCGCAGCTTCCTACCCGCCGGCCGCCGCCGGCCGTCTCTGCCGTGCGCCCGACCCGTGCCGCGTCAGCGCCAGCCGAAGCGCAGCAGCTCGGAGCGGCTCCGGTCCATCGGCTCGGCCTCGATCCGCACCCGGTCGCCGCGGCGCAGGTCCTCGAAGGCCCGGCGGTCGGCGCGGGAGGCGTTGTACGGCATGACGATGGTCTTCAGCCCGTAGCGCTCGGTGCGCAGCTCGAACTCGCCGCGGCGGGTGTCGATCTCCTCCACGGTGCCGGCGTAGCGCACGCCGTCTTCCGGCTCGTCGCCGTAGCGGTCGTCGCCCGGGTCGTAGGAATCATCCGGGTCGTAGGGGTCTTCGATGCCGCGCTCCTGGCGGCTGCGCTCGACGGTGATCTCGTCGGTGATCCAGTCGCCCCGGTAGTCGCGCTCCACCCGGGTGCGGATCAGGTCGCCGGGCTCGAGGTTCTGCACCTGGTAGCGCTCGCCCTGGTAGTACACCACGGTGTCGGAGCGATACCCGAAGGTCACCCGCTCCCGGCCGCTGTCGATCTCGATCTCCCGGGCGTTGGCATCGACGCGCTCGACCTCGCCGCTCAAGGTGGCGGTCTCGCCGTCATCGCGGTCGTAGGGGTCGTCCCCCGGGTCGTAGCCGTCGTCCCCGCTGCCCGGCCGGTCCTGGCGCCCGCGGTCGACGTCGATGCGCTCGGCCACCCGCTTGCCGGAGGCTGCCGCCTCGTAGCGCACGGTGATCAGGTCGCCGGCCTCCAGCTCCGCCGGGGTGTAGCGCTCGCCCTGGTAGTACACCGGCGTCTCGTCGGTGTAGCGGACGGTGAAGATGCGCCGGTCCTCGGTCCACAGGTCGATCTCCTTGGCGTAGGCCTCGACCCGCTCCACCTCGCCGGTCACGGTGCCGCTGTCGGCCGGGCCGGGGAGGGGGGCGCCGCCGCCCAGCAGGCCGCCGCCGCAGGCGGCGAGGCCGGCCACGAGGGTGGCGAGGAGGAGTTGCAGGAGGCGGCCCGCCGGGCGGGCCGGATTGGGTCTCTGGGTCTTCTGGCTGGGGTGTTCCATGGTGGGTCCTTCCGTTGGGGTTCGGCTCGCTGTGGGGCCGGGGGTGTCCGGGTGTAATCAGTGAATTGCAAGGCCAGCGCCAGCGCCGCCGGCCGGCCCCGGTAGAATCAGCCCGTGACCACCCCTCCCGCCCAGTCCCCACCCGCCGGTGACGCCGCGTCGCCCGCCACCTCAGCCGGTGCCGCCGCCGACCTCCCGTCCCCCCAGGAGGTGGCCCGGGCCCTGGCCCGCCGGGTGGTCGGCCAGGAGACGGCGATCCGGGAGATGTCGGTGGCCCTGGCCAAGCACCTGGCCGGTCTGCCCAGTGGCAACATCCTGCTGATCGGCCCCTCGGGCACCGGCAAGACGACGGTGATGCGGGCGGTGGAGGGATTCCTCGCCGAGCACCCGGCGCTGGAGCGCCGCTCCAGCCTGGTGCGCATGCACGCCAACGTCCTCGGCGAGGAGGCGGCCCGGGGTCGGCCCGGCGAGGCGGTGCTCTCCCGCCTGCTGGAGCGCGCCCGGCAGCAACTCGGCCCGCAAGCCAAGCTCGCAGAGCTGGTCCGGCGCGCCGGCCACGGCCTGGTGTTCATCGACGAGGTGGACAAGATCCGCTCCCACGTCGGCGACCGGCCCAACGTCGCCGGCATCCGCGCCCAGGAGGCGTTGCTGACCCTGATCGAGAACGAGGCGGTGCCCTTCGAGCTGCCCCCCTGGGTGGCCGAGCACGGCGGCGAGCCGGGCCGGCGGGTGCGCATCGACTCCTCCCAGCTCCTCTTCGTCTGCGCCGGCGCCTTCGAGGGCCTGTACCAGTCGGTCTACGACCGGGTGACCATCGGTCGCGACCGCGGCTCCCTCAAGGCGGTGACGGTGGTCGATGACGGCGAGGTCAGCGAGAGCCTTCAGTTCAAGCTGCGTGAGTGGCTGCGCTCGGAGGATCTTTTCGACTACGGCATGAGCCCCCAGTTCCTCTCCCGCTTCGAGGCGGTGGTGCTACTGGAAGACCTGTCGGTGGAGGAACTGATGCAGATCTTCCTCGACAGCCCGGACTCGGCCTACCGCCAGAGCCGCGCCTACTTCGAGAGCCGCGGCCTGCGCCTGGCGCTGGCGCCGGCCGCCGTGCGCGCCATCGCCCGCGCCGCCGCCGCCCAGCCCCGCCTCGGCGCCCGCGCCCTGCGGGAGGTCTTCCGCCGGGTCATCCGCGACTACGAGTTCGACCCCGACCGCCACGCCAGCGACGGCGCCCTGGTGGTGGACGAGGCGGAGGTGGAGGCGGCGCTGGGGGAGTAGCGGTGGCGGCGCTGTGCCAGCGTCACTACCCCAGCGTCACCGGCTCAGCGGCGCCGCTGGAACAGCCGCGGCAGGAAGGTCAGGGCGAGCATCAGCACCATGGCGACGGCGAGCTGGAAGACCACCGGGCCGGTCTCGCCGGGGCGGTCGGCGAGCTGGAACAGCGCCACCGCGAAGTAAGTGTAGACGGTGATCGACGGCGCCAGCCCCAGCGCCGTGGCGCCCAGGAAGACGCCGGGGCGCACCCCGGCCACCGCCGCCGCGTAGTTGACCAGCGCGTAGGGCAGCGGCACGAAGCGGATGCGCACCAGGGCCCAGAAGCCGTGGCGCTCCACCATCCCCTCGATGCGCCGCAGGCGCTCGCCGAAGAGGTGCTCGAAGAAATCCTTGCCCAGCAGCCGGCCGAGGTAGAAGTTGGCCGCCCCGGCGAGCCAGGTGCCCACGAAGTTCAACACCGACCCCCAGCCGAAGCCGAAGACCAGCCCGCCGGCGATGAGGATCGGGGTTACCGGTACGCCGAACGGGACCAGCACGACGTAGGCGAGGATCAGGGCCGCCGGAGCCCACGGCTCGTTGGCCAGGCCGCGCAGGGCGGCGACGGCGCGCTCCGGCTCCAGGTGCTGGGCCAGCGGCGTCCAGCGCAGGGCGGCGAAGCCGGCCAGCACCACCGCGACCAGCAGCAGGAACTTCAGCTGGCCGCGCTTTTTGAGGTCGGGCGCGGTCCCGGGGCCGTCGGTCACTGGTCCTTGGCGCGCTCCTCCTCGTCGGGCACGGGCATGTCGTCGTCGCCCTGGCCGCCGTCGAGGAAGAAGAACTTCCGCATGTGCTCGTCGAGGACCTCCTGGGACTTGGGGTCCATGAAGTTCAGGCGCAGCTCGTTGATCACCATCACCTCCATCGCCTGCCACTCCCCCCAGCACTCGGCGCAGACGTGGTCATGGATCTCCTGGCCGGTCTTGCCGGGTACCGGCGGTGTGTCCATCTTGGGCTTGGTCTCGCCGCAACGGCTGCATGTGATGGTCTCGCTCATGGTGGGGCTCCTGTCGCGGTGTCAGTGTACGCGGGTGAAGGTGTACTACTGGGGTGAAGGGTCCAGGGGGAGGAAGGTCAGTCCGCCTCGGCCGCCGCCCGGCGGGCGGCCAGCTCTTCGCGGAAGTAGTCCACGGTCTGGCCCAGGCCCTCGGGCAGGCCGACCCGCGGCTCCCAACCCAGCTCCCGGCGGGCCAGCGAGATGTCCGGGCGGCGCACCTTGGGGTCGTCCACCGGCAACGGCTCGTGGATGATCTCGCTGTCGCTACCGGTCACTTCCAGCACCGCCTCGGCAAACTCCAAGATGGTCATCTCGCCAGGGTTGCCGATGTTGACCGGCTGGCCGTAGTCGCTCATCAGCAGCCGGAAGATGCCGTCGATCAGGTCGCTGACGAAGCAGAAGGAGCGGGTCTGGTCGCCTTCGCCGAAGACGGTCAGCGGCTGGCCCAGCAGCGCCTGCTCCATGAACGCCGGCACCACCCGGCCGTCGCCCAGGCGCATGCGCGGCCCGTAGGTGTTGAAGATGCGCACGATGCGCACCTCCAGGTCGTGGACCCGGTTGTAGGCGATGGTCATGGCCTCGGCGAAGCGCTTCGCCTCGTCGTAGACGCCCCGCGGGCCGATGGGGTTGACGTTGCCCCAGTAGGTCTCCTGCTGGGGGTGCTCCAGTGGGTCGCCGTAGACCTCGGAGGTGGAGGCCAGCAGCAGTCGGGCGCCTTTCTCCTTGGCCAGGCCGAGGGCGTTGTGGGTGCCCAGGGAGCCGACCTTCAAGGTCTGGATCGGCAGCTCCAGGTAGTCGATGGGGCTGGCCGGGCTGGCGAAGTGGAGGACGTAGTCCACCGGCCCATCGATGTCGATGAAGTCGCAGACGTTGTGCTCGACGAAGCGGAACGCCGGGTCGTCCTCCAGGGCGGCGATGTTGGCGCGGCGGCCGGTGATCAGGTTATCGACGCAGATCACCCGGTGGCCTTCGGCCAGCAGCCGTCGGCAGAGGTGGGAGCCCAGGAAGCCGGCGCCGCCGGTGACCACCGAGGTGGCCCGGTCGGTGTTGCTGCCGGCGTTGCTGCCTGGGCTGCTCACAGCGGGCCGTCCCCGACCAGCACCCGGGAGCGCACCGGCTCGTCCTTGCCCGGCGCCGCCTCGCCCCGGCCCACGGAGACGTAGCGGAAGCCGGCGGCGGCCACCCTGCTCGGGTCGTAGATGTTGCGCAGGTCGATGATCAGCGGCTGGGTGAGGCGCTTCGCCAGGTTCTCCAGCTCCAGCTTGCGGAACTGGTTCCACTCGGTGAGGATGAGCACCGCGTCGGCGCCGTCGGCGGCGGCGTAGGCGTCACCGTGGTAGCTCACCCGGTCGCCGTTCTCCGGCAGCTCCTCTTTGGCCTCCTCCATCGCCTCCGGGTCGAAGCAGCGCAGCCGCGCTCCCCGGGCGGCCAGGCCTTGGGCGATCTCGATGGCCGGGGACTCGCGGATGTCGTCGGTGTCGGGCTTGAAGGAGAGGCCGAGGACCGCCAGGGTCTTGCCGTCGGCCGAGCCCCCCAGCGCCGCCTCCACCTTGGTCACCATGCGCTCCTTGACCGCCTCGTTGGCCTCCAGCACGGCGTCGATGATGCGGAACCGCTCGTCGCAGTCGTGGGCGATCTGGGCCACGGCGCGGGTGTCCTTGGGGAAGCAGGAGCCGCCGAAGCCGGGGCCGGAGTTCAGGAACTTCGGCCCGATGCGGTTGTCCAGCCCCATGCCCCGGGCCACCACCTCGACGTCGGCGCCTAGTTTCTCGCACAGGGTGGCCACCTCGTTGATGAACGAGATCTTGGTGGCCAGGAAGCCGTTGGAGGCGTACTTGATCAGCTCGGCGCTCTCGACGTTGGTGACCACGAAGGGCACGTCGGCGATGCGCAGCGGCGAGTAGATGTCGAGCATCATCTCCACGGCTCGCTCGTCGCGGCTGCCGATGACCACCCGGTCCGGGCGCATGAAGTCCTCGATGGCGGAGCCCTCGCGCAGGAACTCGGGGTTGGAGACCACCGCGAACTCCTGTTCGCCGCCGGCCCGTTGGCGGATCGTCTCCTCCACCATCTGGCCGGTGCCGATGGGCACGGTGGACTTGGTGATCACCACCTTGTAGCCGTTCAGGTGGTCACCGATGGACTCGGCCACCTGGCGCACGAAGGACAGATCCGCCGAGCCGTCCGGCAACGACGGGGTGCCGACGGCGATGAAGATGGCGTCCGCCGCCTCCAGGGCCGGGCCCAGGTCGGTGGTGAAGGAGAGGCGGTCGGCCTCCATGTTCTTGCGCACCAGGGTGGCGAGGCCGGGCTCGTAGATCGGGATCTCGCCGCGGTTCAACGCCTCGACCTTGGAGGCGTCCTTATCGACGCCGGTGACGTGGACGCCGAAGTCGGCCAGGCAGGCGCCGGTCACCAGACCGACGTAGCCGCTGCCGACGACACAGATGTTCATGATGACTCCCGGATTGGGTTGAGTGGGATGGAAGAAGTGGTTTTCGGGGCGCCGGGTCCGGGCCTTCGCCGCTCACGGGGCGGTCACGGCTCGGTGCTGGCGGTACGGTGCTGGCGGTACCAGGCGACGAAGCGGCGCAGGCCCTCGCGGATGGGGACGCGGGGCGAATAGCCCAGCATGCGCCCGGCCTTGCTGACGTCGGCGTAGGTGATGGGGACGTCGCCGGGCTGGTCGGGAAGATATTCGATGCGCGGCTCCACCGCAAGCTCCTCCGCCAGCCAGGCCACCAGATCCTTGAGGGCGGTGGTCTCGGCGCCGCCGAGGTTGAAGATCTCGAACCCGGGGGCCAGCTCCATGGCCGCCACCACTCCGTCGATGATGTCATCGACGTAGGTGTAGTCGCGCCGCGAGGAGCCGTCGCCGTAGAACTGCACGGTCTCGCCCCGGGCCAGCAGGTCAGTGAACTTGTGGATCGCCATCTCCGGGCGCTGGGCCGGGCCGAAGACGGTGAAAAAGCGCAGGCACGACGTGCGCAGGCCGTAGAGGTGATGGTAGTTGAAGCACAGCAGCTCGCCGGTGCGCTTGGTGGTGGCGTAGGGGCTGATGGGCTGCTCCACCGGGTCGTCCTCGGCGAACGGCACCTTCTCGTTGATGCCGTAGACCGACGACGACGAGCCGAACACGAAGTTCGCCGGCCCGTGGTGGCGCGCCGCCTCCAACAGGTGCAGGGTGCCGATGCAGTTGACGTCCTCGTAGAGGATCGGCTCGCGCAGGCTGGGGCGCACCCCGGCCCGGGCCGCCAGGTGGACGACGGCGGAGAAGTCACTCTCGGCGAACAGCCGATTCACCAGGTCGGCGTCCCGGATGTCGCCTTCCACCAACCGGTAGTCGTCCCGGCCGATGAAACCGGCCACGTTCCGGCGCTTGATGGCGGGGTCGTAGAAGTCGTTGAAGTTGTCGAGCACCGTCACCCGATCGCCGCGTTCCAGCAGGCGGCGGGTCAGGTGATGGCCGATGAACCCGGCGCCGCCGGTGACCAGGACGTGACCGCTCATGCCGCCGCTCCCGCCAGCGCGTCGCCGCCCGCGTCGCCCTCGTCTTCCAGGACGTCGGGCGGCGGCGTCTCTTCGTCCGCCGGCACGTCGATCTCACCCTCCGGCATGGGGGGCACCTCGCCCGCCTCCACCGCCTCTTCGTAGCGCTCCTCGATGCCCTTCTTCTGGCGGTTGCGGATCAGCCAGCGCAGGATCTTCGACTCGTTGATCCCCACCAGGATGTCCTGCACCGAGCGGTAGATCTCCGGGTCCTCGATCAGCTTGGCCAGGGTGCCGTCGCCCTCGGTGATCTGGCTCGACACCTTGTCGACCTGCTCGACGACGTTGCGCAGCCGGTCGGAGACTTCGCGGCCGTACTCCTCGTCGGTGAGCAGGCGTTGCAGCAGCCCGTCGGAGGTCTCCACCTCCTGGACGAAGGCCGAAAGCCCGGCGGCGGCGGACTGCAGCTCGGCCAGGGTCTGGTCCACTTGCTCCGCCGTCGCCGGGTCGTTCAACAGCTTGGGCAGCGCCCCTTCCCCCTCGTCCACCTTGGCCAGGACGCTCTCCAGGCGGGACAGCGAGCGGTCCACCCGCAGCGCCAGGTCGCGGTCGTTGAGCAGCCGGGGCAGGGGGCCGTCCCCGGACTCCACCTTATCGGCGATGCGCTCCATCGCCTCCACCGTGCCGTGGACCGACTTGATCAGGCTGTCGGCCTCCGGGCTGTCGGCGATGAGCCGCCCGAGGATCCCCTCGCCGCGCTCCATGCCGGCCAGGATGTTGCGCAGCGAGAAGGAGATGGCGATGACGTTGTCCATCATGTTCTCGCCGCTGGAGAGAAGCTCGTCGATGGACGTCGTCGGGGCGGTGGAGATCTGGCCGCCGTCGGGGATCGGCGGTGCCTGGGGCGAGCCGGAGGTCAGCTCGATGAACTTGTCACCGAGCAGCCCCAGGGTCTTGATCGCCGCCTGGGAGTTCTCCCGCACGCGGCCGGCGTAGCGGCTCTCGACGGTGATGTCGACCCGGATGTCCTCGACCTCCGGGTCGGTGGGCAGGACCACGCGCTTGACCCGGCCGACGTCGACGCCGTTGAGCTGCACCGGGTTGCCCGGGTTCAGCCCGCCGACGTTGTTGAACAGGATGTAGTACTCGTGCTTGCTGGTGAAGAGCTGGTTCTGGCCGCCGATGAGGAGGACCCCCGCCACCGCCACCACGATGGCGATGACCACCAGCAGCCCGACCCGGATCGCCTTGCCCGCTCCTTTACGCGGCATGGGTGCCCTCCCCTTCGAATGTCTCTTCCCGGCCGGCGAGGAAGTCGCTGAACACCGGGTCGTTGCTGGCCTCGGCCTCTTCCCAGGTGCCGAGGAAGCGGAAGCCCTGGTCGTGGAGGAAGGCGATGCGGTCGCCTACCTTGCGGGCCAGCGGCAGGTCGTGGGTGACCACCACGGCGGTGACCCCGAGCTCCGTCTGGATGTCCCGGATCAAGCGACCGATGGTGGCGGAGGTCACCGGGTCGAGGCCGGTGGTGGGCTCGTCAAACAGCACCACCTCCGGGTCCAGGGCCAGCGACCGCGCCAGGGCGACCCTTTTTTTCATGCCGCCGGAAAGATCCGCCGGCGCCTTCTCCTCGACCCCGGACAGGCGCACCATGCGGAGCTTCTCGCCCACCGTCTCGCGGATCTCGTCTTCGCCCATGTCGGTGTGCTCGCGGAGCAGGAAGGCGACGTTTTCAAGCACGTTCATGGAGTCAAACAGCGCCCCGCTCTGGAACAGCATGGCGATGCGCTTGCGCACCGGGAAGAGGTCGCGCTCCTGCAGCTCCGAGATGGGGATGCCATCGAAGGTCACCGTCCCCCGGTCCGGCCATTCGAGGCCGTTGAGTTGGCGCAGGGTGACGCTCTTGCCGGTCCCCGAGCGGCCGAGGATCACCAGGCACTCGCCGCGGTGGATGTCGAAACTGATGCCGTCGAGGATCGTCTTGTCTCCATAGCTCTTGGCCAGATCGCGGATTTCGAAAAGGGGGGCCGCCGAGGCCGCTTCGCCGGTCGGAGGATCGGGTTCCTGCACGGGTGGGCTTGCGGTCACGTCAGGATGTAGAACAGTTTGGTGAGGAAGAAGTCGGACACGAGGACGAGGATCGACGCGGAGACCACGGTGTTGGTGGTGGCCCGGCCGACCCCGTCGGCGCCCCCTTCGGCGGTCAGGCCATTGTAGCAAGCGATGATGGCGATGAAGTAGCCGAAGAAGAACGACTTGCCGATGCCGCTGGCGACGTCGTTGATGGTCAGGGCGCCGAGGACGTCGTTGAGATAGAGGCCCGGCGCCAGGTCGAGTTGCAGCACCGCCACCACCAGGCCGCCGAAGATGCCCAGCATGTCGCCCAGGATGGTCAGCGCCGGCAGCATGATGAGGGTGGCGGCGAGCTTCGGCGCCACCAGCTTTTTGACCGGGTCCGACGCCATGGAGCGCAGGGCGTCGATCTGCTCGGTGACCTTCATGGTGCCGATCTCGGCGGTCATGCCGGCGCCGATGCGGCCGCCCACCACCAGGGCGGTCAGCACCGGGGACAGCTCCCGCACCAGGCTTTTCGAGACCACCGTGCCGATGTAGTACTTGATCCCCAGGCTGGGCAGGGAGAGGGCGGTCTGCAGCGCCATGACCATGCCGGTGAAGGTGGTGGTGATGGCGGCGACGCCGAGGGAGCGCACGCCGATCTGCTCCATCTCGTCGATCCAGCGGCCGAACTCGTAGCGCGGCAGGATCATGGCGAGGAACGCACGGCCGGTGAGCTCGGTGAGCTCGCCGGTGGCGCGGAGCAGGTTATAGATGTTGCGGGTGAGGGCGTCTAGCAAGGGGGCCTCGGCTTCGGGGTTGGGGGAGCTGGGCGTCAGCCCTGGGCCGGGAACCAGAAGATGAGATGGGCCAGGCCGAGGACGGCGTCGGCGGCGGCGGCGGCCCACAGGCCGGAGTGGGCGGGCTCCAGGAAGGCGGCCAGGCCGAGGGCGACGGCGCCCAGCAGGCGGCCGGCGATGGCGACGCGGATGATGGCGGAGTAACGGCGGGGGTCGCGGCCGGCCTCGGTGTAGAGGGCGGCCAGCATGAGGAGGAAGACGGCCAGCAGCCAGAGGTAGAAGGGCTCGGGCAGCGGCAGGTCGAAGGCGCGGGCCAGGAAGGCGGGGGCGGCGACCATGAGGATGGCGAAGGCGAGGTCGTAGGCGGCGCCTATGAAGAGGCTGGCGCGGAGGAGCTTTAGGAAGCGGAAGCGGTGGGCATAGGGGCGGAGATCGGCCACGGGAGTGCGATGTTACTGCATCGGGAGGGCGCGGGGGCGCAGGATGAACCGGGAAGGGCCGGTGGTGGCGCGAAACGGGGGGCGCAGGGTGAACCAGGGAGGACGGTGGTGGCGCGAAACGAGGGGGCGGCGGGTTGTGTGGGTCCTCTCCCTGGGCCTCACAGATACGGCCCTGGGAGAGGACCCACACAACCCTGGCACCAGGTGGCCAACGCATACCGGGGTTTCAAGACGTGGTAGGCGGACCGGCAGAGGGAACGGGAACGGGGGCCTCCCGGGCCAAGGGGGTGGTGTAGGGGCGGTTGGAACGGATGGGCGGGTAGCGGCGGGCTGGCCGCCCAAATTAGCGGTGGGCGTAAAACTAAAACGGGGACAGGTTCGTAAAACGGGGACAGGTTATGTATTACCAGGGTAAAACGGGGACAGGTTATGTATTACCCAGGATGAACCAGGGAGGACGGTGGTGGCGCGAAAGGAGGGGGCGGCGGGTTGTGTGGGTCCTCTCCCTGGGCCTCACAGACACGGCCCTGGGAGAGGACCCACACAACCCTGGCACCAGGTGGCCAACGCATACCGGGGCTTAAAGACGTGGTAGCCGGACCGGCAGAGGGAACGGGAACGGGGGCCTCCCGGGCCAAGGGGGTGGTGTAGGGGCGGTTGGAACGGATGGGCGGGTAGCGGCGGGCTGGCCGCCCAAATTAGCGGTGGGTGTAAATCGGGGACAGGTTATGTATTACCGGGGTAAAACGGGGACAGGTTATTTATTCCCGGGAGGAGGGGATGGGTCGGCGGGGTGGGGGGCTTGGGGGCTGAGGCGTTGGGGTTGGAAGGGGAAGAGCCCCCCTTTTGCTGATCGGGAGGGGGTGGTTTGATTTGGGGAGAACGGTTGTCCGGGGGAGAGGGTGGGGGCTCTCGGAAGAATGTCGTCGGGTGGCACGGGGACGGGGGTGACACAATTGCGGCATGGATGAGATGAACCGGGAGGGACATACGCGGCCGGGGATCGGGGCGAAGCTGGGGCGGGGGGTGCGGACGGTGGTGGTGGCGGCTTTTCTGGTGCCGGTGACGCTGGTCGGCGCCACCTGGGCACTGCTGGTGGCCTGGGTGCCGCCGCGGGGCAACGCGGTGGTGGCCATCGCCCGCATCTGGGCGCGGAGCGTCCTGAAGGTTGCCGGGGTGAAGGTGGAGGTGGAGGGGCTCGACAGGGTGGACCCGGAGCGGGGGTACGTGGTGATGGCCAACCACGCCAGCTATTTCGACGTCCTGGCGCTGCTGGCCGTGCTACCAGGGCAGTACCGGTTCGTCGCCAAGAAGACACTGTTCCAGATCCCGCTGTTCGGTTGGGCGCTGAAGGCCGGCGGGTTCATCCCGGTGGACCGCCGGGACCGCAGCAAGGCGCGGGAGATCTGGGCCGCCGCCGGGGACCGCCTGGCCCACGGCGCGTCGGTGTTCTTCTACCCCGAGGGCACCCGCTCGCCGGACGGCCGAATCCACACCTTCCACCGCGGCGCCTTCCTGGTCGCCATGCACACCGGGGCGCCGATCCTGCCGGTGGGGGTCACGGGAGCCTGGCAGGTCATGCCCCGGGACCGCTTCTCCATCCAACCCGGCACCATCCGGGTGCGCTTCGGCGAGCCGGTGGAGACCGGGGAGCGCTCGGTACGGGAGAAGAAGGAGCTGATCCGGGACGTCCGCCAGGAGGTGGCCCGCCTCTCCGGCGCCGAGATGGCCTGACGGGCGGGGCACTCGCCGCCAGGGCTGTTAGAGTGGTCGGTCTATGGCTGATACCGCGAAAACTCTCGAAGATCGTGTTTGGGACGCCCTGCGCGGCGTCCGTTACCCCGGGATGAGCCGGGACATCGTCTCGTTCGGCTTCGTCGAGCGGGTCGAGGTGGAGGGCGGCGACGTCGTCGTCCGCCTGCGCATGTCGACCCATAAGCCGGAAGCCGCCGAAAAGGTGAAGGGCGAGGTGGAGCAGGCGGTGGCCGGCGTCGAGGGCGTGGTGCGCAGCGCCGTCGATCTCCACGTCGACAAGCCGTCCGGCGGCGGCGCCGCCGGCCCCCCCGGCGCCGCCCAGCAGCAGGCCGTCTCCGCCGACCCGGAGCTGATCCCGGAGGTCGATCACGTCGTCGCCGTCGCCTCCGGCAAGGGCGGGGTGGGCAAGTCCACCGTCGCCGCCAACCTGGCCATCTCCCTGGCCCGGGGCGGCTACGCCGTCGGCCTCCTGGACGCCGACATCTACGGCCCCTCCATGCCCACCATGTTCGGCATCGACGAGCGCCCCCGCCTGCAGGGCAACCGTATCCTCCCGTTCGAGAAATACGGCGTCAAGCTGATGTCCCTCGGCTTCATCCTGGACGTCGATACGCCGGTGATCTGGCGCGGCCCCATGGTCATGCGCGGCATCCAGCAGATGCTCGCCGACGTCGAGTGGGGGGTCCTCGACTACATGGTCGTCGATCTGCCCCCGGGCACCGGCGACGCCCAGCTCACCATCACCCAGCAGGTGCCGCTGTCGAGCTCGGTCATCGTCACCACGCCCCAGGACGTGGCGCTGATCGACGCCAGGAAGGGCCTCGCCATGTTCCGCAAGGTCAACGTGCCGGTGGCCGGCATCGTCGAGAACATGTCCGGCTTCGTCTGTCCCCACTGCGGCGAGGAGACGGCGATCTTCAAGAAGGGCGGCGGCAAGCGCACCGCCGAGCTGCTGGAGACCGCCTTCCTGGGCAGTGTGCCGCTGGACCCGCGCATCGCCATGGGCGGTGACTCCGGCGTGCCCATCGTCGTCGAGGACGAGGACGGCCCCCACGCCGAGGCCTTCCAGGCCATCGCCCGGAGCGTCGTCGCCCAGGTGGCGGAGAACGCCGACCAGCCGAAGCTCTCCATCGTTTGACCCCCTTCCCCGGCTGAACCCTCCGTGTCCGTCGCCCTCATCGCTGACGCGCACCTGGGCGGGCCCGGCGGCGACGCCGGCCCGCTGGTGGCGCAACTCGACGCCCTGCCCGAGCAGGGGGCCGAGCACCTGGTGCTGATGGGGGACATCTTCCAGGGCTGGGTCGGCTTCGAGCGCTTCGAGACCGAGGCGGTGCGCCGGGTGGTGGCGGCGCTCAAACGGCTCCGCGCCGCCGGCGTCCGGGTCGATTACATCGAGGGCAACCGCGACTTCTTCCTCGCCGACGGCCCCTACGCCGACGCCTTCGACGCCGTCTGCCGGGAGGTCTCCTTCGAGGCCGGCGGCAGGCGCTACCTGGCGGTCCACGGCGACGGCCTGGACCACCGCGACTGGCAGTACCGCTTCTGGCGCCGCGCCTCCAAGAGCGCCCTGTCGCGCATGGTGGTCTCCTGGACCCCCCGCAGGCTGGCCCGCTGGCTGATCGACTCCACCGAGCGCTCCCTGTCGAAGACCAACCGCCGGCACAAGCGCCACATCCCCCGGGAGGTCCTCCAAGGCTACGCCGAGGAGCGCCTGGCGGAGGGCCACGACGCCCTTCTGGTCGGCCACTTCCACGAGGAGCACCGCTGGCCGGTGGACGGCGGCGAGGTGTGGCTGCTGGAAGCCTGGTACGACAGCCGACGGGTGGAGTGGCTGCCGGAGCGGCCGGCGCAAGGTGTTGCCGACAGCGCTGCCGACAGCGCTGTGGACGCCACTGCTGGCGACACCCTCGAGGCCACCGGCCCGTGAGCCTGCGCGTCACCCTGATGGGCACCGGCACCTCCACCGGTGTGCCCCGCATCGCCTGCGACTGCCCGGTGTGCACCTCCGACGACCCGCGCAACCGTCGCCTGCGGGCCGGGGTGCTGCTGCGCACCCAGGAGGGCGGCGAGCCCCGCACCGCCATCATCGACACCTCGCCGGACCTGCGCCAACAGGCGCTGACCCACGACGTCCGCCAGCTCCACGCCATCCTTTTCACCCACTCCCACGCCGACCACGTCTACGGCCTGGACGACGTGCGCATCTTCAACTTCCTGATGCGCCGGGACCTGCCGTGCTACGGCTCGGCCGAAACCCTGGCCGCCATCCGCCGCCACTTCAGCTACATCTTCGAGGACGGCCAGGCCGGCGGCGGCAAGCCGCTGCTGCGCCTGATCCCGGTGGAGGAGCCGTTCGAAGTGCTCGGGCGCACGGTGACTCCGGTGCCGGTGCTCCACGGCGAGATGCCGGTCTACGGCTACCGCATCGGCGACTTCGCCCTGGTCACCGACGTCAACACCATCCCGGAGGAGAGCTTCCGGCTGCTCGACGGGGTGGAGGTGCTGGTGCTGGGGGCGTTGCGCTACCGCCCCCACCCGACCCACTTCAACTTCGAGCAGGCGATGGCCGCGGCGCGCCGCATCGGCGCCCGCCGCACGGTGTTCACCCACCTCTGCCACGAGGTGGACCACGGCCCGGCGGGCGAGGAACTGCCGCCGGGGCTGGAGATCGGTTATGACGGACTCGAGTTCGAAGTCGACTGACACCGCCGCCGACCCGGCGGCAGCGGCGACAGTGGCGGCACCGGCGGCACCGGCGCCGCTGGAGCGTCTGGCCGATGGCGCCATCGCGGTGCCCGCCGGCCTGCGCGCCCGGGGCCGCCTGACGCCGCCGTCGTCGAAGAGCCTCAGCCACCGCGCCTTCAACCTGGCGCTGCTGGCCGCCGAGCCGGTGATCATCGAGCGGCCGCTGGAGGCGGAGGACACGCGGCACTTCATGGCCGCCCTGGCCGCCCTGGGCCAGGGGGTGGAGGAGGTGCGGGGCGAGATGGAGGACGGCCGCGGCGAGCTGAGCGAGGTCCGCTTCACCCCCGCCCCCCTGCCGCCGTCCGCCACCGTCCACTGCGGCGCCGCCGGCACCCTCTACCGCTTCCTCGTCGCCACCCTGGCGGCGCTGCCCGGGGAGTGGACTCTGGACGGCGTCGAGCGCTTGCGGGAGCGCCCGGTGGGCCCGCTGCTGGCCGCGTTGCGCCCCCTCGGGGCACGGATCGAAAGCCTGGGGGTGGCGGACGGCTACGCCCCGCTGCGCATCACCGGTGGGCGGCTGCGGGGCGGCCGGACGAGCCTCGATGCCGGCGCCTCCAGCCAGTTCCTGTCGGCGGTGCTGATGGCCGCCCTGGTGGCCGAAGGCGAAGTGGAGGTCGCCGTCGGCGCCCTGACCTCCGCTCCCTACGTCGACCTCACCCTGGACATGATGCGCCGCTTCTCCGGCGAGGTGACGCGGCGGGACGCCGGATACCGCGTCCGACCCGGCCTCGCCGCGCCGCCCCGGGTGCGGGTCGAAGCGGACCTGTCGGCGGCCTGCTACCCGGCTGCGGCGGCGGCGCTGACCGGCGGCGAGGTGATGCTCGATGGCGTGGCCGAGAAGACCCGGCAAGGGGACCGCGGGCTGTTGGACCTGTTGGCCGAGATGGGGGCGGAGGTGACCTGGCGGGACGGCGGTGTGGCGGTCCGCGGCACCGGCGGCCTCACCGCCGTCGATGCCGACCTCTCCGCCATGCCGGACCAGGTGCCCACCCTGGCCGCCCTGGCGCCGTTCGCCGCCGGCACCACTCGCATCCGCAACGTTCCCCACCTGCGCATCAAGGAGAGCGACCGGCTGGCGGCCATGGCGGGCGAGCTGACGCGGGTCGGGGCCGAGGTGGAGGAGCTGGAGGACGGCCTGGTGATCCCCGGCGTCTGGGCGGAGGGCGTGCCGGGGGCGCCGGGGGAGGCGTTTCGGGTTGATTCTCATGGCGATCATCGGATCGCGATGGCGATGGCGCTCGTAGGGTTGGGGAGGGCCGGGGTGGCGGTGCGGGAGCCGGGGGTGGTGGGGAAGTCTTATCCGGGGTTCTGGGGGGATTTGGCGGGGCTGTTGGGGGACTGAGGGGGGTAGTGGTCGCGAGGCGGGGACCGGGCACCGGGGGACCCGGGGGCCGGGGGGCCGGCGGGATGTGTCAGTCCTCTCCCTGGAGCTCACAGACACGCTCCTGGGAGAGGACCGACACATCCCTGGGAACCGCGTGGCTGACACGAATCGGGGCTTGAAGACGTGGTGGGCGAAACGACGGAGGGAACGGGACCGGGGGCGCCCCGGCGGAGGAAGGGTGGGTAGGGGCGGTTGAAACGGGAGGGACGGGCAGGGACGGGCTGGCCGCCTAAATTGGCGGTGGGGGTGCTTTGTGACCGAACCCCAGGGTTTCTGAGTGTGTCCAGTCGTCCGGGTGGTCCGTGGGGGATTCTGCGGTCTGTGATACATATATTCGCGCTTATGAGAAAAAATGCGCGGTCTGAGGAGGGTCTTGGGGGTGGGGCTTGTCCGGTGGTGGGGCATCGGTGCCTGCGGAGTGGGGCGGGGGTGGGGCTGGGGGACCGGGGGAGGACGGACCGGGAGCGGCTCGGGGCGGTGCTCCAAGGGGTGGCGTTGCTCGGGCACCTGGAGTGGGCCGGGCTGCGGCTGGCCGACGGCTGGAAGGGCGCCGGCTGGGTGGAGGGGGAGCTCGCGGTGCGGGAGGTCGAGCCGGGACCGGCGCACCGCCTGCCCCAAGAGCTGGCGGCGGACCTGGTGCGGCGGTTGTTCCTGGGCACGGGCGCGGCGGCGAAGGCGCCGGTGGCGGGGCGGGGCGAGGCGCGCCGCGCCGCCCGGGCACTGCTCCGGCGATGGGACGAGGGGCTGGTGCCGCTGCCCCCGGACCTGCTGGTGACCCGCCTGCTGGAGGAGGCGCCGTTCCTCTGGGAACCACCCTTCGCCGCCGCCCGGCAGGCGCTGGCTGGCAGCCACGAGAACGGGGAGCTGTGGGTGGTCGGGCCGGGGCCGTTCCGCTGGCGCCTGCTGCACCACGCGGACGGCGACGGCGAGGCGCTGGAGCGGGCCCTGGCCGGCATCGGGGGGCGTCGCTTTATGCCGCCCGAGCCTGCCGGGCAGCAGTCCCCACCCACCCTGACCACCGCCCGGGCCTGGCTGGACCGGGGCCGGGCGCGTCGGGCGCTGGAGATCGCCAAGGCGGCGGGCGGTGAGAGCTCGTCGGCCTCGCCGACCTCCCCCGCGGCGCGGCTGGCGCTGGCCGCCGCCTGCCAACTCCACCTCGGGCGGCTGCGCTCGGCCCGGCGCACCGCCGCCCTCGGGCTGACCGCCGACCCGGACCCGGACGAGCGCCTGGACCTGGTCGAGGCGGAGGTGCGGGCGCTGGCCAACGGCGGCGATCCGGAGGCGGGATGGGGGCGGGCGCGGGACCTGGTGGAGAGCCTGGCCGAAGCGGGGGCTCAAGCCGGGCGCGCTGACGGCGATGCCGCCCGGCGCTCTGCTCGGGCCCACCTGGTGGCGGCCCAGGCGGCGTGGGACGCGGCGGAGACGGCGGAGTTGGAGACCCACCTGGCGGCGGCGGCGGGTCTCGAAGGGGACCCGGTTCACGGGCCGGTGCTGCGCCAGACCCGCGCCATGGCGGCCCTGGCGGCGGGCAGGGCACAGGAGGCGGAGGCGGAGTTGGCCCGCGCCCTGTGCGACCATCGCCGGGCGCTGCCCCGCTACCTCGCCGCCGGGCTGTGGAACGACCTCGGGCTGGTCCGCGCCCGGCGCGGCGATCTGACCGGCGCGGAGAAGGCGCTGGCCCGCTCGCTTCGCCTGTACCGTGCCTGCGACGGCAGCCGGCGCACCACCCTGGGCCTGGCCAACCTCGCCGAGGTGCGGCTGCGCCGCGGCCGGCTGGAGGGGGTCGAGGAGATCCTGGAGCGCACCAGCGCGGCCAACCGCAGCGCCGGTAACCGCCGCCTGTCGGCCCACGACCTGCTGCTCTGGGGCCGCTTCGAGCTGGCCCAGGGGCGGGCCACCGCCGCCCTCGGCGTGCTGCGCCGGGCCGCCGGCCGCTGTGCGGCCCTCGACCTCGACGCCGGCGCCGCCGAGGCCGGGCTGCTGACCGCCCGCGCCCTGGGCTGGCTGGGTCGCGCCGAGGAGGCCACCGCCGAGCTGCGGTCCCTCTCCCACCGCGACGGCGCCGGCGAGGCCGCCGCCCACCCGCGGCCCGAGGCGCTGCAACCGCTGGAGCCGGAGGAGCGGCCGGCGCTGCTGGCCCACGCCGGCCTGCGGGACGAGGCGCTGGCCGCCGCCGGCCCGTGGGGGCCGCTCTGGCAGGCGGTGCTCACCCGCTCCGGGGTGCCGCCGGCGGCCTGGTCGGCCCTCGATGAACTGCCCGGCTACCGCTTCGCCCGCGCCGTCTTCGACCTCGAGCTGGCCCGGCCGGGCTGCGTCTCCGCCTCCCGCCGGCGCCGGGCCATCTCCCTGCTGCGCCAACGCGGCGCCGACCGGCTGGCGGCGCGGCTGGAGGCGTGGGACCAGGGGCCTTGGCGGGCGTTGGCGCAGCACCTGGCGTCGGCCCATCCCGCGGCGGCCGACGGCAACGGACATGACGCCGGCATCGGCTCCGGCTGGAGCGCCCTGCTGGCCGACGCCGGCCACCCGGACGCCCGGGTGTGGTGGGAGAGCGACGTCGATGTCCGGGTGCTGGTGGACCGCCCCGGCGGCGGAGAGGTTTTGGCGACACGGGGTCTGGCGACACGGGGTCTGGCGACACGGGGTTTGGCGGCTCGGGAGTTGTCGGCACCGTGCGACGGTGGCCGCCTGGTCCTGCGCGCCCCGCACCTGGACGCCCCGTTGGAGGCGCTCTTCGAGCTCTTCCGACGCGAGGCGGTGGGGGTGGCCGCAGTGGCGGCCCGGGACGCCGCCGCCCGGCGCGACCGGGGCGGGCCCGGCCCCCCGGACGCCGCCCCGCCGGAGGTGGGCCGCCGGCCCCCCGGGGGCGACCCCATCGTCGGCCGCTCCCCGGAGCTGCGCCGGGCGGTGGAGCGGGCCGAGCGCCTGGCCGTCGGCGACGTCCCGCTGCTCATCCAGGGCGAGACCGGCACCGGCAAGGAGCTCATCGCCCGCCGCGTCCACCGCTCCAGCCGGCGCCGCGACCGCCCCTTGGTGACGGTCAACTGCGCCGCCCTCTCCGAGACGCTGATCCTCTCCGACCTATTCGGCCACGTCCGGGGCGCCTTCACCGGCGCCGACCGGGACCGGGCCGGGGTCTTCGAGACCGCCGAGGGGGGCACGGTGTTCCTCGACGAGATCGGCGACCTGCCCGCCTCGGCCCAGGGCATGATGCTGCGGGTCTTGCAGGAGGGGGAGGTGCGCCGGGTCGGCGAGAGCCTGCCCCGGCGGGTGGACGTGCGGGTGGTGGCCGCCACCCACCGCGACCTGGCAGCGATGGTGGAGGCGGGGGAGTTCCGCCGCGACCTCTACTACCGCCTGAAGGGGGGCGCCGTGGGTCTGCCGCCGCTGCGCCGCCGTGGCCGCGACGTGCTGCTCCTCGCCGATCACCTGCTGGCCGGCGTGCCCCGGCGGGAGGCAAGGCAGCCGACAGTGCCGCCGCCGCGCCTCAGCGACGAGGCCCGGGGGTGCCTGCTGGGCCACGACTGGCCGGGCAACGTGCGGGAGCTGGAAAACGTCCTGGCGGTGGGCCGCGCCCTGGCGGCGGCGGACGGCGGGGTCATCCGGGCGCGGGATCTGGAGCTTCCTGGCGGCGGCGCCGCAAACCCCGGCCCGGAGGCGGGGGGCGGCGAAGACGCGGCGCCTGCCGCCGACGCGGCAGCACCCGCCGGCGGCGCCAGCTACCACCAGCAGGTGGAGGCGCTGCGCCGGCGGCTGGTGGTGGAGGCACTGCGCCGGGCCGGCGGCAATCAGTCCGAGGCGGCCCGCCGCCTCGGGCTCAGCCGCCAGGCCATGTCCTACCTGGTGCGCACCCTGGAGGTGGAGTCCCCGGCGGCGGGGATCAAAGGTGCCCGGCGAGGAGGCGGGTGATCGCTTCCAGCCCCCGCCGGTCCTCCTCGTCGAAGGCCGCCAGCCGGCGGCTGTCGAGGTCGAGCACCGCCACCAACTCGCCGTCGCCCCCGTCCACCGGCAGGACGATCTCCGAGCGCGCCTCGGCGTCGCAGGCGATGTGGCCGGGGAAGGCGTGGACGTCGGGGACGAGTTGCACTTCGCGCTCCCGGGCGGCGGCGCCGCAGACCCCCTGGTCGAAGGCGATCTCCAGGCAGCCCAGCGGCCCCTGGTACGGGCCGACCCGCAGCAGGCCGGGGGCCACCACCCGGTAGAAGCCGGTCCAACTCGCCGCCTCCACCCGCTGGTGGATCATGCAGGCCGCCGTCGCCATCACCGCCACCGGATCATCCAGCCCGTCCAGCACCGCCGCCAGCTCCCGCCTCAACGTCTCGTAGGTCTCGCTCTTGCTCATCTCTCGGCTCGTCTCCATCGTTGTCGGGAGAGCCATCCTACGTTGGATCGCTTGTTGCACCAAGAAACCCGAGCAAAGGGTGAAATATCTATCCGAGGCTCACGACCTCGGTCCCATGAACTGACAGAAACGGACACCCCATGACTCTCCAGAGCGGTGACACAGCCCCCGACTTCGAGCTTACCCAGACCCCCGGCGAAGACCCAGTGCGCCTCGCCGACCTGCGCCGGGACGGCCCGGTGGTGGTGCTGTTCTTTCCCCTTGCCTGGAGCCCGGTGTGCACGCAGGAACTTTGCGCCCTGAAAGATCAACACGAGGAATACCGCAAGTCCCTCGATGCCACGGTGGTGGGGATCAGCGTCGACAGTCCTTTCGCTCTCAAGGCGTGGTCCGAAGAGCAGGGGTTCCCCTTTCCTTTGCTGTCCGACTTCAATCGCCAGGTTTCCGCTGACTACGGTTCGTTGTACGAAGATTTTTACGGCATGCGGGGGGTTTCGAAACGCTCGGCCTTCGTGATCGACCGGGAGGGCAAGGTTCGTCACGCGGAAGTGCTGGAAGATGCCAGCCAGATCCCGAACCTCGACGCGGTGAGGGAGACTTTGCGAGACCTTTGAGCACCGCGCCGGCGCCCGCTGCCGGCGAGGAAGTTAAAACCGCGATGGCTTTGGAGGTTGACATTTACAACCATCGTAATGATAATTGCTCAAAGCAAGGGCTCGACGTGACGCCCTGCGCCCTTGGCAGCAGTAGATTCCAGTCGTGAAATGAAAGGTCATGGAATAGGCGATGCATCCCATGACATCTGAAACCGAAAATGTGAGGAGCAGGTATGAGTGATGACCGAGAACTTCTGACGCTGACCGAAGTGTCAAACCGCACAGGCATCTCCATGCCGACTCTGCAGCGGTACAAGAAAGAGTTTCAAGACCGCATCCCCTCGGAAGGTGAGGGGCGGCGCCAGCGCTACCCGGAGGAGTCGCTGGAGGTCTTCCAGCAGATCAAGAAAGAAAACATCAAGAAGCGGGGACGGCCGCGCAAGAGCGGTAGCCAGAAGAAGTCTTCGTCCTCCTCCGGCTCGTCCGCGGGCAAGCCGGAAAAGGCGCGGTCCGACCTGCTCACCTTGAAGGAGGTCGGGGAGCGCAGCGGCATCTCGTACCCGACCCTGGTGCGCTACGTCAAAGAGCACGCCGACCGCATCCCCTTTGAAGGCGAGGGGCGGCGGCGCCGCTACCACCCGGAGGCGGTGCCGGTGTTCGAGAAGATCCGCGCCCACCGCGGCAAGTGGCCCGGCGATGACGACGGCGCCAGCTCCTCGGCGACGTCGTCTTCCTCCTCCAGCTCCAAGGGCAGCACGAAGGGCGACCCCTCCGTGGCCCGCCGCGTGCGCGCCCTGGAGAAGTCCCAGGAGAAGCTGGAGAAGCAGGTCAAGGATCTGCTGCGGGAGCTGAAGAAGCCGATGACGGTGACCCTCAGCCGCAAGTAGCACCCCGCCGCAACCCCGCCCGGGAGGTGATCATCCTGGGAAGCAAAACGCCCCGCCGATGCCGGCGGGGCGTTTTTGCGTCCGGGGGATGGGCAGCGGCCCGGGACGGCGCCTCAGAACAGCTTCAGGAACACCAGGTAGGCCACCACCCCGTCTTCGGGGCCGGCCACCGGGGTGCCGACGTCGAGGTTGACCAGGGTCTGCCACGGCCCGACGAAGGAGCCGGCGATGCCGACGCCGGCCAGGAACTCGTCCTCCAGGCCGCTGGCCTCGTCGCTGGCCAGGGCGGTGTCGAACTGGGCGTCGAGGCGCAGCAGCTTGCCGATCTCGAAGCCGTAGGAGGCCCGGGCCAGGTACGCCCGCTCGGCCCGCACCCGGCTGGAGCGATAGCCGTGGACCCGGGTGTCGCCGAAGAAGCCGAACTCGTACTTGGAGAACCGGTCCAGGTCTTCGCCATCGACGTAGACCAGCTCGGCGCCGATCTTCTGGAACTTGGGCAGGTACCAGTTCTTGGCCAGGCTGGCGCCCCAGTAGAGGAAGTCCTCGTGCTCTTCCGAGTAGCCCGGGTTGCCGGCGAAGCCCCACGGCTCCCATTCGGAGCGGGTGGCGTAGGCGGCGTTGAGGCCCAGGGAGTAGCCGGAGCGGGTGAAGCGGCTGCTCAACTGGAAGTTGTGCTCCAGGTGGTCCGACGGCACGGTGAAGTCCTCGGCGGTCTCGTCGGTGGCGCCGTAGTCGCGGCTGCGCACCCGGTAGGTGGCGTTCCACTTGACGAAGTTGCCCAGCGGCCGGCCGATCTTCAGTGCCGCGGTCAGCGGCCGTATCTCGACCTCCTCGTCGAGGATCTCCTCGCCGTCCCGGTACAGGCTGTCGGCCAGCGGCACGGCGATGCCGAAGACGTCGACGCCGGCGTCGAAGCGGGAATCAAACAGCCGCGGCTCGGCCAGGTTCACCGCCAGCAGGGCGCCGGCGAAGAAGACGTTGAGCTGGCCGCCGCGGTCGCGGAAGTCGAGGTTCAGGTAGTTGATCCCACCCAGCGGCAACGGGTAGTCCAGGGAGTCGTCCCAGAAGGCGCCGCCGGCGAGGAACCACTTGCTGGTGTCGAAGCCCTCCTTGACCACCCGCTCGCCGGCCACCTCGCCGGGCACCAGGTAGCGCAGCCCCTCGTCGGTGTCGCGCACCATGGTGACGTCGGAGGCCATCACCTCGGCCCGCTGGTCGGCGAAGCGCTGGCCGTTGATCAGCAGGTCGCGGATGTTCGTCTCCCGCTCCACCAGGGTGGTGCCGTTCAAGACCGACAGGAGCTGCTGGGCGACCATGTTGAGCGGCAGGACGTAGGCCCCGTCCTCGCCCCACTCGGCGCTGCCGCCGGCCCGGGTCACCGGGCTGTAGGTCATGGTCTCCTCGTTGGAGATGACCTCCCCTTCGAGGCCGAGCTGGACCGCCCGGGTGCGCACCCGGGCGTAGACCTCGCGGTCCACCCAGACGGTGCCCCGGTAGAGGCTGACGTTGCCGTCGTCCCCGTCGGCGTCGGCCCGGGCGAGGCCCGGAAGGGTGGAGCGACCGTCCCGGCTGTCGGCCGGCGCCGCCTCGGCGATCTCCACCGCCGGCGCGAACTCCACCACCCAGGTGTCCCGGCCGGCCACCACCTCGGTGCCGCGCAGGCGGTAGCTGTAGGTCTTGTCGAAGGTGATGTCGCCGGGGACGGCGGCGGCCTTCTCCGGCTGCACCAGCGGGATCTCGGGGATGGAGTCGCCGCGCCAGCGCACGCCGTTGACGTAGAGGGTCTCCCAGGCCCAGTCGATGCCGGTCTCCGGGTCGAAGAAGTAGGGGCCTTCGAAGGTCGCCTCGAAGCCGCCCACGGCGCCGGCCCCGACGCCGAAGCGCAGGTGGGTGGTGTTGACGGCGGAGTAGTGGTCGAGGCGGCGGGCCTGGGCGTCCTCGAAGGCCTGGAGCCGGCGCAGGATCTCCTCCACCGGCATGCCGCGCTGGTCGGCCACGGTGAGCTCCTCGGCGACCCCGCCGCCGCCGCCCAGTTCCGCGACGCCGACCCGCTCGACCCGCAGCACGACGGCGGCGCCGGGGCTCGGGACCAACACCTCGACGCCGGCGTCCCGGCGCAGGCCGGTGACCCGCCGCGCCTCGCCGCTGGTGAAGTCGATGCGGGAGGGGTTGCGGAGCTGGGGGTCGGGGAGGAGGACGGAAAGCTCGTCGGCGCCGGCCTCAGCGCCCGCCTCCACGGGCGGTGCCAGGGCGATGACCCGCAGCCCGAGGTCGCTGCCACGGACGAAGGACCACGCCTCGCCGCCCCGGGGGGAGGAGTAGGGGTCATAGGCGATGTCGCCGGAGAACTCACGGGCCAGCAGAGCCAGCGGCGCCATGGCCTCCACCCCGGGCCGCGCTTCTCCGGCCGCCTCTCCGGCTGCCTCGTCGGGCCGCCGCCGCTCCTCGCCGCTGGTCAGGGTCTGGGGGTCGAAGAGGGCGGCGGCGTCGAACAGGGTGAGCTGGACGCCGGCCACGGCGTGGGCGGCGGCGATCCCCAGGGCCCGGCTCGCGGGCGCCGGCAGCGGCGCGTCGACCACCGTCGGCAGGCCGGGATCGACCTCGGTCAGGGCGTCGGCCAGGGCGCGGTGGGCGTCGGCGCCGGCCGGCGCGAAGACGGCGGCGTCCAGGTAGCCGGCGATCTCCTCGCCGTAGAGCCGGCGTAGCGCCGCCGGGTCGGCGGGCAGGGGGCGGCTGGCGACCCGCGCCCGGCCCGCGGCGGCGGGCACCGCGCCGGTCACCGCCACCGCGGCGCGCTTCACCAGGTAGGCGTACTCCGCCGGGTCGTCGGCGGCGCCGGCGGCGGCGCCCTCGGGGTCCCAGGCAAGCTGGTAGAAGGCGTCGCCGACGCCGCGGGCGATGGCGGCGGCGGCGGCGATCTCGGCATCGAGCCGGGGGGTGTTCTCCAGCAGCGGTGCCGGCGCGGTGAAGCGCAGGGTGACCCACGGCGTGGCGCCGGCGGCGCGCACCGCCGCGGCGGCGCGCCGGGCGGCGTCGATGCCGCCGTCCACCACCGCGCCGTCCACCGAGGTGTCAGCTCCGGCGCCGGGGGTCATGGACCAGGCGACGACCAGCGGTGCCTCGGCGCCGAGCTCGGTGCCCTGGGCGGCGGCGGCCTGGCCGACGGCGTCGGCGGCGCGAACCGCTTGCTCCGGGCTGGCCACCCGGACGCCGGCGCACGGCGAGCACGGCAACGACTGGGCGGTGGCCGGCGTCGCCGCGAGAGCCGCGGCGAGGGCGACGAGGGGGAGGGCGAGGCGGGAGAGGCGCTGGAAAGACGGCATGGGGTTCCTCCGGATTGGCGTGGGGATCGGGGCGGCGGGCTCACCGTCCCCCGAGGACAACACCGGGAGGGCCGTGGGTCTTCCACTCCGCCTCCCGCGGGGCGGGCCCGGATGCCGGCCCACCGCCCGGGGCTTGCCCCAAAGCCGCCCCGTGTATAAGGATGGCGCATGGAATTTTCCGGACGTTTGGCCACGATTCAGTTCGGTGACGTGCTCCAGCTCGCCCACCAGGAGCGCTGGACCGGGGCGCTGGTGGTGCGCCGTTCCAGCCGGGAGAAGCGCATCTTCCTCGACGCCGGCAAGGTGGTGGGGTGCCTGTCCGACGACCCCGGCGAGTACTACGGCCGCCACCTCCTGCTGCGCGGCATCCTGGACGAGAAGGCGATCGCCCGCGCCCTGGCCTGGTGCAACGATCACGGCGGGCGCCTGGGCGAGGCGCTGGTGAAGCTCGAGCTGCTCTCCGAGGAGGAGGTGCGGGGCAGCCTCGCGTCGCGCATCTCGGACGCCGTCTGCGACCTCTTCCTGTGGGACCGGGGCGTCTTCTACCTGGAGAACGACCGCATGCCCGAGGTAGAGATCCCGCCCCGGGCGCTGGACGTCTTCGGCCTGGTCATGGAGGGCACCCGCTGGATCGACGAGGTGGCCCGCATGCGGCGGGTTTTGATCAGCGACAACCTGGTCCTGGGCCGCGGCCCGCGCTGGCCGCCGCCAGCGGATCTGCCGATGCTGGACCGCTGGGTCACCCGGGCGGTGGACGGCGAACGCGACCTGAGCGAGCTGCACCGCCTGATCGGCGGCGTCCAGTTCCACTTCCTGGAGGCGGTCTACCGCCTCTGCCTGGCCGAGGTCCTGGACATCCAGGAGGTCGGCGACGAGTCGGTCACCGCCACCGCCGAGGTCTCGCTCCTCGACATCCTGATGGAGCAGGCGACCCGGGAGGAGAGCGCCCTGCTGGGCGAGCGCCACTTCTCCATCCCGGTGGACCTGCTGGTGGAGCTGGTGCCGGCGTGGACCGGCAGTGGCGGCGCGGCCGGCGCTCGGGCGGCGGTGCCTTTCGGCGGTGGCGAGGCGGGGGGCGGCGACCTGAGCGCCGCCGACCATCGCTTCCTCGCCGCCATCGACGGCCGCCAGCGGATCCGCGACATCCTATCCACCGCCACCGATGCCCGCAGCCGGCAGTTCGAGCTGCTGCTGGTACACCTGCGCCGCGGCGGCCTGGCGCTGCTGCCCGGGCCGGCGGCGGAGCTCCAGCTTCAGGGCTGAGGCGGAACTGGAGTTAGTGGCGTAAGAGAGGGAACCAAAGTTGCAAGATGTCGCGGAAACGGTGGAAGGTGGGATCTTCGCACCGATTCAAGCTCACCCGCTCTGCCAGTCGCCGGTAGAGGGCGGAGGACCTTGGCTTGCGAGCGATGCGTAGGGCTTTTTGTACCGCCTCCTTCGGAGGATCGGGCTTAGAAGCGCCTTCGATCAGATAGCCGGATTCCACGAGCCAGCTAGCGAGGCTCTGCTCCCTCTCCTTCCAACCCAACAAGGCTTCCACATGGGGAGAGTCGCTCCACAGCCAGACTTCCAACTCCGGGTCGAGAACGAGTGCTGCGCTGCGACTGCCCCAGTCTGCGCTCAACCGTGCTCCGAGATCGTCCTCCATTTCGATTCGTGACATCTCCTCGCGCCCTGTCCCTTCTCGATCCAGCATGGCCAAGGCGTGACGGAACCGAGCCTGGATCGAGCGCAGAAAATCTGGGGCTCGGAGGAAGCACCCAGGATCTCGCTCCGGATGACGTAATATCTCTGCATCTATTGCCCGAATTCCGAGGGATTCCGGCCGTGAGAGAAGACCCTTGACAGCGGCCTCCATGTTGGCATCGGCAACCAGCACGACAAGGTCTTTTTGCATGGGCGGAGCGTCACTCACCATAGCCGAGGATCCCCGAAGCGAAGAGCCCGCTCAAGCTGGTTTCACCACGCCAGGCCTTGAGTGCCGGGTGCTCGCTCCCCAGCACGATATCCGTGGCACCTTCATTGGTCTTGGCGAAGCAGAGAAGTTGCTCTGGTTCGACCAAGCTGAGGATCACGGGAGAATGGGTTGCTAGGAGAATCTGGGCGTCGTAGACCGAGGACAGAGACTGAAACATGGTTTCCACCGCTCGCGGGTGAATTCCGTTCTCAGGTTCCTCGATGAGGTAAATACCGGTGAGTCCGGTGAGATATGCAGGCAAAGTGAGGGCCAGCAAACGCAGGGTTCCATCGGAGGCCATCCAGGACGGTATCTCGACGCCGCCTCGATAACCGAGCATCAGGTACCGATGTCTGTCGTCTGGACGCTCTACCGTTCGAACGCTCTCTAGATCGGGGAGCGCGGTCTGCAGATGGGCGACCCACTCCTCGATGCGTTCCGGGTCATCTCGCTCTAACTCCGCCACCACCCAGGGTAGGTTGGAGCCATCCGGCCGAAACGTTCGGCCCTGGCCCGGGGGGCTCGCCTGGCGGATGAGGAGGCTGTTGAGCATCAACTGCTGCACACCATCGGCAAGGAGTGACTTCAGCCAGGTGGCGACCGGGAATTTCGATTCGTCCTCCGGTAGGTTGGCCAAGGCTGAGCGGCGCGGGCCGAGTTTGAATGCGGGTACCCAGCCCTTCCCTTTCTTGCCGTAAGTTTCGGAGTAAAAGTTGTCGTTACCACCAGGGACTTTGTTGACCACGGCCCGGGCACCGGGTCTACCCGTTCCTGTAAGAATCGATTGAGGCGGTGCATCCAGGTGAGGGAAGACCGTGAGTTGAGTGGGCTCGTATTCTTCTGCGGTCTTCAGGAGGACTGTCTCTGCATGGAAGCGGATTTCCTGTGACTGCTCATCCAACTCGAAAGACGCCTCATAGCGAATGGTGTCCATCTCCGGGGAATGAATCTTCTCTCGTAGATTCCCGGGAATACGGACCTCGATGGCGAGCTCGAATCGCCCCCCCTCTCGTCTCCAAGTGAGATCCTCAAAGTTCGCTGTGCGGCGTCCCACCGCCCCCTCGATTCCCTCGGATACAACATCTCCAAGAAACGCGACCGTATCCAAGAACGTCGTCTTGCCGCTGGCGTTAGGTCCTACGAGGACGTGGAATTCATCCAAGGGACGAGAGATAAACCTCAGACATCGGAAATTCAGGGCTTCGATAAGGGTAATCATTGGGCGAGAGGATACCAGCCTCCATGAGGTGCATTTTGGATCAATTTCTCTTGCCGCCTGTTTCTGGCTCGGCCGCCAGGATCAGCTCGATCTTCGCCGGGTCGTCGGGCAGCAGGCCGGCGGCGGGCAGTCTGGGCACCAGTTCGCGCCAGCGCGGTTCGGCCTCGAACACCCGCTGGAAGATCGGCAGCGCCTCCTCCTCCCGCCCCTCGACGAACAGCGTCACAGCCTGCCAGAACGGTAGCTCCACGACGTCCGGGGCGAGATCGGTGGCCCGGGAGTAGTGGCCCAGGGCGGCGGCGAAGTCGCCCTCGGTGACCGCCGCGTCACCGGCGTTCATCTCCTCGTAGGCGCGGTGGCGCACCAGCAGGCGGGCAAGCTCGGCCAGCGGCTCGGCGGCGTCGGCGACCCGCAGGTCCACCAGGCGGTCGCGCCACGGCTCGCCGGTGGTCTTGGCGCGCACCACCAGCAGGGCGGCGCTCTGCCTTCCCCGGATGTCGCCGCCCTCCGCCTCGGCGGCCTCCAGTGCCGCCAGCAGGGCGCCGGGGAAGTCCACCGCCGGGTCCGCCAGGGCCGCCTCGTAGGCCCGGGCCATGGCCGGCCACACCGTGTCGCTGGCCATCAGGTTGGCCTGCACCGAGTAGCCGTCGCCGAGCTGGTGGCCGGCGGGCTCGATGCAGCGCTCACCGGTCCACGCCGCCACCCGCCCGGCGGCGTCCACCATGGCCACCTGGCGCACGGCGCTGCCCTCGTCCTCGGCCAGCAGCTTGTCCAGCGCCTCCTCCGGTGACCAGCCGCCGGCCATCAGGGCCAGGCCCCGGGGGCCGTAAGCGGGCTCGACGAAGCTCTGGGTGGCCACCGCGCCGACGCCGGCCTCGGCCCAGGCGACGATGGGGCCGACCTGGAACCAGTGGCTCTGCACCGCCACCCCGAAGCGGCCGCTGGCCGGGTCCCGGGCGACGATGGAGTAGGTGTGGGCCAGCGCCCCGGCGGGGCGGCCGGGGACGGCTTCGGTGGTGGTCTCCGCGACCAACTCGGCGGCCACCGGTGGCGCCGGGGCGGCGGCGATGAGCCCCACGGCGAGGCAGCACAGAAGGGGCAGAGCACGGGCGAAGGGCGGCAGACGGCGCATGGGGACCTCCGGGGGATGGGTTGGTGGATCGGGCTCGGTTCACCGAGCATACGCCCTGGTGTCCGCCCCGCCGTACTCCTCGCCGTCCTCCCGCCGTCCTCCTCGGTGCCGCCGGTCTGATAGCGTCTTGCGCCATGACGACGACCGACCAGACGACGACCGACCAGAACCCGACCCGGGTGCGCATCGCCCACAGCCCCGACTCCGATGACGCCTTCATGTTCTACGCCCTGACCCAGGGCATTCTCGATACCGAGGGCCTCGACATCAGCCATGTGCTGAACGACATCGAGACCCTGAACCAGGCCGCCTTCGAAGGTACCTACGAGATCACCGCCATCTCGTTCCACGCCTACGCCTATCTCCAGGACCGCTACCGGGTGATGCCCTCCGGCGCCAGCTTCGGCGACGACTACGGGCCGGTGATCGTCGCCCGGGAGGGCATGGCGCCGGCCGACCTGGCGGGCAAGAAGGTGGCCATCCCCGGCAAGCTGACCACCGCCACCCTGACCCTCGGCCTGTGGTGCCGTGCCCACGGCATCGAGGTGGAGACCGGCATCGTCTCCTTCGACGAGATCCTCGACGTGGTGGCCAGCGGTGAGTACGCCGCCGGGGTGGTGATCCACGAGGGCCAGCTCACCTACGGCGACGAGGGCCTGGCCCTGGTGGAGGACCTGGGGGTGTGGTGGCACGGCGAGACCGACGGCCTGCCGCTGCCGCTGGGCTGCAACGTCATCCGCCGCGACCTGCCGGAGGACCTCCAGCACCGCCTCTGCCGCCTGCTGCGCCAGTCCATCGACTACGCCCTGGACCACCGGGAGGAGGCGCTGGACTACGCCATCCGCTACGCCCGCGGCCTGGAGGACGACGTGGAGCGCTCCGACCGCTTCGTCGGCATGTACGTCAACGACTGGACCCGGAGCTACGGCGAGGCCGGCCGCGAGGCGGTGCGCCGCCTCCTCGACCGGGCCCACGACGAAGGGCTGCTGGAAGAGCGCGTCGAGGTCGACTTCGTCGATCCCGAGGCCACCGGCGAAGGCTGATCCGGCGAAGGCTGAGACGCTGGGGGCGAACCCGGCCCTCAGAACCGCTGGCCCTCAGCGCCCCTCGGCGGACGGAGCGGTGAGTTGCTGTAGCGCCTCCAGGGTCAACCTCTGGCCGCGCTGAATCAGGCGTTGCGCCTCGAACAGGATGGCCACGGCGTCCTCTTCGCCGCCGCCGCCGCCGCCGCCGCCGTCGCCGTCGGGGTCATCGCCCTCGGATTGACCCCCGGCCGGGCCCAGGGCGGCCCGGGCCTCCAGCGCCGCCGCCAGCAGGTGCTCGAAGGCGGGGTCGTCGGTGGTCAGGCGGATCCCCGCCGGCCGGTGCTCGATGAACTTCTCCAGGCGGGCCATCTGCTCCGAGACCAGGAAGAAGGTGGAGAGCCGGAGGCCGAGGCCACTGGCCAGGCGGTCGATCTGGGGCAGCTTGGGCTCGACCTCCCGGGACAGGTAACGGCTGATCTGGGCCGGCCTCAGCCCGCTGCGGCGCGCCAACTCGGACTGGTTGATGCCCTGACGGTGCATCAGGAAGGTCACGGTGGCGGACAAGGCCTTGAAGATTCCCATGGCGGAAACAATGTAGGCACGGGAGGGTCTGTCGGTCAAGCTAAGTGGTGCCTGGTGAATGTTTTGTAGATGTTCGCCTGCGGAGTCGTGTAAGTCCTGAAACGCACGCCCGCGAGTTTTTTTGTTCATCCAAGAGGTAAGAAAATGGACTTGGCGGCAAGTCTGCACGCCGGTGCCATGCGGCTATGTAGCGCCGCCGCAAGGGGGGGCGGGGCGGACCGGCGGGGTCTTCGGTGCTTGCGGGGGTGACGTCGTGGGCCAGGTTGGGGCCACGTCCCGGGGCGACTTGCGATAGGGTAACCCGATCCCGATTCCGGCACCCACCCGCCGAGGGGCGGAGTGGAATGAGTTCTGCAACAAGCAGGGTCATCACCGAGCCACGTCGTCTACGAGCCATGTCATCACCGGGACATCAAGTCATCACCGGGAAATGAGGTACGAGCTGGATGAGCTAAAAGCCCCCGCGGGGCTGATTTTCGATCTCGACGGCACGCTGGTGGACTCGCGCCGCGACCTGGCCCAGGCGGTCAACCGCATGCGCGACGACTATGGCTGGGACTCCCTGGACCTGGACCGCGTCGTGGGCATGGTGGGTGAGGGCACCCGGGTGCTGGTCGCCCAGGTGCTGCGCGCCCACCCCTCCGGCGAAGCGGTGCCCGAGTCGGTGGACGAGGCGGTGGAGCGCTTCTTCCGCCACTACGACGACGTGTGCCTGGACACCACCGAGGTCTACCACGGCATCGAAGAGATGCTGAACCAGCTCGACGGCATCTACCCGATGGCCGTCTTCACCAACAAGCCGGAGCGCTTCGCCCGCAAGATCCTCGAAGGGTTGGAGCTGGACTCCCACTTCCCGCGCCTGCTGGGCGGTGACGACGACGAGACCCGCAAGCCCGCCACCCCCGGCGTCCGCCTGCTGGCCGAGCACATGGAGGTGCCGGTGGCCCAGACCATGCTGGTGGGCGACAGCAGCGTGGACGCGGCCACCGCCCGCGCCTCGGGCTGCCGCTTCGCCTTCGCCGAGTGGGGCTTCGCCGACTACGACGAGCGCATCGAGGTGCGCAACCGCTACCGCCCCGAGATCAAGGCCGCCAACCCCACCCAGCTCGCCCGCCGCCTGCTCGACCTGAAAGACGAGCCCCCGACCGGCTGAGGCCGGGCCGCCGCCCCCTCAGGCCGTGCCGCCGCCACCCTCCGGGCGCGCCTCCTCCAGCCGGAAGGCCTGGGGCAAAAGCTCCGCCAGGGAGGTCTCGTGGCGCCCGCCGGCTTCGTTGACGCAGACCACCGGCAGGTCCCGGGTGAACTCCACCAGGGTCTGGCGGCAGACGCCGCAGGGGGAGGCTGGGGGATCGGACTCGGTGGCCACCGCCAGGGCCCGGAACTCCCGCTGCCCGGCGTTGACCGCCGCCGCCACCGCCACCCGCTCGGCGCAGATGGAGAGCCCCAACAGGCCGTTCTCTACGTTGGCCCCGGTGTGCACCCGGCCGTCGGCGGTGAGCACGGCCGCTCCCACCCGGTAGCCGCTGTGGGGTGCGTAGGCGCCCTGCCTGGCGCGGCGCGCCGCCGCGGTCAGCCGGTCCCAGTCGATGGTCGTCTCAGTCGCAGTCATGGAATCAATTTAGCAGAGGTGAAAGGGGCGGGGTGAGCCCCACGGGGCGAGGTGGCGCGGCAATTCGCTGTGATACCTTGATCTTCGCAGCACGCGCCCGGCCGTCATCCCCCGCCTGAAACCCGAAGCCCGAGGCCGGGCCCCCACCCGCAGCGCAACAGCGAACAGTCAGCGAGAGGAGAAGGACATGGATCACAAGGTCACCGTGGTCGGTGCCGGCAACGTCGGCGCCACCACAGCTCAGAGGATCGCCGAGGCCGAGTTGGCCGACGTCGTCATGGTGGACATCGCCGGCGACATGGCCACCGGCAAGGCGTTGGACATGATGGAGGCGGCGCCGGTCCTCGGCTTCAACGCCAAGATCTCCGGTGGCGACGACTACGCCCCCACCGCCGGCTCGGACATCTGCGTCGTCACCGCCGGCCTGGCCCGCAAGCCGGGCATGAGCCGGGACGACCTGCTGAAGAAGAACACCGCCATCACCAAGAGCGTGATCGCGGAGCTGGTCCAGCACTCGCCGGACACCATCCTGATCCTGGTGACCAACCCGCTGGATGCCATGTGCGAAGTCGCCCGGCGCGAGTCCGGCTTCCCCCGGGAGCGCATCTTCGGCATGGCCGGCGTCCTCGACTCGGCGCGCATGCGGCTCTTCATCTCCGAGGAGCTGGGCATCTCGGTGGAGGACATCGACGCCTTCGTCCTCGGCGGCCACGGCGACACCATGGTGCCGCTGCCGCGCTACGCCACGGTCAACGGCATCCCGCTGCCCGACCTGCTGGCGGCGGATCGCATCGAGGCGATCAACGACCGCACCCGCAAGGGCGGCGCCGAGATCGTCAACTACTACGGCAACGGCTCGGCCTACTACGCGCCGTCGGCTTCGGCCTACGAGATGGTCGCCGCCATCCTGCTGGACAAGAAGAAGATCCTTCCCTGCGCCGCCTATCTCGAAGGCGAGTACGGCATCGACGGCCTGTTCGTCGGCGTGCCGGCGAAGCTCGGCCGGGCCGGCCTGGAGGAGATCGTGGAGCTGGAGCTGAGCGACGACGAGCAGTCCCAGCTCGACCGCTCCGCCGCCGCCGTGCGGGAGCTGGTGGACAGCCTGTCCTGACCGCTCACCGCGCCACCCACGGGGCCACCCCCGGGGAAACCTCGCCCCCACCGTTGCGTACTCTTCGGTGGAGGCGGGGTTTTCTTGCTTTCGGAATGACCGAACCTGTGATTGAGGGAGAGACGGGCAATGCGACGACCGGTTGAGCTGACGATCTGGGCCCTGGTGGGCATCGGCGGGCTGGCCCTGCTGATCTGGGCATTTCCCCGCACCTACGTCTTCTATCCCGAGGAGTGGTCGGTCAACCGGGAGGAGGCCACGGCGCTGGCCCTGGAGCGCTTCCGCGACCTCGGCGAGGCCACCGAAGACCCCCTCATCGTGACCGTGCTCGAGGGCAGCTCGATCCACGAGCGGCGCCTCCTCGACCGCCTCGGCGAGGTGCCGGTGGAGCGGTTGCGGGCCAGCCGCCTCAACCGCGGCCTGGA